>Ga0302321_100003603_pt1 | contig 13291 bp, 12 predicted proteins | sample Fen_T0_1_FD_202505 | JGI IMG/M metagenome (GOLD analysis project Ga0302321, IMG submission 202505) | Peat permafrost microbial communities from Stordalen Mire near Abisko, Sweden - Fen_T0_1 | ecosystem: Environmental > Terrestrial > Soil > Wetlands > Permafrost | place: Sweden: Abisko...
GGCGATGGTTACAGACAAAAAAAATCAGTGTCTGGGGAAGGAGATCAGATCATACGGATTATGAATTATATTTTTCATATATGACCCCTGAAAAGATAATTTCAAAAACAATGGATGTAGTCTCTGAAGAAGGATTTCAGGCTGTTAATGTGGGAGACAGTGTAACCATTATATACTTACCCAAGAAAAGTGATATGGTAGACCTTATCATTGACCGGGACGATAGAAGGATTTATGCCAGAAACTTGAGACGAATCAATGAATAGCCAAGTTGATTACACCGGTTCTGAATCGGTGATGCGGATTGTTCTTAATCAATTAACACTTCGTCCAAAATAGTATTGGCACCTTCATCAGCGATTATTTTATAATGAGCGAGCTTCCGAAATATTTCTGCACTTGGCCGTGGTCTTCTTTCTTTTGTTTCCTGATCGCATTCGTATAATCCAAACTTGCGCGTTGGGCCAAGGTGCCATTCAAAATTATCCCATGTACTCCACCAAAAATAACCACGCACATCAATACCATCTTGTAAGGCTTGATGTAAAATTTTTGCATAGTCAACAATCGCTTGCTGACGAAGTACATCACTCTCATCGCACACTCCATTCTCCGTGATGATGATGGGCTTCTTATATTTTTTCCAGTAACGGTCAATGCACGTGCGCAATCCTTCAGGGTGATATTCCCACATGTCGTCATGCGGCCGGCCGAGTTGTTTCATTTTTTCTGGTGTGTCGATGTAGGTGATCGGCATCGGGTCGTGAGGTACACGAGCATAATAGCTCATCCCAAAAAAATCAACTTTTTCGAAATGCTTAGGCACCCACTCCATAAACCAAGCATCACTTAACTTGGCTGGAAACCAGCCCAATACATTTTCAGCCGAGAAGACAATGGCATTGTGAGAAATGCCCACGGGTTGATCTGGAAATTTTGATTTGATGTAATCGTAAATGATGTCATGAGCTTTGCCCATGTTTTTCACAACTATCCCTGCTTTGACGGGATTGTTTTTGAATGGTGGAAAGAACCCAGTAATCCATCCGTTACTTGCATACACATTGGGTTCGTTGAAAGTATTCCAATGGCTAACGAATTCGCCAAAGGTATCCACTGTTTTTTTTGCGAAGTCGACCCACAAATGTATATTCGATTCTTTCTCCCAACTGTCAACGTCAGCAAACCATTTCGGATTGGTGAAGTGGTGTAATACCATCATAATTTTTACACCACGTGAGCGAAGATCTTTTAGAAAAGATCGGTATTCATTTACCGTTTCGAGGTTAAGTTCTGCTAGTGGAGCTCGCTGTAATTTACTCCACATTGGCCCCATTCTGTAAAATGGAGCAAGAGAAGCGATTAACTCGGCATCCTCCTTAAATTTTAATTCGTGGTCGGTTGTGCGGTCAAATACAAATCCATCTTTTGACCTATACCCTTGCCAATCGTGTTCAAAGGCTGTCTCAATCTGCGTTGCCGCGGTGCTTGTGCCGAAGATAAAATCGTTTGGAAAGAGGTATTGCATGGATTGAAGGTGCAATGATAATGAAGAAGCTTTTGTTTTAGCTACTCTTTTTTCCTTTACCGGTAGACTTTACATTTACATAACATGAATCGTTCGAAGAAAATATTCGTCATCCTATCCGTGGTATTTTTGCTGCTGCTTTTTTACGCCAGCTACGATTTTAGCAAGCGAACCACTTTTCCTGGATCAAAACCACAACTTAAAGAGCGTATTAAGAAGCAATTTTTGAATAACGATTCGACCAAAAAAGACAGTATAAAGTCAACTCAGCGATAAAATAAGCAGTTAAACAGGAAAAAAGCCATTTTAACGGTCTTGAATTTCCCGATAATCCTATCCGCATTACTTTAGCATCAGATTAAAGCCAACTATAGACAAGATTTTCCCCCGAGGTCAAGGACTTTGGGGGATTTTCTTTTTTAGCCTACCTTGGTTTCAAATTTTTCCAGGATTGTATGAAATGGCATGAACTTCGCTCCCCTCTCAGGATAATCTGGACCTAAAAAAATTATTAAACTCATGAAGAAGATATTCTTGATTTTGGTTGGGATCGTCGTAGCTTTTTTAGCACATGCCCAAAAATTCACATCCGAAAAAACGTACATCAAATTCTTTTCTGATGCCGCCATTGAAGACATCACCGCTGAGAATGCAAAGTCAAGCAGCATATTCAATGTGTCAACGGGGGATGTGGTTTTTTCTATCCCGATCAAAGAATTTGAATTTGAAAAATCGTTGATGAAAGAACATTTCAACGAGAAATATATGGAGACAGAGCAGTTTCCTAAGTCGACCTTTCAAGGAAAGATTTCCGGATATCAACCTTCTGTTGTTGGAGAGCAGAAGGCAACAGCTATTGGAAAATTGACCATTCATGGTGAGACTCAGGATGTGCAGATACCTGGTACTATGATTAACTCCAACGGTGTGTTGACTATGAAAGCGAAGTTCATAGTAAAGCTCGTTGATTATAAAATAAAAATACCTCAACTACTTTGGAAGAACATTGCTGAAGAAGTGGAGGTGACTGTTGAATTTAATTACAAACCCTTATGAAGAAGATTTTTACTATTGTTTTTTTTCTTACAGCTCTTAGCCTCTGTGCCCAAGATGACCTGATGAAGGAATTGGAGCATAGTCAAAAGCCGGAGACGAATTATATTACACAGACATTCAAAGGTACCCGCATTATCAATGGGCAATCCGTAGAAACGAAAGGGAAGGGAGAATTGGAGTTCATTTTTTCTCATCGATTTGATTATGTAAACACAGGCAGTTATCAGGTATGGGGACTGGATGGTTATCCCGCTGTTCGCCTTGGATTGGAATACGGAATCACTGATCGGCTTGGCGTGGGCATTGGCCGCAATTTTTATTACGACAATAAAATGGAGGACCTTTACCTTCGCTATAAAATCGCACGACAGAGTACGGGTGCAAAGAATTTTCCGGTTACTATAACGGGGATCGGAACTCTAACTTATCAACCTTACCCGAATGCCAAGGATGCTGCAAACAACAACATCCCTAATCCTTCAACCAATGATCGATTGGCATATGTGGCGGAGTTAATGATTGCGCGCAAATTTTCCTCTAAATTCTCAGCGCAGATCGCTCCAATATTTGTTCATCGAAACGCTGTGGATAAAACTTTTGAGAATAACGATGACATAGCCGTATCATTTGCAGGAAGGTTTAAGTTTACACGAAGCTTGTCTTTAATTGGTGAGTATTATTCGCGAATGAATGTTCACGCGAACTCTCCCTATTATAATTCAGCCGGTGTGGGTCTTGATATTGAAACGGGTGGACACGTGTTTCAACTCCTGTTCACAAATAGTTTAGGAATGAATCCCAACACGATTGTGACGAAGACGGAAGGTAACATCAATAATGGTGACATTCGTTTCGGTTTTAACATTTCGCGCACTTTTCAATTGTCCAAAAGGAAATAGCTGATTTCTGATTTTCACTTTTTACTTCGTTGTTACTTTTTTTCATTATTGCTTACCTGGCCCTAACCATTGCCATTGGTTATTGGGCTTCACGAAAAGTTAAAAGTACTGGTGATTTTATGTTGGCAGGCCGCAGCTTGCCTCTCGCATTAAGCTCGGCTGCGTTGTTTGCTATTTGGTTTGGATCCGAAACCGTTTTTGGTGCTTCTTCCGAATTTTTGAAAGGAGGTTTGTATTCGGTTATTGAAGACCCGTTTGGTGGTGCATTGTGTTTAGTTTTATTCGGATTGTTCTTTGCCCGCAAATTGTATTCGATGAAGTTGCTGACGCTAGGCGATTTTTTTGAACAGCGTTATGGCAAACGAACAGAGTTGATCGCCAGTTTTTTTTTAGCGCCTCCTTACATTGGATACATTGCCGCACAGTTGGTCGCGATGGGTTTAATACTAAATATAATTACTGGATTACAGGTTTGGCAGGGAGTAGTATTGGCCGCGAGTGTGGTAACATTCTATACTTTCATAGGCGGGATGTGGGCGATCTCTATCACTGATTTTTTTCAAAGTATCATTATCATTCTTGGGTTGATGACTATCGCGGTAATCCTTTCACAAAAGGCGGGTGGAGTTGTCAACGTGATCAGTGAAGTGCCTGTTGGAACATTTCGTTTTTTTCCGAAGCCTGAATTTAAGGAAGTTGTGCTTTACCTCAGCGCCTGGTCGGTGTTAGGATTAGGTTCTCTTCCATCACAAGATGTTTTCCAACGAGTCATGTCATCTGGCTCAGTGAAGATAGCGGTGCGCTCCTGCTTTATTGCGGCTGTACTGTATCTCACAGTGGCGATGTTACCGCTGTTCATCAGTTTGTGTATAAAACATTTGTACCCTGATTTTGCTCAAGGCGATGCGCAGTTGGCTTTGCCACAAATGGTTCTATCGCACACCGGTATTTTTGTACAAGTATTATTTTTTGGTTCGCTGCTTTCAGCCATTATGAGTACCACCAGTTCCGCAATACTTGCTCCAGCTGCAATCTTATCAGAGAATTTTATAAGGCCGTTGGCTAAAGATCGATTTGATGATAAGCAATTGCTGCTCATCACGCGATTGTGTGTATTGGGTTTTGCCACGTCTGCCACAGTGATGGCTTGTCTACGTTCAAATATTTATCACCTGGTTGGAGAATCCTCCATCCTAAGTTTGGTTTCCTTGTTCGCTTCATTGACTATGGGATTGTATTGGAAGAAGGCCAATAGCGCCGGAGCCCTGCTTTCAATGGTTTGCGGAATTGTCACGTGGCTATTTTTTGAATTCTATGAAACCGAATGGCCTAGTTTATTGCCCGCGACAATCATTAGTTTTGTTGCCATGATTTTTGGAAGTTTGTGGGCTAAAAAACAAAAAATAGATATAGTATGATTAAGATAGAGCTGTCGCGAGTAGATGATGACTACAATTTGGAAGCGGTGAACGACACGGGGAATAAAATTTTATTTGATGGCGCTCCAGAGATTGGAGGCCATAGCCGTGGCATGAGGCCCATGCAAACTTTGCTTGCTGCTATGGGAAGTTGCAGTGCCATTGATATCATCAGTATCCTGCGAAAGCAGCGTGAAGAATTGAAAGATATCAAGATCACGGTTACCGGAGAACGACAAAAGGATGCCACGCCTTCGCTTTATACCGAAGTGCATGCTCACTATAGATTATTCGGAAATCTTGATCCCGACAAGACACAGAAGGCAGTGAGTCTTGCTGTTGAAAAATATTGCTCCGTAGCAAAGACACTGGAGAAGACCGCGAAGGTGACTTACAGTTTTGAAATAGTCAAATAAGTTTTATTGCGAATAACGATTAACTAATAACGGATAACGAATCCCATGTCAGATAAGAAAAGAAATTTTGAGACCGATGCCGTACGCACACAAACTGAAAGAACTTCATTTCGTGAGCATTCCACTCCATTGTTTTTAACGTCCAGTTTTGCTTTCGATGATGCCGAACAAGCTCGCGCGCTTTTTGCGGATGAAATGCCCGGAAATATTTATACGCGTTTCTCCAATCCTAACAGTACCGAGTTGATCGAAAAACTTTGTTTGCTGGAAGGAACGGAAGATGGCATTGCAACAGCGTCAGGTATGGCCGCAATGTATATCAGCATGGCTTCTCTGTTGAAATCTGGCGATCATGTTTTGGCTTCACGTTCTGTGTTTGGTTCAACACATCAGATTTTGAATATCCTTTTTCCGAGATGGAACATTAGTTATACCTACGCCGACTTAAGTGATCCCTCTTCATGGGAAAGTAAAATCCAGCCGAACACGAAAATGATTTTTGTGGAGACGCCTTCCAATCCCGCATTGGATTTGATTGACCTGGAGTGGCTCGGCAAACTGGCTGCGAAACGTAAACTCATTTTGAATGTTGATAATTGTTTTGCTACTCCGTATTTACAAAACCCAGCCAAGTGGGGCGCTCACTTAGTTACCCATTCCGCTACTAAATTTATTGACGGACAAGGCCGCGTAATAGGCGGTGCAGTACTAGGCACAAAAGAATTGATTAAAGAAGTACGTTTCTTCGCTCGACATACCGGTCCATCCATGTCGCCATTCAATGCATGGGTGTTATCCAAAAGTTTGGAGACCTTGGCCGTGCGCATGGAGAAGCATTGTGCGAATGCGTTGGAGTTGGCGCAGTGGCTTGAAAAATCAAGTGAAGTGGAATATGTGAAGTATCCATTCCTTCCCTCACATCCTCAACATGCATTGGCAAAAAAACAAATGCGCCTGGGTGGCGGAGTAGTAACGTTTGAAATCAAAGGCGGCATTGAGCGTGGACGGAAATTTCTGAACTCATTAAAAATGATTTCTCATTCTGCTAATCTTGGCGACACCCGAACCATTGCTACGCATCCATCATCGACAACCCATTCCAAACTCAGCGATGAGGAGCGTGCCGTGGTGGGCATCACGCCCGGGCTCATCCGCATTTCTGTTGGACTTGAAGCGATGGAAGATGTGATCGGAGATATCAAGCAGGCGATGAACGCTAGCCGATAAATGAACATTGATATTGATATAAATGACTTTCGGGATAGATTCGGACTTCTGTATCAAAAAATTTCATTACAGCAAAGAAGTAGGCATGCTCAAATAAAGGAGTATGAATCTTCTAAAAAAGAGCTTACAACAATAAACTCTAGGTTGACTTGGACTGAAAAGTATCTTGGTGGAAATTTTGGAGGTGATAAAGAAAAACTAAAACGAATTCAGTTTCTAAAAAATACACTTTCAAAACTTCGGACAGAATTAAAAAAAAATGATGCTGATTTAAAATCTGAGAATGATAAAGTTAGGGTAGAAGTTTTTGATTATTTATCGAAGAACTCTAAGAAATTCGAAGAACTTGTAGTTTATGAAAATATCAACCGACAACTATTGGTTGAGACTAGCTCATTCATAGCCCTTCTCAAAAAAGCGAAAAAAGGAATTAATGATGCTTTACTTTTTACTTCTTGGGAAAGCTTACTCAAACATCCAAGAGCCCAAAACGAACTTGACAAGTTTAAGGGACTGCTTAAAAATCTGCAGCTAAAGATGGATCAGTACGAGAATAAGACCGGTATAAAGCTTCTTAATGGCAATCGTCTCGAGGATTGTATTCAATTTTCAACTGAGAAAATAGCTATGAATAGCTTCAAAAAACTATACGATTCCATCAGCAAAATTTCTATGGCGATTACCAATAAAGTCAATGAGGCAGAGAGAGAAAAAGAATTTCTATTTGAAAGTATTTATCAAGCAGTGCTCTGATAAAAAGATAACAAACATTCATTCAATTACTTTTTCTTCACATCAATCCCCAATTCATCCAACTGTTCTTTTGAAATAGTTGAGGGTGTGTCGATCATCATGTCACGGCCGGCATTGTTTTTTGGAAAGGCAATGAAGTCGCGGATGGAATCAGCACCACCAAAAAGTGAACACAATCTGTCGAATCCAAATGCGATGCCACCATGCGGAGGCGCACCGAACTCAAATGCATCCATCAAAAAGCCAAATTGTTTTTTAGCTTCTTCGTCACTGAAGCCGAGCTTGGTGAACATCAACTGTTGGGTAACACGATCGTGAATACGAATGGAACCACCACCAATTTCTGTTCCATTCAATACCATGTCGTACGCATTAGCACGCACTTCTCCTGGATTGGTATCAAGCAGAGCAATATCCTCACGCTTGGGCGAAGTGAATGGATGGTGCATGGCGTGCCAACGTTGTGTCTCTTCGTTCCATTCCAGCAAAGGAAAATCAAGCACCCATAGAGCAGCGAATTTATTTTTATCGCGCAAGCCAAGTTGAGAGGCGACTTGCAATCGCAATTCACTCAATGCCTTTCTGGTCTTGTCTTTTTCCCCGGCAAGGATCAATAATAAGTCTCCGGCTTCGGCATTGAATTTTTGAGCGAAGCGCGCAAGCTCAATTTCATCAAAGAATTTGTCAACCGATGATTTGTATGTGCCATTAGCCTCACACCGAATGTAGATCAAACCTTTTGCTCCAACCTGTGGTTTCTTTACAAATTCAGTGAGCTCATCGATTTGTTTCCTTGTATAAGTGGCACAACCTTTAGCACAAATGCCCACCACCAACTGTGCATCATCAAACACACCGAAGCCTTTTCCTTTCGCCACATCGTTGAGTTCTTCAAACTTCATTTCGAAACGCGTATCGGGTTTGTCTGAGCCATAATATTTCATCGCATCAGCATAGGTCATGTGCGGCACCTCTTTCATGTCAATGCCTTTCACCGTTTTGAAAAGGTGACGGATCAATCCTTCAAAGATTTTTAAAATATCTTCTTGCGCAACAAACGACATCTCACAGTCGATCTGTGTAAACTCCGGCTGGCGGTCTGCACGTAAATCTTCATCGCGAAAACATTTTACAATTTGATAGTAGCGGTCAAACCCCGACACCATCAGCAACTGTTTGAAAGTTTGCGGAGATTGGGGCAGCGCATAAAATTCCCCCAGGTTCATTCGCGAAGGCACCACAAAGTCGCGCGCACCTTCTGGAGTACTTTTTATTAGTACTGGAGTTTCTACTTCAATGAAATTCAGGTTGTCGAGATAGACACGTGTTTGTTGCGCCATCTTATGACGGAGCTGCAAACTTTCACGCACCGGACTTCTGCGCAGATCGAGATAGCGGTATTTCATTCTCAAATCGTCGCCACCATCTGTTTCATCTTCGATAGTGAATGGGGGCGTTTTCGATTGATTTAATATCTCAATGGAAGAAACTTTTATTTCAATTTCACCTGTAGGAATGTTCGCATTCTTTGAGTGACGCTCGGCTACTGTTCCTTCCACTTTGATCACGAACTCGCGGCCTAACTGGCGTGAGGTTTGCAATAAGGCTGTATCACTTTTACCTTCTTCCAAAAAAAGTTGGGTGATGCCATACCGGTCACGAAGGTCAATCCAAAGCAAACTGCCCTTATCGCGCGTGCGCTGCACCCATCCGGTAAGTATTACGGTTTTGTTAACGTCATTTATTCGCAGTTCACCGCAAGTATGTGTTCGTAGCATCGTTATTCTTATTAATTTTGAACCGCGAATTTAACTAATCTTAGTTAATCGTTGCCCGTACTTTAGAAATTATGAAAAAGATAATCCTGTTGTGTTCCGTGCTGTTGTTGGGTTTCTCGCCTGCCAAATTGATTAAAACAAAAATCGGGGATGGCATCACGATGTCGTTGCCATCAACGCTTATACCTATGGCAACGGATGACATTGTTAATCGTTATCCATCCGTGCGGGCTCCATTGGGAGCTTTTACGAATGTAGATCGCGATTCTGATTTTAGTGTGAATATTTCAGCTACTCAATGGCCCGATGCAGATATCGAACTAGCCGCTAAATTTTTTAAGTCAGGCATCTATAACTTGTATGACCGTGTTGACATCATCAGCGAGGGAATTCAGACTGTAAATAAGAAGAAATTTATTTTTTATGAGTTTGAATCGCGGGTAAATGGCAACAAAATGAAGGAGACAGAGCGCCAGGCGATATTTCGTTATGCTTATGTGCAGTATTATATTGGCAAGGACCGCACGCTGGTGTTTACCTTCAGCTGCCCAAAAGATCGCAAACCTGAATGGCAGGAGACAACACGCGCGATGATGAAGACGATCAAGATTAAATAAATTCAGTATTGATAATTTTTCTCTTTCTTTTTGTCAACGCTTTTCAAGACTGATGTAATGAATAAATTTTTATTTGGGGAAGATACCAAAGACTCTAGTTTCAATGATTTTGAAGCCTTGGTTTGGCTGTTCTCAATTCTCTGTTGATGAACAAGACTAGATTCCAGGGTTAAGACCTTAAACTCCACACGCCTGTTATTTGCTTTATCAGATTTGGTTTCATTGCCGTTCACGGGTTTGGTATCTCCGTACCCACGCGCGATCAACTGTGATCGCTCAACGCCTTGACTAACTAAATAGTTGACCACAGCCTCGGCGCGCCTTTGTGACAATAACAAATTATAATCTTTAGGGCCATCACTGTCGGTATGCCCGGCAATTTCAAATACAACGTTTGGGTTTTTATTAAAAAATATGGCCTCTTTATCAAGCTCAGCAAGGGACTGCTCGGACAAGCTGGTTTTGTCAAAATTAAATTTAATATTGTTCTGGGTCATGTTCATCCCGATTTCAACTGGTGCCATATAAAGATCTCTGTTGATCACCTTTCTTTTTTCACTGATCACCCAGATTGTATCGGAGGTTTCAAAATATCCAGGAGATGACAACGAAATAATGTACCAGCCAAAATCTTTAAGATCAATGTTGAATTCTCCGTTTTCGACTTTCCCGGAATAGTCTTTTATAAAATCACTGTCAAGATAAATTTCTATATCTGCATTGATTGGAGTTTGCGTCGTTAGGCCGACCACTTCTAAATGCAGGGAGACAACGCTTTCGGTTTTTGATTTATCATAAATTGAGTCGATTGTCAATGCATTGAAATAAATTCCTTCATTGCCCGGCAGGTTCATGGTAAAATATTCAATCTCTGTCTGAGCCAGCATCATTAAAGTGGATGCAAGAAAAAAGAAAAGTGCAAGGAGAGTTTTCATTTGTTTGAACAAGAAAACAAAACTCCTGATTTAATAGCTTCTTCTTCTTACACAACTTGCACTATGAGTTGCAGGATTCACTTGTCTGAGCAAAGATTGTTTTTTGATGTCATGAAATATCATTACCTCAAATTGGATTTCTGATAATATTTCAAATCCAGCGCGCTCAGTGTATTCGACCTGCTTGGCTTTCCAGTTTTCTCTATTGTAAATGAGTTTGCCTGGATGTGGCGAGGTTCCCATAATCCTTCTTTATTTCTTTTATTTATTTTTTTACTCACTCACTAGCATCATCTATTCGATGATCATACCTTATTTGCTTGAAAATAATTCATCAACCTAAGAAATTGGGTTTGATGAACTCCAAGCTTTTGTATTCTAAAGTGAAGAGACCTTATGAAAAAGCTCAAATCAATTGGGAGGTGTAAAAACCCAAAACTTATCTGAGCCATACCACACATACGCTTTTGTTTTAGTTGCTAGGTAAAGCCCTTGATTAGCGTTTCGAACAGTAGAGCCACCACCGCTTCCAGGTAAAGGTGTTAATATATCAGGCATAGTTTGAACTTGAACCCATACACCCGTTGCTGGCAAACTACCATAGTATGGCACTGGCACAAACTGAAACAAACGTGACCCTTTTGCCACATAACCCACCCCATTGATAGAAAATCCATGACATCTATCAAAGTTGTCAAAGAAGGGTGTTAAGAAAAATTCCTTTTTCCAAGTATCCTTCGCCGGATCGTAGTACCAAGTACTTAGTCCATCTCCAATGTTAGTACCATTTCCTCCGGAAATATATCCTAACCCGTTGAGTGAAAAACCGGCTGCACCAATCACTGCCTTACCTGGAAAATCGGCCTTACTGATCCAATTATCATTAATGGGATCATATTGCCAAAATTTGTTACCAACAGTAACATATGCAAAATTGCCAATTACAAAAGAGGCTGTACCTTCGCCCAATTCATCGGGAAAATCTTTTCTTTGATGCCACTGGCCAGTGGTAGGATTGTAATCCCATACATCTTTCATCTTCGTAGACACTCCAGAGACACTAGCCCATCCACCGCAAATAAAACCTGTCCCGTTTATTGCAAAGCTTGTTGCCTTTATTCTTCCTCCGCCCGGAAAATTTGCAACCTGTGACCACGCATTGGTGCTCACATCATACTTCCAAAAATCAGAAGTAAAAGCATTTTGATCATTTGACCCTAAACCAAAAAATAACTGGTCATTGATTGCAAACCCACTCAGATCAAAGGATTTAATTGGTCCAGGATAGGAGGTCAACTCAGCAGGGGGCGAATCGGTTAGCGTAAAAGACCCAACTTCAAACGAGTCGCTACCACCACCTCTGTTTACCAGACTGAACTTATTATTAGGGATTGTATTTATGGGAGCGACCACTATCAGTTCCGTTCCGTTATAAGAAAGCACAGCTCCATCGGCTTGCCCAGTGCTCGTAGGAAAAACTACCGCATAGTTGTTGCCCAAACCTTTTCCTTTGATTGTAATTCTTGTTCCTAACGGGCCAGAGGATGGTGAGAAACTATCAACTGTTGCAAGCATACTGAATTCAGTTACTGAAAGCGTGCTACCTCCAAGAGTTTCAACATAAATTTGTCCTTTCAGAGCATTAGGTGGAACTACTGCAGTAAGTGACGTGCTTGAAGCTGTGGTCACTTGGGCTACGCCATCTTTGAATTTTACAATATTTTTTGCCGGATCGGTACTAAAACCTGTTCCCTTAATTGTAACGATATCCCCTGCTTTTCCTGACACAGGATCAAATGAAGTGATGGCGGGTTGCGAGAGCACTGTGAAATTGTCGCCAGAGGTACCCGTAGCTCCATTTATTGTCAAAATGATCTTTCCAGATTTTGGATTAGCAGGTACAATGACTTTTAATTGAGTTACAGTTGCGTCTGTTACTGTAGAGCTAACCCCTCCAATCGTAACTATATTCTTTGAGATTTCATTATTAAAATTTGCCCCTTGAATGGTTACAATCGTACCTGCTATTCCCTCTGTAGGATCAAAACTAGTTATCGTTGGTGGGATGACGGTTTCATCCTTTTTACAGCTAATCAGATTAAGAATTATAATAACGAAAGCCAACGTAGTCAAAATCTTATATTTCATAACAGGAGTTTAAAATTTTATTTCTTACGATTGTAAAGTTATAATTTTTTTTCACTGAGTAACACCCTTATCAACTGATAGCCTCATCGATTATATTGTGGTTTTTGCCACTAGACACAAGTTGCAATTTCAATTGCATTTCTTACTTGAATCCTTGATAATATTTCAAAACCCTCAATGCCCGAAGTGTATTCCACCGACTTGGCTTTCCGGCTTTCTCCATATCAAAATGAGTTTGGCCATGATGGGGCGAAGTTAAGTTCCACAGTCCGTCTTTATTTTTTTTGCTTTGAATCACTTTCATGGCATCATCCATTCTGGGATCGTACTTCACATGGGCGCATTGAAAATAATCCATTGCCTTGAGAATATCATAGTACCAACGTGAGGGGTAATATAATTTTAGAAAGTTGGGATTGATAATCTCTCCAGTCTTGTCGGACTTAAATAGTCTATGCATAAGAATGAATTCTTCGGAGTCACGTTTTACTTTCTCCAACTCCTTTAACCGGTAGC
>Ga0302321_100003604_pt1 | contig 13288 bp, 9 predicted proteins | sample Fen_T0_1_FD_202505 | JGI IMG/M metagenome (GOLD analysis project Ga0302321, IMG submission 202505) | Peat permafrost microbial communities from Stordalen Mire near Abisko, Sweden - Fen_T0_1 | ecosystem: Environmental > Terrestrial > Soil > Wetlands > Permafrost | place: Sweden: Abisko...
CGTTCATTTCACATCATTTAGACACCAAAAGTACTAGTTACGTGGTTTGAATTCGAGGAGAAGTTATGAATAAAGGAACCGCAATTGTCGGGTTCTTCCTGTGCTTTTTAGCAGGAATTGGCCTGATGTACGGCGTCGATCGCTCTCATGGCGTGAACGCTGAGCCAGAAGGTGTGGCCGCCAAAGGAGGCCTAGACCACAGCGCGGCACCAGTCCCCGTGACTGGCAAAGACCCCTTCTGGGGTCGCCCTGACGCACCAGTGACGGTCGTCGAAGTAAGTGACTTCGAGTGTCCGTTCTGCTCGCGCGTCGAGCCAACCATGGACCAAATCCGCAAGAACTACGGTCCGGAAAAGGTCCGAATCGTGTGGAAGAACAATCCCCTACCCTTCCACAAGGAAGCCCGTCCTGCTGCCGAGGCAGCCGCTACGGTCTTCACCTTGGGCGGCAATGATGCATTCTGGAAGTTTCACGACACCGTATTTCAGAATCAGCGCACACTTTCTGAAGAGAACTTGGAAAAATGGGCCGTGGCCTCGGGCGTAGACGGCGCCAAGTTCAAGGCCGCCTACGCAGCCAAGAAGGATGCAGCCAAGGTCGACGAAGACTTGGCAATGTCCAAGAGTATCGGCGTGACTGGAACGCCGGCATTTCGGATTAACGGAATCACGCTCGTTGGCGCACAACCCTACGAGAAATTCAAGGAGATCATCGATCAGGAACTCGTCGAGGCCAATAAGCTAATTGCCTCGGGCACCGCAAAGGCTCAGGTGTATGTCGAGCGCGCCAAGAAGAACGTGTCCAGCACTCCTCCCCCCAAGGAGGAGCAGGCACAGAAGCCCGCGGAAGACACCGCCATTTGGAAGGTGCCAGTTCTGGATGACGACCCCGTCCAGGGCCCCAAAGATGCCCTCGTTACAATCGTGGAGTTCTCGGACTTTCAATGTCCATTCTGCAAGCGAGTCGAGGACACGCTCAAGCAAGTCCACGACAAGTACGGCAACGACGTGCGCGTAGTTTGGAAGGATCTCCCCTTGCCTTTCCATCCTCGCGCAATTCCGGCTAGCACCTTGGCCCGGGTCGCTTACAAGCAAAAAGGCAGCAAAGCATTTTGGGACGCCCACCATGCCTTGTTCGAAAGCCAGCCCAAACTCGAGGATTCAGATCTCGAGTCGGTGGCTCAGAAACTCGGTATCACATGGAATGCCGTCAAGAGTGCGATTGACGATAAGAAGTTCCAGGCAAAAATGGACGCCAATTCAGACCTCGCTAACGACCTAAACGCGCGCGGAACGCCTCATTTCTTCGTGAACGGGTTCCGGCTCTCGGGTGCTCAACCATTCGAGAAGTTCCAGGAAGTGATCGACGCACAGCTTTCGAAGGCCAAGTCGATTGCGGCTCGTGGCATCGCCAAGGACAAGGTTTACGACGAGATCATGAAGGAAGGCAAAGCGCCTCCGCCACCGGAAAAGAAGTCCGTAGCGGCGCCGACCAAGGACAACCCTGTCAGGGGTTCCGCCAATGCCAAGGTAACAATCCAAATCTTCAGCGATTTTCAGTGCCCATTCTGCAAGCGGGTCGAACCGACTCTCAAGCAGGTCGCCGACGAATATAAGGACAAGGTCAAGTTCGTTTGGCGCAACATGCCCCTCCCGTTCCATCAGGACGCGCCGCTTGCATCGGAAGCAGCCATGGAAGTGTTCGCCCAGAAGGGTTCCGCGGGCTTCTGGAAATATCACGACCAACTCTTTGATGCTCAAGGCACGGACAATGGCATCAAGCGTGAGAATCTAGAGAAACTCGCGCAAGAGATGGGCTGTGACATGACTAAATTCAAGGAAGCCCTGGATTCGCACAAGCACAAGGCCCAAATTGACGCTGATGTAGCTGTCGCAAGTCAGGCCAGCATCAATGGCACGCCTGCCTTTGCCATCAACGGCTACTTCATCAGTGGCGCGCAGCCCTACGCTGCATTCAAGGGCGCCATTCAACGAGCATTGAAGGATTAGTAGGTCAGTTCAACAGACTCTAATTCGACAATTCTCCAGCCGCAACGCCGCGCTCTCGAAAGGGAACGCGGCGTTGACGTTTTTGTATTTGTCTTCTGGCACACTTGGACACACTTTTTAGTGGCATAATCCGTGCGCCATGACGCTCTCGAGTTCCGCAGCCAACACTTCCGCAGCCGAATGCAGACTCAGGCTACGCGTGGATGAACCGGCAGGCCGCATCAATCCCAATATCTACGGTCATTTTGCGGAACATCTCGGTCGCTGCGTTTATGAGGGGATTTGGGTCGGAGAAGATAGTCCTATTCCCAACACGCGCGGCATTCGCAAGGACGTAGTTGGGGCCTTGAAATACCTAAACATACCAGTCTTACGCTGGCCAGGTGGGTGCTTCGCCGACGAGTACCACTGGAAAGATGGCATTGGCCCGCGTGAAAAGCGCCCGACAATGATCAACACTCATTGGGGCGGCGTATCCGAAAATAACCACTTTGGAACCCACGAGTTCATGGACCTTTGCCAGCAAATTGGGGCTTCGCCATACATATGCGGCAATGTCGGCAGCGGTACGGTTCAAGAAATGATGCAATGGGTCGAATACATTACCAGCGACGCCGAATCACCCATGACTCAGTTGCGCCGGAACAATGGGCGCCATGAACCCTGGAAGTTACCCTACTTGGGCGTTGGCAATGAGAGTTGGGGCTGCGGCGGCAATATGCGCCCAGAATACTACGCCGACAACTTTCGCCACTACAATACGTATGTAAAGAATTACCCCGGCAACCGGGTAGAGCGGTTCGCCTGCGGCGCGAATGGCGCGGACTTCAACTGGACTGAAGTACTAATGAGTCAGGCCGCATCGCATATGAACGGGCTCTCGCTCCACTTTTACACGCTACCGACCGGCAACTGGTCACTCAAGGGTTCATCAACTGTTTTCGGCGAGGAAGAGTGGCATTCTACCTTTGTCCAGACTTTGCGAATCGATGACCTCATCACTCGTCACGCCGAGATCATGGATAAGCACGACCCCAGCAAGCGCGTGGGGCTAATAGTCGACGAATGGGGCACTTGGTATGATGTCGAAACTGGCACGAATCCCAGGTTTCTCTACCAGCAAAACACGCTCCGTGATGCACTGGTTGCAGCAATAAACCTGAACATTTTCAACCAGCACTGCGACCGGGTCACCATGGCCAACATCGCCCAAACCGTAAACGTACTTCAGGCGTTGATTTTGACCGACAAAGAGCGGATTAGACTCACTCCCACTTATCACGTATTCGAAATGTACAAAGTGCATCAGGGCGCGACCTTAATCCCCGTCGAACTCGAGTGCCCTGAGTATCGACTTGGTGGCGCGTCCCTCCCCATGCTGAATGCTTCGGCTTCACGTGACGTGGCAAACCGAACCCATCTTTCGATAGCGAATTTGGACCCCAATCAACCAGCCCGAGTGAGCCTGGCGCCCCTATTTGCGTCTATGAAGGGGCGACTCTTGACGGCCAATGAAATGAGCGCGCACAACACTTTCGACGCACCGAGCCGGGTGCATCCAAGGCAAATGGAGTTCGAACAGGGCAAAGTTGTTTCAACAGTAACAATCCCCGCTAAATCGGTGACTGTGCTCGAATTGGAATGAGAACTCAGGTCCAGATTTTTTCGATTTTTCAAATCATTTCGAGGATTGGCAAACGCCGGCAACGCACACTCCCGACGCACAAACGACACCGCAGACCCCGCAATTCTCAGCACTGGTTTGCAGATTCGTTTCACACCCATTCGCGATACTGCCATCGCAATTGCCAAAGGGCCAACAGTCACCGGGGCCACAGATGCCGCTTACACACGAGCTCAGCCCGTAGGGTGAACCACAACGGTTTCCGCAAGAACCGCAGTTTTGCAAATCAGTCCTAAGATCGACCTCACAACCGTTGGACGAAAGACCGTCACAATTGGCAGTTCCGACAGCGCATACCCCTGTCATGCCTCCAAACCCTGTAATCGACCCACCCGTGCTGAGTGACCCGCCCGTCGGCAAACCGCTGCCTCCAAGTCCTACAATGCCAGTCGACCCGCCTGCGCCGCCCACTGCAATCGTCGGGCCATCGCCCCCCGAGTTCCCAAGCCCTGGCTCCGGTTGGCCTGAACAGCTCAAAACGAGCAAACCCACTACTTCAGCTAATATTCTATTTTCCACAAGTGCAATCTCCCCAGATCCCATTCAAGTTGGCACAACAAATAATGATCCCATGACCGCTTAGGCAAATCAAGTCGCATATGTCAGTGCCGTCGGGGGGAGGGCCGCATTTTTTCGCGCGCGCATGTCCGGGATGCCTCTGATTTCCGGGCATTTTAGACGCGGAAACGCACTTTGACTCGCGCACACAAGCACCCGGGCGCTCAATCTTGGGCTCCGCGTTGACCCGGTGGTAGCCAGGCGCAACAATCCTCCTGCAATGAGCGGACAGATAGTTTTCGGAGACAACCTGACGTATCTTCGAACGGTTCCCGACGCGTCGATCGATCTCATTTACATAGATCCGCCGTTCAATACCGGACGCAGGCAAGTCCGAAAGCAACTGCGCACTGTGCGCGATGATAAAGCACCTGACCGCAAGGGGTTCAAAGGGAACAGCTATAGAACCGAGGTCTTGGGACAAAAGGAATTCTCGGACCAATTCGACGATTTCATGGCATTTATCATGCCACGCCTAGACGAGGCGTACCGGGTTCTCAAACCTACCGGTTCGCTGTTCTTACACCTGGATTACCGCGAGGTTCACTACTGCAAGATTTACCTTGACCGTGTCTTCGGGCGAGAGTGCTTCATCAACGAAATCATCTGGGCTTATGACTATGGCGCACGCTCGAAGCGGCGCTGGTCAGCCAAACACGATAATATTCTCTGGTATGCCAAGGATTCCGAGAATTACACATTCATCTATGACGACATCGACCGAATTCCGTATATGGCACCGGGCCTGGTGGGTCCGGAAAAGGCAGCTCGCGGAAAGACTCCGACAGATATGTGGTGGCACACTATAGTAAGCCCCACTGGCAAGGAAAAGACCGGTTACCCCACCCAAAAACCACTTGGCATAGTTGAAAGAATTGTGCGCGTTCATAGCAATCCCGGTGACACGGTGCTCGACTTTTTCGCAGGCAGTGGCACCGTCGGGGAGGCTTGCGCCAAGCTTGACCGAAATTACATACTCGTAGATGAAAACACCGAGGCCATTTCCGTCATGAAGCGGCGCTTGTCCAAGCACGGTCCTCGCCTGTCGACTTTGCGCTAGTCGAACAAAAGTTCGGTTGCTCCCGTACGCACGTAGATTTCAATACGTCCCAATCTCCTCCACGCGCACCCCAAGCTTTCGCGCAACGATCTTAAGTGTCTCCGCGTGTGGATGCTCGACCTCCCCCCTTTCAATACGCGCGATTGTTTTGGCGCTAACTCTCGGAAAATCTTCCCGTGACACCTGTTTCTGCAGCCGCAGACGATGAAGTGCGGCTCCAAAGCTGGAATTTTGTGTGAGCTCACGCTCGCGCATTCTTTTCCGGGCCTCAGCATCGAATTCGTACAATATCGCGTCGGTGGCAATTTCGAAGTCCCCGAAGCATACCGTCTGACCAAAGTCGGTCACTTTGAAGGCCGAAAGGTTGAGTTTTGAAGCTTTTCCCCCAGCGCGAAACCAATCGAGCGGCACAACTAGTCGTTCCAGGTTCCCTCGGTACAACACGACAGCATTGTCGTCAGGATCGACGATGCCGCCGATTATCAAGTCTTCGGCCTTGGGGCTCGCGAGGGCCTCGATTAATGCCTCACTCGGAAGAAGTTGCACTCCATCGTCGGGGGCGATTACTACTCGAAATAACGCAGCCAAAGTTTCTCGTCTGGCCGTGCTTGCCCTCTGCAGAATCAACAGACGATGCCAAACGTCGCGAGCGCGAAGTGCCTTGGTCACCGTGACCAGAAGCCTGACGTCTGGGAGTACCCACATGGCACGTCTGTGGTCAGCATAGGCTCGACGGATGTCATTACTATCGTGAAGCACGACGGATTGGATCCGCGTAAATGGATATGCCGCCTTCCCTCTCGCCACAACGAAGATTGGGTCATTCATTGTGACCTCTTCCGTGATCTAACGGGATTGCCCGGATACATCTCATTCCAAGCACGACACAATTCATCCTGACTCTTCCGCAATTCTTCGACGATTGGTCTAGGCAAGTCGTTTGGATCGGGATCCGAATCGAGGAGATTCCAAGTCCGTAGATCGAGGCGCCAGGCCAAGGTGCGCCGCAAGATTGTGACATGGGGTGGCTCAAGCCTTTCTCGATCACGGATTTTTACCTTCCAACCCTTGGAGGCCCACTCGCGACTCAGAGCAATGGTGATGCTCATGGGTCCCCCCAGAAGGGAAGACTCACCAAGTATGTCCCATATACTGAAATCGTCAATATAGGACATAATAAGTCGGAGTTTGCCAGCGCCCAGCCGCGGTCGAGCCTCGAGGCGGACTCGGTTTCGTCAATTACGCGTCGTGGTTTCACCGGTCAGGAGGTGAATCGGTCAGCCCCGTGTCCACGTGCTTACAAAAAAACAAGAGGGCTCCTGCCTTCCGAAAACGCGAAGCCCACCGCGCCAAACCGAAACGTCGGTGACCTGTACCTTAGATTTCCCCACGCTACCTGTTCGTCCGTTCTCTACGCCCTTCGGGCGTTCCTCGCTGCGCGAGGACCGTCTACCTCCGCGAAAAAGTACAGCGCGCTGTACTTTTTCACTCTGGTTCCGACGTTTTGATTGTGTTGGTTTTCAGGGGCCCTGCCCTGAAAACGGACGGTCCAGCGCCACTGACCAACTTCAGAAGGGCTCGCCCACCGACATCAGGTAGGCCCAAGTGCGCTCATGGAGCCGGGCTGTTTACTGACTCAGAGTCAGTTTTCTGTGCCAGAAGTTGGCGGACAAAGGCATAAATATCTGGTAAAGGTAGAAAAGAACAGGTCAAATGATGTCAATTCAGTTGGCATTTCGCGGCGGGCGGCTCGTGCTGCTCGATCGGGTTGGCAGCGGCGCCACCAGCAACGTCTGGCGCGCGCAACTGACGTCCGTGGATGGGACCTGTGTCGATCATCTGGTGGCGGTCAAGGTGGCGCGCTCGGCTAACGACCGAACGCTGTTGGCCATTGAAACTGAAAGGCTGATCTGGAGCAGTAGTTACGGCACCGGGCGTCTGATTGATGCAGGACGCGTGCGGCACAGCTCGAACCCGAGCGAGGTTGCTCCCGACGCTGCCTGTTTGGTTCTTTCCTGGGTCGGTGCTCAATCTCTGCAGCAGTTGCCCTTCCAAAATGGCGACGACGGGCAGAGTCGCGCGTTACAATTGGCTCGCGATATCGGGCAAGCTTTGGGAGACTTGCATCAGGCGGGTTTTGCGCACGGTGATGTGAAGCCGTCCAATATCGTCGCCAAGGAAGGCATGGCCGTTGGCGATGTCGGACGTTTTTTGCTGGTGGACTTGGGGCTCAGCGACGCGGCAGATAGCCCCATTCCGCGAGGCGCCACCATGCGTTACCTGGCGCCGGAGGCATTGAGTGCAAGAACGAAGGGCGATGGTCGCACCCGCGATATTTGGGCGTTAGGTGTTGTTTTGGCCGATACGGCACGTGGCCGCGTGCAGTCTCGCGGTGATATCTCAGCGGCATTGGGCGCGGGGCTTTCGGAGCCCTTGGGAACGCTCGTGCGAACCTGCTTGGCGGCAAGTCCCGGCGCACGCTGCTCGGCCCGTTGGGTGTCGCGGCGAGCGGCGGCAGTCTTACCAAAAACCCTGAATTTCGAGGAAAGTCGCAATCGGCGAGTCGAGCGCTTGCGGCGTGGGTACCTGCAGGCGCGGCGCGCTGAAATCATTGCCGCAGCCCGGTGCCAAAGGGTGGAATTTGAAATTAGTGGAGTTGCCGAGCAATGGATCCGCGTTGCCGTGTCGCAACTCCGCGGTCTGCTCGAGTTACGCGCCGAAACACCAATCGACTCATGCATGATTCTCGGCCATACTTCTCCGCTCGACCGACAACGTGTCTTGACCAATGTCGTGGGACCGTTGGCTTCGACTTGGCCGGTAGACGCAAGGGAATCGGAAGAATCTTGGCTCAATCATTGGCTAGAGCTGTGTGATTCGACGGATGAATGGGGTTGGACGATATCGCAGCGTTCGCACAATCGCGGGGCTCAAGCAAGCGCCCGCAATCTCTCTGATTTGACTGACGTTGCGCTAGAATTGGGCACGGGGCGCTTTGATCCGGAATTATTGGACGCAGCCGAGCAACTTGCCATGACAGAGGCGGTGCCGGATTCGTTTCGCGTCGCGCTGGCGCGTCGATTGCGCGCGTCGGGCGAGTGGGGACGAGCGCTATCGTTGCTCGAGAATCAACCGGACGCGATGGCAAGAGCCGAGCTGGCAGAGACTGCTCGTCGAGCGGGAGATCGGGCTCTGGCGCTGGAAAAGACAGCTGATTTGCTTTCGCACGAGGAGTCTTCGGTGCGGGCCCGAGCGCTCGCCACACGCGCGCGCATCGAGCTAGATGAAGGGCAGCTCGAGGTTGCCATGACGAGCATTGCAAACGCACCTTTGTCGGCGGCTGTTTGCGAAACTCTCGCGCTCGTTCAGCTTGCAGTGAGTGAACGCGATGCCGCAAGGTTGTCGATAATGCGCGGTCGCGGACTGCCCGCCGGAGACGAGGAACACGCGCGCCTAGAGGGTCTGATTGGAATGATCGAGCATGCCGATGGCGATGCGCAAAGTAGCGCTCTTGCATTTCGGCGAGCCGTCGACCTTGCAGCACGCTCGGGTGCGGTCCTGGAAGAGGCAACGTATCTTACGGGGCTTTCCAACGCTTGCGTCAATTGCGGATCGCTCGGCGACGCCATTGCCGCGGCGCAGCGGGCGATCGCGCTGTTCGAAGTTCTCAACCGCCCGTCGGATGCCGCGCGTGCAGCACTCAATCTGGTCGTGGCTCATTCCGAAACCGGTCGCGTCGAAGAGACTCGAGCGGCGTTTGATTTTGCAATTGTCCTAGCTCGCCAAACCCAAGATGCCCGCTGCCTTGGCTACTTGCATTTGGCGCTGACGGATGTGCTCCCGTTCGACAATGCCGAATCGATTGAGTTGTTGGAAAGAGCCGGGCATTGGCTGAATCCGCTCGGTACCGAGGCCGAATTGTGGGTCGCCGCACGCCGGTGCGAACGCAATATGGAAATTCAAGTAGCTTATTACGACAAGCTCGCGCAGAAAGCCAATTTGACGCTTGAAACACGGCTCCTTTGGTGGGGTGCGCGTGCGCGCCGCGCGCTACTGCAACGGAGTGCCGAGGACGCGACCATCATACTCGGTGAACTGACGCCGCTCGCATCGATGCGTGCGCCCGTGTTCACTCAATGTCGAGCGCTCACCGCGGGCATCGAGCTGGCAGCTTTCGTCGGCGCCGGGGACGTAGCTCGGAGGCTCACTCAGACAGTGTCGGAATTGACGCGTCAACTATTCGCGAACTGTCCCAATGAACTACATCCTGCACTGGAGTCATTGTCCTGGGTGACTACCGCGCGCACGCCGCGCGAGTTGCTCTTATCGCCAGAGCAAATGGTAGAAGTCGAGAATCTCGTGCACTCGCTGGGGCAACGTGACGAACTGCGAGGACTATTGGTGCACGTTGTCGACGCCTTGGTGCTTTGGACGGGGGTCGAGCGTGGCCTCTTGCTGCTACGAGCACCTGGCGGGAAACTACTACCGCGCGTCGGCCGCAACCTGGCCCGCCGCGATCTGACCGGCGAACAGCGTGAGCTGAGTCACAGTCTCGCCGCACGAGCGCTCGCACTCGGCGAGCCTATCGTCGCCGTGGACGCGACTCGCGAACTCGAAAGCGTTCATGCGAGTGTTCATGCACTCAAACTGCGCAGTGTCCTGGCGGTCCCCTTGATTGCGCATGGGGAGGCGCTGGGCGTTGTGTACCTGGATGACCGTGTGCGACAGGGTGCCTTTGGCGAACGTGAATTGGCCTGGGTTCGCCTGGTGGCTGCGGTGGCCGCCGTAGCCATCGCTGACGCTCGCGATCGGTTGGTTTTGCGTCGAATGGCGCGACGCGCCGAGCGAGCTGAACTTCGCGTGAGCTCAACGCTGGCCAAGCGCGAAGCCGAGTTGGGGCAGGCGCGCGTCGAGTTGGCCCACAGTCGCCAAAGCCGCCCCACGCGCCACAAATATGACGCGATTGTTGGCGAAAGCTCGGCCATGCGAGACCTGCTTTCACTCTTGGATCGCGTGGTTGAAAGTGACGTACCTGTCTTGATTTTGGGTGAGAGCGGCACGGGAAAGGAACTGATAGCTCGCGCCATTCACGAGAACGGTCAGCGCGCTCGGGGGGAGTTCGTTGCAGAAAACTGCGGCGCAATACCGGAGACGTTGCTCGAATCGGCGCTATTTGGCCATACTCGCGGTGCTTTTACCGGTGCAATCCGCGCCCGCGCGGGCCTGTTCGACGTCGCCGATCAAGGTACGCTATTTTTGGACGAAATTGCGGATATGAGCCTCGGGATGCAGACCAAGTTACTACGAGTCCTCGAAAACGGTGAAGTGCGTCCCGTTGGCGGCGACCGCGCACATCACGTCAATGTTCGCGTTGTCGGGGCCACTCACCGTAATGTGGCAGAGATGGTGCGTGCAGGCACGTTCAGGCAAGATCTCTTCTATCGGCTCGACGTTGTCACTCTGGCCATTCCGCCACTGCGCCAGCGGCACGGGGACGTTCCAATTCTGGTTCGCCATTTCTTGGCGCGACATGCCAAGGGGGGAAAAATCAATATCGCTCAGCGGACGCTCGAACTACTTTCGCGATACAGCTGGCCGGGTAATATTCGACAGCTTGAAAACGAGATCCGTCGGGCGGTTGTAATGGGCGACGACGAGATCCTCCCCGAGCATCTGTCCGAGGAGATTCGTATGCCAACAGGTGCCGTTGCGCCGAATCCGGAGGGGCTCAACCTGCGCGAACGGGTCAGCGCCATGGAGTTCGAACTCATCACCCTGGCCTTGGAGCGGACTGAGGGTAACCTAACCCGCGCGGCAGAACTTTTGGGCCTTTCCCGGTTCGGACTGCAGAAAATGCTCAAGCGGTTCGCGGGTCGACTGGGTCAGACGCCTGGACCAAAGCCCTCTGCCGAGCTATCCGGCTTGCGATGAAAGGAGTTGGTGCGGCGCGACCGGTCCTCAAATGGGCAGGAGGCAAGTCCAAATTGGTCGAATCGATTTGCGCCTTGTTGCCGACGAAGGTCGACACTTACTTCGAGCCGTTCGTCGGGGGAGCGGCAGTCTTTTTCGCCCTGGCCAAACAAAAGAGGTTTCGACGTGCGGTTCTGTCGGATCGCAATCCGGAGTTGGTCAACGTCTACCAAACACTGCAATCCGACGTTGACGGGGTGATTACGGCTCTGCGTCGATTGCGGTACGATGAGGAAAGTTACTATCGTCTGCGCGACAGAAAGCCTAGAACGTCAGTTCAAAGGGCGGCTCGGACTATCTATCTGAACAAGACCGGTTACAACGGCCTGTATCGCGTCAATCGCTCTGGCCAATTCAATGTTCCGTTTGGTCGTCACACGAACCCGACGATCTGTGACGAGCCCAATTTGCGTCTTGTTGCCGAGTGTCTAAAGGGCGTAACTCTCGTGGACAAGGACTTTGAATCCATTTGCCAGCGCGCCCAGGCGGGCGACGCGGTATATCTGGATCCCCCTTATATGCCCATGTCGGATACGGCTTATTTCACCAGTTACGATAAGCACCCATTCGGACTCGAGGAACATCGGCGATTGGCCCAGGTCTTTTCGGACCTTGCAGACAGAAAGGTACTTGCCGTCCTGTCGAACTCGGACACGCCGGAGACACAGGCACTCTATCGTGGCTGGTCCATCAAGCGCCTACAAGTACCCCGGGCCATCAACAGTCGTGCATCCAACCGTGGACCCGTTAGCGAGCTATTGGTGCTCAATCGCCGAGCCAGGGGCGCTCGGATCGGCCTCGCTGTGCTAGAAAGCTAGGTGCAGATTGATGGCTCGAGCTAAGTCGAAGTCGCCCAAAGTCCCTGTGATTTCCGTGCCTACACCGGAACAGGAGCGCTTTCACCTGGGAAAAGTCGGCATTATGGCCGTCGTAGGGCTGTCGATTGGAATCGTTTGGCCTAGATTCGCCGGATTCCACCTCGTGCCGGCGCCTCCCTCCGAGTCCGTTGCCTCACCATCGGCAGATGCTGGGGCGGCGTCAGCATCGGGCTCAGCGAGCGCTCCGGGTGCCGCGCCCATTGCGGGGACAGCAGCCGCCAAAGCGCCTGCGGGCGACCCTAGTCCGTCGGGTGTGACTCCGCCCAAGGTCACGTTGGCTCAAGTCGTCAGTTGCAGATCGAAGGATGCAGGGAAAAAAGCCCACTGCGACACTCCTGCAATTGATTCTGTGGTGGGCGATCCGCTGCGCGCGCTAATTGCCTGTGACGGCGCGGAGGGCACGCGCGGCATATTGTCATTGGGGTTCGACGTCGATTTCGAAAATAACAAGCTGGACAACTACACGGCGGGAAAAAGCACGACACTACCATCGGGCCTCACGAAGCAGTTGCTGCGTTGTGCAGAAAAAGAACTCGCTAAGGTTTCGCTCGAAGGCGTGACTCACCCCATGACGAGCTACAGAGTATTTTATCGGCTCGAGTTTGGCGCCGAACCTGAAGAGGCTGCTCCGAACAAAGACGACAAGCCTTCCGGCGATAGCCCAGCCCCCTCGGGTGAAGTGATAGCGGCGAGTGGCCGTGTCACTGTGACTTGGGATGCCGCCTTGGTGAGAGCAAAACCCAAGGACGGGGAGATTCTAGCGCGCGTACTGGGCGGTACTCGACTGACCGTTACTGGTCACCAGGGTGATTGGTACCGTGTAAAATACGATGCAAAGGGCAGCGAGGGCTGGGTTTTCAAGGCAGCCATCGGCTTGTAAGCGCGGCCTCGCGTGATAGGCTCACGCTCACCATGAATGTCGAGGGAAAATCCACACAGCGAGGCCATCGGTGACCGGCGTAGACCGACTGTTCGATGAGCACCCCATAATAATGTGCGTCGTGGACGCACTCTCGGTGTTCGTTGATACTCTCGAGGCCCATGGGGACGAGAATCGTAATGAATTGATGCGAATGATGACATTCTTTCGCGAATACGCCGACCTGATCCATCACGAAAAAGAAGAAAG
>Ga0302321_100003605_pt1 | contig 13285 bp, 11 predicted proteins | sample Fen_T0_1_FD_202505 | JGI IMG/M metagenome (GOLD analysis project Ga0302321, IMG submission 202505) | Peat permafrost microbial communities from Stordalen Mire near Abisko, Sweden - Fen_T0_1 | ecosystem: Environmental > Terrestrial > Soil > Wetlands > Permafrost | place: Sweden: Abisko...
CGATGCGATCGGTGCGGCGTGCCTTGAATACCACCAGGCGCTGGAGATGCTTTACACGCGTTCGGCGGCGGGAAAAAATCTTTTGCGCAATAAGCCGTTGCTCGCTTCGTGGGTGGCCGACTATCTCGATAGGGGGAAAGCTGCTGAACTGATCCGTCACGCGCGTGATCCGAAAAATCGCGGAGCGTTTCCCACGGTGTTGCGGCCGGATTTGTTGCTCACGGAACCCGGGTTCGTGATGACTGAGCTCGACTCGGTGCCGGGTGGCATCGGCCTGACGGCGTTTTTAAATCGGTTGTACAGCGGCGAGGGCGAAACAACCGATCCATCGATCATCGGCACGGGCGATGCGATGATTCGCAATTTCTACGATTCGCTTTCCGTGCTGCGGCCGGATTTGCGAAATCCATTGATTGCGCTCGTGGTGAGTGACGAGGCGGCGACTTACCGGCCTGAGATGCAATGGCTGGCGGAGCAACTTCAGCTTCAGGGCAAACGTGTGTTTTGCCTCGATCCTGATGATCTTTTTCCGCTTGGCAGCACGCTATGTTTCGATGTCGACGGCAACCCGGAGAAGATCGATGTGCTTTATCGGTTTTTCGAATTGTTCGATTTGGCGAACATTCGAACGGCGAAATTTATTTTCGAATCGTGGCAGGCGGGTGAACTCGCGGTTGCGCCGCCGATGCGGGCGTTTCAAGAGGAGAAACTTTCACTCGCGCTGTTCCATCATCATCTGCTGGCGGATTTTTGGACTGAGACGCTGAGCAAAGGTTCGTTTAAGTTGCTCAAGCATTTGATTCCGCCTTCGTGGATCATGGATCCGGCGCCGTTGCCGCCGGGTGCGGTGCTGGATGGGCCGCGCGTGGGAGGGCGAGGCTTGACTGATTGGCGTCAGCTAGCCGGTGCGTCACAGAAAGAACGTGATCTCATTATCAAGATCAGTGGTTATCATGAGACGGCGTGGGGCGCGCGCAGCGTGGTGCTGGGCAGCGATTGTTCGCGCGAGGAATGGCAGGCGGGCATCGATATCGCGATCGCTGATGCGCCGGCGAATCTGCACGTCGTGCAGGAATATAAAAAGCCGATCCGCGTGAAGCATCGGATCTATGATTCAGAACAGCAGATCCGCGAGGCGGATGGGCGTCTGCGGTTGTGCCCGTACTATTTCAATCTTGGCGGGAAGGCCGTGTTAAGCGGCGCGCTCGCTACGTTCTGTCCGCCGGATAAAAAGATTATTCACGGTATGCAGGACGCGGCGCTGCTGCCGTGTCGGGTGGTGGGCTGAATGTCCGGCGCGTTATTATGGAGTGCTGGCTGAGTCTGACGAGTCGGCAGCAAAACGTGTCGATTCTTGAAGGTTCGGCTTTTTTGTGCGCGACGGCCAGCGGCGTTGGATGGCGCAGCCGGGCTGAAGTTCGCTGATGGCGGACGCAACAAGGCGAGGCCCGGTTGCCGTTTCTACTAGGGTGCAGGTGGCCGTGATCGCCACCCCTGGTGTGGGCGGTGTCACCTTGTCGGAAAGGTCGAACGCGTACGTGGCTTCCGGGCCGGTCAGGCGGGGGAACCAGAGTTTTCCGGGAAGGTACACGCCGCGAATTTCGAAGTCCGTCTGGCTTTTGGCCAGTTCTTTGGTTCTTAGAATAAGTTCGATCTGGCTGAGCCAGTTTCCTTTTTCCAATTCGAGATTTTCCTCGGGTAGTACGGCGGTGATGCCGCCATTCGTGGTCATTCGGCCGAGTTCTCGCCAGGCGAGGTCGCTTTCGGACGTGAGAGAGGCGAGGTGGTTTTTGACGCTGCGGCGGGCGGTGATCCGGCCGTATTCGATGATCAGGAAAAGATCCTCCTCGTAGACTGAAGCATAGCCGGTGTTGACGGGAGCCAAGATCCGACCGCGTGCCACGCGTAGAACACCGGAGAACCAGGTGGCAGGGACAGGTTTGTTGGTTCCGAATAGATCTTGAAGCGGAATGGTCACGATTTGTTCGGCGAAGGTGTCGGCCTTGGGAATGACTTCGTGCCGTTCGATGCGAAGCAGGGTGAGCGTGTTGTCGGCGATTTCCCACGTTCCGATATAGCCGCGCCAGCACGCCCAAGTGGTTTGGGTGAGTGTTTCGGGGCGTGGATGGGCGGCGTTCCAGAAGGCTTCGAGCGGCGTGGCCATCAAGGGAAGATCTTTGCCGTCAATGCGGAGCTTTTCAGGATTCTGCGCCGCCGCGTGCATCAGCAACGGGCTGAACAGAAGGAGGAAATGGAGGACGCGTATCATGTTTGTCGTGACAGAGTCTAATTCGGCTGTTCGGGGCGCGGGTTGAGCGCGACCGCAGGTTGTGGCGACCTGAACGGCGTTTTTGCCGCAATTTAGTGTATTGGTCTTATAAATCTGGGGTGAAATACCCGGTGGTTGTAACGTTCAACGCGGTTCTTCGTCTATGATGACATGAGCATGCTTTCCGGTACTGCCCGCCCTTTTCCTGCTAGCCGTGGCGCACGTGCGGCCGGCGTTGTGCAAGGCCGTTGGCCTGAGCTGAAGCCAACGTCGGCACACCTGGCGGTGGGCTTGTCGGGTGAACAGGTGTTGACGCTGGTTCCCGATGCGGGCGAGCCGTTGGTGGAGTTTGTCGGGAGGCTGTCGACGAGGTTGAAACAGCGCGTGGGCGAGGTGCTGATGGTGATGGCTTATGGTTCGGTCGGTGCTCACGCTGCGGTGATGGACCAGTTGCGGCGCGAATTGGGTGCGATTGACTGGCCGGTTCTTTGGGTTGAGGGCGCGAGCTGTATCGATGCACCTGTGGCGGGCTTTCAGGTGTTCATCTTGCCGGAGGGCAAGGTTGAGCGTTTGCGCCTCGATGGGCGAGTGGTGGGCACGGTTTTCCACGATGGTGGTGCGCGGCATTGTCTGCTCGCGGGATTGACGCCGAGCGATGGTTCGCGGTCGCGTGCGGAGCAGTGTGAACAATTTTTTGGGAGCGTCGCATCGGTTCTGGTAGAGGCCGGATTTTCCTATGGCGATATTGCGCGCACCTGGTTTTACAATGACGAGATTCTGGCGTGGTACGACGATTTCAATCGTGTACGTACCGCGTTTTATGCGAAGCAGAAATTCACAACGGGTTCGTTGCCCGCGAGCACGGCGGTGCTTGGGCGTAATCCGGGCGGTACGGCGTTAACTTTTGCGGCATGGGCGGTGGTTCCGGCTGCGCCCGGTGCGACGGTGCGCGAGGTGGCTTCGCCGTTGCAGTGTCCGGCGCCCGCATATGGCAGCTCGTTCAGCCGAGCGATGGAGATTAGTTCGGGTGGACGAAAGCGCCTGCTCGTTTCGGGCACGGCCAGCATCGAACCCGGTGGTAAAACGGTGTGGCAGGGTGACACAGCTAAACAGATCGCACTGACGATGGAGGTGGTTGAGGCGATGTTGCGGCCGAGCGGCTTGAGCTTTGGCGATGTTACGCGAGCGACGGCGTATTTTAAGCACGCGGCGGACCAGACGATTCTTCAGAGCTGGCTCGACGCGAACGGTCTCGCGGGGATGCCGGTTGTGCCGGTACACTGCGATATCTGTCGTGATGACTTGTTGTTCGAAATCGAACTCGACGCGTGTGCGTCGGTTTGAATCGAAAAATTAATCTGGAACTCAGGAACGCTGGAACGGAAAAACCAGTGGAGTTGTTTGTAAAATTGCTCCGAGTTCTTTCCCAGCGTTCCTGAGTTCCAGATTAAAAAATCCCTCGATTTGGGTTGAAAAACGAGGCGATCCGCATCCTTGGTATGTCTCACCTCGTTTAGGCGAGCCCGGAGCTCTGGGCTGAGATTGGGGCAAGATCGGCCCCTAAAGTCTTCGAACCTGATGCGCTTAACACCGCCGTAGGGAAAACAGGAACCGTGCGCGAAAAGCGACGGTACTTGCGACCTGATCGTTGGCGTTGGGCGCAAAACTCACTCAACTCATGTCAACTTCACCCTCCGCCAACGGCTATTCCGGCCATCGCTGTTTCCCGTCCTCGCGCCGCGTTTATTTACCCGGATCGCGTCCCGATTTGCTCGTGCCGGTGCGCGAGATTGATCTGACGCCGACGCGTCTGCCGAACGGCACCGAGGTCCCCAATGATCCAGTAAGCGTGTATGACACCGCAGGCGCGTGGGGCGACCCGGCCTTTCACGGCGATGCGACGCAGGGCGTACCGGCGATCCGTGCCACGTGGATTCGTGAACGCGGTGACGTCGAGGAAATCGCCGCCCGCGCCGTCAAGCCGATTGACGATGGTTATTTGTCCGAGAAACACCGCGCGCAGGCGGAACAGGAAGGGAAACGTAATCCGTTGCGGCCGTTTGATCGTTCAGGGCGCACGACGCTGAAGGCGAAACCCGGCGCATGCGTCACGCAGATGCACTACGCGAAGAAAGGTATCATTACGCCCGAAATGGAATACGTGGCGATTCGCGAAAACATGAAGCAGCAGAGCGCGCGCGAGTTGCTCGAGATGACCGAAAAAGGCCCGCGCAATTCACTTTGGCGGCAGCACGTCGGGCAAAGTTTTGGCGCCGCAATTCCGCGTGAGATCACGCCGGAGTTTGTGCGGAGCGAAGTCGCGCGTGGCCGGGCGATCATTCCGCTGAATATCAATCATCCGGAGGCCGAACCGATGATTATCGGTCGCAACTTCCTCGTGAAGATCAACACCAACATTGGTAACTCGGCTGTGGCGTCGTCGATCGACGAAGAAGTTGAAAAGATGCGCTGGTCGGTGAAATGGGGTGGCGACACGTTGATGGATCTCTCGACGGGCAAGAACATTCATCAGACGCGTGAATGGATTCTGCGCAATTGCCCGGTGCCGGTTGGTACGGTTCCGATATACCAGGCACTCGAAAAAGTTGGCGGGCGTCCCGAAGAGCTGACCTGGGATATTTACCGCGACACGTTGATCGAGCAGGCCGAGCAGGGTGTGGACTATTTCACGATTCATGCCGGCGTGTTGTTGCGCTACGTGCCGCTCACGGCGCGACGGATGACGGGCATCGTTTCGCGCGGCGGTTCGATCATGGCCAAGTGGTGTCTCTCGCATCACCAGGAAAATTTCCTCTATACGAAGTGGGACGAGATTTGTGAAATCATGGCGGCGTATGATGTATCGTTCTCGATAGGCGATGGTTTGCGTCCCGGCTCGATCGCAGATGCGAACGATGACGCTCAGTTCGGCGAACTCCTCACCCAGGGCGAGCTCACTACGCGTGCTTGGAATCGCGGCGTGCAGGTGATGAACGAAGGCCCGGGCCACGTGCCGATGCACATGATCGAGGAGAATATGAAGAAGCAGTTGGAGTGGTGCCATGAAGCGCCGTTCTACACACTTGGGCCGCTCACGACGGATATCGCACCGGGCTACGATCACATCACGAGCGCGATCGGCGCGACCATGATTGGCTGGCACGGTTGCGCAATGCTCTGCTACGTTACCCCTAAGGAACATCTCGGTTTACCCGACAAGGAAGATGTTCGCGCGGGCGTGATTGCTTACAAGATCGCCGCGCATGCTGCGGATCTCGCAAAAGGTCATCCCGCCGCGCAGTATCGCGACAACGCGCTCTCGAAGGCGCGCTTTGAATTCCGCTGGGAAGATCAGTTTAATCTCGGCCTCGATCCGGAAAAGGCGCGCGAGTTTCACGACGCCACGCTCCCGCAAGACAGCGCGAAGACGGCGCATTTCTGCTCGATGTGCGGGCCGCAGTTTTGCTCGATGAAGATTACGGAAGACGTGCGCAAATTCGCCGAGGCTCAAGGTGTCGGCGAGAACGAAGCGGTCGTTGCCGGGCTTCAGGCCAAGGCCGAAGAGTTCCGCAAACAAGGTGGCGAGATCTATCTCGACGCCAAGAAATGAAGCCGGGTGTTTCTTCGATGACTGTTCGCGTAAATGATAAACTGCACGCCATCGGTAATGGTGCTACGTTGACGTTTCTGCTCGGTGAACTCGGTTTGACTGAGCGTCGTGGAGTGGCGGTGGCGGTTAACGATGCCGTCGTGCCGCGTTCGACCTGGTCGGCACATGCATTGGCTGAGGGTGATCGCGTGTTGGTGATCCAAGCGACCCAGGGAGGATGAAGATTGTTGTCATATCGCCTGAGACTGATGAGCCGCGCGAACACGCGGTGCTGGTGGAGCTGTTTGCCGCGGGTTTGGAGCGTTATCATGTGCGCAAACCGGGATGGTCTTACGAGAAGTTGTCTGCGTGGCTGAACGCAGTGCCGTCGGAATGGCGGTCGAGGTTGGTTTTACATCAGTATCTCGAGCAGGCGGCCGAGTTCAGTTGTGGCGGCGTGCATTTTAAGGATTCCGAGGGTAGGGCGCGACCGCCGGGCGCGCCGTGGTTTTCGGACGGCGCGGCGGTCCGTCCCTACCTTTTTAGCAGTTGCTCATGTCATGACCTCGTGGGCTTGGATCTTGGGCTCGGTTGCTTTGACGCGGTGTTCTTCAGTCCGGTTTTTCCGTCGATCTCGAAACACGGCTACCGGCCGACGATTTCACTTCAATCCGTGGCTGAACGTCTTTCACGACGAACCAACGCAGAGCGCAAAACCGAAGTCATCGCTCTCGGTGGAATCACGCCGGGAAATGCGCTTCGTTGTGCAGAGCTTGGTTTTGACGGTGTCGCTATGTTCGGTGCGCTTTGGCAGGCGTCGGAGCCGCTTAAGATTTTCGACGCGTTGCAGCAATCCCTCGCCGCTCATGTTACTTGAACCTCACAAATATTCGGTGATGTGCGTCACGCAGGACGGCATCGCGCTTTCGCATCAGGATCAGGCGGAGCGGCTATGCGAGGCGGGGGCGCGCTGGATTCAGCTGCGCCACAAAGGTGCTACGTTGGAATCGTGGACGAGTTTGGCGCGTGAGGTCGTGGCCGTTTGCCGTGCGCACGGTGCGGTCTGTATCATCAATGACAGTGTCGATGTCGCTCTGGCGTCTCGGGCCGACGGCGTACATCTCGGCAGCCACGACGAGGATTGGGCAACCGCGCGACGCCGTCTCGGCCGCAGTTTGTTGCTGGGTGGAACGGTGAACAACGCTGACGATGCGGCGCGTGCGATCGCGGCGGGTTGTCTTGATTACGTGGGAATTGGGCCGTGGCGTTTCACGAGCACGAAGAAAGATCTCTCGCCGGTGCTAGGCGAACCGGGCGTGCGATTGCTTGTAGCGATGCTTGATGGTTTGCCGACTTGGGTGATCGGCGGCATCGCGCCGACTGATTTGCCGGCGGTGCGGGCGACCGGCGCAGCGGGCGTGGCGGTGGCGTCAGGTTTGTTTCGCGAAGGTCGGCTTGAATCGAACTACAAAACTTATCTCACCGCGTGGGCGGACGAAGCCGTCTAAATTTATACGAAATGAAATCTACTCCGCTCGTCATCGCTGGTGTTCAACTTTCCTCGCGTCTTTTTCTTGGCACCGGAAAATACAGCTCAGGCGTGGTTATGGCTGAAAGCCTCGCCGCGTCGGGCACGGAACTCGTCACGGTGGCCTTGCGGCGTGTACGCACCGATGGTGTGAGTGATGATATTCTTTCGCATCTTGATCGGAAGCGTTACCGTCTCATGCCAAACACCTCTGGCGTGCGCGATGCCAAAGAGGCAATCTTCGCGGCTGAACTCGCTCGCGATGCATTGGAGACGAATTGGGTAAAATTGGAAATTCATCCTGATCCGAAATATTTGATGCCCGATCCAATCGAGACGCTCAAAGCCGCGCAGGAGCTCGTGAAGCGCGGCTTTGTGGTGTTGCCCTATGTGCACGCCGATCCAGTGCTTTGCAAACAACTCGAAGAAGCAGGCTGTGCGGCGGTGATGCCGTTGGGTGCGCCGATCGGGAGTAATCGCGGTTTGGAATCACGCGTGTTTTTGGAAATCATCATTGCGCAGAGCAACGTGCCGGTGGTGATCGACGCTGGTTTAGGTACGCCCTCGCACGCGGCGGCGGCGATGGAGATGGGCGCAGATGCGGTGCTCGTAAATACAGCGATTGCGGCTGCGGCTGATCCCGTTGCGATGGGGCGTGCTTTCAGGCTCGGAGTCGAAGCCGGACGCCTGGCGTTCGAGTCGGGTTTGGTGGCTTCGATGGTTCGGCCTGGTGCGCACGCGACGTCACCGTTGACGGCCTTTTTGAGCGAGGTGGGTGCATGAGCTTTGTCGACGTTTGGAAGCAACACGACTTCGCCGAGTCTGGGCGAATGATCGCGGGCAAGACGGCGGCGGACGTGCGCCGCGCGCTGGGGCATGTTTGCGCCGGGATGGATCTCGATGATCTGGCGGCGTTGTTGTCGCCGGCCGCGGCACCTTTTCTCGAGGAGATGGCGCAGCTGAGTCATCAGCGCACGGTCGAACGGTTCGGTCGCACGATGCAGATTTTCGCGCCGCTGTACCTGACGAATTTGTGCAACAACGTTTGCACGTATTGCGGTTTCAGTGCGCAGAACAAAATTCCGCGCAAGATCCTCAACGACGACGAAATCCGTGCCGAGGCGGCCGTGTTGCACGCGCGCGGCATCCAGCATGTGCTATTCGTAACGGGCGAATCGAAAAAGGCGGGACGCGACTATTTTCTGAACGCGTTGCAAATTCTACGGCCCTCGTTTGCGAGTTTGTCGATGGAAGTGCAGCCGATCAGCGAGGAAGATTATTCGGCGCTGGCGCGCGGTGGCTTGAGCGCGGTGATCGTTTATCAAGAGACCTACGATGCGGCAGTATATGCGCGACATCATTTGAAAGGTCCGAAAGCCGACATGCCATATCGCTTGGAGACGCCGGATCGCCTTGGGCGCGCGGGTCTGAAGAAAATCGGTTTAGGCGCACTTTATGGTTTGAGCGACTGGCGGACCGATGCGTGGTTCACGGGGTTGCACCTGCGGTATATGGAGAAAAATTACTGGCGCACGCGTTACAGCCTGTCGTTTCCCCGGCTGCGGCCGCACGCGGGAGCGGAGATCGACATCGTGCCAACGAGCGAGCGCGATCTGGTGCAGGCCTTTTGTGCGTACCGATTGTTTAGTCGCGAGGTGGAGTTGACGCTTTCGACGCGGGAACGGCCGGCCTTTCGCGACCATGCGATTCGACTTGGGGTCAATACGATGAGCGCCGGTGTGCGCACGAATCCGGGCGGTTACGCTTCGGCCGAGGAAACGCTTGAGCAGTTTCAGATCAGTGATGAACGTTCGAGCGACGAGGTCGCGGCGTATCTGCGCAGCCAGGGTTACGAACCGGTTTGGAAAGACTGGGATGCGTCATACGACGAAGGGTTGGCCACCAAAAGCGCAAAATTTCCTCTGCCTCCGTCTGAATTCGCCCGCGCGCCTATAGGCGCAATGGTGAGCTTGCCGTAGCCTTAGATTTTATGTGCTTTTTGTGGCAAAAATGAATTTCAGTGAAAACGAGATTAAGCGGTATGCTCGCCATCTTTCGCTTCAGGGCTTCGGTCCGGAGGCGCAGGAGAAGTTGAAGCGCGGACGTGTGCTCGTGGTTGGTGCGGGCGGGCTGGGGTGTCCGGCTATGCTTTACCTGGCTGCGGCCGGGGTGGGGCGGATCGTGATTATGGATGGCGACCGGGTGGACGTATCCAATCTTCAACGACAGGTTCTCTACACGAGCGACGACGCGGGCCACTCGAAAGCCGAGGCCGCAACGAGGCGGTTGCGGGCGCTTAATCCGCTCATCGAAATTGTGCCGATCGCGGAGCGTTTCACCCGCGACAATGCCTTGGAGCGCTTGCGCGAGTGTGATGTGGTCGTGGACGGCTCGGATAATTTCTCGACACGCTATCTCGTCAACGACGCCTGCGTGCTGACGGGAAAACCCTTCGTGTACGGCGCGATCCAGGGGTTTGAAGGGCAGGCGAGTGTGTTCAATTTCAAAGGTGGTCCAACGTATCGCTGTCTTTTCCCCGAGCCGCCAGAACCGGGCTCGGTGCCTAATTGTTCCGAGGCCGGGGTGCTGGGCGTGTTGCCCGGCTTGATCGGCACGATCCAGGCGACGGAGACGATTAAGCTCTTAACCGGCATCGGCGAAACCCTCAGCGGGCGGTTGTTGTTGTGGGATTCGCTCACGATGACTTCGCGCACGGTGACGCTCGCGGTCGATCCGCGCAGCCGTGACATTCGTGAGCTTCCACTCGAAAACTACGGCAAGACCTGTTCCCTTTCTCCTATGCAACCCACCTCTGACGAAATCGACGGCTCTGAACTGAAAACAAAACTCAACGCGGTTCAATTGATCGATGTGCGTGAGGATTGGGAACGTGCGGTGGGTGCGATTCTGCCGTCGGCTCACATTCCGCTCGGTCAGCTGTTGAATGGTTCGGCTAAGGATGCAGTGGCGGCGCTCGATGCGAGCAAGCCGACCGTGACGTATTGCGCGCATGGCATGCGCAGCATGAAGGCCCTCGTGCTGCTGCGTGAGCGTTACGGTTTTACCGCTATCCAGAGTTTGCGTGGTGGTTACGAGGCGTGGAAGACGCTTTGAGACGGGTGATTGGCGTGTTGTAGGAGCGGCTTTACGCCGCGATTTATTCAAACCATCGCGGGATAAACCCGCTCCTACAGTAAAACCAAAAGCCGGAGTCAATGCGCCTTGGCTACACTCCTGCACATCGCTCCTAAATTACGGCGCGCAACCAACGAACACGGTGCGCTAGATCGGCGACGAGGTAACTCCCCACGATGCCGGTAATTGAGAGGGCGAGCGCATTCACAAAAGGATTGGCCGAATAGCCTTTGAACAGCACGGCGAGGGCGATGATCACGGGCGAATGCAGGACATATACGCCAAAGGAGCGAGCAGACAGCCACTCAGAACAGGCCGTTTGATTTGGCCAAAATCGCCGTATTAATGCCATCGAGCCCAATGCCAATCCCACGCCTGAAAACTGTTCCCACGCCGCGTAGGCGAAAGCAAAACCGTTCCATCCGCCCAAGATCGGGGGTTCGACTCCAGGACGAATATGTGGACGTATGCAAATTAAGATAATACCCAGCGCTATCGGGCCGACCAATAGGGCGAGCAACCCGGCACGTTTCGCAATGGAAGACTGTGCCACTTCGTCCAACGTGCCGCCGCAGCGAACGAGCCATACGCCGAGGCCGAATGCTGCAATGTATTGAGGAAAGAAACAAAGCTGGAGGTTGAGAATGTTTTTCCCGATTGGCTGAACTGTTCGCACGGCAAAGCTGGCCGCTGCAAGAACAGCCGCGAGACCGAACACGTACGCGGCCTTCAGTTGCGGAGTACGTCCCGCGACTGGGGGATTCAGTGGTTTGGCCGAACGTGGCACCAGTGCCAAAACGACGGAAAAAATCAGCAACGCTTCGACAAACCAAAGTGGCCCCGTCGCACCGAGAAATCTCCCAGAGCGAACATATTCCGTGTAAGCCTGACCCAGGGGCGAAAACTTCGCGTCCCATGGATTAATAACGTAAACGATGAACGGATGAATCACGGCTACATAGAGAAATAATGGTACGCCTAACCGGATGGCACGCTCTCGTAAAAACGCACTCACTCCACGTCTCTGTAGTGATTTCTCGGCGAAGTATCCGGCCACGAAAAAAAGCAGCCCCATGAAAAAGGACTGGAGATGGAATTCGCCGAGGAAAAAGATGGCCTTTGTTTCGATTGGCGGCTCCGGGGGAAGAGAGATGTACCATCCGCCCACGTGACTGTACGTGATCGTGGAATGGAGAATGACCACGAACAGAATCATGGATGTACGCAGGTTATCGATCCACCCCGACCGTCGCGCGGGATTGGCACCGTTGTCGACGACCGTTGCTTGTCCAGACGATGCAGTGTTCATCGAAAATTCATTCTCCGAAAGTCGTAGAATTTTCAACCTCAGATCCTAGGTGTCTTGGAGGGTGCGCGATGGATCGACGTAAAACGATCAGGGGACAAAATCCGGGGTGCGTGATGCCGTGAGCTACCCGAGCCGCCTCCACTGCGCGGCGTTCGGATTGCCTTTCTGCCCGGTCTCGTGCTGCTTCGCACGAGCATGTCCATCAACCGAAAACAGATCTATCGTCCGCCGCCGCCTGCGCCTACGACGATCTACGTGCGGCCGGGCTACAACCGCGTGCTGGCCGAGGAATTCGAGGCGCTTAAGATTAAGCGCGTCGCGTTGGTTGCGGATAAGGTCGAGGCCCACAGCCAGGGTGACTTGCGCGAGAATTTCGGCTTCAAAGCGGCGAAGGATGCGATTCGCGCCGTGGACCGCAAGATGACCGCGCTCGATCGGTTCGTCGCTCGCAATACCTTCATCGAGGTCGATCCCGCCGCGTGGCTCACCAAACCAACCGCTACTCTACTCCTTGGTCACGTCACCACGCTCGAAAAGCAGGATGTGGCGACAAAGCGGAAGCATCGCTTCACGTTTCTCGTGACGACCTACGGCGAAACAGCGACCGACGAGGAGTCGGGCATCGAATGCCTGCCGCATACGTCTCCGCTGGCCACGGCCGTGTTAGGTCTGGCAGTCGGTTCAGAAACGCGGGTGATGCTCCCCGCCGGCGAAGCCATTCTCAAGGTGCTTAGCATCCGCAACCCCACGCAGGCCGAACTCGATCGCCTGCTCATGCCGATCAAGCCCCCGGCAATCGAGGAGGAGGAATAGAGCGGCCGTGTGCGCGGCGCGTCGGAGCAGTCAAGAGTCAGAGACGTGACGGCTTTCGATTTGTCCATATGAAATGGATTTGGCGAAAACAAGACGCTGGCGAAAGGCATTTATGCTGCAGCGGTCGGGTTGCCGCTTTCAATGCTCGGTTGAAAGTAAGCCGACTTCGGCTCGCGTGCGGCGCAGGTAATCATGGAGTGCACTTGAGCGCTGCTCTTCGTTTGCACCGGGCAGGGCCCACGGTGTGGTCTTGTCGCGTTCCTGCAAAAACTCGGCGAGCAGGCGCATTTCCATCACGAAGTACGTGTCGGTGTAGCTGGCTTGTTTGTCGATGCCCTCTTGTCTGGCTTTTGCTGCAAGGGTTCGCATGTCGAGGTAGGTTTGCAGCAGCGCCTGACGCGCTCCTGGTTTTTGCAGGACACGGGTGCGTTGCTCGGGCCGGTAGGCGTCGCGAACGAACCATTGGAAATCTTCTTCACGAATGGTTTTGTCGCCCAGCATCGCGATGACTTCGGCTGAAGCGACGGCGCTGGTGGGCGAGGGCGAGTCTGCTGCGGCGGTTTTGACGAGCTGCAGTTCGGCGCGAAGAGAATCCATCCAGGCCTTGGCGGCGATGGCTTCCCTTTTCGCGGAGATTTCGCT
>Ga0302321_100003606_pt1 | contig 13284 bp, 14 predicted proteins | sample Fen_T0_1_FD_202505 | JGI IMG/M metagenome (GOLD analysis project Ga0302321, IMG submission 202505) | Peat permafrost microbial communities from Stordalen Mire near Abisko, Sweden - Fen_T0_1 | ecosystem: Environmental > Terrestrial > Soil > Wetlands > Permafrost | place: Sweden: Abisko...
GCCAGCGCGATGTCCGACTCCTTCTCGTAGCGGGCGATGGCCTGGTCGGGCTCGACGGGCAGCACCTTGCACTGGGCGCGCAGGATTCGCCCCAGTCCCTCGGCGGCGGCGCGTTCGGCGCGCAACAGCCCGGTTTCGTACACCGCCACGCCCTCGTCTGCTCCGCCAGCGTGTTCGATGGCGATCTCGCCCCGGCGCGCGAGCCGGTCGATGGCCGGTTCGACCAGTGCCAGATCCACTTCCAGGCGCACGCTGGCGTCCTGGGCCAGCCGTTCGCGCGGCAGGTACACGTGGCCCTGGCCGCCGGCCTCTTCCAACCCGTGGCGCACGCCGGCCTCGATGCGCATGTCGGTTTCCTTGCCGATGCCCAGCGACGCCGCCAGCTTGTCCGCCGACAGGAAGCCGATGCCCCACACGTCAAAGGCCAGCCGGTAAGGATTCTCGCGCACGCGCTCGATGGCCGCCGAGCCGTAGCGTTTGTAGATGCGCGCCGCCAGGGCAGGAGACACGCCGTAGCCCTGCAGAAACACCATGACCTCGCGCTGGCCGCGCTGGGCAGCCCAGGCCTTCTTGATGGCCAGGGCGCGGGTGTGTCCGATGCCGGGCACCTCGCGGATGCGTTCTGGCTTCGCGTCGAGGATCTCCAGGGTTTTTTCCCCGAACCGGGCCACGATGCGGGTCGCGAATTCGGGGCCGATGCCCTTGATCAGTCCCGCCCCCAGGTAGCGCTTGATGCCTTCAAGGGTGTGCGGCGAAAGCTCGGTGTACGAGACGATGCGGAACTGCCGGCCAAAGCGTGGGTTGTTTTCGAAATAACCAGCGGTGCGCAGGCGCGCCCCCACGGGCAAGCCCAGCAGGGTTCCCACGGCAGTCACGGGTTCGAGCTGCCCCTCGACCTTCAACCGCACCACCGTGAATTCGCCGCTGGCCCCCGCAAAGACGATGCGTTCGAGGGTGCCCTCGAAGGTCTCGTCCGCGGCATTCGCGGGCCGCTTGCCGGCCGAGCGCTCAAAAAGATCCATACGCTGGCCTAGCCTCCGGTGCGATGACGGCCACGTCAAGCGCGTTCAATGGCGACTGACGATTCTCCGCCTCTCGTCCTACACGACGGTTCTGGCTTTAGGCGGCCAAGACGGCGGAAGGGTGAACAACGGTGATGCCCGGCAGTCCGTCGAAGTCGGCAGTGTTCAACGTGAGGATGTGAGTCACCTCTTGCGACAGCATCACGGCTGCGAGACGAGCGTCGTGGGCGCGCTTGCCGCGAACCTCGGCGGATGCGACCAGGGCCAGCCAGCGCTCGAAGGCTGGGTGGCCCTCGTCGAGTAGAGGAAACTGCTTGCACAATAGAGTGACTACGTCGGCAGCCTTGCTGGGTGGCCATCCGAATCCATTCACTTCCACGGGCCGCGTTGCGACGACCCACAATTCGATCAACACCTGTGGAGCCAAAACCAGGGTATTGCCCGCTGCAATCAGACTTCGAACGGCGTTCCCTACCTTGACGTGCTCGGCAGCCGACGGCTCCATCAGCCGCACCACAACGTTGGTGTCGAGCAGATACGTTGTCACCGGGACAGCAAACCGCGATCGATCGACTCAAGCGAGACAACCGGTGCGACAGGCAACGAAGCGAGAAAGTTGTCAAAGGTGGCGACGGCCTCGTGCGACGAAGCCACGGTCGGCCGCGGCGTGATGGTTACCTCGGCCTCACCCGCCGGAAAGTCATCTGGGAGGCGCACGACAACCTGGTGGTTCTCGTGGACGGTCACAGTCGTCTTGTGGGCGTGCATGGCTTCAAACTTAGCAGAAATCACGATCACAGCCCAATCCGAGGCCGCTGACCAAGCCTTCGTCAAGAAGCAGAGGCGCGTTCGATGGCAATTGACGCTACTCCCCCCCTCGGTTGTATCGTCCGTTTCGCAGTCGTTTCACCGTAGTGCAGTTCAACATTCTTTCGACAGGAGGTTGTTCATGGACGCTCAAACAGACACTGCCAAGTACGCCGCCATCGGCCTGCGTTTCCGGGGCTCGTATTTGGTCCAGCAGGCGGGCTACACGCTGGGCATTGCAGCCCTGGAAGGCACGCCCCTGGCCGGAAAGTTGCCGCCCAACTTTCTCGACCGGACGGCCGCTTTGCGAACCGACGTGGAAAAGGCGATGGAGGACAAGACCGTGCGAACCTCTGAGTCCCGGCAAGCCACCAGCACGCAAAACCAGCACCACTACGCCGCCAAGATCTGGGTACGCGGGGTCGGCAAGCGCTGCCAGAGCGCGATGCAATTGGGAGCGGCCCTGGCACCCGAGCTGGAAAAGGTCAGCAGCCCAGCGACCGTGCCCGGCATGCTCGATCAGTTGCAGAGGACCCTGAGCCTGCTGGGCAAGCACGCGGCCGATATGGACAAGATCGGCCTGCCCGTACAAACGCACATTGAAGAGGGACGCAAGATCTACCAGGCCCTGCAAGAGGCCGACACCGTACAAGAGCGCACCCGCGCCTCGGACATGCCCGCCGCGGTCACCGCCTTTTGCGCGAAGAAGGGCGAGCTGTACACCATGCTGAAGATCATCAACAACGCCGGCCACGAGCTGTACGCCCACAACCTGGCCGAGGCCGCCAAGTTCAACATGTCCATCCTGCACCGCCGCGCCCCCCAATCCGCCGCCCCCGAACCGGCCCCGCCCGCGCCGACCCCAGCCACCTAAGCACCTGCCGGTTTCCGATCCCTTCTCCCCGGCGGCTACCAGCTGCCGGGGGATAGGGTGAGGGGAACCACGATCTCTGCCGCCAGGCAACAAAAACACCTGAGAACGCCCATAGGGAACGCAGGCTCAGCCGCCGACGAGGCCACTGACGTGGCGACTGCTAGTCAGGGTTGTCGGCTGGCCTTGTGGGCGTCAGGCGATGGCATCACGCGAACCGGTGCACCGTCCACGGCCAGGACGATGGCCGTTCCGGTCCTGGCGGCTATCTCCTCGGCGCGCCGCCGGGCGCGCTTCAGGGCGGTCAGCGCCGCCGCGCCTTCTTGGTCGAGAACTACGCTTCCGGACGCTTTGCTCATGGGTTTTCTCCGCGCTCCACGATGACGAGTTCTTCACCCGCGCAGTCGTAGTGGATCCAGCTATTCACGATAGTTTTGTAGATGTGCTCGAAGTTTTCCAGTCCCGCCACGAAACGGCGGCGAATGACATCTTCGGGCACGGCATGCCCGCCCTGCCGCACCCGCTCGGCAACTCGGGCAATGGCGACCTCGGCCGAAGGCAAGGCCAAGAAGTGCAGCTTGACCACATAGCCCTGCCGGCGCCACGCGGGAATGTGCCGTGCATAGTTGCGCCCGGCCAGGGTGGTCTCGAAGGCAAAGCTCTCATCCTTCTGAACGGCTTCGACCATCATTTGCAGCATGATGCGTCCTGCCCGCAAAGCCGCCTTCTCTGGCGCGAACGGGGACAGGCCATCGGCGATGAGATCCGCATTGATGAAGGTTGGGCAGTCCGCCTCATGGATCAAATACTCCCGGGCAAACGTTGTCTTGCCCGCTCCGTTCGGCCCCGCAAGGATCAGAATTCGTTTGGAAGGGGGCATCAGCGTTGGCCCTGCAATGCTCTGTATCATCTTAGGTTCCTGCGGATACTCTCGAGCCCGGCGCGATCATACACGCGATGCCTATCCGCGGTTGCTCAGAGTTGGTCCCGCGCTGGCCACAATCTGGCCGATGCCGCCAAGTTCAACATGTCCATCCTGCACCGCCGCGGCCCCCAAACCGCCGCGCCCGAACCGGTCCCGCCCGCGCGCACACCAGCCGCGTGAGCATCTGTGGTTTCCGGTCCCCTCTCCCCGGCGGTCGCCGCCGGGGAGAGGGTTTGGGTGAGGGGAGCCACGATCTCTGCCGCCAGGCAGCACGATCAGCGCCCACACGCCGCCGATCAGCACCGAGAAGTCGGCGATCTGTGCCGCTAGGTAACAAGATCACCACCCAAGAACGCATGATCTGTATGCACAGGGTCGAAGATCTGCGCCCAAGTACCGACGATCTGTATGCGCCGGGTCGAAGATCAGCGCGCAGGAGCGGATGATCTGTATGCACAGGGTCGAGGATCAGCTTCTGGGAACCGATGATCTGTACGCACAGGGTCGAAGATCTGCGACTAGGAGGTAATGATCTGTATGCACAGGGTCAAAGATCAGCTGCATGCCTATCCCGCCAGCAACCCGGCCACCGCCAAGTCGTAGTCCGGTCGCGTTCCGTCCCACAATGGCTCGTTCGCGTCGGGGCCAAGATCGAGACCGTGCTCGTCGGACCATTCTTGCAGCCAGGCCAGGATCTCGCCGGTCCAGGCTTGCCCAGCCGCGCTTGCCAACGCCTTGCCCTTCGCATCCGAGAACACCCAGCCACCCGCCCCGTCGCGCTTCATCGACCAGCCGCCTTCGTGGACCAGGTGATGATGCCGGGTGCAAAGCTGAACCAGGTTGTCGATGCTGGTTTCTCCACCATGCAGCCAGTGCCGGACGTGGTGACCGTGCAGAAAACGATCGTTCGTGCAGCCAGGGAAACGGCAGCCCCGGTCGCGTAGCGCCAGCGCGCGACGAAGCGCAGGCGGAATTGTTCGGCGGCGGCGGCCGATAGACAAGCCCGAGCCCAATCCCACGTCGCCCATGGCAGCCACCACACCGCAATCGCAAGCCACGCGCCGAAAAGTTTCCGCGGAAATGTGCGTGCCATCGTCGAGAGTTGCCGCCCAGCTCTCACCTGACGTCTCATCGGACGCCCCTTCCGGCGCCAGCACATCCCGGTCAAGGTGGACCATGACTTGGTAGCGCTCTCCTCCGTTGCCTTTCGCCGTGCTGCCCGCCAGGAAGCTCTCCGCCAGCGCAACCACACCATCCGGACGGGACGGCCAAGCCGCGGACGCCTGGGACTCTTCCGCGGAAACGCGTTCGTCTTCGTTCCCGTCTCCGCGCCCGCATGTCCGCGCATCCACTTCGCCGGCCAATGGCATTTCACCTTGGGCATGCCCGACCTCGCGCGCGCAATCGATGGCCCGCATCACCAAGTCTGCCTCATCCGGGTCGAGCACCATCTCGAGCCTTACCCGGCCGCCGGGAAGCACGCGCCGGCGCACGCATCGTTCATCAGGGCCAGGCGCTTGGTCGGAAGCCAGGGCCCTCCGATAGCCGCGGCACATACGCTCAAGCTGCGCGCCCGTGGCTGCCATCGCCAGTTCGAGCAATTGCGCCTCATTCCCTGGCGTCCCCACCCGGGTCAGCGCCCGCACCTTGGCGTAGGAAAGCCTGCCCAAGCGCAACGCCTGATCGATGGCAGGCAGCGTGCCCAGTGCCCGCGCCACGCGTACCTTCTCGCGCGCTGTCGCTAGGTCCAGCCCAATTCGCCACGACAACCAATGCGCGCAAGAAACCGCACCCTGCGCATACCAAGCATTGGACTCGTCGAACTGCCGAATACATTCGAGCAACCGGTGCGTCGCCGCATCCATCCGCGCCGCCAGCTCCGCAATCTCCCGACCCAAATCCTCGACGGAAAGCATGGTAGTGATTCTACAATGGGAGATAGTAATTGTAATTGGAAATTGCCGTTGAATTGTTGTCTTATTACTCAACAGCGTTGATTGGTTTCAAATGGACTATTGCTGTGTTGGAAAGAGTCGAACAATGCCGGTTCCTCGGGCCAGGCTGTCGCGGAGCTGTTCATTCAAGGGACCATGTTTCGGTCCACACGCGTGCGGGAAACGGTGCCGGGCGCGACGACGCGTGCCTCTCCCCCGAATCCCGCCACCCATGCGGCGATTTCGGGCAAGCCGGCGGCTCCCATTTTCAGGCGCACACCTTTCCCAACTTCGGTCACTTGCTGACTGACGTGGAAGCGGCGTTCGCGGATCAGGTGGGCGACCTTGGGGAGAAGTAGATGGTCACGCGGTAAACGGGGCCGTGGTAGACACCGAAGCCTCTGCGGGTGAAGGCGGCGGGATCGAAGGTCGGGCTTGGCTGTCGAACTGAGGCCCGACCGCCAGGAAAGCGCTGTGGTTTTCACATCGGCCCTCTCGCAGCTACCCCCATAGCTACCCCAATATGCACAAATGCGCGTGCTTGCCGACGGCAAATCGCGATTGCGACATATGGGCGGAAAGTCCCGTGGTCGAATGGGTAGGCCGATGCTCTCCCAGAACGGCAGCGATGGAAACAGGTCGGCAAGCCTCGCTGTCGCGCGGCCAAAGTCCGCCCAAAGTACCTCGAAGGCAGACTTGTGGCGGTTTGTCCGCCGGGCTCTCTGGCGGGTAGTGGGTCAGTCAAAATATAGGTCGCGAGGCACATGTGCGACGAGCAGCAAACTCGACTATTGACCCAAGGCCAATCCGCGAGATGATCGCCCAATGTCATCCGCCTCTTATGGAAAAGCTCTCAGTGCACTGATGGGAACGTGGTCATTGGCGGCGATCGGCTGGGCCTATCATGCGGGCGAAGTGCAGATCGCTATCGTGGCTTGCTTTGCTGGCATCTCCTTGTTCTCCGCCGCATGGGAATATGGAATGGTTGTCTCCCGCAAGGTATGTCCAATCTGTAGCGCCCATGTGCGGAAAGACTTCATGGCTCTTATGGCAGATGAAATTCAGGAGAGGTGCAAGGCGTGTGCTGGCGAGGCCCACAAATACCCATGGTGGACAAGGAACAAACCGGAGACTGGTGATGTTCCTATCTTCAGTGGAACGAGAAAGAGAGGCTGTGAAAAGTGCTTGCGCTTCACTTACACGAAGTTCCTAAAGAGCAACCCTACAGGTCAATTGCCAGGGTGGATATGCAAAGACGAGAAAGCGTGCGAACGGCGCCGGTTGCATCTCACCGCCAAGGCGGGGCGGTATCGACGACGACACCCGGTCGCTTCACGAGCAAATCCACGACTTCCCCAATCACCCAAACGTGGTCCGTGACTCCGGCTGCCATCGCTGACTGTCACCCGCAGATCATGACGGCAGGCCGCAAGCCCCGTTTCGGCGTGGTGAGCCGATGCCCTACCACCCGGCCAGCGATGGGAAAGGCTCGGAAGAGCGCGGCGTGACATGGCCATTCTAGGCCTAATTTGCGTGATATCTGTTCCGCAACCGTAAGCATTCTCAATCTGGGATGTCCGGTTCGTCCCCCGCCTGTGCTGAACCGGCGGCGTTTCCGAGAGCAGATCCGACATGGGCTGCTGCCGCGAATGGCGATCCCTTGCTCGCGCTATCAGTTGACCGATAGACGAGCCGACTATTGATGATCGTGCCTACGTAGTGGCCGTCGGTACCGTAGACTTTCTCACCCCTGATGCGACCAACAACTTTCCCGGACCGGCTGTAGACCGTGTCATCAGAAATCTGAAGAGGACGGCCGCCTTTTGTATAGAGTTGCATGGTTTCTCCGAAGCAGACACGATGTCCCGCTTTCCTTGATGGTACACCAATGTCCCTGCGGCGGGATCGCGCTGCAACAACGGGATTACCCAGACGTGCTCACAGATTGAGAGCCTCTGGGATTGTCCACATGTTGAACTTGTAGCCCGCCTTGATTGTCTCCATTAGAGCCTGATCGCTTTCGGCCATGTTGGACCAATTCATGGCAAAAAATATCAGACGGAGAAGATCGCGGGCTACGCCATCGATCTTCAAAGCCAGATCGTCTGTGGTGATTGCGAGCGAGAAGGACACCTCGTCGTCCAGATCCGAGACTGGCCCTTTCGCGGGATTGTCTTCCCATTTATAGAAGATCCATTGCGCTCCACAGATACCCTCCAGTTTGATCTCGACCACGAGCGGTCCAACGTACCCAAGCCGCGGCAGCATGTCCTGCGCATGCTTCAGGAACACCATCACTTGGCCAAGAAAGCGATTCACATGGATGCCGGTTTGGCCCGCCGCCACCTGCTCATCCATTTCCGATGCGTAGAAGAGTAGGCCCCAAATGTTGGCCTCTAGCAGCGAGAACGCAGAACCCGGGCGAAGTACGAGTTCACTCTCGTGCTGAGAGACGGTACCGAGACTGTCGCGTGGAAAACCGACCTCCCTCCAGGGGACCTTGACCCCCTTAAGTATGGAGCGCAGCATTGACTGGTCGCATAGGGGGTGCGTTGGAAATCGCGGCACGATCGCCAAGCTGAATCGACTCCCGATGGAAGCGCGCATTGTCAGTTCCTGGTAGCGACGATCCGTAAATGTGTGAAATCGCTGACGGGCTCTGGCCATCATGGCCGAACAACGTTCTTTCACCTGCTGACGACGGGCTGTCAAATGAGCCAACTCGGTCTCGTTTGCCAGTCTGGCGTCGAACCGCGAGCTAAATTCGTTGGTCCTGATCCACAAGCCCCTTCGGTCAGTCAGAAAGTGTGGGGCGAGGTCACTTTCGGCGGTGTAGATGACGTAACAGACCCTGCCGGGTGCGGCGGAACTTGCCAAGGGGTCGGAGACTTCGACTTGTATCAGGGGGCTGACGCCGCCGGCGCACCACTGCACGATGGTCTGTTTGAAACTGGGCTGGGGATCCACACCGGGCAAGGCGCGAATCCGACCATCCTTACTGTCAGCTTCGGCACCAATCACGATGAAACCACCGTAGGTGTTCGCAAACGAGGAGATCTTCTTGAGCATTTCATCCCGGTTGGGAATTTCTCGTTTGAACTCTAGCCGCACATTCTCGACTGCATCCGCCAGGAGTAGTTCATCGAGATCAGTGGCGGTGATATCGCAGATCGATTTGGAAAATATGGACATGTCTGACCAACAATTGCGCATGCGCCGGCGGGAACCGCCCCGGACAAACGGTGCGTTGATGTTACACCAATGTCGATGGGGCCGGATCGTCTGATTCGGCTCGGGTAGCCCATGCCCTACTCGACTGTCAGCGACGGGAACAAAGCAAAACTACTCGGCGCTTCGTTCCCGTTCTCGACCAACACGACCCGAAACATCCGCTCGTAGTGCCAGGGCCGCAACCAGCCTCGCTCGTGGGCTGTCCGCCTGACCGTCGCTATCATCACCACTCTAGTCCGGGCACACCTCTGAAGCGTTGCACGCGCACCCCCTCCCTTTGTGACAGGCGTTTGCCCGGCTAATGCAGGAATCGCCGCACGCCTTGCCAGCGTTGCACACCTTGCAGCACTCCGAGCGGGGTATGCATGATCGCTTCGCGGCGGCAGCTGAGGGGGCAAGTGATGCTACAAAGATCACCAAGAGAACTGCCAGCTTCGCCATACTGTCAGTATCACACACCTGCTCTTGTCAGAGGAAAGTCAGCATTCCGGCCGCGCCCCCCAACCTCTCTTGGCGAGGCGTTGGCGCGCCGAGCACCAACGGTGGCTAGGGCGGCGAAGTCTCCCCAAAGTTGTCCCGGCCCCAACAGGCGATGCCCCCATCAGTTCGAAGTGCACAGGTAAATCCGCCGCCGACGCTGACCTGTTTGAAATTCCCGACAGGAGGCTGGCCATGAATTCGAGATGACCCCCAGCAGATCACAGCCCCTGAGTCGGCCCGCACTGCGCATGCCTGCATTGAAGTGACACTCACCTGGGCGAAGGGGCCGCCTTGGGGCATGCCCGTAAGTAGTGGGGAAGGCGTTGAATCAATGAGTGCTCCTTGTGGGCTCCAGCATCCAAGGGTCCCGTCTCTCTTGACCCCGCAACCGTGCCCCACGTCGCCACTGATCTGTTTGAATCTTCCGGAAGGGTTGCAGTCCTCCTTGCCGCGACCATTCTTTCCACGGCAGCCGTAGCCACCCCAGCAGAGCACGGTTCCGTCCGGCCTTAGCCCACATCCATGTAGCCCACCGACGACTTGGGTGAACTTCTCCGATGGTATGGCTATGCCACGAGAAAGAAAACGAAGCGCCTCCTTGTCCCCCCAGCAGGCAACTCCACCGTCAATGCGAAGTCCACAAATGACACCTTCGCCATGAGGCTCATGTCCTTCAGCGATCCGGGCAATGCCCTTTTCGAACCGGCCGGTGTTCAGATTGAGTCGTCCATAGTCGGGATCGTCATCTTGTTTCAGACCTTCACCCCAACACGTCACCGTTCCGCTTCCAAGCGGGGGTGAACTGGCGACGCAGGTGTGAGCGGTCGCTGCAACGACCTGGTCGTACATTCCCGGCGGTGGGTTGGCCTTGCCATAGAAGTTGTTTCCCCAGCACCTCACGATGCCGTCGTCGCGGAGCGCGCATGCATGGCTGTCCCCGGCACTGATCTGCGTGAATTTCTCTGATTTTCGCGTGGCCGTGGGTATCGTCTTGAGCTTTTCGCCGCTCGGTGGAATTCCGCACACGCACGCACCTGGGGTTCCGTCGGGTTTGCACGTCTGCCCCCCCATGAGACCGTCTGCACACGGGCAAGCAATTGATGGCCCTTCATGGCAGGGGCGCGACGCCCCGCTTTGACATCCAAACAAAGCGAAAAGTAGGGCAGCAACGAGAGTAGGACGCACGCGCATTTGCCCATGTTCTTCCGCGCCTTGGAATGGGGCAAGCGCCAATTGGCCACGCCCTGCCCTCCGGACCCCGGCCTCGGCCTGGTAGGCCTATGCGCCAGCAGCACAGGCACCGACGGGATCGGTTTGAAGTAGCGCGGTGCGCTGTGGCCATTCTCGGCCCAAAGTGAGAAGTCTCGGTTCCGCAATGCCATGGCAGTTCGCCTCTGCAATGCCTGCCCGTGCAAACGAACGCTGCTTGTCGCCACTACGACACCGCGGCCGGAGGCTACCGGCGAAACGGCGAGCGATTCCGCGGCCGTCTCTCGGAAGCGCGTTGGATGGGGGCGCCAACCACTACAGCGCGCCATCAGAGCGCCGTTCTTCATAGGTGCTCGGAACGGTGTCGAAGGCATTCCCAGCTGCGTCTGGCGTGGCCCGGGACCTGCTTGGCGACGCGACGACTTCGCGTTAGACGTGCACTATGCAATTGCCGAGTCTTCGCGACTGGATTCTTCTCGTTGTCGACAAGGTTCTCTTGGGCGGCCTGCTCGTTTGGGCGGGATTCTGGTTGAATCGCCGACTGGAGCGTTGGCGACAGAGGGCCGCTGCTACCCGCGAATGGTCGAAGGAAGAGGCGCTGCGGATCTCCGAGATCGTTTCCGATTTCGGCGATCTGGACGCGGCCACCGATCGGTGCATGTCAGCCGTCGGCGCCGTGATCGAAGACCTAAAGACAAATGCCAAGGCGACCGACCACCACGAACTCAAAGCTCGTGCGTCTCAGGAGGAGGTCTCAACTCATGAGCAGGCGATCCGGAAGAAGCTTTATCGGTTCAGGCCCTGGCTGGGCAAAGAGCTTGGGCAGAAGGCGTTTTCGTACCTAGACAAGAACCGCGATCTGATCGATGAGTCATCGGTCGTAGGAAGCCACGATACCGTGCTCATGGCGGATCTATGCATTGAACTGGACAAGATTCGCGAGGCGTTCTACGCGGCCGTCCGAGCACGCTACGGGCTACCGGCGGAAGGGGGGCAAAAGGCTACCCCTCAACTGGAGTAGCACTGCCGGGACCAACGTCCCGCAGTCGTCCATTGCGCTTGCGTCCCCGCGTTCGGCGCGCGGGGTGGGCATTCTGTACCCAAGTTTCAGGTTTTGGGTACCAGGGCGACCTGTACCAGCCTCGCCGGAATTCGCTAAGCCCAGCTTGTTCCGTCGGTGGCATCACTCGGAGATTTGCCGAGCTATGCGCCGCGGTCGCTTGGGAACCCGATGCTCTACGAGCATGGCCACCGACAGCGAAAAGACCGAAGGACCGCGGCGCTTCGATCCCAAGCAAAATCAAGCTCCCCTGAAAGCGTAGAGTCCGCATACCATGGTGCCCTTCGTAGGCTTGATGTCCGAGGCCAAAGAGGTTTAGGCGTGAGCCGTCCCACGGCCACGCTTGCAAAGGTCCGCGCCACAAGGCGATCTGTCGCCGCGCTGGCTGTACGGGTGGAACGACTGGTCCTCGCTATGGAGCAGCTCCGCGCCGCTGCACCGTCCGCACTTGGAAGGCCGGAGGACGTGATGAGGATCCTCGGCATCTCGCGCGCAACGCTCTGGCGCAGGGTGAAGGACGGATCAATTCTTTGCCAGCGTGTCGGCCGTAGCGCGCGATTCGACCTTGCTGCCCTCGTGCCCAAGCACGGCTCCGGCGACGAGTGAAGAACCGGAACCGAACCACTCAAGGGTCTATTCTAGGCGGTAGATTTTGGGGCAGTTTTCGGGCATAAAACGCGAGAAGTCTGCAACTTGCGCCTGATTTTGAAAGATTCGAAGGCCGCCGCGACGTTGGCTTTGCGAAGTTCGGCGCAGTAGCGACGGCTGGTGGGGGTCAGGGTGGCCGACAGGCGCGAGCGCAGTTTTGCCAGGGGCTCGGCCAGCCAGCTTCCCTCGACGGGGGCCAGCAGATCCTCGGTCAGCATAAGGGCCACGACTTCGGTGGGATTGACCGGGATGGCCCACGCGCTTTCACTGGTTTCCAAGAGCCGCCTCCCATTGGTCATTATTGGACAATGAATCACCACTGAGCTCGACCTCGATCTCCTCAACCGTGGGCAATCCGTCCTTCAGATCGGCAGGAAGGCTGGCGACGATTTTGGTCTCCCACTCGGCGACGCCGCTGGGCTTCTTCAGGGCGCGCAGGGCATATTCGGCGCCCAGCCGCCCAAGCAGAGTGATGTTCTAACGGCAGGGCAATTGTGCAACGGTCCGCTGCACAATTCGCGCATCGGGCCACGCGCCCGCGAAAGCCCGCATGTACTTCAAGTTTCGCGGGGACAGTCCTCGGAAGACCATGGCCGAATTTGCGGCCAGCACGACCCGCAGGCGTTCCTGTCGAACGCGGTCTTTGATTTCAGCAAGGGCCGCGGCGTAGTCCCTGGGAAGCTCGGACCGCACGGGGGCCACTGGGAACGCAGCCTGATCCTCGCGCGAGCGTCCGCGGACCTTTCGGGCATCTTGAGGATTCGCCATGGCCGTGGTTCGGGTGCTCGTCCTATTGCCGGGCTTGTTGGTTCTTCGCTCCATTTCTAGACCACCCTCAAGCTACAATGCCCTCGTGTCATCCGAGGTCACGTCCCGTGCTGTCTCGGCCACCTCCAACCCTCGCCGGTGCAACCCTTTCACCGCTTCCACCAACTCCTTGGGCGCCACCACCCGGGCCTCGCCGCCGAACCCCGCCACCCAGGCGGCGATTTCGGGTAGGCCGGCGGCTTCCATCTTGAGCCTCACACCCTTTCCAACGTCGGTCACTTGTTGGCTGACGTGGAAGCGGCGTTCGCGGATGAGGTGGGCGACCCGGG
>Ga0302321_100003607_pt1 | contig 13284 bp, 9 predicted proteins | sample Fen_T0_1_FD_202505 | JGI IMG/M metagenome (GOLD analysis project Ga0302321, IMG submission 202505) | Peat permafrost microbial communities from Stordalen Mire near Abisko, Sweden - Fen_T0_1 | ecosystem: Environmental > Terrestrial > Soil > Wetlands > Permafrost | place: Sweden: Abisko...
CCCGAGCGGGGATCGATGCGCTCGACCGCGCAATCGCGGCCGCCGAATGCGCCGGCCGTGGAGATCGTCGTAAGCAGCCCGCGCTCGTCCCAGGCTGGTTCGTTGTTCTTGAAGAAGCGGTAGCGCTCGTCGACCTGATTCAAGCATCCCGTGGAGCGATCCAGGATCCAGACCTCGCGCCGCCAGCGGCTGGCAAACCCGGGCTTCGGCTCGGGGCCACCGAACCAATTGGTGCTCGGATCCCAGTCCTGCTCGGCCTGGATCGCTATGAACCGACCGTCCGGGCTCGGGATCGCGAACGTGATCTTCGCCGTGCGGCTGAAGGGCGTGATGTCGAGCGCCCATGCGGAACTGCGCGCGGTGCCGGCGAACACGGGCACGAGCACGATCCCGAGTCCGATTGCTCCGGCCGCGGCACGCCGCAGTCCGAAGCGATCGATCCGCCGCACGCGAAACGCGAGGAGCGACCCGAGCAAGCAGGCGGCGATCCCGACTCCCGCGAATCCCTGGGGCGTCCACGAGCACAGCACGACGTCGATCCACTCGGTGATGCGCAGTGGCGGGAGGAAGTACGCGAGTGCCGGAACGCTCGCCACCAGCATGAGCCCGAGGAACGCCGAGGGAAGCGAGCGCCTGAGCACGCACACTGCGATGAAGCAGGCCGCGGTCACGGCCGCGATGAGGATCAGGACCTCGGGCAGGATCACGTGCGGTGGAAGTGCGCGCCTGGGCTCCGTCGCGCGCAGGATCAGCTCGGCCAGCGTGAGCAGCACGTATCCTCCCGTCGAAGCCAACGCGACGAAGCTCGCCTTCGCGACCCACGCGACCGTTCTCGAGACGGGAATCCGCGCGAGCGTCCGCTCGACCCCGTTCTGCGCCTCGCGCGCGATCGTCTCGGTCGCGAGCAGCATTGCGTACAGTCCAAGGCACACCGTCAGCACTTGCGAGCGGACCTCCGGGCTGAAGCGCTTGCCGCCGAGGACCTTCCCCAGGACGAGCACGAGCAGGCACAGTCCGAGCGAAACGAAGATCAGCACGCGCTGGTCGCGCCACTCCTTGTACAGCAGCACGCGCAACTGTTTCATCGCTTCGCCTCGTAGAGCACGCGGCGCTCCGCGCCGTCGACCCGCACGCACTCGATGCTGCCCTGACGGGCCTCAAGGACCCAATCCGGACCCATCTCGGACATTCGCCAGCCCGACACGCGGGGCATCGTCTTCAGCGAGCCGTCATCGAGAAGGACCTTGAGGCACTCGCTCCAGCGAGGGGACTGCACGAATCCGATGCGGCCCGGGATCTTCGACCACGTGAAGTACGCAGTCTCCCGTTGGAGTTCCCAGACGAGATGCCCGTCGCGTGCATCGATGATTCGTAGGGCACCCGCAGTAAGCTGTCGCAGGAACCGGCCGTCGGGCGAGATGCGGAAGAGCGGGTCCTTGCAGTCGAGTGGCGCGACAAGGGCACGCGTCGTGTCGCTCGCGAACTCGTAGCGCACCCACGCGTTGCCCGACTCGTAGAAGAGGACTCCCGGTTCGGGCGAGACGATCGGTCGGATGTCCCTCGGCAGTCGCAGCTCGAGCTTGGTGCCTCGCCACGTGTACACGCCTTGCTCGCCGTCGGACCTGCGCTCGAGCCAGCGATCCAGGCCGTACCTGTAGTCCTGGTGGTCGATCTCCGATTCCAGGTGTGCCTCCACGACCTTCGCCGACGTCGGATCGATGCGCTCCGCCGTGTAGTCGCCGTCTCCGAATGCGCCCGGAGTCGAGACCGTCGCCAACTTGCCCTCGGCGTCCCAGGGTTGATCGCAGGGCACGCGTCGGAACCGCTCGTCGATCTCGCGCACCTCGCCGGAATGGGGGTCGAGGATCCAGATTTCGCTGCGCGCACGACAATTGGTCCCTGTGCGAGATCCGGTGAGCGGGAGCCAGTCGCGCTTTGGATACCAGACCTGCCTCACCTGCAAGGCGACGTGCCGTCCGTCCGGGCTCGGGAACGCGAACTCGACCTCGACCGGGCGGCTGAACGGCACGATGTCGAATGCCCACTCTCCCAGGCGTACGGAGTTCGCGAAGACCGGACCGAGAACGAGCACGACTCCGAGCAGAGCTCCGCCCGCGCGCCGCCAGCCGATAGGATCCAGGCGCCTCACCCGATAGGCGAGCAGCGATCCGAGCAGGAACGCCGCGCAAACGAGCAGCGCGAGCACACCCGGAGTCCACGAAGCGAGCACGATGTCGACGATCTCCCGCGTGCGGCCCACCGGAGCCTCGTTCGCGGCAAGCGGGACTCCAACGACGAGCGCGATCCCGAGCAGCGCTGCCGGCAACGAGCGCCCGAGCACTCGCGCGCAGGCATGACATGCCGCGGCAAGGGCCGCGATTGCGAGCCACCAGACGGGCTGGATCATCGAGAGCAGACCGCCGAGCAGCGGGTGCCCCTCGAAGAGCAGGATCGCCGCCTCGAGCACAACGAGTCCGACGAGCGTCGCGCTCGCGGCGAGCACGACGAACACGATCTTCGAGGCCCAGCCCGGCGCCGTGCGGATCGGGAGGCGTGCGAGCGCATCGTCGACGCCGCGCTGCCGGTCGCGGACCACGGACTCGACTGCAAGCACGACGACGATGGTGGCGAGACACGCCTGGAGCAGCGCTTCCTCGCGGAGCTGCGGGCCGAATCGCTTGCCCGCGACGATTCGTGCCACGACGACGAGCAGCACGCAGAGTACGTACGACCCGGCGAGCAGCGCGCGCTGGTCGCGCCATTCCTTGTAGAGCAGTGCCTGGAGTTGCTTCACGACGCGACTTCCTCCCCGAGCGCGGCGGCGACGAGGTCCTCGAGGTCGCGCTCGACGGGGGCAACGTGCTTCACGGCCGGGTCCCTGCCGAGCGAGCGCTCGAGATCGGCGCCGTCGCGCATCGCGTAGAGCACGACCTCCTGGCCTTCGCGGCGTTCGACCTTGGCGGGCAGCGGGGGAGTCCAGTGTTGCGCGTCGCCTTCGAGCTCGACGGCGAGGCGCGTGGCGCCGCGGCGCAGCTCCTCGATCTCGCCCGTGAGCGTGATGCGGCCCTCGTGCAGCACCGCGATGCGATCGGCGCAACGCTCGACGTCGGCGAGCGAGTGGCTCGCGAGGAGGGCGCTGCGGCCATCTTCGCGCAAGAGCTCGAGCAGCGCGTCGAACACGCGGCGGCGCGCGAGAACGTCGAGGCCCGAGAAGGGCTCGTCGAGCAGCAGGAGCTTGGGCTTGTGCGCGAGCGCCGCGACGAGGCAGGCGAGCTCCTTGCCGCCGCGCGAGAGGTCGTGGTAGCGCGCGGAGGGATCGACGCCGAGGCGCGTTGCGAGGCGCTGCGCTTCGTGCATGTCCCAGGTGGGGTAGAAGGGTGCGAGCAGGTTCCAGTGGTCGCGCACGTTCATCCAGCGCGGGAGCTCTGTGCGGTCGGCGACGTGGCCGATCGAGGCGAGGACCTTGACGCGCTCGCGCCAGGGATCGCGGCCGAGGACGCGCACGGTGTTGCGTTCGAGCGGCAGCTCGCCGGTGAGGGCGCGCATGAGCGTCGTCTTGCCGGCGCCGTTCTTGCCGAGCAGCGCGGTGACGCTGCCGACGGGGAGCGTGAGCTCGACTCCGCGCAGGACGGGCTTCTTCTTGGAGAAGCTCCACTTCAGTCCACTGACTTCGATGCTGTTTTTCATGAGGCCTTCGACCTTCCCTTCTCTCCCGAGTACCCGTTGCGAACGATCTCGAACACGCGCTCGATGCTCATCCCGGCGCCGAGCGCTTCCGCGACGGCGCGCGCGAGGCGCTCCTTGACGAGCGACTCGGCGGCGGCGCGGCTGTGCTTCAGCGCACCGGCTGCGACGAACATTCCGTCGCCGCGCCGGCTCTCGAGCACGCCGTCGCGCTCGAGATCGCGCCACGAGCGGCTGACCGTGTTCGGGTTGATGCGGATTTCCTCCGCCAGCGCGCGCACCGAGGGCATGCGGTCGCCGGGCGCGAGGCGTCCGGACGCGACGGCGAAACGCACCTGGTCCGCCAGCTGTTCGCTGGGCGGCGAGGGCGATCGCGAGTCGATCTGGAAGCGCACGGGTGTCCTATCGAGCTAGGACACCGGGGCACTTGAGCGGCGGCTGCGAGATTTCGTGAGACGAAGCGCTGGCAATACGGAGCCAGCCTCGTTTTCACCAGGTGCGGAGCCAGCCTCGTCTTCCCTAGGTGCTGAACGATCGCGGCGGCGGCCTCGCGCGCGTAACCTGGTGAAAGCGAGGCTGGCTCCGTATTGCCAGCGGATCACCGACTGCGCTCGGCGCGAGCGTGGAGGCGCGCCGAAACCCGTGAAGAATTGGACTGGCACTGTATTGGCGGGTTTTCGGGGGGGAGTGATCGCGCACTCGACGCCGCGCGCCTAACCTGTTGGGCTCATGATCGCGCTGAATGGTGTCTCGAAGCACTACGGGCGGCGGGCGCTGCTCGTCGATGCGTCGTTCCAATTGAACCCGGGCGAGAAGGTCGGGCTCGTCGGGCCGAACGGGTCGGGCAAGTCGACGATCTTCAGGATGCTCGTGGGCGAGGAGACGCCCGACGACGGCGAGGTGCTCGTGCCGAAGAAGGCCACGATCGGATACTTCCGGCAGGATGCGAGCGAGGCGGGCGGGAGATCGGTGCTCGACGAGGCGATCGCCGGGAGCGGCAAGCTCGGCGATCTGCATCATGAATTGGCGGATCTCGAGCGCGCGATGAACGATCCCGCGCGCGCGGGCGAGATGGACGCGATTCTCGCGCGCTACGGCGAGGTGCAGGGCGACTACCAGCAGCTCGGCGGCTACGAGATCGAGGCGCGCGCGCGCGAGGTACTCGCGGGGCTCGGGTTCCACGCGGACCAGGTCGACAACGACGTCGGCGCGCTCTCGGGCGGTTGGAGGATGCGCGTCTCGATCGCGAAGGTGCTGATTGGCGAGCCCGAGGTGCTGCTGCTCGACGAGCCGACGAACCACCTCGACATCGAGTCGATCCTGTGGCTCGAGCAATTCCTGCAGGCCTCGAAGTCGGCCGTGCTGATGACCTGCCACGACAAGGACTTCATGAACCGCGTCGTGACGCGCCTGGTCGACATCGACGAGGGCGAGCTCGTCAGCTACACGGGCAACTACGAGTTCTACGAGCGCGAGCGCGAGGTGCGCGCGGCGCAGCAGTCGGCCGCGTTCACGCGCCAGCAGGCGATGCTCAAGAAGGAGGAGCGCTTCATCGAGCGCTTCGAGCGCCACGCCGCGAAGGCGGCGCAGGTGCAGTCGCGCGTGAAGAAGCTCGACAAGATCGAGAAGCTCGAGCCGCCGCGCAAACGCGAACTCGTGCCCTTCGAGTTCCGCACGCCGCCGCGCTCGGGCAACGACGTGGTCGGGATCAGCGGATTGTGCAAGCGCTACGGCGAGCGCGTGATCTACGACAAGTTCGATTTCGAGATCAAGCGTGGCGAGCGCTGGTGCGTGATGGGCGTCAACGGCGCCGGCAAGAGCACGCTCTTGAAGATGGTCGCGGGCGTGACACAGCCGGACTCGGGCGAGATCAAGCTCGGCGCGAGCCTGAAGATGGGCTACTTCGCGCAGTCGGCGCTCGAGATCCTCGATCCCAAGCTCACGGTCTGGGAGCAGATCGACAAGGAGTTCCCGATCCAGACCACGCCTTCGAAGCGCAGCCTGCTCGGCGCCTTCGACTTCCCCGGCGACGACATCGACAAGCACATCGCGGTGCTCTCGGGCGGCGAGAAGTCGCGCCTCGTGCTGGCGCAGATGCTCTTCGACCCGCCGAACTTCCTCGTGCTCGACGAGCCGACGAACCACCTCGACCTCGCGACGAAGGCGATGCTGGTCCAGACGCTGTCGGGCTTCGAAGGCGCGATGCTCTTCGTGAGCCACGACCGCACGTTTCTGCGCGGCCTCGCGACGAAGGTGCTCGACCTCTCCGGCGGGGGAGACGGCACTTCCGGCAAGCCGCTCGTCTTCCACAGCTCCTACGAGAAGTGGGTCGAGAAGACCGGCCACGAGGCGCCGGGCGTGCACCGCTGATAGGCCGGCAATACGGAGCCAGCCTCGTTTTCACCGGCCTGCACCTGCCGCGCGGCAACTGCCGGGACCGAATACGGAGCCAGCCTCGCTTTCACCGGTCTGCACCTGCCGCGCGGCAACTGCCGGGACCGTGGCGGCAGGCCGGTGAAAGCGAGGCTGGCTCCGTATTGCCGGCCTATCAGCCGGTAGCCGCCGGTAGCCGCAGACACGCCGTCCACAAACGCAGAGACCGCGAGCTTGCGCCCGCGGTCTCTGTTTTTGATCGGTGATCAGTCGGTCGCGTCAGGCCGCGCGGTCACCCGCTCGGCAGTCGCGACCGATGGATCTCACCAGTCGCGCCGGCCGCCGCCGCCGCCGCCACCGCGGCCGCCGCCACCACCGCCGCCACCGTAGCCGCCGCCGCCACCACCGCGGCCGCCGCCACCACCACCGCCGCCACCACCGGTGCGCGGGGGACGTTCCTGGGCCTCGTTGACCTTGAGGGGGCGTCCGTCGAGCTGCTTGCCGTCCAGAGCCGCGATTGCGGCCTGCGCGTCGGCTTCACTGCCCATCTCGGCGAAGGCGAAGCCGCGGGGGCGGCCCGTTTCGCGGTCGGCGGGCATGTGCACGTCCTTGACGGTCCGGCCGCCCTCAGAGAGGGCCATGCGCAGGGCGTCTTCGGTCGTGTTGAAAGAGAGATTGCCGACGAAGAGTCGGGTACCCATCTGTATCGAGTCCTTTTCGTGTACCAGGGCGTCGTCAACCCATCCAGTACATCGGAGAGGCTCGGAGCGCGAAGGTCGAAGCGAAGCTTCTGTGTCTTGGGAGATCGCCCACCACTCCGGCGGGCATCGGGGCGCAGTCTAGCGGCAGAGGTCCAGGAAAGCCACCCGATCTGTCATGTGGCCCCGTGAGGGGGGGCCGACCGGCTCGAAAGGGCGCAATCAGGCCCTTTTTCGAGTCCCTGGGCTCGCTTGCCACCCGCGCTCGACGATCCGCTAGCTCGGAATCCGCTGCCTCAGGACCCGCCCGCGGGGTGGTAGGGAAATACAGAGGCCGCGAGCTTGCGCCCGCGGCCTCGTTGTCCCGTGCGTGGCAGGGGAGCTCGGTCGCTTCACCTCGGGTGGTCACCCACCCGCTGCGCGCGACCGCACGATCTCACCAGTCGCGGCCGCCGCGGCCACCGCCGCCGCCACCACCGCCGCCGCCGCGGCCACCACCGCCGCCGCCGCCGTCACGTCCGCCACCACCACCACCGCCACCGGTGCGCGCCGGGCGAGGCTCGGCTTCGTTCACCTTGATGGCGCGGCCGTCGAGCTGCTGACCGTCGAGTTCCGCGATCGCGGCCTTCGCTTCAGCTTCGCTCGCCATGTCGGCGAAGGCGAAGCCGCGCGGGCGGCCCGTTTCGCGGTCGGCCGGCATGTGCACGTCCTTGACCGTCCGGCCGCCCTGAGTCAGGGCTGCGCGCAGAGAGTCCTCGGTCGTGTTGAAAGAGAGGTTGCCGACGAAGAGTCGGGTACCCATGAGTCCAATCCTTTTCCGTGTGCCAGGGCGGCAGCAAACCATCCCGTACAGCGGAGAGGCTCGAAGCGCGAAGGTCGTAGCGGTTGTCTGTGTCGAAATGAAAATCGCCCACCACCTTGGCGGGCGACGCGCGGATTGTATGCCGCGCGAGCCTGTTCCCCGCCAAGCGAATGGGTTTCGTCAATCCCGGGGCGGAAAAGCGGCCTCAGGGCCTCTGCACGAGGGGTCCGGATAGCATCCGGCGCCATGGATGCGCGAGCAGCCTGGCAGGCGGATCGAGCAGCACTCGCGGCGCTCGGCTTGCTCGCGGCGCTGGCCGTCGTGTGGCTGCTCGCCAATCACGAGCTCCCGCTCGTGCGCAACGGCATCGTCTACGCGCGCGCGGCCGAGCACGTGATCGAGCGACACTTCGACGGCCTCGCGGTCGTCGCCGACTCGAAGCTCTCGTACGACAAGCCGATCGGCTTCGCCTGGCTCGCGGCGCCGCTCGTCGCGCTGTGCGGCACGAACCTCGGGCTCGAGCTGGTCTCCTGCGCCGGGACGATCGCGTACCTCGTCGCGCTCTACTGCTTCGCGCGCGTCTTCGATCCGTTCGGCTTCTCGGCCCGCGAGCGCGCGCTGCTGGTCTTGATCGCGGGCAGCGGACCGATCGTCGCCTACCAGAGTTGGTCGGCGCATCCCGATTCGCTCTACGCGGCGCTGTACCTTGCGACGTTCACGCTCGCGCACGGCTTCGCCGAACGTCCGAGCCATGCGAGAGTCGCGTGGATCGCGCTGTGCATCTTCGCCAGCCTGATGCTCAAGAACTACGGCGCGATCCTGATCCCGAGCGTGGGCCTCTACGCGCTCTGGCAGCGCGAGCGCATCCTCGCCGCGCCGGGTGGTCGCGCGGCAGCGGTCGCACTTGCCTGCGCGCTCGCGCTGCTCTGCCTGCTCGTCTGGCTCGGCATGCACGGACACAACGTCTTGATGCGCACCGAGGGCGAGGGCGGCGGCGCGAGTCAGTTCGGAGCCGGAGTGTGGTGGGAGAGATGTCTGGGAACATCCGCGCAGCTTGGCGTCACGCTGCTCGTGAATCTGCACGTCGCGCTGCTGCCCATCTGCTTCGCGCGTCGCTGGCCTTGGGCCGCACTGCTGTGCTTCTGTGCGCCCTACCTCGCAGGCCTGATGCTCTTCCCCGCGAGCTTCTACAACATGCGCTACCTGATCCCGCTGCTGCCTTTCGCGGCGCTGCTCGCCGTCGCGGGACTGCGCAGCTTCGCTCCGCGCGCACGGAGAATCGTGCTCGGGAGCTTCGCCCTGCTCGCCGCGGCGCTCGTGCTGCTCTTCGATTGCGCGCCGCTCTACGCGCGCGTCGGCAGCGCGCTGCCCAAGCTCGAGATCACGTTCACCTGGCCGGGGATCCCGCTCAGCCTGCTCGACAACCTGCGCCTGCCGGCGCACCTCGCGCAGAAGGCCTGGATCGACAACTTGAACGCCAAGGTCGAGCCCGGCGGAACCGTGTACATGCTCGACTTCAACTACTACGGCGACGCGCAGCAGGGCGTCTTCGAGCGCGCGGGCTCGATTCGGGCCGACGTGCACACGCGCTACGCCGCCTCGCGCGGCTTCGCGCCGGAGGAAAAGACCTTCTATGTGCAGGGACCGCTGCGCGACTCGGGCTTGCCCGGGAAGGTCACCGACCTCGGTCTCGGCCTCTGCAGGGTCGAGCGCTAGAGCGCTCGACGCACGTCATGGAATCCAGAGTACGCGCTGCGTCTGCGTGCTGTTGTAGTTGCTCGTCGAGGGGCAGCCGCCGAGCACGCTGATATCGCGGTAGTAGACCGCATACCAGCGGATCGAGACCGGCCCGAGAACGTCTCCGAGCGCCGCCGAGCGCGCGGAGACGGACGCGTCACCCGCTCCGGGAGCCGTGATGGAACCGCCGGCGGCGTTCTTCTGGTAGAGGCGCCGCAGCGTGCCGCTTGCGCAGCGCACGCCCTGTCCGAACACGAGACCGCCCGGGGTTTCCGCGTTTCCTTGCAGCAGGATGCTCGTGGCCGTCGGATTCTCGCCGTTCGTCACGAACAGCAGCGTGTCGCCGGCGACGGAACTCATGCCGCTCGACACGAGCTGCGCTCCGCCGCTCGCGGACGAGTTGTCGCAGCCGCGGGGCGAGCTCGCCGGCGGATTCGCGCACGGGCAGGCGCTCACGCCCGCGATCCCGGGCTGGCACAGGTCCGTGCCCGGGCCGGCGAGCGGGCCACGGTCGCGCAGGAAGACGTCGGACATGCCATTGGTGTCGCCCGCGACGAGTGTCGTGCCCAGGCTCGAGAAGACGGTCCAGCGGCCGTCCGGGGAGAGGGCGCAGAGCGAGTTCAGGCTGTCCGACTGCACGCCGGCCGTGCTGACATCGATGATCTCGAGCGTGCCGTTCGCGCGGTCGCGGAGGAAGATGTCGGCCTGTCCATTCACGTCGCCCGCCACGAGGTTCGTGGCGGCGCTGGCGAACACGACGAAACGCCCGTCCGGAGACACGATGGGGTGGTCGCTCGAGCCATTCGGCTGCGCGCCGCCGAGGGCCGTGGTGAGCAGCGCCGTCGTGCTCGTCTGGCGATCGCGCACGAAGATCTGCGGGAGCCCGTTCGTCCCGCCTGCGACGAGGTTCGTGGCCGAGCTGGAGAACACGACGAAGCGCCCGTCGGCCGAGATCGAGCTCGTGCGGCTCTCCTGATTCGTCTGCGCGCCGGCGCTCGAGACGCTTTCGCGTTCGGTCGCGCCCGTCTGCCGGTCGTGGACGAAGATGTCGCGCTGTCCGTTCGTGTCGCCGCTCACGAGGTTCGTGGCCAGGCTCTCGAACGCCACCCAGCGACCGTCGGCGGAGATGGACGCGAGCTGGCTCGGGAGGTTCCCGAGGGCGCCCGAGGAGCTGACGCTCGCGCATTCCGTGGTTCCGAGCAGGCGGTCGCGCACGAACACGTCACTGGAGAGGTTCGTGTCGCCGGACACGACGTTCGAAGCGTCGGTCTCGAAGACGACGAAGCGCGCGTCGGCAGAGATCGAGCGCAGCTGCGAGTGGCCGAAGACCTGCCCGCCTGAGCTCGTCAGAGAGACGCGCTCCGTGGTGCCCAGCTGGCGGTCGCGCAGGAACACGTCCATGGTGCTGTTCGTGTCGCCGGCGACGAGGTTCGTCGCGATGCTCCAGAAGGCCACGTAGCGGCCGTCCGGAGTGATCATGGGGCTGCCGCTCTGGCCATTGCCCTGCGCCCCGGCGGAGCTGAGGCTGAGCAGCTGGACGACGCCGGTCTGATTGTCGAGCAGGAAGGCGTCCTCCACGCCGTTCTGGTCGCCGGCGACGAGATTCGTCGCCAAGCTGTCGAAAGCGACGAAGCGCCCGTCGGCGCTGATCGAACCGAACTCGCTCCCGATGTTGCCCTGCACGCCTCCGTTGCCGACGCTGACGCGCGTCGTGCTCTGGGCCAGGGCGGGTCCGGCGACGAGTGCGCCGATCAGGAACGAGCGGATGGTGCGGGCGGAGTTCGGCACGGAAAGGCCTCCGCTGAAAGAGTAGCAGGGAATGCCCGGGCCTGGCGGAAAGTCGGGGCTGCGCCCTAGTCTGGAGGCATGCGCGAGGAGACGTTGCGCTTCGAGAGCGACCCGAAGCCGCGGGAGTTCCCGCTCTGGTTCAGCGCCACGGGCCTGCTCATGCCCGCGGGCTGGCTGATTGGTTTCTGGTCGCTCGTGCTGCACGCGCGCATCGTCTGCCGAGCTTGGCCTCGCGCGGGTCATTTCGAGCGAACGGGATTCGTTCCGTCGACCATCGACCCCAAGGCCCTGGGCCCGCACGCGGAAGTGATCCAACTGTGGGGCGTGCTGCTCGTGTACATCGTCCCGCTCGTGCTGCTGATGCTGGGCGTGAGCATCTTCGACAAGAGACTGCGCCAGCCGCCGGCGCTGATCGTCGTGTTCTTCGTCTCGACTGCGCTGGTCGCGCTCACGCTCTTCCTCGACCCCGGTGGATTCGTGGACTGGTTGGCTGATTGAGCGCCAGTCGCTGGTGAGAACGAGGCTGGCACCGTATTGCCGGGCTACTTCGCGACGCGCGCGCGCATGTCCACCGCGACGACGCCGTCGGGGAAGCAGTGCACGGGGTTGATCTCGAGCTCGGCGATCTCCGGATGATCGACGGCGAGCTGCGAGATGCGCTGGATCAGCTCGACCAGCGCCCGCTCGTCGATGCCGGCCTGGCCGCGCACGCCGGCGAGGATCGGCCAGCCCTTGATCTCGCGGATCAGCTCCTTCGCGCGCACGTCGCTGACCGGACAGAGCGCGAAGCTGACGTCCTTCAACACCTCGACGTAGGTTCCGCCGAGGCCGAACATCAGCACCGGCCCGTACGACGGATCCGCGGCGAATCCGATCACGACCTCGCGCCCACCGCGCAGCATCTTCTGCACGTTGACGCCCTCGGCGCCGCCGCGCATGAGCTTCGGAAACGTCGCGCGCACCGTCTTCTCGTCGCGCACGTCGAGCACGACGCCGCCGACCTCGCTCTTGTGCACGACGGAGGGCGCGGAGATCTTCATCACCACCGGATAGCCGACGCGCTCCGCGATCGCGACGGCTTCGCTGCTCGTGCGCGCGAGACCGCCGGGGACGGCGCGGATGCCGTAGGCCTTCGAGAGCGCGCGGCGCGCGTCGACGCCCAGCCAGCCGGGCTGCAGCACCGACTCGATGCCGCTCGACTGCACGCGGAAGCGGCGCACACGGCCCTCCTTGCGCGCCAGGATGCGGCGGCGCTCCTCGAGCGCGACGAGGGCGCGCACCGCGGACTCGGGATAGAGGTAGACCGGCACCCAGTCCTGGCGCGTCTCCTGCGCGATCGCGTGCAGGATCTCGTCGCGGCCCATGAAGCAGCCCACGACGGGCTTCTTCGAGCCGCGTGCGGCCTCGAAGACCGCCTGCGCGACGTGCAGCGGATCGCGCGTGATCGGCGGCACGAAGACGACCATGACCATGTCGACGGTCTTGTCGCGCAAGAGCAGGCGCAGGCAGGCGGCGTAGTTCTCGGCCGTCGCGCCCGCGACCATGTCGATCGGGTTCTGCACCGAAGCCTCGGGCACGAGCGTCTCGCGCAGCGCCGCGCGCGTCGCGTCCGTGAGCGGCGCCATCTCGAGGTCCGAGCCCACGAGCGCATCGGTGGCGAGGATCGCGGGACCGCCGGCGTTGGTGAGCACCGCCACGCGCTTGCCCTTCGGCAGCGGCAGGCGCGAGAGCGCCAGGCCCACGTCGAAGAGCTCCTCGACCGAGTTGACGCGCTGCACGCCGCATTCCTTGAGCAGCGCATCGGCCGCGACGTCGGCGCCGGCGAGCGAGCCCGTGTGGCTCGAGGCCGCCAGCGCGCCTTGCGAGGAGCGTCCGGCCTTGACCGTGACGAGCGCGCGCGTGCGGCTCACGCGTCGCGCGATCGGCACGAAGTTGCGCGGGTTCCCGAACGACTCGAGGTAGAGCAGGATGCAGCGGATCTCCGGCACGCGGCCCCAGTACTCGAGCAGGTCGTTCGCGCTGACATCGGCGCGGTTGCCCATCGAGACGAACATCGAGACGCCCAGGTTGATGTGGTCCGCGTGCGCGAGCAGCGCCTCGCCCATCGCGCCCGATTGCGAGACGAAGGCCACCGGCCCGGGCTGCGCGAAGGTGCGCGAGAAGGAGGCATTGAGGCGCACGCCGGTCTCGGTGTTCTGGATG
>Ga0302321_100003608_pt1 | contig 13284 bp, 14 predicted proteins | sample Fen_T0_1_FD_202505 | JGI IMG/M metagenome (GOLD analysis project Ga0302321, IMG submission 202505) | Peat permafrost microbial communities from Stordalen Mire near Abisko, Sweden - Fen_T0_1 | ecosystem: Environmental > Terrestrial > Soil > Wetlands > Permafrost | place: Sweden: Abisko...
GAGAAGGAACACGAGGGATCGGCAACCGATGGCGGTGCATGCTGTTCTCGCATTCCCGACTTGCGTCCCCCGTCCGGCAATTTCCGACTATCTGATGAGCTGATTCATCGAAACGATCGGCAGCATCACCGCCAGCACGAGGACGAGCACAATTGCGCCCATCACGACGATCAATGCGGGCTGCAGCAGTGCGGCAAGCCATGCCAGGCGGCGCTCGGCATCGCGCTCCAGCTCCTCGGCGGCACGCTGGAGCATCGGCCCCAAGCGTCCGGTGCTTTCGCCGTTGGCAACCAGGTGAATCAGCACCGGCGGGAATTCCGCCTGCTCCTTCAGTGCACGCGAAAGCGTCACGCCCTCACGCACCAATGCGGCGGCGGACTGTGCAGCGCGGCGCAGCGGCAGCATGCGCACGACATCGGAGGCCGCGTCGAGCGAACGCAGCAACGGCGCGCCGCTCCCCACCAGGATGGCGAGCGTACTTGCGAAACGCGCCGAATCGAGGCTCCGCGCAAGCTTGCCGACGACCGGCACGCGCAGCACCCACGCATGCCAGCGCGCGCGAAACGACACACTTCGGTTGGCCAGGAAAAACGCCGCGGCCGCAGCGACGACGAGCCCCAGCCACAGCCATCCGGTCGTGCGGAAAAACGCGCTGGTCGCGATCAGCGCCTGCGTGAGCCAGGGCAGCGTCTGCCGGCTCTGCTGGTAAACGGAAACCACCTGTGGAACGACGTAGGCCAGCAATACGGCAATGACCGCAAACGCAATCACCGTGACGATCGCCGGATAGATCAGCGCCAGCACGACCTTCTGCCGCAATGCCTCGCGGGCCTCGAGATAGTCGGCCAGGCGCGCAAGCACGTCCGCGAGCCGCCCGGTTTCCGCTCCGGCGCCAACCAATCCGCGATACAACGCAGAAAAAGTCCGTGGGTACCGCGCCAGTGCCGTGGGCAGCGCTTCTCCGGCAGCGACGTGAGTCCGCACGGCGGCGACGATCTTCCTGGCACGCGCGTCGTCGGCCTGCTCGGCGACCGCGGAGAGCGCCTGGTCGAGCGGCATGCCCGATTGCACCAGGGTGGCGAGCTGGCGCGTCGTCAGCGTCACCAGCGGCGCCGGCAGCCGCGTCGACTGCAACGAATCCGCGCGCGCAGCCGCAGCGGCGACCGCCGTCGGCGTTAGTCCCTCGGCACGCAGCTGGTCCCGCGCCGCGCGCGCACTCTCCGCTTGCAGCACGCCTTGAGTGACGCGACCCTGCGCGTCGACGGCTTCCCAGCGAAACGCAGCCATGAACGATGTCGGCACGCGTCAGGCGTCGCGGGTCACGCGCAGCAGTTCGGCGAGCGACACCGAACCCTCCGCGATCCAGCGCGCGCCATCCGCGCGCAGCGTGCGCATGCCGCCGCGCAGCACGGTCTCCCGCAACGCCAATTCGTCGGCGCCATCATGGATATTGCGGCGAATCGCATCGTCGACTGGCAGCAGCTCGTACACACCGGTACGCCCGCGATGGCCCGTGCGATTGCACGCTTCGCAGCCGGGCGCAGTCCACACCAACTGGTCGGGACGGAGCCCGAGCGCGACATTCAGTTTGGCTTCCCCCGCCGATGGCGCATGCGAAACACGGCATGCCGGACACAACATGCGCACCAGACGTTGTGCGAGTACGCCCAGGAGGCTCGAGGCCAGCAGATACGGCTCGACACCCATGTCCGCCAGGCGCGTCACCGCACTGGTGGCATCGTTGGTGTGCAGCGTCGCCAGCACCAGGTGACCGGTCAACGACGCCTGCACGGCGATCTGCGCAGTTTCGAGGTCGCGGATTTCACCGATCATGATGACGTCGGGATCCTGCCGCAGGATAGCGCGCAGCGCGCGGGCGAAGTCGAGCTCGATGTGCGCATTGACCTGCGTCTGCGCCACGCCATCCAGCGCATACTCGATCGGATCCTCGACGGTCATCATGTTGACCGAGCCGCGCGGCAGGCGCGACAGCGAGGCGTACAGCGTCGTCGTCTTGCCCGATCCAGTCGGCCCCGTCACGAGCACGATGCCGTGTGGCTCTCGTATCAGCCGGTCGATCACGTTGCGCGTGGCTTCGTCCATGCCGAGCGCGGTCAGATCGAGGCGCGCGGAATCCTTGTCCAGCAAACGCAGCACGACCCGCTCGCCGGAACCGGTCGGCAGCGTCGACATGCGCACGTCCACCAACTTGTCGCCCAGCTTGAGCGCGATGCGGCCATCCTGCGGCAACCGCTTTTCCGCGATGTCGAGGCTCGCCATTATTTTCAGCCGCGAAACCAGCGCCGCGTGTAGCGCGCGTGGCGGCTCGATGACATCGCGCAACACGCCGTCGACACGGAAACGCACGACGGAGCGTGCTTCGTAGGGCTCGAAATGCAGGTCGGAAGCGCGCTCCCGCAACGCCTGCAGCAGCAGCGCGTTGATCATGCGGATCACCGGCGCTTGCGTCGAGCTGTCCAGCAGGTCTTCGCTTGCCGGCAGGTCCTGCATCAACCGCGCGAGGTCGGTCTCGCGCGCGAGGTCGTCGGCCCACGTCGCCGTAGCGCTCGGCGCGCCCTGGTTGTAGGCGCGGGCCAGTTCCGCGGCGAATTCCGCGGCGCTGACCGCGCGGGTGACCAGCGGCCGCTGCAACACGCGCCTGATCTCGACGACGCCGTCCGGCGTGGCATCCGGGCGGGTGAGCACGACCACCGCATCGCCCGCCACGCCCGCGGCAAGGACGCCGTGCGACTTCGCGAACGCATAAGGGATCTGCGCCGCGAACGCGGCGGCATCGGGCGGCAGGTTCGGGCGGGCAGTCATGAGCAAGGGACGGCAATCGCGCGCGTCACGGCCTCGGAATGGGCGGGTCTGGCGGCGGCACCGCGCCTCCCGGAAGGCTCCCCGGTGTTCCCGGCATCACGCCCTCGGGTGGCAGCACGGGAATTGACGGATCGTTCCAGAACCAAAGCGGCTTGCCCAGGTTGTTTTCCTGCTGATTCATGATGTAGTCGTACCGTTCGGACGTGAGCGCGCGGCCCTGCGAGTCACTGCGCACGACCGTCGGCTTGATAAACACGAGCAGGTTGGTCTTGACCCGGCGCCGCGTGTCGTAGCGAAACAGTTGGCCGAAAAAGGGAATGTCGCCGGCGACCGGCAGCTTGTCCGCGCCGTTCTCCTGGCTGTCCTGGATCAGGCCGCCCAGCACGACGATCTGCTTGTCGTCGACGATCACCGTGGACTCCAGTGCGCGCTTGGACAGGACGATGCCCGTCGTCGTCGTGATCGACTCGACGCGGGAGACCTCCTGGTAGAGGTTCAACCGCACAGTGCCGCCTTCGGTGATCTGCGGCTTGACGCGCAGCATCACGCCGACGTCGTGCCGCTCGAAGGTCTGGAACGGCTGGACGGTGGAGGACGATCCGGTGGTCGCGTATTGCCCGGTGACGAACGGAATGTTCTGGCCGACGATGATCCGCGCTTCCTCGTTGTCGAGCGTGAGCAGCGTGGGTGTGGAGAGGATGTTGGCGTTGGCGTCCTGCTCCAGCGAACGGATGAGGAGCGCAAGATTGGTGATCACGCCGAGCCCCGGGATGGCGATCGTGCCGTTGAGAATCCCCAGATTGAGCCCCTGTCCCAGCGAGCTCAGGTTCACCGCCCCGCTGATGATGTTGTTGCCGCTGTCGGGCGCGCCGAAGTTGGTGCCGCCGAATCCCTGGACGTTCTGCTTGTTGAGGCCCTGCAACACCTGCCACTGGATGGCGAACTGCGCCGCCTTGTCCGCGGTCACCTCGACGATCAGCGCCTCGACGAACACCTGCGCCCGGCGCACGTCGAGACGATCGATGATCGTGCGCAGATTGTTGTAGACGGGCTCGGGTCCCATGATGACCAGCGCGTTGTTGGCGACATCCGCCTGGATCGTCACATTGCCCGTATTGCCACCCCCGCTCCCGGCGCCGCTGGTGAACGGATTCGCCGACGATGTCGGCGCCGGCTGCGCCGCGTTGGGACCTGCGGGGCTTGCCAGCTGGTTGCCGAACATGGATTGCGTGGGCGCGCTCGCCGGCTGACTGACATCGCCGCCGCCCGACAGCAGCGCGCGCAGCGTTTGTGCGACGCGCGCGGCGTCGGCATTGCGCAAATACACGATGAACATGTTGCCGCCCGCCCGCTGCGGCGTGTCGAGCTGCTCGATCATCGCCTTGATGCGCGCCGCGCGGCCGGGATTTTCCGAGCGCAGCAACACGCTGTTCGAACGCGGGTCGGCCACGATCAACACTCGCTGTTGCGCGTCCCCCGGGACGCCCCCTTGCGTCGCGGTATCGGCCCCGACGAGCTTGTTCAGCAGCGGCACCAGATCGATCGCCGACGCGTTCCTGAGCGTGACAATCAGCGGCTCGCCGCTCGGCGGCACGTCGAGCGACGCGATGATCTTGTCGATGCGCCGCAGGTTGTCGGCGTAGTCGGTGATGATGAGCGCGTTCGTGCCGGGGTAGGCGGCAATCGTGTTGTTCGGCGTGATCAGCGGACGCAGCACGTTGACGAGCTGGAGCGCCGACTCGAAGCGCAGCGTGACGACCTGCGTGACCAGGCGGTCCCCACTGCCGCTGATCGGCCCGCGCATCACCTCGGAACCCTGCTGCTTGGCATCGGCTTCCATGACCAGCTTGGTCACGCCGTTGCCCTCGACGGCGATGATGCCCTGCAGGCGCAGCGCCGACAGCAGCGTCGGATAGACCAGTTCCCGCGGCACCGGCCGCGCCGAGACAATGTTGATCGTGCCCTTGATCTTCGGGTCGAGGACGAAATTGCGGCCAGTGATCTCGGACGCTGCCTTGACCACGGCGTCGATGTCGGCGTTGACGAAATTCAGCGTGACCGTATCATCCGTCGCGGACGCGACCATGGCCAACGCGAACAGCGCCCCGGCGGCCAGCCTGGCGGCACCGCGACGGCAACGACGGAGGAGTTCTGAATTCAGATTAGGGGCCGGACCGGCGGGACGTGCAGCCATCGGCGGCGGCGCTAGGAGCCTGTCGGGCTTGCCTTCGCGTATGCGACGGGAGCGGTTTGGGCGCAGTTCAAGGCACGAGTCCGAGAGCATATCGAGAATATGGTGAGGGCGAGTAACGCAGAAATGCGCCCAAAACGCCCCGTCCCTTCGGGTTGCTGCCAAAAAGCATGTCTATTCTGTTGCTCGGCTTGCGAAGACTGGCGATATTCGCTGCGCCTCGCGCCTCGCATCCATTACTTTCTGGCCCAGCAACGCATACGTGAAGGCAAGCCCGACAGGCTCCATGAGGCAACGCCGCGAATGAATGATCGCTGGCGATGATAGCATGGGGTCGATCGACGCCTGAGATGCCGTTTCGTGGCAACGTGATGGCGCTGGCGAATCCGAAACGCCGCCTCCCCGCATCCAATCGAGGAAACCTGCCCTTGAACGGAGAAATGATGAACAACCCCCTGCCGCGGCTTACCATCCAACCGCTTGCCCGGCGCATTGTCTTGGGCGGCGCCATCCTGGGCGCCTTGGTCGTGGCGTTTGGACCCTACGCTCCCGCGGTCCAGGCAGGCGAAAGCACGCTGGCGCCCGGCATCGCGACCGCCTTGATGGTCGCCCAAGCGGAGGTCGGCAAGGCCGCCAAAGACGCGTCCTCCGCGGCCAAGGCTGCGGCCAAGGAGGCCACCCAGGCGGCGAAGGACGCCGCGCAGGCGGCCAAGGATGAGGCACGGGCGGCAAAGGACGAGGCCGTCAGCAGCGACGACGCGCCCACGGTGACGATCGACCGCCACGGGATCCGCGTCGAGGACCCCGAGTCCGGCGGAAAGAAGCGCAAGCGGGTAGTTGTCGGCCTGGGCAGCACTGACCGGGAATACGATTCCTTCCAGCAATTCGTGCACGAGGACCGTCCTATGGCGGCCATGGTGGTCGGGATCGTGTTCATCGTATTCCTCACTCCAGTTCTTATTACCGGCCTCCTCATCTGGTACAAGCTGCGCAAAAACCGGATGCTGAACGAGACCATGATCCAGTTGGCCGAAAAGGGTGTCGCCCCATCGACCGAGATGCTGCAGGCACTCCAGTCAGGTCGCACCGTCTCCGCTACTGTCGCGATGACCGCGCGTGCCGGCGTGGTCGAGCAGGTCAGGACGCTGCGCAGCCAGGTTGCCATGTCCGACCTGCGCAAGGGCGTGATACTCACCGCCGTCGGCCTTTCGTTCATCGCCTATTCGATGTTCGACGACCGGTCGCCCAACTGGGTTGGCCTGGTGCTGCTGTTCCTGGGTATCGGCTATGGGTTTCTGTGGTATTTCGAAGACCGCCAGCTCGCAGTACCGGCAAGCACCCAGCCTCCACCACCTCCTCCGGCGGGCGGCACGTGAGGCACATGAAATGCTGCACCCGACGCTGATCACGCCCGGATGTCGTCTCCCGAGGTCTCCGATGCACAACTCATCGCGCGCGCACTGGTTGCAGACGACCGCCACGCGTTCGCCGAACTCGTGCGCCGCCACCAGTCCGCGGTGCGCGCCTGTCTGCGCAAATTGACTGCCGGAAACCACGCGCTGGCCGATGACCTGTCGCAGGAGACGTTCGTGCTCGCCTGGCGCAACCTGAAATCATTCCGGCAGGAAGCGCGCTTCTCGACCTGGCTGTACCGGATCGCGACCAACTGCTGGCTGGCCGACGCGCGCAAGCGGAAGGAAGAGCTGCTGGGCGACCGCGACGACGCCATTGCCGACGAGGACGACGGCGAGGCATCGGCAGGCGATTCTGCGCATGGCGACCATGCCCGCGGCGCGGCGCTGAAGCTCGATCTCGAGCGGGCCATGGCCGCGCTGTCCGAAGGCGAACGCGCCGCGATCGTGCAGTGCTACCATAATGACCTTACACACGAGGAAGCGGCCTACGTTCTCGATTGCCCTGTCGGCACGGTCAAGACCCACGTGCTGCGCGGCAAGCAGAAGCTGAAGTTGGCCTTGGCGGCTTGGGCGCCAGAAGGCAACTGAGGGCAACTGAGGGCAACTGAGGGCAACTGAGGGCAACTGAGGGCAACTGAGGGCAACTGAGGGCAACTTAGGGCAATTGATGGTAATTAATGGCAACTGACGGAAATTGAAGATGATCGACGACGCGCAAGATTCTGCGGCTACCCCGGGCGACGACTGGCTCGACGGCCTGCTGAACGCGGATGCCCGCGAAGGACGCTCGTCGTACATCGCCGATCAGGGCTTTACTGCGCGCGTCATGCATGCGCTGCCCGTGCCGTTGGCGCTTCCGGCATGGCGCAGGCCTGCGGTCGTTGCACTGTGGGGTATCGCGTTGGCTGGAATATCGCTGGCACTTCCCGGCGCCGCGCTGGACGTCGCGCGCGACGCCTACCGCCTGCTTGGCGCGCATCCCGTGTCGTTGTCGGGCATGGCTGGCGCGATCCTCTTCGCCGGCGCATTGAGCTGGAGCGCGGCGGCCTACGCGCTGCGTACCTCCGAATAGCCGGAAAACCGGGAGCACTCCGCTACTCCGATGCCGGCTTCAACGCAAAAAAAGGCCGCCCGTGAAGGCGGCCTTCTTGCTTCGGGATGCGATCAGAACCGCTAGGGAGCCTCTGCATAAGTATTCGCGGTTGCGACGGGAGCTTTTCGGGATGGGATGCGCGAAGCGAGCCGAAGCGAATGGTCGACCCCCTTCGCGAGGTTCGCGACAAAGCAGACCGCCCGAAAAGCCCCGTCCCTCCGCTCATTTTGCAAACTGAGGCCCAATGCGGCGACTGCTTCGCCGTGCTCCTTGGCATCGTAGGTTCAACTACGGCCAGCGACGCCCCTAATTTGCCAACTGAGGCATCCATCCGCATCGGGCCCAAGCAGCGCAATCGTGAATACTTATGCAGAGACTCCCTAGTTGTCCTTCAGCGTGAAATTCAGTTCGACTTCGGCGACGTATTTTTCGCCGTCTGAAGCGAATTTCCACCCCTTCAGCGCACTGATGACCGCGCGATCGAAATATCGTAACGGCTCGGCGCTGAAAATGATCACCTCGGTGACGTTGCCCTGCTCGTCGATATTCAGGCGGGCGACCACGCGGCCCTTGGCAATGCCGTCCTTGATCGCCGCTTTCGGATACTCGGGGTTGTCGCCGGAGATGCGGGTGACCCCGCGCCGAACGGCGGGCTTAGGCGGCGCCGGCGGCGCAACAACCACGGGTGCCTGGATGACGTGCGGTTCGGTCGGAGGCGCGGCCGTCGTCGCCGAGATCGTCGGCGCCTCGGTTGTCGTCGGTACTGGAACGTCCGGCGGCGGAACGTACGTCTGAACCGGTGGCGTGACTTTGGGGGCTTCGACGATCTTCTTTGGCGGCGGCGGCGGTGGCGGAGGCAGCTTCAGCTCCTCGATGATCGTCGCGGTCAACGGCTTCTTGACCACCTCCACGATCGCGCGGCCGAGACCCGTCAGCAGCGCATAGACAAGCAGCACGTGCATCAGAACCACGAAGGCTACCCCGATGGCGTGCTTGGTCGGGTCGCGTTGTTGTGTTGCGTAATCCATGTGCGGTGACTCCAGTTGCCGCGCGTATTGCCGTGTGCGGCTACTCGTCGATGAACTGCTCGCTGCCGACGATCCCGATCTTGGTGAGACCCGAACGCTGTGACGCCGCCATCACCCCCGCGACGATATCGTATTTTGCGCTCTTGTCGGGACGCAGATGCATTTCGGGCTGGACAGTCTGCGCCGCGGCGGCGCGGAGCTTGTCTTCGAGTGTCGCCCGGTCCGGCACGACTTCGCCGTTCCACCAGATCCTGCCCACGTCATCGATGTCGATCTTCAATACCTCGGGAGGTGTCAACGGCGGCGGCGGCGTGCCGATAGGCATGTTCAGGTTGACCGAGTGCAGCTGAATCGGGATCGTGATGATCAGCATGACGAGCAGCACGAGCATCACATCGATGAGCGGCGTCGTGTTGATGTCCATCATCACTTCCGGTTCGGCGGAACTGCCGGAGCCCACATTCATTGCCATGCGCTGTTTCCTCTGCGTTCGCCTGCGCGTGAAATATCAGCCGCCGCGCACCGGCGGTTCGGTGATGAAGCCGACCTTCGCGATCCCGGCCCGCTGGACGGCGTAGACGATGCGGCCCACACCGGTGTAGCTTGCGCTGCCGTCGCCACGGATCTGGACCTCCGGCTGCGGCGTAAGCACCGCGACCTTCTTCAGGCGCTCGATCAGCGCCGCAGTGGTCTTGATCTCGAGATCGTTCCAGAAGATGCGGCCTGCCGCGTTCACCGACAGCACGATGTTTTCCGGCTTGGTCTCGCGGACTTCGTTGCGCTCCTTCGGCAGCTGCACCGGGATCGACGTCACCACTACCGGGATCGTGATCAGGAAGATGATCAGCAGTACCAGCATCACGTCGACCAGCGGCGTGGTGTTGATGCTGGAAATGGTTTCGTCTTCGCCGCCTTCCGACGGTCCGACGTTCATCGCCATGGCTCTAACCCCTGGCGGCTTGCTTGCTGGGCGCGGCGAGCAGCACCGCGTGCAGGTCAGCGCCGAATCCGCGTACCTTTTCCATCGCCGATTTGTTGCGGCGAACGAGCCAGTTGTAGCCCAGCACCGCGGGCACGGCCACCGCAAGGCCGAACGCAGTCATGATCAGCGCCTCCCCCACCGGTCCGGCGACCTTGTCGATCGAAGCCTGGCCGGCGATTCCGATGGCCGTCAGCGCGTGGTAGATCCCCCAGACGGTACCGAACAGCCCAACGAACGGCGCAGTCGAGCCGACCGTCGCAAGAAACGCGAGTCCATCCTGCGTCCTGCTCGACACGTTGTCGATGGAGCGCTGGATCGACATCGTGATCCATTCGTTCATGTCGACGTTGCCGAGGAGGCCGACGTGCTTGTCCGTCGCCTCGAGTCCGGTTTCGGCGATGAAGCGGAAGGGACTGTTCTTCTTCAGGCCTTCGGCGCCCGCGCGAACCGACGGTGCGCCCCAGAAGGATTTTTCCGCGGCACGCGCCGCCTTGTTCATTTTCGCTTGCTCATACACCTTGGTGATGATGATGTACCAGCTGCCCATCGACATGATGACGAGGATGCCGAGGGTGATCCGCGCAACGAGGTCGCCACCCTTCCACAGCGCTTCGAGGCCGTACGGGTTGTCGACGACCTCGGTAGACTTCACGGCCGCCGCGGGAGCCGCGGCGGGCGCGGGTGCGGCTGGCGCCGCGGTCGGGGCCGTGGGCGGTGTCTGGGCCTGTACGGTCAGCGGGGCGACCATGAAGGCCGAAGCGAGGGACAGGACCGCGGCCAAGGCGGCCAATCGGGTCATCTTCAGCATGTTGTCTCCAGACGATAAACGATTGAATCAGAAAACGGGGTTACGGACCGATAGGTGCGTACTTCGTATGCATCAGCGGACGGGTTGTTCGCCGACAATCTGGCGCAAAAACGCATTGGCCCCGCGGGTAAGGCGGGGCCAAGCCTCGTCAGAAAACGGCGAGACTTTACACGAACGCGGCAAAAAGTCCACCCAAATCGAACCGGCCGCCGCGCGGGACGACCCGGACCCGCGCTCGCGGCGCAGCATGGACCGGGACCCTGTGATGCGCACGACGCCCCTACTTGATGAGCGGAAATTCTTCGGCGATTCCATAGAGCTGCACCGCCCGGATCCTCGACTCGATCTGCAGATAGCGCGCGGCCTTGTTGGCGGGCAACGGACTCAGCAGCCTGTTCTGAATCAGCTTGTTCTGCATCTTGCGCCGTGCCTTGATCTCGCCCTCGTCGGCGGCGATCAGCTCGCTTGCAAGCTGCTTGGCATAGAGGTCGGACACTGGCTTGTCGCTGCCGATCATACCTTCGAGCGCGACGTTTCGCCTGCGGTTGTACATGTCCAGATCGCGCTGATACTGGTCGTAGATCGGCCAGAAGTTCTTCGCTTCGGCGGGGGTCAGGTTGAGCACGGAGGCAACATAGGCTTTCTTGTCGGTCTGGACGGCCTTCCACATGGCCTGCAGTTCGGCGTCAGCCGCGGCCTTGTCGGCGGCGCTTGCCAACGGTGCCACAATCATGATGGCGGAGAGGATGACGGCGGCCACATTTCTCTTCATCGGGGTCCTCATGATTTCATTGCGATCGCTTCGAGGCCGCGCATCCGTATTCCGGAGCGCCGGAGACACGGGAGCGGCGAAAGGTCCCGAATGTTACCCTGATTCGCAATTGCGCGCTGCCGGGGAACGGTCGCCGCCGCGCCCTTTTCGCGGCCTGCTCCGATGCTATCCTTGCGCACGGCCGGACGTCCCTTTCCCGACTGGCAAACGAACGGAAATGGTGTTTACGATGCAAATGCCCCCGATTGACGCCCGCGCTCTGGCCCTGTCCGGTGTCGAAGCGTTACGCAGAGGCGACATGCGCGCGGCGCGCGAAGCGTTCGAGGGCATCGTTGCTCTGGGCAAGGCGGACGCCGGGATATTCCTGTCTCTCGCACATGCCTGTCGCGTCCTCCGTGACCATCCCGCCGCCAATGCCGCTGTGGAAAGGGCGCTTGCGCTGGAACCCCGCAATTTGCGCGCATTGCTGCAAAAGGCCGACCATCTGGCAGCCCTTGGGGATTCCCGTGCCGCGTCCGAGTTCTATCAGTTCGCGGTCCAGACCGCCCCGCCTGCCAACGAGCTTCCGGCCGATCTGCGCAACGAACTGGCGCGGGCACAGGCAATTTGCCAGCACTATGCGGCGGAGTTTGAGCGCTTTCTCCGGAATCGGCTGATCCCCAAGGGCCTCCAGGAGCACGGTTCCGCGGGCCGATTCGGGCAATCGCTGGATATCCTGCTGGGCAAGAAGAACATCTTCTTTCAGCAGCCGCGCATCTATTTCTTCCCGGAGCTGCCCCAGATCCAGTTCTATGACCGGAATGATTTTCCGTTTTTCGACAAGGTGGAGGCCGCAACGGCAGACATCCGCGCCGAAATGATGGAGGTCCTAAAGGATGCGTCCGCGTTCAAGCCCTACGTCGAGAACGATCCCAAGCGTCCGCCCAGGGACCAGAGCGGGATGAAGGAAAATCCGGAATGGAGCGCCTTCTACCTCTGGCGGGATGGCGAGATCGTTCCGGAAAATGCGGCTCGCTGCCCAAAGACATTGGCCGCACTCAGCGACGTGCCCTTTTGCCGAACCAGGAATCGCTCGCCATCGATTCTGTTTTCTCTGCTGCGGCCCGGCGCCCGCATTCCTCCTCACACGGGAATCGTCAATACCCGGCTCATCTGTCACCTGCCACTGCTGGTCCCGCCCAACTGTGGATTCCGCGTCGGCAACGATACGCGCGTGCCGGTAGAGGGCAAGGGCTGGTTGTTCGACGACACGATCGAGCACGAAGCCTGGAACGGCAGCGACCGTACGCGCGTGATCCTGTTGTTCGAAATCTGGCGCCCGGAGCTCACGGAGCGGGAGCGCGAACTCGTCAGCGCCATGTTCGAAGCGATTGATGCGCATAGCGGCAGGAAGCCGGCATGGGAAATCTGATCGCTCTCGAACCGGCTGCCATTGTGATGTAATCTTGCGGCTGATGTGCAAGAGGCACGATCCGCCATTGCCATTGACCAGGCAAATTTCCGCGAGCTATTCGATGCGCTTTCCCGCCTTCATGCTGATGTCGCTGTTCGCCGCCGGTTTGGCGCACGCGGACCCGGCCCAGGACGCCTTGGCCGAAGTGGCCAAATGCGCCGACATTGCCGACTCGATCGATCGCTTGAAGTGCTTCGACCGGGCCGCGCCTCTCGTCAAGGGCGCGCTCGCCCCGCCACCCAAGGCGGCCACCGAGAAGCGCAGCTTCCTGGATTGGTTTGGATTCCCGAAGCCGCCAACGCCCCCTCAAACTGTCGAGGAGTACGGGAAGCCGGCGCCGCCCGCGTCACCTCAGGAGGTCACCGCGATCACGGCCAATGTGCTCGAGTATGCGAGGACCCCGCGCGGCCTGTCGATATTCATCCTCGAAAATGGCCAGATTTGGCGGCAGTCGGAAGGCGACACAACGGTCGTGCGCGACCCCGCCCCGGGCACGCCGATGAAGGTCACGATCGAAAACGGCTTCCTGGGAAGCTACAACCTTACGATCGAAGGCCGGAACGGACTGATCAAGGTTACCCGGTTGAAATAGGGTGGACGAAAGGTCGGTCAGACCTGAATCAGCGAACCGGCCCGGCCTCAATTGCCGCAACGCAATTCGTGGCCCACCGCCTGAACATGGCGTCGAACCAGAATATATTCGACGTTTGCGTTGTCCG
>Ga0302321_100003609_pt1 | contig 13283 bp, 7 predicted proteins | sample Fen_T0_1_FD_202505 | JGI IMG/M metagenome (GOLD analysis project Ga0302321, IMG submission 202505) | Peat permafrost microbial communities from Stordalen Mire near Abisko, Sweden - Fen_T0_1 | ecosystem: Environmental > Terrestrial > Soil > Wetlands > Permafrost | place: Sweden: Abisko...
TCAGATAGTACGCGTCATAATTCGTGCCCGTGATCGTGGTGCCGCGCAGCTTGGCGCTACTGCCCGTGCCGGTCTGCTGGATGCCATAGCCACCGCCTGTGATCGTGACGCCTTTCAAAGACATGGCGCCTTGGGTACCAGCGAAGTAGATGGCGGGGTTGGCGGCGGACATGGTGATGCTGGTATTCACCATGGTCAGGGCAATTGCGGAGAAGTCGATGCCATCACCGTACTTCTGCGTGATGGTCGAACCGGTGATGGTCATGCTTCCCTTGGGATCGGTATCGGTAATCCTGCCGATGATGGTTGCCTTGTCGAGGGTGGCCGTGGTTCCCGTCGCGTTCGAGCTGATCCCCATGTAGATGGCGTCGTAGCTGGACAGCTGCTTGATGGTTGCACCCGAGACGTTCAGCTTGCTCGCCGAGCAGTTGTACGCGAAGTAGACGACATAGCTGCCTCCCTGCAAGGTCGCGTCGGTGATGTTGACCGTTATGTTGGGCACGTTGTACACGCTGACGGCAGTTTGCCCCGGCTGATCGATGAGGCCGTTCTTGCCCAGGACGTTGACGGTGGAGCCCGTCGCTGTCTGCTCGACATAGATTGCATTGCTCGAATTTCCGCCCAGCACCACGTCCTGCAGGGTCAGCGTGCTCGACGGCGATTTCATGTCGATGCCGTAGTAGAAATGCTGAAGCGTGAGCGTCTTGAGCGTGACCGCGGTGGAAGCATTGATTCCGTTGGGATTGGTGGTCGCGCCCACGCCGTCGATCACCGTTCCGGTGGTCGAGTCCCCGACGATGGTTAGATTGTCGGGAATGACATAGCCCCAGGTTTCGCCGCCCTTGGTGTTGTAGGTGCCGTCCATCAGATGGACGGTGTCGCCCACATCCGCGACCAGGATCGCCTGCTTGAGCGTCAGGAAGGGCGAAGCCGCCGATCCAGCATTGGTGTCTGCCCCGGTCGGCCCGGACGTAATGGCGGTGACCTCCAGAACATCAGGGGCCGTGATGACACCCAGACTCGTGGCGACCTTCAGGGTGCGCTTGCCAAGTGGCGCGCCATGCGGGACGGAAACCTTGAGGATAAGGCCCGTATCAGCACCGCCGGTCTGCGCGCGAACGGTCAAGTCGCCAAGGTCGAAGGGTCCGGCGTTGGCAAGGCCACCAGCGGCCCGCGTGATGGTGATGGTGACACCGATCTGCCCTTGGCGCACCGAGGGGCCTGGCGTTACGACGACGCCGTCGACAGGCAGGGTTGGCGCGTCGAAGCTGAACACGACGTCCGGTCCCGCGGTGTCGAGCGCCACCACTGGCTTATCGGCCGCGGCCAAATCCACCGGCGCCGCTTCCGTCGCCGCGACATCAGGCCGCCCGACCTCCGGGCCAGAAACGCTGCTATCAGGAACCACTAAGGGCCCGTCGGCAACGACGCCCGCATCTACGATGTTGCCTCCGCTCGAGTCGTGCGTGGTCCCGGCATCGAGGGTGGTCTTGAACTCGTTGGTTACCGGATCGTAGTTGTTCTTGTCGATGGTCGGGTCAGCGCAAAGCTTACTGACGGACGTGCACTTCTGGCCCTTGGGGCAGTCGACATCCGCCTGGCACTGGCTGCGGCACTGCAAGTCCACCCCACAGACAAGAGGGTCGCACTGGCTGTTGTAGGAGCAGCTGGTCTTCTCGGGAGGCTGGCAGCTGTTTCCTACGCTCGCGCTCGCGCCTGCGATGCAGCGCTCGCCACTCGGACAGTCCTTTGACTCAACGCACTGCTGAACGCAGTAACCCTGAATACACACGAGAGCTCCAGTGCAGTCGCTTGGGCGCACACAGACCGGGGTTGCATTCTGCTTCGCACCGCCGCTGGAACCGCCGCACCCTTGCAGCCCCGGCACGAGCAGTGCCGCGAAAAAAAACATCCGACTCAGAAACCAAATCGTTCGAGCAATCTGCCGGTGCTTAGTCAAAGCCATGCTGTCATCCTTTCGCCAGCGATGCCGCTGGACGACAGTTAGGATGCAGGTGGTTGAATGTGCGTTACAGCAACGTCCAAAATTCCCGATTCACCCGCACGCCTAGCTCTCAGGCGTTGCCTGGTCCAAGCTGGTAGAAAATCGAGCGCAGGTAGCGCTTGGGCTCGAAACGCGGGCAGATCCCGGTGAGCGATTCGGTCGATCCTATGATGAGGCAACCGTCGGGCGCAAGGACGCGCGAAAGCCCGTCGTACAGGCGCCGCTTGTCGGCATCCGAAAAATAGATGGCCACATTGCGACAGAAGATGATGTCGAACTTGTTTGGGAAGGCCAGCGGTTCGAGCAGGTTGATGCCTTTGAAGGTGGCCAACGCCCGGATGGAATCCCGCACCTTGAAGTCCGTTCCCTCGGCCTGGAAGTAGGCCGCCACCTTGTCGGGCGGAAAGCCCCGATCGATTTCCAGCTTGGTGTATTTGCCCGCGCTGGCCTGGGCGACGACCTTGTCCGAGATATCGGTGCCCAGAATCCTGAGGTCGTATTTGTTGGCATCGGGCAGGGTCTCCTTGCACACGATGGCCGTGCTGTAAACCTCTTGCCCGGTCGAGCACGCCGCGCTCCAGATGCGCAACGTAAGCTGGCGGCCGACGCCTAGTTGCTTGCGCCGGCTGTCCACCAAGTCGGGAAGGATCTTGTAGCGCAACATTTCGAAGGGCGCGGCATCGCGGAAGAAGGAGGTTTCGTTCGTGGTAATGGCGCCGATGACCTTGCGCTTGAGCGCGCCGGTGCCATCCGCCGTCACCTTGTCGAGCAATGCCTTGTACGACTGACTATTGGTCTCGCGCGCCAGCGCCGCCAAACGCGTTTCGATCAGGTAGCCCTTGCTGGCGTCGAGAGTGATGCGCGTGATCGCGTAGACATAACTGGCCCACAGCCGAAACTCGGTATCGTCTAGGCGGTTCACGCCCCCCGCCCCTTGACGGTGGCCAAAATCTTGGCTGCGATGGCGTCCAGGGGCAGGACGAGATCGACCACGCCAGCTTCGATAGCCGCTTTGGGCATGCCGAACACGACCGACGTCGCTTCGTCCTGGGCGATGGTGAAGCAGCCGTGCCGCTTGAGCAGCCGCAACCCCAAGGTGCCGTCGTTGCCCATGCCCGTGAGGATCACGGCCATGGCCCGTCCGGGAAACCCATTGGCCGCCGAGCGGAAAAGGTAGTCGACCGCAGGCCGGCAGTTGTTCTCGGGCGGATCGTCGGTGATCTGGGCGCGGGCGACGGCATCCGGGCAGGAGGCCAGGCGCATGTGCCGGCCGCCCGGCGCGATAAGCACCAGCCCGGGTTCGAACTTGTCGCCGTCGGCAGCCTCGCGTACGCGCAGGTTGCACTTGCTCGACAGACTCTCGGCCAGCGATTGCGTAAAAATGGGCGGCATGTGCTGAACCACGGCGACGGGTACGACAAGATCCTTGGGCAAGAGCGGCAGCAGGCGAGCAAGCGCGGCGGGACCGCCCGTCGACACGCCAATGAGCACGATTTCCGGACGCGCGGCGGGTCCCCGAGCAACGCTCTCGCGGCCCGCAGGGCTTGCCGCGGCCTGTGATGAATATGCCGACGGCGTCGGCGCTGAAGAGGACACGCCGTGCACGCCAGGACGGAGGATCTCGCGAATCTGCCGGCGGTGCGCAAGTGCCCGCAGCCTTGGCGCCAGCTCGCGTACCATCATGGCCTTGCTTTCGGCAGCGTCCTTGCCCTGGGGCTTGGTAAGAAAGTCGAAGGCGCCCTTCTCCAGCGCCTGCATGGTCAAGCGCCCACCCCGCAGGGTCACCGCGCTGATGACCATGACCGACGTGGTGCTGCCTGCCTGTTTGAGGGCATCGAGAACCGCCAGCCCGTCCATCTCGGGCATCTCCATGTCTAGGGTGAGAAGATCGGGCTTGAGGTCGAGAACCTTCTGCAACGCGATCTTCCCGTTGGGGGCACTGCCAACCACCTGGACGTCGGGAAGACTCGCCAGTGCGTCGGTGATGGCTCGCCGAAACACCGAGGAATCATCCGCGACCAGGATTCGAAGTGCCATCTGCCCTTTCCGCTGCGCCTAAGACACTGCCTGTCGACTACCCGCGGCCCCAGCTTACGCCGGAGTAGCCGCGCCCTTCTCGTTTTCACCCTCGAGCGAAAGCACCTTGTCCAGATCCAGCATGGCCACGATGCGGTCGCCGTTGCGGAAGACCCCGAGCATGCGATGGCTTTGCGCCGAGCGCACGTTTTCGGGAGCCGGGCCGATCGCATCCCGATCCACCGACAGGACATCTTCCATGGTGTCCACCACCAAGCCTACGCGTTCACCCAGCCATTCGACAATGATGATGCGCTTGTCACCGGACAGATCCACACGCCCAAGCCCGAGCCGCGCCGACAAGTCGATGACCGTCGAGATGTGGCCGCGCAGGTTCATCACCCCCACCACGCAGGAAGCGGCATGGTGCACTGGGGTCACGGCGGTCAGGCGCACCACCTCCTGCACCATGGCCGTGTCCATTCCAAACAGCGAACCCGACACCACAAAGGTGGTGACCAGCAGTTGGCGATCTTGCGTTGTCTGCGCAGCCATGGAAATCCCGCCTCAAATCTTGAACTGGGCAACGCGCTCTTTGAGTTGATTGGCCAGGCCGGTCAACTCCGAGGCGCCGCCGCGAACCTGCTCGGCCCCACTCACCAAGGTGGTGACCGTGCTGTTCACGTTGGCGATATCCTTGGCGATGTTCTGCGACACGCTTGCGGTCTGTGACACCCGTTCGTTGGCATCTTTCACACCCGTGCTGGCTTGCGCGATGTTGGTGGCGACGTCCCTGGTCACCGTCGACTGCTCTTCGATAGCCGCCGCAATCGAAGCAACTATTTCGCCGACCTCCTTGATGACGTGGGCGATCTTCTCGATGTCGCCCATGGCGCCGCCCGTGGACGCCTGGATGCCCGAGATCTTGCTCTTGATGTCCTCGGTGGCCGCAGCCGTCTGCTGCGCCAGTTCCTTGATTTCGTTGGCCACCACCGCGAAGCCCTTGCCCGCCGCACCGGCGCGCGCCGCCTCGATGGTGGCGTTGAGCGCCAGCAGGTTGGTTTGGGCCGAGATGCTGGTGATGGTTTCCGTGACCTTGCCGATGTCTTGCGCCGCCCGCCCCAAATCCTTCATCATGGCCGAGATGGCCTGCGCCTGGCTGGTAGCCTCGCTGCTGATCGAGCGTGCCTTCTCAGCGTTGGAGGCGATTTCGCCCACCGTCGCGCTCATTTCCTCGGTGGCGCTGGCCACGGAGGTCAGGTTGGTGGTGGTTTGTTCCATGGCCGCTGCTACCGATGTCGTGTTGGCGCTGGATTCCTCGGCCGCTGCCGCCACCGTGTTGGCCAGACCCGCCACCTCTTTGCTGCCGGTCGACAGGCCGGCCGCGATAGTGGCCATCTCGCCGGAAGCCATGGCCAGCGTGTCGGCCCCACTGCCTACTTCGCCAATCATGGTGCGCAGATTTTTGGTCAGCGTCGCGGTGGCGCGCGCCAGATCGCCCGCCTCGTCCTTGCGGTCCACCAAGCCCGCGGCCAGTTCGGTGGTCAAATCCCCCTTGGCGGCCTCTCCCAGCGACTTCGCCGTCGCCCCCATGGGGCCGGTGATACTGCGGGTGATGGTGACGCCAAAGAACGTGGCCAGTGCAACCGCCAGCAGGCCAAGGCCAATCAAGACTCTGCGGGTCGTGACCAGGAAGGCCTCGGCCTTGGTATCGGTGGCCTTGACCTCCGCTTCCGACACCTTCTTCAGTTGCTCGCACAGCTTGGTGACCTTGTCCATCTTGGGCAGGCTGGTGGACAAATAGAGGCTCGCTGCTTCGGCATCCTGCCCAGCCATGGCGAGCCTTTCGATCTTTTGGTTGACCTCTTTTGCGTCCACAAGCGCTTCGTCGATGGTGCTGAGAAGCGTCCGTTCCTCCGCCGAGGGATCAAGGGCTTTGAGCTCTTCCATCCGTTTGAGGTAGAGTCCGCGGGCTTCTTGCAGAAGTTCTTGGCGCGCCTCCTTTTGGACCTTGTCACGCGCTAGCAGGATGTTGGCGATTTCGTGCCCAATCTCCGCCACGTTTCTTTCCAACCGCGCGACGTTGTAGGCGCGCGTTTCCCCATGGTAGGTCTCGTCACAGGTATCGTTGAGGGCATTCTGCGCCCACATCGACGCGGCGGTGATTACCACCAGCAACAGGGTGACGGCGCCAAAGCCAATGGAAAGCCGCTTGCCAATCTTCATATTCGCGAGTGCGCTCATACGGTCCTCTCTTCCTTCTTCCAATCCGACTAGCTTGTACTCTCTTGATTTGATTCTGCCGGATGTCCGCTTGGCGCAGCCACGCCCCGCGCGGCGAGCAATGCCCGCAAGGACATCAACAGGTTGTCCCGATCCAGCTTGATTTGGTAATCGTCCACGCCCGCGGCCTTGCCTTTGGCGATGTCCTCTTCGCTGGCCAGGCTGGTCAACGCCAGGATGGGCAGGTGCCCCAAGCGCGCGTCCGCTCGAACGCGGGTGGCCAGGCCAAGGCCAGTCAGGTTTGGCATCTCGACGTCGGTCACCAGGGCCTGGACCGTGTCCCCGTGCTCTTGCAGAAGTTTCCACGCCGCCTCGCCGTCCTCGGCTTCAAGCACCCCGAATCCGTCCGATTCCAGGTAGCGCTTGACTTGCGCACGGAAGAAATCCGAGTCTTCGGCCAACACCAACAGACAGGTCGATTGCGACGACGACGACGCAGCATCGGCCGTCCGCTGCAAGTTCCACTCTGGGAACACCGTTTGCGCCAGCTCGAAGATGTCGGCCACCAGCACCGTGGTGTCGCGCATGATGGTCGAACCTGCAATGCCCGTTTGCCGGTGGGTGACCACGTCAAGGGTTGCCTTGGTTTCGATAACGTCCACGGGCATGGCGGCCAGCAGTCCGACCTCTCGCTCCCCGATCCTGGCCACGATGACCGCGAGCTCTTGCTCCTCGTCCATACTACCCACGCGCGCCACATCCGACAGCGTGACCAAGGGCAGGAAATTCCCACGGTATTGCATGGTGCGCTTGCCGCCGATGTTCTCGACCTGCTTGCGCGTGACCTTTTCCACACGCACCACACTCTCCAGCGGGGTAGCGCACAGTTCCTCACGGCCGTTGTAGAAGAGCAGGAACGAACGGTTCTCCACCAGCTTGTCGGTGGTACTTTCCGCCTCGGCCTCGCGTGCTCCCGCGACCACGTTCGCCAATTGCGCCTTGGCTGCCAGCCCCGCCGCATCGACGATCAGCGCCACCGTGCCATCCCCCATGATGGTCGCGCCGGCATATTCGGGCAGGCCCTTCAAGTGACGGCCGAGAGGCTTGACCACGATTTCCTCGCCCGTGAGGAAGTAGTCGACCACCAGGCCGTACTTCATGGCCCCCGTGTTGACCACGACGATTTCGAGGTCGCTGCTGGCACTCTGCCTGCGATCGGTTCCCACCCGCTGTTCGATGGCATCCGTCCGCGCGCCGCTCTGCTCGCCGTGCACGGAGGCACGTCGATCGGCTAGCCGCTCGCGGCGATCGTCGCTGGTTTCGCCGGTATCCGGATCAAGGCGCGCGCGTTTGATGCGTAGGATATCCATGAAACGCACGATGGGAATAAGCTCATCGCGCAGCACCAGGACCTCGGCGTCGCCGATGACCTCGATGCGCTCTTTGACCTTGTCGGCGCGGATGCGCAACAGCTCCACCACGCTGATTTGCGGGATGGCGAAGCGCTCGTTGTTCACGCTAACCACCAAAGAAGGAATGATAGCCAGGGTCAGCGGCAACTTGATGCGAAAGAGCGTGCCCTGCCCGATCTCCGAGACGATGTCGACCTTGCCACCCAGGCGCGCCAGGTTGGTGCGCACCACGTCCATGCCGACGCCACGGCCCGAAACATCGGTGACCTTTTCGGCGGTGGAAAGTCCGGGTAGGAAGATGAGGTGCATCTTCTCCTGATCCGACATGGCCTGCATGGCCTCAGACGAGATGAGCCCGCGCGAAACCGCGGCCGCGGCGATCTTGTTCGGGTCAAGACCCTTGCCGTCGTCGGCGATTTCAACCACCACTTGCCCGGCCTCGTGTCGGGCCTCGATGCGCAGGGTTCCGGTCGCGCGTTTGCCCACGCGCAGGCGCTCTTCCACGCTCTCGATACCGTGGTCCGCAGCATTGCGAACCATGTGGGTCAAGGGATCGGAAAGTCCCTCGATCAGGCTCTTGTCCAGGCCGACATCCTTGCCGCGAATGTCGAGCTGGATGTCCTTCTTCAGATTCCTGGACATGTCGCGCACGACCCGCGGGAACTTGGCGAACACGTTGCCGATGGATTGCATGCGCGTCTGCATGATGGCGTCCTGCAGCTCGGACGTGACTAGGTTGATGCGCTGGAAACTGGCCTGAACCCCGCGCAGCTTGTGCTGGTTCAGAACGGCGCGCAGCTGGTTTCGGCTCAGCACCAGCTCGCCAGCCAGATTCATCAGCGATTCAAGCAATTCCACGCTTACCCGCAACGTTCCCTCGGCAGCAGAACCACCCTCCTTCTCCTTAACCGCTGGGGCCGCTTGCGGCTGGGCCACGGGGGCCCGCGTCGGCGATGGCTGCGGAGCGGGGAGACTAGGGGCGAGTACCGGCGCCGCCGATGCTACAGGCTGCTGAACGGTCTCGACCACCGCCGGCACCTCGGACTCGGTCGGACTACTGACCAATCGGATGTGGCCGGCACTCAGAAAGAATGGAGCAGCGGTTGGATCTACTTTGGACCGACTGGAGAATGTGATCTTGGTCGGCAACTTCCGGCCGCCCGGCGACTCCAGCGAACCGGAACTGTCACCATCCACATTGCAATCCACAATGTCGCCGGCATTGCGCAGATCCTGGACGAACTCACTGAGCGTCCGACCCTGCTTCTCCACGTCGGAGAACAGGTCGAGTTGCAACTCGTATACGTAGCTGGCCTTGTTCTCCAGCCGTGCCTTGGGAATCGTGACGGTGTCACTCTGAACAATCACGGGCAGCTCGGTTCCCGTGACGCTGACAATGGTTCCAATGTGACCCGGGTTGGCATTGGGGTGCACCGACTGCGCCAGATCAACAAGGCCGATCAGGAAGGCATGGGTGTCGGCCGTCTCGCTTTGCCCTGGGTCGTTGACCATCTCGCGAAGTTTGTCGAAGGCACCCAGGAGCAGGTTGGTAATTTCTGCGTTCGGCGCCAGTTTGCGCGAGCGAATCAGATCAAGAACCGTCTCGGCTTTGTGGGCCAGCTCCTTGATCTTGTCCAGGCCGAAGAATCCGCTGGCACCCTTGATCGAGTGTGCCGCCCGAAAGACCTTGTTGACCCGGTCTTCGTCGATGTCGGCTCCCCCGTCTTCGATGGCCAAGAGGTCGGATTCGATAGTCGCCAGGTGTTCGCGTGCCTCGGCGACAAACTCCTTCAGAATGTCATCGTCCATTTGTCCCACGGCGAATTACCCCATCTCTGCGTTTAGCCGCTTTTCAAGTCGGAGCGTCTCAAGCAGCGAGAAGAGCGGAGCCTGCAGCCCCGCCAGCTTGAAAGTTCGTCCGCTTTGGCAAAAGCCGCTGCGAGCGGCAAGCAACAGGCTCAGCCCCGCGGTGTCTAGAAAGGTTGTCTTGGAGAAATCGAGCACCAAATCCGTTACGCCATCGTCCCGGATTGCACAAAGCAGCTCGCGTAGTTCTGGCACGAAGGAGACGGTTAGTTCAGAACCCATGGTGACCTTGACCTTGGCGCCCTCACGTTCCAGAGGAAAACGGCTCATGGCACCCCTTGGAAACAGACGCGCGGCGGGCGAGAACGAAATGCAAACACGCTACTTCTCATCGGATAGCGGGCGGCATTCTTGAGCTATCCAGTCATTTGCGCCGCGCTCGACCTTGGGACTCAAGCCCGAGATCGTTGATGCCGATGGAAAACCTAATCGTGACCTGGAAGGTCGCGATTCAGCGTCGGTCATTCCCTCGTTGCCGAGGCCCCGAGCGCCCGACGGACCGCGCTGGCAAGGTCTGGACCAGAGAATGGCTTCTCTAGGAAGTGCACAACCGCATTGGGGACACCATCGCGACGAATGGCGGACTCGGTGTACCCTGACACGAATAGGCATGCGAGACCTGGACGAAAGAGCGAAATACGGGAGGCCAGGTCGTAGCCGTTCATCTCGGGCATCACGACATCGGTCACCAGCAGGCGGATCGATGCGTGACACTCGGCGATCCTGATCGCCTCGCTCGGTGTGCTCGCGGCCAGTACGGTGTACCCAAACCGTGTAAGCATTGCCTGGGCCAGTCTCAATAGCGCCGGCTCGTCCTCGACCAGAAGAAGGGTCTCGTTTCCACCCTCGACCTCACCATCGACAGGTGGGTCCTCTCCACCCCGGTCATGCACGGCCGCGTGTCGAGGCAGATACAGCGCCAGGGACGTCCCTTGGTTCGGCGCGCTGCGCACGGTGACGAACCCGCGGTTCTGTTTGACCACGCCGTAGACGGTTGCGAGACCGAGTCCAGTCCCCTTTCCCACGCCCTTGGTGGTGAAGAACGGCTCGAATAGGTGACTTAACGCCTCTTGATTCATTCCGCTGCCGTTATCACTGACGGATAGCATGACGAACGAGCCGGGCTCATGCCCGGTGTGCTGGGCACACCAGTTGGTATCGAACTCCGTGTTTGCCGTTTCAATGGTGATCCGGCCGACCCCGGCGATGGCATCGCGGGCATTGACCACTAGGTTGGCGAGCATTTGATCGACTTGTGCGGGATCGATATGGACGTACCAGAGATCCTGGCCAGGCCGGAAGGTGAGCGTGATGTCCTCGCCGATAAGGCGACCCAGCATTTTCATGGTCCGGTCCACAGTTTCGTTGAGCTCGAGCACCTGAGGCGCGACGGCCTGCTTGCGCGCGAAGGTCAATAGCTGGCTGACCAGGCTGGCCGAACGCTTGGCAGCCTTAATGACCTGATCCAGTTCCTCCCGAGCCGGATGCTGAGGGCCGAGTTGGGATAGCGCGATATCGGCGTTCCCGATGATCACTCCCAGCATGTTGTTGAAGTCGTGGGCCACGCCGCCGGCCAAACGGCCAACCGACTCCATCTTCTGGGCCTGGGTTAGCAACGCCTGCAGCCGCGCCTGCTCGGCCTCGGCCAGCTTACGCTCCGTGATGTCGATCAGGATCAGATAGGCGGCGACGATCTCGCCTGTCGTGCTCAAGATGGGAGTTCCGTAGACCGACTCCCAGCGAACCGTTCCATCCTTGCGCACGATCTTTCGCTCCTCGGCGAATGTTTTCCTTCCAGCCAGCGCCCGCGCCAGGGGCAGATCCTCAAGCCGACCAAGGGTCCCGTCAGAGTCGAAATCCTGGAACGAGGCCTTGTAGTCCCAAAGCACCGTTCCGATTGCCGAAGGCTCGTCCACAAGGCCCAGAAATTCCCGGCACGCGGGGTTGACGATGCGTAGGACGGCGTCTGGCAGGCTGACCAAGAGCATGGGAACCGGACACTGCTCGAAGGTTTCCTCAAGCAGGCGCTGCGCGCGTGCCAGGGATTCCTCTCTTCCTCTGTGTTCGGTGATGTCCTCGTAAACGCCGAGAACGCCGTAGACCGCGCCATGCTCATCGACCAACGGAAGCTTGGTAGTGTCGGCCCAGATTCGTCGACCGTCCGCCCGCTGAACTTGCTCGATGATGTGCCGCTTGGGCGCTTGATTCTCCATGACATGCGCGTCGTCGGCGCGGTAGGCCTCGGCCTCGGCGCGCGGCCAGGGCAGGTCGAAATCGGTCTTCCCTACAATCTCGTGCGGGCCGAGAAGCCCGACCGTTCTGGCAAACACATGGTTGCAGCCAAGGTACCTGCTGGTCCGGTCCTTCCAGAATACCGACTGCGGAATGGTGTCCAGCACTTGGCGAAGAATGGACTGGTGCTTCCGCAAGGCATCCTCCGCCAGGTCGTGCGGGTTGTTTGTCGCAAGGGTTGGCACGCGCGCACCCGACGTGTGTTGCAGCACTAGAAGTCGTTCGCCCATGCGAACCCGTGCACGGAGCTCTTCGGGCTTGAAGGGAAGGAGCAGGATATCGTCCGCGTGTTCCTCCAGCCCTGCGATGTTCTGGCTGCGGTCCCCGAGCGCGATGACGTGAACAGGCTGGCCGCCCAGGTGAGCACGAATCGTGCGACACACCTCCCACCCACGCGGCGTCCTTGCATCGACGAGCGCCATCCCAGGTGCGTTGAGCTCGGCCAGGTCGGCTAGGGCACTGGTACTATCAGCCACCGTGGCAAGTTCGTGACCGTCGGGAGCGAGCGCGACCGCCAAGCTCTCTTGGAGTCCTGCCTCGGCTGCGACAACGAGAATCCGCATCCTCACCAACGGCCTTCAGCATGCGTCCGACAAACAGTCCGGTCAAGACCACTGGCGCCGTGCACCAGATTTTCTGAAGTGCGCGGTTGGGGCTGGTGAATTCGCTTCCTCTACGCTGCCTTCGCGCGCGCCTGTTCCACCGTGGTGAAGCAGTGCAAATCCTTGGTTTCCTGAAAGCCGCTCATGGCTTTGGGCAATTCGGGCGACCCCACCACCTTCACCGAGATGCCAAGCTCGGAAGCGACCTTGAAGGTATCGACAAGGAACTGGGCAACCCGCGCAGGCTGTTGCAGGGGTATGTGGGTGGCGTCGATGACCGCGTTTTCGAAGCAGGCCTCGCCCAGCTTTTGCACTACGAGCTTCACGTCGGCCGACAGCTTGGTAAAATAGCGCTCCAGTTTGTCCTCTTTGCCGAGGAACTGGGTGAGCTCGATAAGATCTTCCTTGGCCACGAAGAGGGTTTCGTTCTTGGACGTGTACTGCTCGATCAAGGCATCAATGGCATCCTGGGTGAATGGCTTGAGCAAGGCATCGTCAAAGCCAAGATCCCGCATCTCCTTGGCCACGTTGTTGGCGCTACGCAAAGCCATGCCCCAGATGCCCGCCCCGGGCTGGAGCAAGCGCAATTGCTTGACCAGGGGCGCGGGACCGCCAGCCTGAATCTCGGCATCGACCAAGATGGCCTTGAACTTCTTGCCGCGAACCGCGGTCAGGCCATCCGCAATCGTCATGGCAGTGTCCAGCTGCACGGCCTCGGGGATCATGGAGCGCAATTTCTTGTGCACGTTTTCCATGTCGTCGATGACCAGCATGATGAGCTTGCCGTCGCCCGCATCCGCCACCGCCCCGGCCCCACCCGCATTCTGCGCCGAATAGTTGGGTGGCAACTTGAGTGCCTTGAGCACC
>Ga0302321_100003610_pt1 | contig 13283 bp, 11 predicted proteins | sample Fen_T0_1_FD_202505 | JGI IMG/M metagenome (GOLD analysis project Ga0302321, IMG submission 202505) | Peat permafrost microbial communities from Stordalen Mire near Abisko, Sweden - Fen_T0_1 | ecosystem: Environmental > Terrestrial > Soil > Wetlands > Permafrost | place: Sweden: Abisko...
GTTCGCCGACGGCGAGCTGAACGCCTCCTACAACTGCCTCGACCGCAACCTGCCCCTCAATGGCGACAAGACCGCCATCGTGTTCGAGGCCGACGACGGCACCGTAAGCCGCATCAGCTACCGCGACCTGTACAAGCGCGTTTGCCGCTTCGCCAATGTGCTGAAGAGCCAGGGGGTGGGCAAGGGCGACCGCGTCATCATCTATATTCCGATGTCGATCGAAGGCGTTATCGCGATGCAGGCGTGCGCGCGCATCGGCGCGACCCACTCGGTGGTGTTCGGCGGCTTTTCCGCCAAGTCGGTGCACGAACGCGTGATCGATGCGGGTGCTGTCGCCATCATTACCGCCGACGAGCAGATGCGCGGCGGCAAGGCCATGCCGATCAAGAGCATCGTCGACGAAGCGCTGGCGCTGGGTGGCTGCGATCACATGAAGACCTGCATCGTCTATCGCCGCACCGGCAATCACGTCGATATGACCGCCGGCCGCGACCACTGGTGGCACGACCTGGAGCCGATGGCGAGCGAAGTCTGCGAGCCGACCTGGGTGAGCGCCGAGCACCCGTTGTTCATTCTCTATACGTCGGGCTCGACCGGCAAGCCCAAGGGTATCCAGCATTCCACAGGCGGCTATTTGCTGTGGGCCCACCTCACCATGAAGTGGACCTTCGACAGCAAGCCGAACGATCTCTTCTGGTGTACGGCCGACATCGGCTGGGTAACAGGTCACTCGTACGTGGCATACGGTCCATTGTCGGTGGGTGGCACCGAGCTGATATTCGAAGGTGTGCCGACCTATCCCAACGCGGGCCGCTTCTGGGACATGATCCGCAAGCACAAGGTTACGGTGTTTTATACGGCGCCCACGGCAATTCGCTCGCTCATCAAAGCGAGCGAGGTCGATCCCGGCGCGCACCCGCGCAACTTCGACCTGACCTCGCTTCGCATTCTCGGGTCGGTAGGCGAACCGATCAATCCGGAAGCCTGGATGTGGTATTACGAGAACGTCGGCGGTTCACGCTGTCCGATCGTCGATACCTTCTGGCAAACCGAAACCGGCGGCCACATGATCACGCCGCTACCGGGTGCGACACCGCTGACACCGGGTTCCTGCACGCTGCCGCTACCCGGCATCATGGCGGCGATCGTCGATGAAATCGGCCACGATGTGCCAAATGGCCAGGGCGGAATATTGGTTGTTAAGCGGCCATGGCCGTCGATGGCGCGCACCATCTGGGGCGATCCCGACCGATTTCGCAAGACCTATTTTCCCGAGGAATTGGGCGGCAAACTCTATCTCGCCGGTGACGGTGCAGTGCGCGACAAGGACACCGGCTACTTCACCATCATGGGCCGCATCGACGATGTGCTGAACGTGTCCGGCCATCGGCTCGGCACCATGGAAATCGAATCTGCCCTGGTTGCCAACACCAAGCTGGTGGCGGAAGCCGCCGTGGTCGGCCGTCCCGATGACATGACCGGCGAAGCGGTGGTGGCGTTCGTGGTGATGAAAGGACCCAGGCCCACCGGCGATGCCGCACTGGCCATGGCCAAGGAATTGCGCGACTGGGTCGCCAAGGAAATCGGCCCGATCGCCAAGCCCAAGGAAATCCGCTTCGGCGATAACCTGCCGAAGACGCGCTCCGGCAAGATCATGCGCCGGCTGCTGCGTTCCATCGCCAGGGGCGATGAGATCACCCAGGATGTTTCCACCCTGGAGAACCCGGCCATTCTGGACCAGTTGAAGAAGTCCATGTAGCCCGGCGAAAGCGCAACATTCACCCCGGCCGCGCCGATGCGCCGCCGGGGTTTTTGTTTTTTTGCGCCGCGCCTTCGCTGCGCCGGTTGACGGCAGCATCGCCCGGACGGCACACTGCGGCACGAGGAGTATCGCCATAGTGAAAAAAAGCGCGTCCAAGACCGCGCGCCTGTTGTGCCTGTTCGCACTCGGGTGCCTGCTGTTCAACTATCCGCTGCTGGCGCTGTTTAATGTGCCGACCAGCGTGTTTGGCGTGCCGCTGCTGTATTTTTATTTGTTCTGTGCCTGGGCGCTGGTGATCGTCTTGCTGGCGCGTGTGCTGGACCGCAAGGAGTCGCGCTGATGCTGCAGGGCTGGGTGATCGCGGCGGCCTCGCTTGCCTACATCGGTGTGTTGTTCGCCATTGCCTACTACGGCGACCGGCGCGCCGACCAGGGCCGTTCGCTGATCGCCAACGGTTACTTCTACAGTCTCTCGCTGGCGGTGTACGCGACCGCCTGGACCTTCTACGGTAGCGTCGGGCGCGCCGCCAGCGACGGCGTCGGCTTCCTGCCGATTTACATCGGCCCCACCCTGATGATCGTGCTGTGGTGGTTCGTGGTGCGCAAGATGATCCGCATCACCAAACTGAATCGCATCACATCGCTCGCCGATTTCGTTGCCTCCCGTTACGGCAAGAGTGCGCTGTTGGGCGGGGTGGTCACCGTGATCGCGGTGGTCGGCATCCTGCCCTATATTTCGCTGCAACTGAAGGCGGTCGCGACCAGCTTCCAGATCCTGGTGCAGTATCCGGACATCGTCGTGACGCATGCGGGCGCGGCCCCGGTGATCCAGGACACCGCCTTTTCGGTGGCCTTGCTGCTGGCATTTTTTACGGTGGTATTCGGCACCCGTCACCTCGACGCGGCCGAGCGCCACGAGGGAATCGTCGCCGCCATCGCGTTCGAGTCGATCGTCAAGCTGGTTGCCTTCACCGCCGTCGGCCTGTTTGTCACCTACGGGCTGTTCAACGGCCTCGGCGACCTGTTCACGCAAGCGCGCCAGGATAGCCAACTGCGGCCGCTGCTGACGCCATTCGAGTCCGGTACCGGCAGTTACGCCAACTGGGTGTGGCTGACGATACTTTCCATGCTGGCGATCGTGTTCCTGCCGCGCCAATTCCAGGTGGCGGTGATCGAAAACGTCGACGAGAACCACCTGAAGAAGGCCGTCTGGCTGTTTCCGCTCTACATGCTGCTGATCAATTTGTTCGTGCTGCCGATTGCGCTGGGCGGCCTGCTCACCTTGCCGCGAACCGGGATCGATGCCGACACCTTCGTACTGACCTTGCCGATGGCGCACGGCCAGGAGGGCCTCGCGCTGCTGGTATTCATCGGCGGCCTGTCGGCCGGCACCGGCATGGTGATCGTCGAGACCATCGCCCTTTCCACCATGGTTTGCAACGACCTGGTGATGCCGTTGCTGCTGCGAATGAAGTCATTGCGGCTTGCGCAAAAGATGGATATATCGATGTGGCTGCTGACGATTCGTCGCGCATCGATCTTCGCCATCCTGTTGCTCGGCTATTCCTATTACCGGCTGGCCGGCGAAGCCTACGCACTGGTGTCGATCGGCCTCATTTCTTTCGCAGCGGTGGCGCAGTTTGCGCCGGCGGTACTGGGCGGCATGTACTGGAAGGGCGGCACCCGCCAGGGTGCGCTGGCCGGGCTGGCGGCAGGATTTGCGATCTGGATTTATACGCTGTTGATTCCGGCCTTCGCCAAATCCGGCTGGTTGCCGCCCTCCTTTGTCGAGGCCGGCCCCTGGGGCATTGCGCTGTTGCGGCCCACCGAACTGTTCGGCTTGTCGGGCCTCGATCAAATTACTCACGCGATGATCTGGAGCATGATCGCCAACATCGGTTGTTACCTGGGTGTGTCGCTGCTGTCGCGCCAGAGCGCATTCGAGTATGCGCAGGCGACGTTGTTTGTCGACGTGTTTACGCAGACCGGGGAAGTCGGCCAGCCCTGGCGCGGGACCACTTCCGCGTCCGCCCTGCAGATTCTGCTGGGACGCTTTGTCGGGCCGCCGCGCGCGGCCGAATTGTTCGCCGCTTTTGCGCGCGAGCGCGGCCTGCAGTCGGCAGACGAGCTTGATGCCGATGCGAGCGTCGTGCAATTCGTCGAACGCCATCTGGCCGGCGCCATCGGCGCGGCGTCGGCGCGCACCATGGTCGCCACGGTGATCCAGGAAGAGCCGCTCGGCATCGAAGGTGTGATGACCATCATCGATGAAACCTCGCAAGTGATCGCCTACAGCCACCGCCTGGAGGAAAAGCAGCGGGAATTGGAACAGGCTACCGCGAGCCTGCAGGCCGCCAACGCGCGGTTGCAGGAACTGGACCGCATGAAAGACGACTTCATTTCCACCGTCACCCACGAATTGCGCACCCCGCTCACCTCGATCCGCGCCTGCTCGGAAATCCTTGCCGACAATCCGCAGCTGGAGCTCGCCGAGCGGCAACGGTTCCTCAACCTGATCATCAAGGAATCCGAGCGCCTCACCCGGCTTATCAACCAGGTGCTGGATTTGGCCAAGCTTGAATCGGGCATGGCCGACTGGCACAACGATGCCCTCGATTTGCGCGAAATCGTCGGCGAAGCGATCGGCGCCACCGCACCGCTGTTCGCCGCGCGCAATATCAGCGTCGATACCGAGGTACCGCAGGACGAGGTGGCGGTGCGCGGCGACCGCGACCGCCTGATGCAAGTGATGCAAAACCTGCTGTCCAATGCCGCCAAGTTTTGCCCCGGTGCATCCGGCCAGGTGCGAGTCTCGTTGCAAAGGCAGGGCAACCAGGCACGCGTCGACGTGGCCGACAACGGCATCGGCATCGATGCCGAAGACCAGCGCCTCATATTCGAAAAATTCCGCCAGGCCGGCCGGGCGATGGCGAGTCAGTTGCAAGGCACCGGCCTAGGCCTGCCGATCTGCCGGCAGATCATCGGGCATCTCGGCGGCAATCTCTGGGTCGAAAGCGAAAGCGGGCGCGGCTCGATCTTTTCGTTCAACCTGCCGTTGGCGGGCGAGTCGTCGCCGGGGGCGCACCGATGAGTGCGCGCGTCATGATTGCCGAAGACGAGCCGAGCATCCTCGAATCGCTCGAGTTTCTGATGCGCAATGCAGGCTTCGAGACGCGCTCGGTACGCGATGGCGACTTGGCGGCGGCGTGCCTGGAGGCATTCCGTCCCCACCTGTTGCTGCTGGACGTGATGTTGCCGGGGAAAAGCGGCCTGGAAATTTGCCGACAGCTGCGCGCCGATCCGCAACATGCCGGTATCCGTGTGCTGATATTGACTGCCAAGGGCGGGCGCATCGATGGCGGTGTCGCCGCCGAATGCGGGGCCGACGAATATCTGGCCAAGCCGTTTTCGACGCGCGAGTTGCTGGTGCGAGTCAATGCCCTGCTGGCACCCGGGGAGAGATGATGAACACCGACAACGACCAATCGCCGGTCGTTCCCACCATCTACGTAGTCGACGACGACGAGTCGATTCGAGAGCTGCTGGCCTGGCTGATGCAGCGCAATGGCCTGCGCGTGGAAGCCTTTGCCGACGCGCGCAGTTTCCTGTCGGTGTACCGGCCCGGCCTGCCCGGCTGCCTGTTGCTCGATCTCAACCTGCCCGACATGAACGGCCTGGACTTGCAGGCCTACCTGAATGAAAACGGCGTGTTGCTGCCGGTGATTTTCCTGTCCGGCCGGGCCGACGTCCCCAAGGCGGTGCGCGCGGTGAAGGGCGGCGCGGTCGACTTCATCGAAAAGCCGTTCGACTACAAGCATATCGTCGCCGTGGTGCAGGACAGCCTGTTGCGCGATGCTGCCGTGCGCGAGGCGCAGGCGCGCGATCGCCTTCAGCTGCAGCGGCTCGCGCAACTCTCGCAACGCGAGCGCGAGGTGATGGAATTGGTGGTGGCCGGCAAGTTGAACCGCGAGATCGCCGATCTGCTCTGCATCAGCATCAAGACCGTGGAAGTGCACCGCGCGCACGTCATGGAAAAACTCGGTGTGCGTTCGCTGGCGCAATTGGTCCAACTCGCGGTCGGTATGCAGGTCGACGCCGGCGGCACCATGGTGCAGCGCACCATCGATCGATAGGGTTTCCCCCAATTGTGGGCGCGCAAAGTCGGCCCGTACTATCCGGTACGGGAAAAATTGCAGGTGCCTGAATTCTGCTGTTAGTCCTCAATAAAAAGATCTGTGCGGGCAATCGCAAACAGACCGGTGGCATCCGCTTTTTCATTCGCCATACATAGGAGGAGTACATGTCTACAGTCAGTGAAGCCGGCTATCACGTAAGTAAGGAAGAAGAGAGACGAGTCGTTTTCGCCTCGTCTCTGGGTACCGTTTTCGAATGGTACGATTTTTACCTGTTTGCGGTGCTGGCGGTATTTTTCAGCGGTTCGTTCTACCCGCCCGGCAACCCCACCGTGGCGCTGCTCGGCTCGCTGGCAACTTTGGCAGCCGGCTTTCTGGTGCGTCCGTTCGGCGCGCTGGTATTCGGCCGCCTCGGCGACTTGATCGGCCGCAAATACACCTTCCTCATCACCATCGTACTGATGGGCGGATCGACCGCCGCCCTGGGCTTCCTGCCGAATTATTCCGCGATCGGCGATGCCGCGTGGATCCTGTTGCTGCTGCTGCGCCTGTTGCAGGGCTTGGCGCTCGGCGGTGAATACGGTGGTGCCGCCACCTATGTAGCCGAACATGCCGCACCCGGCAAACGCGGTTACGCGACCGCCTGGATCCAGACCACGGCTACGATGGGCCTGTTCCTCGCCTTGATCGTGATTTACGTCTGCCGCACCAGCATGTCGGACGCCGAATTCAAGGATTGGGGCTGGCGTATTCCGTTCTGGCTGTCGTTGTTGTTGCTGGCCTTTTCGATCTACATCCGCTTGAAGCTGAACGAATCGCCGCTGTTCCAGCGCATGAAGTCCGAAGGCAAAGGTTCGAAGGCTCCGCTCACCGAGAGCTTCCTGCGCTACCCCAACAACAAGTACGTGCTGCTTGCGCTACTCGGTGCGACTGCCGGTCAGGGCGTGGTGTGGTACACGGGGCAGTTCTGGGTACTGTTCTTCATGCAAACGTCGCTTAAGGTCGATTTCCAGACTACCTATATCCTGTTGGCGATCGGCCTTGCCCTGGCGACACCGTTCTTCCTGGTGTTCGGCTGGCTATCCGACAAGATCGGACGCAAGTGGATCATCATGGGCGGCTGTCTGCTGGGTGCGGTGACCTACTTCCCGCTGTTCAATATGCTGAGCGAAGCGGCCAACCCGGCCTTGGTGAAAGCCACTCGCGACGCACCGGTGGTGGTGCTGGTGGATCACTCGGCCGAGCAGTGTGACTTCAGCTTTGCCGCGGCGCTGGTGCCGCAGCACGCCGACCATAAAAAGGCTTGCGTCGGCGTAAAGAAACAGCTGAATTCAGCCGGCGTCAGCTTCACCTACGCGGCACCGTTGCCCGATGCGCCCATCTCGGTGAAGGTGAAGGACACCGTGGTGAAGGGAACCGATGCCAAGGAAATCGCCGCAGCCCTCAAGGCCAACGGTTATCCGACCTCGGCCAAGGCGGAGGAGATGAACAAGCCGATGATTGTCGGGATTATCTTTATCCTGATGATCTACGTGACCATGGTGTACGGCCCGATCGCCGCCTTCCTGGTCGAACTGTTCCCGACCAAGATCCGCTACACCTCGATGTCATTGCCGTATCACATCGGCAACGGTTGGTTCGGTGGCTTCCTGCCGGTGACGGCGACCTTCCTGTCGCTTTCCTACGGCAATATCTACTACGGCCTGTGGTATCCGATCATCGTGGCGACCATGACGCTGGTCATCGGCACGCTGTTCATCCGCGAAACCAAGGACCTGCCATTGGTGCGCGACGAATAGGCAACTGCAATCGACTGGCAAAAAGCCCGCGCAAGCGGGCTTTTTTTTTTACCCAAATTCCGGGCGAGGGGTATGATTTATCCATCCGCGCCGGGAAGGCAAATGAGCGCGGCGACGATACCGAGGAAGCATCATGGCCGCAGGAGATATCTTTGCGAAGACGGCGCTGGGCACCCACGAAGTGACCAACCGCAAGATGAAGCTGAGTCCGCGCTTGCGGACCATGCTGATCCTGGTAGATGGACGCCAACCGGCGTTTCTCCTCCAGGAGGAAGCCGGCAAAGTCGGGGCGCCGCCCGATTCCCTGGACCAATTGGCCGCACTGAACCTGATCGAAAAGGCCGGAACGGTCGCGGCGGGAGTCGCGGCGACGGCAGCGGCAGCGTCCGCGGAGGACGAATTCATGCGCTTTCGCAATGCCAAGGATTTCATGAACGTCACCATCACCAATGCCCTGGGTCTGAAGTCGTTCTTTTTTACCTTGAAGCTGGAGCGCGCCTCCACCCGGGCAGACCTGGGAGAGCTCGCCGATGCCTACCGGGCGGCGATCGAGAAAGCCAGCGGCAGCGAAGAAGCCGAGGTGCTGTCGACGCGGCTCTCCGCCATGCTGGCCTAGCGGCAGCACCCGACGACAGGCAAGGCAAGGACCGCCGGCTTTTCCAAAGCAGGGCGGTTTCGCGTAATCTCTCGCCATGTCTACGTTCTTTCGTTACCTGGCCCGGGAAATATTTCTTTCCACTGCCTTGCTGCTGGTTGCCCTGCTGGCGCTGTTTGCGCTGTTCGACCTGATTCGCGAACTGGGCGACCTGGGCAAGTCGAGCTACGGATTGGCGATGGTGCTGGCCTACGTGGCCTTGTCGCAACCCGCGCACGTGGTGGTGATCTTTCCGGTGGCGGCCCTGATGGGCACGCTACTGGCGATCTCGCGCATGTCCACCCAATCCGAACTTACGGTATTGCGCGCGTCCGGCTTGTCTCTTACGCGGCTGGCGGCGTATGCGGCGCTGATCGGTGCGGCATTTTCGGTGCTGACCTTCCTGTTCGGTGAAATCGTCGCGCCCGCAGCCAAGGAGGGCGCCAAGCGGCTGCGAATGTCGGCCACCAGCAGCGTGGTGGCGCAGCAATTCCGTTCCGGCCTCTGGGTCAAGGACGACCTGTCGTTCGTCAACATCGAATCGGTGACGGCCAAGTCCGAGTTGGTCAACGTGCGCATCTACGAATTCGATCGCGCCTATCGCCTGCTCGCGATCAGTATTGCGCCGCGCGGTCGCTACGACGACAGCAATCGCTGGCTGCTCTCGGACGTGCAAAAGACCACCTTCGAGGGCGAGCGGGCGCACATCGAGAAGCTGCCGACGGCGGTCTGGAATTCGGCGATGACGCCGAGCCTGTTGGCGGTGCTGCTGGTGAACCCCGAGGAAATGTCGCTGCTCGACCTGTCGGCATATATCGATCACTTGCGCGACAACAAGCAAAACAGCACGCGCTACGAACTCGCGCGCTGGGGCAAGCTGCTGCAGCCCGCTTCCGTCATCATCATGATGCTGCTGGCGATTCCCTTCGCCGTGCAATCGCAGCGTGCCGGCGGTATCGGCGCCAACCTGTTGCTCGGTATCATGATCGGGCTGGGTTTTTATTTCCTGAACCAGCTCGCGTCGAACCTGACGGTGCTGAACGACTGGCCGCCGATGATCAGCGCGTCGGCGCCGCTGGCGATATTTTTCGGCATCGCCGCGACCCTCATCTTCATCAAGGAATACGCCACCCGCATGCCGCGATTCGGCGTGCTACCGGCGCTGCAAAAAGCGTAACGGTATGGCCCCTGAAATCCACGGGCTCAGTTGACAAACAGTAAGTCAAAGGCTTTGAACCACAGAGACACAGAGACATAGATAACACAGAGAAGGTCATAAACTTTCTGGACTTTCTCGGTGGTCTCTATGTCTCTATGTCTCTGTGTTGAAGCTTTTGACTTCCTTACGCAAGGACCGAGATCTGCCGCGTGCCGGCGATGCGGTCGTGCAGGAATTGGCGATCGGGGTCAAAGCGAGCCCACCACCACGTTGCCACCATCGGCACAAATAGCAATACGGTCAGCGCCGGATTGACCCGGCCCGGGAAGAACATCAGCGCGACGCCTGCGCATGCGGGGCCGTACAGCACGACTGCACAAAAAATGCGCGCGATGGCGCGGCCCACCGAGAGTTGCGGCGTCGACAGCGCAACCAGCCTGATGCGCCAGGTTTTCATCGGCAGCGTTTGGCCGCCATTCCGCCAGAACCAGGTGAAATAGGCCGACACCACGCCGACGAGATACAACTGGAAAAATAGCCGCGGCCAACCATCGAGCAGCGCTCCTTTCATTCCCGCAAACGGGAACGAGACGATCAACAGCAATGCCAGCAATAGCAGCGCCTCGTAGAGCAAAGCGGCGAGACGGCGCCCGATGCCGGGTGCTGCGGTGACCGGCTCCGTCACTTGGCAGAAGCGGGAGGAGGGGTGTTGGCGGTCGTGGCCGGCGCCGTAACGGCCGCCGACGATTTGGAGTTCCACTTTTCGCGCAGCTTATCTTGCTTGTCCGGCGGCAATTTGGACAGATCCTTGTACTTGTCGCGTGCTGCGCGGCGCTGTTCCGGGGTCAGAGCCGCCCAGTCGCGCATGCGTTCCTGGAAACGCTCCTGCTGGACGGGAGCCAGCTTGGGGTATTGTTTGGCGGCGGTGACCATGCGGCGCTGCATGACGGCCGGCAGCTGCGGCCAATCCTTTTGCAGCGGAGCGAGAACCTTTTGCTCGCTGGCCGGAATTTTGTTCCAGGGGACCGGTGCGGCGGGAATCTTATCGGTCTTGGTGTCGGCGCCGTATACGGCAGGAAGCCAAGCCAGCGACAAGGCTACAAGGACGGCAGCTGCTACTCCGAAGACTCTTTGACCCACGTGTCGAAGTCCTTGTCCAGGAAGGCATTGATCGGCAGTTCGCCCGTCAGCAACTGGGCGTCCAGTTCGCCGACATTATCGTAGAAATCGTCCTGCGACCACTGTGAATACGCTGCCCATAAGCCAACGATGCTAATAATCGTCAACAAAAACAGTGTTTTACGTGAAAACCTCGGCAGACGCAGAGTCCTTCCGGAGCTGCCCGCCATGGCCAGTCCCGCGACTGGTGTACGCAGCGAAGCAACCGCGCGCTCACGGGCGGCTTGCAGGCGCGCGATCTGGGCAGGCTCCAGCTGGGTGGTTCCCCAGCGCAGGTGACCGGCGATTTTCCGCGCAAATTTGTCTTCGTTATCCATGATTATTCTAGATACTCTTTCATTTCGGCCGTGGCAAGTCGTCCAAAGTAATACCTTTCGTGCGAAGTATTACAGAGAGCGCCTGGGTCGCCCGTGAACAATGAGTTTTGACACTGCCTTCTGAACAACCCATTGCTGCCGCGGTTTCCGCCACGTCCAACTCCTCCCAGTAACGCAACATGAAGGCTTCGCGTTGACGCGCCGGCAGCCGGACTATGGCTTCTTCGATGATTTTCAGCAATTGGGCCTGGGCGAGCTGGTCCGAAGGCTGAACCGGGACGTTGCCGGTATCCTCGGCTTCCAGGGTTTCGAGGAAATCGCGCTCATCGTCGTCCTCGCCTTTGCCGCCAAACGAGGAAAACAGGCTGGTCCAGGTCGATCGCACCTTGCTGCGCCGGTACCAGTCGCGGATCACGTTTTGCAGGATGCGCTGGAACAGCATCGGCAGTTCCGTCGACGGCCGGTCCGGATAGCTTTCCGCCAGCTTCAGCATCGCGTCCTGAACAATGTCGAGCGCAGCCTCCCCGTCCTTGACCGCGTACACCGCCTGTTTGAACGCACGCCGCTCCACGGAAGCCAGAAAATCGGAGAGTTCCAGGGGAGTAGCCAGTTTTGCCTCGTCAATGCGGGGTGGAAAAGGGGGAAGAAATCGGCGTTTTGCGCCATTCTTGTGGCCGCAGTAGCGGTCACGGAAGTCTAGCAAGTTTTCCCCCGCGCTTGACCATTTGCACGGCAATCGGTAAGGTTCGTTATTCTGCACTGCACAATGCCTTGGGCGACCCCCGGATTGTCGTGGTGAGTAGGTGCTGCCGGACCCGCTGCAAAACAGCGGCCTGCGGAAACAATATGGATGACATGCTCGAGGGGGCGCACGGTTGCGCGCCCACGATACGTGTCCCTTTTTACCCGCTCATTGATCGACCATCATGAAACTCTCGGATAACCCCCACGCGCCGTCTGCGGCGCAATCCACCGAAGCCATTTCCGGCGCCGAAATCGTCTGCCGTGCCCTCAAGGCCGAAAAAGTCGAATACGTATTCGGCTATCCCGGCGGAGCGGTACTGGTCATATACGACGAAATCTTCAAGCAAAAGAGCTTTTCGCACATCCTCGTCCGCCACGAGCAGGCCGCCGTGCACGCCGCCGACGCCTACGCGCGCGCCACCGGCCGCCCCGGTGTGGCACTGGTCACCTCCGGCCCCGGTGTCACCAATGCGGTGACGGGCATCGCCACCGCCTACATGGATTCGATTCCGATGGTGATCATCACCGGTCAGGTGCCGACCCACGCCATCGGCCAGGACGCTTTCCAGGAGTGCGACACGGTCGGCATCACCCGGCCCTGCGTGAAGCACAATTTCCTGGTCAAGGATGTGGCCGACCTGGCGTTGACGATCAAGAAGGCGTTTTATATCGCGACCACCGGCCGCCCAGGTCCGGTGGTGGTGGACATTCCGAAAGATGTATCGGCGGACAAGACGCTGTTTCATTATCCCGACACCGTCGAGATGCGTTCGTATCGCCCGGTCACCAAGGGACACGCCGGGCAGATCAAGAAGGCCATGCAGATGCTGCTCGGCGCCACCAAGCCGATGGTGTACGTCGGCGGCGGCGCCGTACTGGGCAATGCCTCGCACGAAGTGACAGAGCTGGTTCGTCTGCTTGGTTTTCCCTGCACCAATACCTTGATGGGCCTCGGCTCCTTTCCTGCCAGCGACAAACATTTCGTCGGCATGCTCGGCATGCACGGCACCGTCGAAGCCAATATGGCGATGCAAAACAGCGACGTATTGATTGCAATTGGTGCCCGCTTCGACGATCGCGTGATCGGCAATCCCGAGCACTTCGCCTCCGGCAATGTGCAGCGCAAGATCATCCATATCGATATCGACCCCTCGTCGATTTCCAAGCGTGTCAAGGTCGATGTGCCTATCGTCGGCAACATCAAGGACGTGCTGGTCGAGTTGATCGCGCAATTGAAAGCCGCCGAGCAAAAGCCGAACGCCAAGGCGATCGCCGCCTGGTGGAAGGAAATCGACGCCTGGCGCGCCAAGGATTGCCTGAAATACAAGCATTCCGACACCATCATCAAGCCGCAGTACGTGATCGAAAAGCTGTGGGCCGAAACGAAGGGCGACGCCATCGTTACGTCCGACGTGGGCCAGCACCAGATGTGGGCCGCGCAGTACTACAAATTCGACCAGCCGCGGCGTTGGCTCAATTCCGGCGGCCTCGGCACCATGGGTGTGGGCCTGCCCTATGCGATGGGCGCCAAGTTCGCTTTTCCGGATCGCGACGTCG
>Ga0302321_100003612_pt1 | contig 13282 bp, 7 predicted proteins | sample Fen_T0_1_FD_202505 | JGI IMG/M metagenome (GOLD analysis project Ga0302321, IMG submission 202505) | Peat permafrost microbial communities from Stordalen Mire near Abisko, Sweden - Fen_T0_1 | ecosystem: Environmental > Terrestrial > Soil > Wetlands > Permafrost | place: Sweden: Abisko...
ATTGGCGGATGGCGGAACACTTTTTCTCGACGAGATCGGCGAGCTGGATCCGTCGACCCAGGCCAAGCTTCTGCGCGTCCTTGAACGCAACGCCTTTCGGCGCGTAGGCGGCACCAGCTTGGTGAACGTCGACCTCAGCGTGGTGGCGGCCACCAACCGCAACCTCGAAGAGGCCATCGCGGCGAAGAGATTTCGCGAGGATCTGTACTACCGGCTCAAAGTCGTGACCATCGTGGTCCCGCCCTTGCGCGACCGGCGCGAAGACATTCCCGCGTTGGTCGAGGCGTTCATCGCCGACTTCAATCGTCGCAACGGTGGCAAGATTCGCGGTATAGCGCCTCAGGCGATGCGCTGGCTGTCCGAGCTGCCATGGCCGGGCAACGTGCGCGAGCTCAAGAACGCCGTCGAAAGTGCCGCCATGCTAGCGACGAGCGAGACCCTCGGTTTGGAGGAATTCGAATCCGCGCCTCTCGCGCGACGGGCGAGCGCGCCGGCGATTCGCACGGGCACGCCGACCGCTACGACCGTTCCCCAAGATTTCATCCTCGTGTCCGCAAAGACCACGCTGGCCGACGTCGAGCGCGCCGTGATCGCCGAGCACATGAGGCGCGCAACGACCAAGATCTCCGCCGCCCGGACGTTGGGCATCGGGCTGCGCACGCTGTATAGCAAAGTGGCACGGTACCGATTGACCAAGAAGGTGTGAGCGGCGACTGCGCCGCCGCTGGCATGAGACGTGCAGCTGCGACGTGTGCACTTGGAGGAGTGCCACATCGTATGAAAGCTGCAACAACAAGAAGAATCGGAACAACGCTCACGACTGGGCACGTGGTCTTGGGCGTACTCGTTATCGGGCTGGGGTGCTCGCATGCAAAGCCCCCAATCCATGGAACCCCCGCTTTGGTTGGACACGCGCCAGAAGCTAGGAGAGCAACGACCTCATCCGCGGACAACAGCGGGGCACAGCAAGCCACAGACAAGCACTCTCTCTACTTCCCGTTCGACTCTGCCCAGATCGACGATCACGACAAGCCTACACTCGAGACCGTGGTTCGCGAACTGAAGGCGAAAGGTGGATGGGTGCGCATCGAGGGCAATTGTGACGAGCGGGGTACCACCGAGTACAATCTCGTGCTCGGAGATCGTCGCGCTCGAGCCGCCGCCGACTACGTCGAGCGCATGGGCCTTGCCCCCATCAAGGTAAACTACGTGAGCTACGGCAGCGAACGACCCAAAGACCCCAGACACAACGATAGTGCCTGGGCCAAGAACAGGCGAGACGATATCTTCGTCCACGCGGCGGGCACCGAGCAGGAATAGCCCATCACGGACAAAGCTTGGTGCCGCCGGCCGAGCGATAGGTGGTCGTCTTGCCGACCAAGTTGCCACCGTCGGTTTCGGGCGTGGTCATGCCTCCCATACCGGCGCCGAAGAAGAGCCCCACGATATGTGCGGCGACCACTTCGCCCATGTGGCCGAGAAAGTAGTCCATGCGGTTGTCTTTCCAATGATCGGTAGCGTTCGTCTGGACCATGTTGCCGACGGGGATCTGCCAAAAGATGACAGGCAGCCCCGTCGCCTCGGCGAGGGTCTTGGTCCAGGCGAACGCCTGATGGAAGTTGGGTAGCGTAGCGTTGGTCGCGTCCCACCAGGTGTTGCGGCCGATGGATTGGTAGTAGCCGGCGTCGCGATCCGACGGATCCGAGACGATGAAGTCGCCGTCTTTGGCACCAAGCGCGGTCACGAAGGTCGCCATCTTTTGTGCCTCGGCGGCGACGTCGAGCTTGGCGTCGGAGTTGCCAAACACGTCCATCTTCGTGCCCCAGGCGGAGGCGTGCAAACCCACCTTTGCGTTGGGTGCGTACACGCGGACCATGTGGATCATGCACCTGGCGAGGCCGGCGGCGCTGTTTTCGTAGGAGGCGCAATCGGTGGCGTTGGCCGAGGTGACCTTGGCGGCGACGCTGTGGGGATCGCCATTGAGTTGCTCGACGTAGCCCCAGAAGTCGGGCTCGAGGTGCAATAGCGCCACGTGGTTGCCAATGGTTTGCAGGACGAAGCGCCAATCAGCGAGGTAGCGGGCAAGGAACTTGGCGTCGTTGAGGCCTGCCACCTGGGCCGTGCCCTCGCCCAGCCCCGATGCCTGCAGCTCCTCGTAGTAGGTGAACATGGGAATCTGTTTGGGCGAGGCTTTTTCGTCGGTAGTGACAAAGCCCGCCACGTACTGGCCGGGCGGATCCTGGTCCCATTGCCAGCAGCCCCACCACGAACACCCAGGCCCACTGTTCGCGCACGACGTGCCGCCCGTGGTACAGCCGCTGGCACACGATGTACACGGCGCCGTGCCGTCGAAGAGGCCACCCGAAAGGTAGAGGTAGCGTCCGTCAAAGGGCGCTTTGGCGGCCGTCGCATCTGTCATCGAAGCACCGACCAGCACCGTATCCTTTCCAAGCGCGGCAAGAAGGCTCGCGCCGATGCACTTTTCGGAAACCACGCCGCCGCCCCCACCCGTGCCCGCAGGTGCGGCCCCACCGGCGCCCGTACCACTGGCCCCACCCGTGCCCGCAAGTGCGGCCCCACCGGCGCCCGTACCGCTGGTCCCACCGGTTCCCGTGCCGGCTGCTCCGTCCGGCTCACCCTTTCCCGACGACGAGCACGCGATGCCGGTGGCGGCAAGTGCGACACATACCCACAGTTGAATCGTACGGCTCCGCATGCGGTCCTCCTTCACACGTCTTGGCACCGCGATCATCCGCCAAAATGCCCGACCGGGACCAGCACTTTCTTTGCGGCAAGGGCTGCCGCGGTCTGGCCTATTTGTGACGTCGGCCAGCGCGTAGGGTGAAGGTTCTCGCCCATGTCGGCCGACCGGGGATGGCGTGAACGCGCGCGCGAAACGCAGCGAATCGGGTGGGGTTCATGGCCGGTCCGATGAAGGAAATCGAGCGCAAGATGCGTTCCAAGGTGCCGCCGTCCACCGGCGTCTCGTCGTGAAACTGGCGCGCGTGGGCGAAGCGAATACCCGCGATGGCTGCGACCTGAACCAGATTCTGGTCGAGCTTGCGTGGTCTTCGTGGCACGGCCGCTTCGATGACCTCGACCAGGCGTTGCATGAACGGCGTCTTGCCGAGCTCGCAGGTCACGATGGCCAGTGCTCCCTTGGGGGCCAGCACCCGTGCGACTTCTCGGGCCACGAGCTCGGCGTCCAGGAAGTGCAGCGCATCCGCCACCAGCGCGAGATCCAAGCTGGCGTCGTCGAGGGGCAACGCCTCGGCCGTCGCGTGCACGGTGCGCACTTCGAGGCGACGCCTGCGCGCCTCTATCCGCAGTCGCTCTAGCATCGCCTGCGCCGGCTCGACGGCGGTGACCTCGAAGCCCCTCTCGGCCAGAGGCAAGGCCACGTGTCCGATCCCTGCGCCCAGGTCGGCCACGCGACGGCCCCGCGCCAGCTCGGCCAGCGCATCGATGAGCCCGTTCGGATACGCGGGCCGTGCGTCGTAGACATCGGCCATGCGGTTGAAGACCCAACGCGTGGGATCTTCGAGTCCGACTTTGCGACGACCAAGGCTCACACGAGGGTCGTACCACGGCGAGCCGGCAAAGGGACGCCACCACGACGCTATTTCTGGCCTGGGCGGCCGGGGTCAGGCGTATCCGGGCGTGCACGGGATGGTGTAGAGATGAGTCGCCCCATGCACGCCTTCATCGTCAATCCGGGTTTCGAGCCTGCGCTCGCGGCCGAGCTCGCTTGCCTTCCTCATCACCCGGACAATCACCCGGGGGTCGTGATTTGCCACGACGACGGAACCAAAGGCAAGCACAGGAGAGATCCGATCTTTGCTCGCCAAGTGCTCCCCGATGCCACCGAGATTTGCGCCGTGTCAGCACAGCGCCTGGCCGAGGCAGCCTACGTGGCCATCGCGAGCTGCCTCGATGAATCGGCTGTACCGTCGTTCAGCCTGCACGCCTTCGCCTGGCCGCCCGAGCCTTCGCTGGGCAGTCGCATCGCTTTGGTTGGACAGCAGCTGCTGGCGTTGCTGAAAGAGCGACGGCGGCACATCTTTCGTGGCTACCGTCCTGGGTTGCCAGCATCGGCTGGCGAGGCCGGCCAAGACAAGCTGGATCCCCATGGTTTGCTGATCCAATTGCTGGCCCTGGACCGCGAGCGTGTGGTGGCCTCGGCGGCCTATCCTCGGGCCTTGCCATGCGGGGGAACCGACCTTGCGCCGTGGCCCGCGGGCAGCGCGCCCATCGTCGCCGATGACCATACGCCGCCTTCCCGTGCCTACCAGAAATTGGAGGAGGCGTTCCGCTGGCTGAACACAGCGCCCACCCGGGGCCAGAGCTGCGTCGACCTTGGCGGGGCGCCCGGGGGATGGGCGTGGACGGCGCTGAAACGAGGCGCCCGGGTTACGGCGGTCGATCGCGCGCCCCTGGTGCGACCGGCGGCTGGACACGCCAACCTGACAGCAGTGATAGGCAACGCCTTCAACTTCCAGCCGTCGCATCCAGTCGATTGGCTGCTTTGCGATGTCATTTGCGAGCCGGCGCGCACCCTGGCGCTCATCGATCGTTGGCTCGACCAGGGTTGGTGCCACCGCATGGTGGTCAGCGTGAAGTTCAAGGGACGCGATGGCTATGGCATTCTCGATGGTGTGACGCCCATGTTCAATCGTGCAGGTTGGCGCTTCGTGCGTGTGAAGCAGCTCGTGCACAACAAGAACGAAGTGACAGTGCTTGCCCGCAGACGCTGATCGGGTGCTGTAGGTTGCCCCGCGACGAGTTGGTAGCATACTCTCTAGCCAGGATTGCCTGGCGCCCGCGCCTGTTTTGTCCCCTGGGAGGGACCTCGATGACAAACAAAGAAGTCGTTCCGCAAACTCGCCAATCCGCGCGCCTCTCCGGCGTGCTGTCAGTCGTGCTCATGTTCTTGGCTATTGGGTTGGGCGAGGGTGCGGCTGGCGCGGCTGACATCTACGTGTCTCCGAGCGGTAGCGATTCGAACTCCGGAACCATGGCCTCGCCCTTTGCGACCCTTCAGAAGGGCAACGATGCTGCCTCGGCGGGCGATACCGTGTGGTTGCGGGCCGGGACCTACTACAACACCAAGCAGATTACCCTTTCCAAGAGCGGAACCTCCGACGCCAACCGAACCAAGATTTGGGCCTATCAAAAGGAACTGCCGATCCTCGACTGCTCGAAGTACCAAACGACCAACGCGGCCGCGGACGTTCCGTGCATCGTGGTGACGGGAAGCTGGATGCACCTCAAGGGCCTGGAAATCGCCAACGGTCCCGTGGGCGCCAGCGGAGACCACTCCATCTCGATGTTGCGCACCAAGAATGCGAGCAACAATACGTTCGAGCTGCTCGACATCCATCACGGTTTCGGGCCGGGGCTGTTCATCGACACAGGCAATGGCGGCAATTTGATTCTGAATTGCGATTCACACGACAACTACGACAAGGACGGCAGCCAAGGGGATGGACAAAATGGTGACGGCTTTGGTGTTCACTACCAAACCACGGGTCCCAGCACCGTGATTCGTGGCTGTCGCGCCTGGGTGAACTCCGACGATGGCTATGATCTCATTTCGCAGGAGGTCCCCGTCACTGTCGAGGGCAGCTTCGCCATCCAATGCGGCTATGCCAACGGGGGAGCTACCAGTCCTTCGTCAGGAAATGGCAATGGCTTCAAGATGGGCAGCAGCCAGACCGGCATTCGCCATATCGTCCAGAACAACGTTGCCTGGAAGAACAAGGCGGCTGGCTTCTATGCCAACCACTCGGCGGGCGGCAACACCTGGTACAACAACACCTCGTACAAGAATGGAAGCCAGTACAACATGCTGGCGAGCAGTTGGGACTCGGCTGGCAACAGAACGGATGGCGTTACCTTGACCGGCTCGAAGGTGCACGTCATGCGAAACAACATTGGCTTCCCGGACAAGAACGTCAACATGAACGGCGTGGACTCGGCGTTCAATACCTGGGACTTGAACATCACGGAAACCAGCAGCGACTTTCTCAGCACCGTGGACACGGACTGCACTGGGCCTCGCCAAGCGGACGGCAGCTTGCCGGCAGCTTGTGAATTCTTGAAGTTGAAGGCCGGCAGTCCTCTCATCGACAAGGGCAAAGACGTTGGCTTGCCTTTCGTCGGGTCTGCCCCCGATCTGGGCGCCTATGAATATGGCGCCAGCAATGGCGGCGCCGGCGGCCCTGACGGGGGCGGCACTGGCGGTTCTGCGGGAGCAGGGGGAGCGTCGCAGACAGGTGGGCACGCGTCTGGTGGCGTGAGCGGTAGCGGCGGAGCAATTGGTAGCGGCAGCAACGGAGGATCATCAGCTGCAAGTGGAGGCGTCGGGGCAGGCGGGATGGTCGTTGGTGGAGGCGGCACGCGCGCAGCGGGTGGCCAGGCCACTGCCAACGGGGGCGAGGGGGGCGTCGGCACGGGCGGGGCCGCGATGGGCGGTCGGCAGGCTTCGGCGGAGGGCGGTGCTCCGTCGAGCAACGGGGGAATCACGGCCTTCGGTGGAGGGGGGGCTGCGGGCGTGGGGGGAAGCGGAGGTTCTCTCGGCGGTGCCACCGCAAACGGCGGAAAGGCCAACGGTACCAGTTCCGGGTGCGGCTGCCACATCGCTGGACATCAGGGCGCAGGCGACTTCACCTGGTCCTTGCTGGTCGCTGCCGCGCTGGCGCTGCTCTTCTTCGCGAAGGCGAAAAAACAAAGGCGCGGCATCGCACAGGATGTCGCGCCTTTCGTTGCTTCGGGAACCTTCGAATCTACAGGAGGCCGAGGCGGGTCACGACCAGATCGACTGTGGTCGGGCTGGTGCCGTTGACGAAGGTGGCCGATAGCCCCAGAACGTGGGCTGCAGAGGAGATTCCAAGATCTGCCCAGGTGATGTTGACCGTCGTCGATGTCTTCGGCACCCTTGGATTGGCGAAAAATGCTCTCTCGCCAAGGGGGCAGTTCAGTGCCGGCGACCTCCCTCTTTAGGACCTGCCGCCCGCGCTGCTCCCCTCAGGCCTTCACTATCAGCGCCTGGGTGTCCCACAGTTGCAGGACGATTTCAGGCTTGTCGCGCATGAACTCATCGACAGCCGCTTTGGCACCGGGAACGCCGCAGTCGTTGTAGTCATGGATGACGAGGAATCCGCCACGCACGGTTCTGGGATAGAAGTACGCAAGGCAAGCCAGCGTCGATGACCGGATGTCGACATCGATGTTCGTGAGTTTGAATTGCAGCGTAGGATCGATATCCTTGGCTGAATCGGGGAAGAACCCAGGATGAAAGTCGACCTTCGACCACGGTGCGAGCCGCGCCCTTACGGCTTCTAGCCCCGTGTCACTGAACATGCCGGCGCTGAACCGGCCGTCATGGACCGAGTCGGTCTGGGGCATTCCTTCGAAGGTATCGAAGAGATGGAGCCGAGACGTTCCCTTGGCTTCAGCGAGGAGCATCGCGCTGCCACCACGGTAGACACCAACCTCGGCAAGGTCGCCAGACAACCGCTCCGCCCCGCGAGCTAACATCCACAGGTTGTAGCGCTCGCGCAGACCCGAGATGCCCTCTCCCGATTCGACCAATCGAGAGTGTATCGACAAGAATGCGGCTTCGTCCTTCAGTCGATGCTCACCCGTGTGCGTGCCCATCTTCTTGTAGCGAAAATAGAGCTGTGGATGGTGACGAATCATCCGTGCCACCACCCGCGCTCGCAAGACCGCGGGCTTCGCAGCTCTTACCCAATCTCTAGCCGCTTGCGGAATATTGAACATCTTGCCTTGACCTTCCCCTTGTGAGTTTCTTCGTGGCGCGAGTTACCAACAGTCGGAGTTCTAGCCCTTGTTGCCCATGATAGCGCGAGCGAGTACCGTCGCATGCGGCCACCGTACGATGTTCAGGTGGTCCGATTCGATGCCATACGATTGAACCGATCGCGCGAAGCCGCTCCAGCCACAGTCCGGGTCCGTAGTCTCTCCGGGAGGCGTTTCGTCTCGTGTGGCGCGAAAAACGAGCAGGGGAGCGTCGAGGTATGGCCTGGACATTTCCAGGTTCGCCACATCCGCCTTCGCCTCATTGCCTAACACGGGCAGATCGATGGTCTTGGTTGGGTCTTGCCCGGTACTCCAAGTCACCAAGCGCCGGCCGAATTCCTTTGCGACGGGTAGTCGCACAAGCCACGTTGCCCTGGCGGCAACGCGCTCCTTGAGCGCTCCCCACAATACACCACTCGGATTCGTGAGGGCCTTACCAAGGAGGTACCCCAAACGCTCCCTGCGGTCGACGTGTCGCCCGCGAGGCAGCACGGAATCGAAAACGGCGACCAAGGCTACCTCCTCGCCTTGCTGCCGGAGCGAGCGCGCCACCTCATAGGCGACGATCCCTCCGAAGCACAGTCCCGCGATGCTATAGGGCCCCACCGGACGCACCTCACGCACAGCCGCCGTATAGCGAGCGATGACTTCGGACAATGGCGGGCGTCGACTGCGAGCTGGCTCGTAAGGGATCGGAATGTGCATCGCGATGACCGGCGTTCCATCGGTGATGGCCATTGCGAGATCGATGTAGAGCTCGATACCAAATAGCAACAACAGCGGAACCTTGTCTGCCTGACCGGGTTGCAAGGTTACGATGATCGGAGATTGGTCGCGTGATATGTCGGGTGATATGTCAGGTGATAGATCGGGTGATAGGCCTGATTGCTTCCCGGCAGGCGCACGTACGGCGGCCAAGCCGTCATCCGAATGTTTCAGCGCCACCTCGGGCTTGGTTTCAGCCTCCTGCTTTCGGTAGTACTTGCAACTTGCTCCCCTCGGATAGCCGCCTGCAAAGCTGGTGGCGTTGTAGGCCAAGGACGCTATCGTCTCGACCGTCGCGCGCGGGGAGTTGCAGGCGAAGTCGAGGATGCGTTCGTACTCTTCGAGCCTTTGTGCGAGCCACTCCTGACCATAAGACTCGCTGTCGCCCCGAAGGTCCAACGTAAACGTATCCTGCGCTTCGAAGACAACGAGGCTGATGCCGAACTCGTCGAAGGCCGGTGCATTCAGCTGGTAGTCGATCTTACAATCACCGAACACGAGCTTGCCTGGCGCGTACTTTTGTACATGCGACAATGCAACTGCGGGAAACGGAACGTGGAAGGCATCGTCTTCCGCGCGCGTCGCCCGCGCCAAGGCCCTGATATCTACCCCTGACTGCTCGCGGGCATCGAGGATGGCATGGTAGCTGTCCCGGCATCGAGCCTCGAAGGATTGCGACGGATCGAACCGGCACCTGACTGGTACGACACTTGCCAAAGGCCCCACACAGTCCTCCATTCCAGCTTCAGGTTGGCCCGCAACCGGAACTGCCAGGGTGAAGTTGCGGCTTTCGAGTATGCGTGAGACCAGTATGGAAAAGGCGGAGAGCAACACGGCGAAGGGGCTGAGGTCCTGGCCGCTGGCAAAGGCCTTCACCTCCCTGACGAGCTCTGGTCGAATGACCAGCGCCGCACTGCTGGACGGGCAAGCGTGAGCATCTAAAGGTCTTCCCGGGTGCTGCGAGTCGGGAAGACCAGGTGTCGCCTTGAACGATTCTCTCCAGAAGGTCTTGCTGGCCCGGATCCGTTTTGCCATCTCCGGGGTGTCCCGGTAGCGCAGGTATTCACAAAAACTATGCTTCGGCGGAGTGGGCAGAGGTTGCGAGCCCACGAACGCCGAATACAGTCGGCCGAGGTCTGCCAACACGACGTCCATGGACCAACCATCGCAAACCGCTTGGTGAGCAGTCAAAACAACGACACGAAGTTGCGGCTCGACCCGCATGATGGTTACCCGAAAGAGCGGCCCGAACTCCAAGTGGAATGGGTTCGTACAATCCAGCTCGATGAGCCTGCGAACCTCGGCCATCCAGCCGGAGCGCCCGGCCGCGGACAGGTCAAAGTGAGCCACGGGCACGTCAATTCTCGGCTCGATGATGAAACGTTGTCCGTCTTTGCGGAAATGCCCGCGCAATGCCTCGTGAAACGCCGGCAGCGTCTGGATGGCCCGGATCAGCGCTGGGTCGTTCACTTCGCCCGCTATTTCGACGGTCACCGACTCCTTGTGGGCGGCGTCCGCTCCGCCCTGTGCTCGACAGGACAACCACATGGCGAGTTGGGCAGCTATCGGATCGACTTCGATTGCAGGAAGTGACGCCGCAAACGGGTTGTAATCGACGGCGGTCGCATGGATGCTCGTATGATTAGACATGGCTGGAAACCTTGAGAAACTTGCCAGAACGGCTCAGATCGGGGACATACCAGGCCAGCTGCCCCTGTTCGTCGCGCCCAAGCCGCGCGAAAGGGATTGCCTCGTCTTGACTGGCCGGGGAAATACCGTCAGCAGCGGGCTTTCGTCCCGCAGGTGGCGTCACCAAAGGAACAGTCCTTTGCCTTTCGTGGGCCGCGGGAGGGATAGCTGCATCGCTCGCGAGATTGGGTGCGACGTTGGCCTTCGCCCGCAACTCGTCGGCGAGACGTCTTGGGCTCGAAAGTCGTTCGACCAGGTCGCGAAAAGTGACCTCTAAACCGTGCCGAACGCGGATGGTTCGGGCCAACTGTGTCAGCATGAGCGAGTCCAGCCCGAGCAGGATGAATCGCGCTTCTTCGTCGAAGGCTTCCACCTTGCTGCCAAGCAGCTCTTCGATGAGCAACCGCACCGTCTCCAGAAACCGGTCCCCGGATGGGGCGATCGGCGGGGGTTGACCATCCACCCCGTCCGAGGTCTTGGTGTTGGGGCGCCCAATCGGCGTGGTCTTGACTTCCCGGGCATCGGGCGCAGCAGTTCCGGTGGCGGCTACGCCCGGGTCGAGCCAGTAGCGACGCCGCTGGAATGGGTAGCTTGGCAGGCCGACGCGGCGACGGATTTCGTGTTGATGATAGGCCGACCAGCTCAAGTCGCATCCCTGAAGCCACAACGAGCCCAAAGCGGCAAGTATGTCGTGGTGTTCGTCTGCGGGCTCTGCCCCTTCGGGCATGGTCCCGATTATTCGCGTGGGGTTCTTTGGGCGGTGCTGCAGCGCAAGTGCCACGCATGTGCGTCTTGGCCCACACTCGAGGAGAACCTGGCCGGGCTCTGCCAATAGAACTTGAACTGCCTTCGAAAATTGGACAGTCGACCGGACATGCCGTGCCCAGTAGCCGGGGTCGGTAAGCTCGCCCGGCCTGGCCCATTCCCCGGTCACCGACGACACCAGCGGAATGCGCGGCTCGGACAGCGGAACCGTTTTCACCGTTTGCAGGAATGGCTCGACCATCTCGTCCATCATGGACGAGTGAAATGCATGCGACGTGTGAAGGAGCCTGCACGCGATCCCGTCGGCAGCGAGTTTGTCGGCGAAACCATTGACCAAAGGCGATGGTCCCGCGACCACCGTCAACTGTGGCCCATTGATGGCCGCCACGTCCATGCCCACAGGCAACTGCTCGATGATCGTCTCTACTGGCAGCCGTACGGTAAGCATGGAGCCGGCGGGAAGCTTCTGCATGAGCCTGCCGCGCGTGGCTACCAAACGGAGCGCATCGTCAAGGCCCATGATCCCGGCTAGTGTGGCCGCTACGAACTCGCCAATACTATGGCCGACAAAGGCCGACGGCCCAATCCCCCAGTGCTGCATTTGCAATGCGATAGCGTAGGAGATGGTGAAGATGGCCGGTTGTGTGTAGAACGTATTGTTGAGCGACTCGCTGGCTCTTTCACTGTCGCGCTGGGAGGGAAAGAGGAAGTCGCGCAAGTCACAGCCCAGGTGAGGCACCAGCCCAACCACACAACGATCCACGGCCTCGCGGAAACATGTCTCACCCTGGTAGAGCCGGGATCCCATATGGATGTACTGAGACCCTTGGCCCGGGAACATGAAAGCAACCTTGGGCTTCGCCTCGTCGGACTTCAGCGTCTCCGACCTAGCCCCCGCCTTCTGCACGAGCTTGTCTCCGAGAGCTTCTGTGCTTTCCACCACGACGTAGCGACGAAACTGAAAGCGCTTCCGCCCGACGTGCGAGGTATAGGCAGCGTCTGCCAATTCGCTCGGGCTCGCGTTGGCAAGTGACTTCGACCAGCGCTGGGCCAAGTCGTCTAGTGCAGGTGCACTCCGCGCAGAGAGCAGTATGAGCTGGGCCGGACGCGACGGCGCAGCGCTGGTTGGCGCGAGCGGAGCCTCTTCGAGCACGACGTGCGCGTTGGTACCGCAAAAGCCAAAACTACTGACCCCTGCCCGGCGCGGGCCGTTCTTGGGCTTCCATTCGATGAGCCTGTTGTTGACAAAGAATGGACTGCTGGCGAAGTCGATGCGGGGATTGGGGGATTGAAAGTGCAGCGTCGGGGGGATCCTTTGGTGGCGCAGGGCGAGCATGACCTTGAGAACGCCCGCGATTCCTGCCGCCGTGGTCGCATGGCCGAAATTGCCCTTGATGGAGCCGATGGCGCAGAAACGTCGTCGTTGCGTGAAAGTGCGAAACACCTGGGTCAGTGCCTCTACCTCGATCGGATCGCCAATCGGCGTTGCCGTGCCGTGCGCCTCGATGAAGGTCACGCTGTCAGGGTTCACGTCACCGATGGCAAGGGCGGAAGCCACCACTTTGGCCTGGCCCGCGATGCTGGGAGCAAGGTAGCTCACCTTGTTTCCACCGTCGTGGTTGACGGCAGCGCCCTTGATGACAGCGTAGATCGTGTCGTTGTCGCGAAGAGCATCGTCCAGACGCTTCAGCACCACTGCCCCGACGCCTTCGCCGAACATCGTTCCGGTCGCCGCGGCATCGAAGGGACGACAATGCCCGTCGATACTGAAAACGCCGCCTTCTTCGTATCGCTGACCACTCCTTTGCGGCGTGCGGATGTCCACGCCTCCCGCCAGGGCCACGTCGACCTGGTGGGATACCAGCGCTTGGTAGGCGTTTTCCACCACTACCAGCGTCGTGGAGCAGGCAGTGTGAACGCTCAAGCTTGGGCCGCGCAGGTTCAGCTTGTGCGACACGCGGGGGGCGATGTGGTCCTTCTCATTGGCGATTTCGGCGGCGATCTCGCCCATGACGGCTAGTTTGTCGGGCCGGGTGAGTACGTTGTGGTGGTAGTAGAAATTGTTGCCCATCCCGGCCCAGACGCCGACTTCCCCGTCGATATCGCCCCCCACGTAGCCCGCATTTTCGAATGCTTCCCAGGCGGTCTCCAGGAAGAAGCGAAGTTGCGGATCCATGAGCTCGGCTTCGCTTGGGCTGATGTTGAAGAAGCTAGCGTCGAAAAGATCGACCCCTTCCAGGAT
>Ga0302321_100003613_pt1 | contig 13281 bp, 20 predicted proteins | sample Fen_T0_1_FD_202505 | JGI IMG/M metagenome (GOLD analysis project Ga0302321, IMG submission 202505) | Peat permafrost microbial communities from Stordalen Mire near Abisko, Sweden - Fen_T0_1 | ecosystem: Environmental > Terrestrial > Soil > Wetlands > Permafrost | place: Sweden: Abisko...
GTCGTGTCTTTGCGATTGTCGTCACCAAGTGACCTGTTTTCTACAACTGTGTCAAGATTTATTGTTCTTTCAATCATATTTTAAACCTCTGTTATCGAAGCTCCTAACCATAAAAAACCCTGAGGCGTTGCCCCATTTGTCAACTGCACTCTGTACTGAGCGCCAGCAAAAGCATTTACGAGTGTTAATGTCGCCAACGTGTTAGCGACAACCGATGCGCTCGCTACTGTTTTCCAAGTAGTTCCTTGGTCTATTGACAACTGAAGTATAAGTCCACTTGCTGCGCTTGCCTGATCCGTAAGACAAGCCACATTAATCGACTTACCAGCTCCTGAACCCATGTTAGAAGCAACTTCTGCCGCGAACGAAGTTTGTCCTCCGGCTGCTATGGTTTGAATACCTCCATCAAATCCATAAAAAGCAGTTGTTGGAGCAAATGAACCCGCTCCGGTTAGTGCGGTTAATGACAAAGTATAATATCTGTTCAATAGCATGGCGTAAACCTATAATGAGAAATTCAAATAATCGCAAATTAGGAGGTAGGTTCGGTCTTTCGCACCGCATTAGCCTCTGCTTTTATCTTCTCCACACGTTCGGAGAATACGCCAGCCAAAGACTCGATCTCTTTTTTGACCTCGCCTTTTCGTCCTTCAATGACGCTCTTTAGATTGTATTCTAGTTCTAATAAAGCAGCCGCCCGCTGGGCATCGCTACTTTTACTTTTCTCTTGTAGTTGATATTCAAAAATCAAGGTCTTGCGTTTTTCTTCCTCCGCGGCCCTTGCGGCTTTGGTTGACTCCTGACTGTTAACAATAGCGTTTTGTTGGCTGATCTCCATCTGGCGTTCTTGGTTTTTCTTAATCCGATAAGCCAAAAGAAGTTCTGCTTGTTTTGTGTTTCGGATGTTCTCAATAGCGATAGCATCGGAAAGCGTGATCTCCTTGTTGGCCATTGATTGCTGCACTCTGGATTCTACTTTCTGTTTGTCGAGTTGATTGTTTTCCCAATCCACGACCACACTAAACTCACGGTCAATACTGCCATCATTACCTAAAGGAACTGGCGAGGTATCTCCGGTAACCACACGGTAAGGACTGTTTTTCTTGTACATCTTGGAATTGTAAACTCTAACCGCTACTTCGTCCGCTAGTTTCTCAATGCAATAACGTTCGGCCATGAGGAGGTGATGAATGGCATTGTTTGTGTTTTCCTGCGCCATGTTAGCGACTCCGTTCAATGTCTTGGGGTCGGGAGTGCTACCATCGGTGAGTTCATTGAATCCGATCATGTTATTGAGCAACTGAATATAATTGGTGATGACTCCAAAATATTCCTGTGCCTCAGTGCCAAGTCCGTTTTGTAGCTCTTCTATGGGCTTATAGTTAGTCGCACTGCCCTCTAAGTTCAGCCTCCGATAAACCAAAGAACCTGTCTGATTAAACATATTCAAAATGTTTATCGGCCTCATATTTCCAAGTCCACCGTCTCCCAAAGAGATGTCTTCAAGTGCTCCTATCTCTATGGATATGCCTTTTGGCCGCGCTCTCGCTATCACGTTCTGTAATTTGTACCACGTCAACGTTATCTGATCCACGACCGGTATCATATTTTCAATGAAAGGCATGGTCTCCAACACTCTCATCTCAGGGGCGGTTATAATATAGCTTAACCGGGTATCCCAATAGCTTGAAGGTCTGCGATAGATGTCGGACTTGTAACCGAAGTTGAAAATCAGTTCTGTTCCAATAATCCATTTCGCCCTGTAGACCACGACCTTATCTTCTTCGGCATCGATCTTGTTTTTCTTGTTGGGCGTGTAAGTCGGCCCGCCCTGAATTACGTTACCTGTTTTTTCGTCTTTTCTGGAATCGTAGAACTGTTTGTTTTTGCTCAAAAACTCTATGTCTAAAACCGGAATCTTAGCGTAGTCGTAAGCCGCCACGCCCGGAGCGGTAGCCCCATAGAAAGTAGGATTAAAATTCTGCCCCGCATTCTTTCGGGCAATCATTTTCAAATCCTCTTCTGTGATCTCGCCCTTGCTCATCTCCTTTGCCGCTTCCTTGCGCACCTGGTCAATAGTCATTAGAATATACTCACCACAGTACCAGATGTCTTCAAACTTAGGATTCACTGTGGGACTCACGATTATATTGTTGGGGTCAACAACACGGAATCCTACCTTACCGGTGATGTTATCGGTGAAGCACTTAAATGCCCAAATCCCGGCGTCAAAACCATAATCACGCACCTGTTGTAACTTGTCTTTCAACCGTTCGTGACTAAATACAGCATCTATATCTTTTTCTATTTGTAAGGACTCGTCATGTTTGTATCCGAAATCCATCTGCATCTGTAGTTCTTCTGCGTCTTCGGGTTCGGTTGGGCTTTTTTTAGCGAGATGGTTCATGCCAAGTTCGTTCAACATCTTTCTCACTTGTAATCCGGCAAAAAGTTCGGCTTCTTTCTGTACCTGATCGTCTAAACTTTCTTTGTCAATAGCCGAAACATTGACAGTGAAGTTGTCGGTCATCTTCGCGAACTTGTTAAGAATGATGCGCTTAAGTTTCGGGATTATAGCAGGAGGACTATAGTCCAAGTTCATGAAACTTGTGTTATCATCTTCCGACAACTCGAACATAGGTTTGTAGATGTCCGTAGGCTGTTTCCCCGCTGCATAAAGTCGGTTAAGATTGTATCTCATCACACCCTTGTTGAAAGACTTTATGCTCTGGTTTTGGAACTGTGTCCAAATCGCTTGCACCATTTGAAGCATCCACTTTCCGTCTTTCTGTTTCGGGTTTATGTCGTGTGAGGGGAAGTAAGGTATTGTCGAAGAGTTTCCAGCCATATTTTTAATTTAAATTTGTACGAAGCACTGATGAGTAAGCCTGTTTATGAATATCCATCCACTTGCTTTTAGGTTTATTGAATTTCTTTGACTTCTTGAATTTTGTGAAGTACTCTGAAGTGTGCGCACCGCTGATTTTCTTAGCTATTTCAAAGCGTCTTAATACCCTAGAAGCTCCAACAAGAGCGTAGCCGCTTGCCATGCCCACATCGTATTTTTTTGTATTAGTGATGTCAAAATCCTTCCAGTCTTTTATCAGTTCGGGGAAGTTTACACGCATTCCGTTTTTGTCAATAAAGGATTCGGTTTCGGTAACCATGTCTATCAATGTTTTTTCACTAGCGGCTACTCCGGGTATTCCTAAAGTTTCTACAATAAAATGTCCATGCCCCCGGTCTTTGAAATGCCTGATTAATCCCTGTCCCCTGGTATTTTCTATGAGCACAGGCGCTCCGTAATAGTGTGCAAGCATCACCATGTCCTCGAAAAACAACTTAGCGGTTTGTGCCCGGTGTTTGTAGAGGCATACAAAGTTTTCATGATGCGATGGGTCGTCTCCTAAAAACAGGTAAACCGCAGCCGCTCCGTTAGAACCCTTACCATCTACGGTGGTTTCGTGTTCATAGGGGTCAATTCCTATGACTATCCGTTTCCCGTTCAACGGATACCATTCTGAACCACGTCTTTCACAGTTGTTTTCTTCGCTTCCTACATCGAAAGCCCACGTAAACCAAAACTTACCGTTGTGCAGAAGTTCTCTTTTTACTTTTTCGCCATCCCATGTAAGTTTGCACTTGTCGTAATGCTTATTTGTCCAATTCAGAGCCGATAAACGCTCGTCAAGGATGTAAGAATTATAAAGACACTTGTCACTGGATGTCCTGAAAGCCTCTCGCCAATTTCTAGGTTTGATTCTAATCTCTTCGGCTTTCCTGCGTGGGTCGTCTATTGAATCTAATGTGTTCTGAATGAAATTAAGGGCTAAATCCTTGTCTGCTTCACCGTATTTGTCCACGTACATCGTATTCTGTGCCGGGGTGAAGTATCGGTAAAGGCCGGATTTTGTACGCCCATTTTTATCCCTTTCACCATAGTCGGATTCATCCCACAAAGAAACGTAGTCATCCATACAACCCTCCATTTCTTCCACGGTGGAGGTGTACAGAGCCTTACCAATGATATTCCTTGAAGTATCTTCTAAGCATGGCTTTATGATCCGATGCCTTCTCAATACGTTTACTTCTACGGTCTTAAAAACCTCATCGCATAGGTAGCGGTGTTTCTTTGAACCGTCATAAGCTGTCTCCACACTAGCAGCATAGTCAACAAAAGATTCCAGCTCTACGTCCGTGAAAACTACTCCTTTCTTACCTTTTACTGCGGGGGCGTAAAATCGCAGTTCGCTTTTAAGTGTCGAGGACGTATCCCACACCGGAATGAAAAAGTCAGGTAATTTCTTGAAACTAGGAATGAATTTCAATTGGAAAATATCCTTCCCGTCACCCTCGGTTTTAGACTGTATCCCCGCGATGGCAGATTGAGTTCTTGATGTGTATTCGTATAGAAAGCAACATCCGAAATATGTCTTGCCATCCCTTCGGCCAGCTAAGTCCAGCATCCCGTAACAATTCGGGTCTTCTATGCAGTATTCCAGAAAATAGGCTTTCTCAAGATGAGCACGTTTAAAGTGAGCAAATCCAATGTCTATTTTCCAATATGCCAAGTAAAAATAATACGTTCCGGTTAGGAACACTGGCTTGCCGTTAATCATTACCCATGCACCGAAAAGCCGTCTGTCCCACTCCCGCGCCCTCCACGTCTGTAGTTCTTCGTCAAAGTGCTCTGGATTCTGTTCTCTTAAAATCTTTTCATGTACGCTTCTTTTGGCGTAGTCTTTGGGTTCATCGAACCTAGGATTGAAATGATCCCAATACTGTTCCTCTTTGATTTCTGAACGTTTTATAATCTCGGAGTCTTGTAATCTGTTTTCAAAATGATTCCACACTTTTCCTACAGGAGGTAAAAAGGCTGTCATCGTCCAATCGTCTTGGACTATCTTGTACTCCGATCCTCCTTCGATTGGCTTAAACATTGGCTCTGGCAAAACTTTCAGGTGTCAATAATCGGCTCTTTGCCTTCTCCACGATCTTCTGATCTTGAAAAACTTTCAGGTAATAAGATTCTAACCTCCCCGCGATTTCGTCACAGTCATTCAAAAGTTTTGTTTTCAGAGAAGTGGCACTGAGCCTATCCTTATCTCCGTCAAAACTTTCGATTGGTTGTGCTATCATCCGGTGGTACTCCCAAAACGTGCCTTCATTCGCGACTATCATTGCCCATGTCAGGTCGTTCTGATCTTTCAAGAACTCAATGAGCATGTCCATTATGTCCTCCGAGAAATCGCCTACACGCTGTAATTTCGATAACTTAACGGCTTCGATATGTTTTGTTTCAGGGTTACGGTTGGCAATCACTAAAGGGGATTTCTTATCGTACATCAAAGCGATGTAGCGAATTAACTGATTGCGATCTGAGTGTGGACAGTCCGCGAAAGACTTGAATTTTGCGAGCTGTGGCAATGCTTCGAGAAGGTCACCTTCGACCGCCATCACGTTATATTTCAGCCTTTCAAAATCTTGATTTGAATACTCCATTGTGCGAAAGATAGAATGTGTGTCGTAAATAATTATGATTTAGAGGGTGTCCGTTAAGTTTGTACTGAACAAAACATAAAATCAAATGGCATTAGTTGTTAATACAGTGGGAACTTCGGCTTATACGAACAATCCCCAATTCCCCGGAATGAATACGCAAGCCGCATCTTACACCCCAACTATTCAAGATGCTAACCAGATCATAGAATTCTCAGCGGCAGGAACTTTAACGGTTCCGCCAAATGCGTCAGTTCCATTCCCGATAGGCACTACGTTGACGGTAATGGCATTCGTAACAGGCGCGGCAGCAGTAGCGGTTGCCCCTGGTTCTGGTGTTACTATTCGCGCAAGGGGTGCATTCGCTCACTTGAACAATCAGTACAGCGTAGGTTATCTGACTCAGGTTCGATTAAATGAGTGGTATTTTTCAGGAGACATCGTAGCTTAAAAAAATAAATATGAAAGCAAAATTAAAACGTTCAGGCATAGGCAAGAGTTCTGCATCACAACCCAAAGGCAGCGATGTAGACTTTGCAAACTTTGGAAACATTAAATCCAATACCTACACTAAAAACCCGACCGGTGGCCCCGATTATAATGGGACGCAAGGTGTGCCTTCTATAAAAAAAGGCGATGAAGGTGGCCGTGATGGCGCTGGGTATTATGTTGAACAGGCATTGGGATGGAAGAAAGGTGACGTAGCCAACAACCGCAAAGACAACACGTCAAGTAAAAGCAACTACCACGCTAAGTTTGATAACGATACCAATGCCTTCGTGGCAAATACAGGACATACTGAGCCCCGCGAAAAAACTGCCGCTGTTAAACTTCTAAGGCTTCAAAAAGACAGTCCGCTTTGGCCTAAAGGTATTGATGCCGGAGATCAGGCTATAGGTACTTCATTCAAATTCGACAACAACGCCAAAAATAAAAGCAAGGGACTTACTGCTGGAGGTTCGCAAAATCCTGTAAAAGGAGGTGGCGCAAAGAAACACGGTGGTGTAAATGGATCCAATTCTAATAAAGGAATGGCGTTAGGCAAATCCGGTAATCGTGGAGGTTTCAGTGCAGCAACCAAAGGTGCGACTGTAACTTCATACGGAATGAAGAAACCATACTCTAAAAATCAAAAACTAGGATAATGGAAGATAACGTAACAGAATCTACCGAACCAGAAGTTACACCTACTGAAACTCCAGAAGTTGTTCCTGTACAATTCAAAAGAGCCTATTGTAAGAATTGCGCTAAGGACATCTACGTTCCAGAAGGTTCGCCTGAGTATTGCACTAATTGCACCCCGTAATCCAATACGTTAGCGACCGCCAGTAGACTATCTACGGTGTAGGCTTTATCAGCGTTCTCAATGCTTCTTACCTGTGAAATAGCTAGTTTAGAATGCTTTGACACGTAGTACAACGAAAGGTTCTTTGCCTTTCTTTCCTTTTTTAAGAGCGATCCTATTTCTTTCTTTGTCATATTTTCTCGTATAATGGGTAGTTCTCATTTTTCCTTTTAACTTTTTGCTCGATGGGATAATCTATTCCATCGGCTTTAGCCTGTGTCTGCATTATCTTGGCCTTATCCAGGTTGTCACAATATTTCAACTGCGATTTCCCTCTGACTAATATCCTTGTCCTGTACTTAGGCTTTTCTGGCTTGTTTACATTCTTGTTTCTACGACCTCTGTTTTCAGACGGGATCACCAATGGGTCTAAGAAAAACTTCTTCATCTTGTCGTCAAAATCGCGGAACAACATCCTGGACTTATTAGTGAGCGCAAAAACATGTCCTTGGGTGCGATTACTGTCTCTTGATACCTCCGAGATAAATCCTTGTCGATGCAATACGTTTATGGTCATGTAGGCAAAGGTTTTAATGATAAATGACTTCACCATTATTTTGTTCTCGACCATGAACTTACAGAAATGCCTCATGTCCATCTTGTCAAATCCTGTGGTAGCTGAATACAAGCGCAACCCGGACAGCACAATAAATGATTGCGGCGTAACCACTTCCCCAAACCTAAATTTCCATGATCGCAGCAAATCTTTTTTTACGGTCTCCATTACTAAAGAAGAGTATTCTAAACCCACTGTCCATACACTCCACTTCTGATACTCAATGGATTTTTTAACACGATAGCGTTTCATGAAATTCCTATTTATCGGCTCTTTCTTAACCGCTGGCATTGCTATTGTGCCATCAATCCATTCTACGCTATTCGACATAAAAGTAAATTAAACTATGGTTAGTGGTCATGCTTGGATACCAAAGGCAAATAGGTTCAATGGTTAGTGAGTAGTAGAGAAGTTTCATAATATTCTTTTTTCGCGGGGAGACATTGAACTTAATGGCTTACATTCTGGGCAATAATCTTTTCCTCTAATCACAACCCAGCCATTTGCTCTTGAAGACATCCTTTGATCAATGGCGCTTTTATTACGGTTATCAACACCAAAATTCGTTCCGCAACCACCATCACAAATCAAATATGTTTCTCTGACTATCATATTTGTTTCGCTAAAATATCCTCTTGTGTCATGCAGAAATATTTCTTGCCTTCTATTAGATTTTCAAAGTCTGCATCCTTGGCGTAATAAATAACATCACCTGGGACGACATCTACCTCGGGTAAGTTTTTCAACGGTGTTCCGATGTGAATAAGTCTAGCCCTGTTGATGTCTTGTGTTTTCGGATTCATTTCGGTAACAAGTCCGCTTCCACTCATTCTAACCTTGATCTTGACTCCGCCGACCTCTATTTCTTCGATGTCATCGTATTCGTACTCCATTGCCTCACAGAACACCCGGCCTCCGATCATGGTCAACACTCCGTCTTTAACTTTGCACCACACCATCTCCAAAGGAACCGCGTAGTAACGCTCGTCTTCATATTCTATTCGGGAATCCAGGTCTATGGCGGTGTAGTGGAAGTAAACCTTATCCCCTACTTCTACTTCGGAGACAAAATTGTCGTAGAAATAATGAGGACGGGAATATCCCATTGGTAGAGCCACCACAACACCACTGGTCTGTCTGTAGTCGGTCTGATTGAAGGCCAAACTATGCAGTTCGGTGTTCCGAAGGTCGGGGTCTAAAAATATTTCAAGGCCAGCTTCGGAGACATAGCTTTCCTTTGTTTGGTACTCGACTTTTACTAGGATGCAGTTAATTATAGGTTGAATCATTCAATAATCTATTAAATTCAGTTAACAATTCTTTGTTGCTTTCTTTATCTTCTAACATTGCGTTCAGCAAGTAGTAATGAAGGTTTTTATCGTCTCTTACTGATTTGCTTTCAAGGGCTTCTTTTGAAGTTACCTCAAATAAATATTGAAAAATAATTTCTCTTTGATCCTCATAGGTTGCATTGCAAAATACTGTCAATTTATCATGCTTAAATAGAATGGATTTGTCATCCATGAAATCCTCACTAAGTTTTTTTATCGTTGTCTCTGGCGACCATCCGTTTTTCAAGCACTCATCAGCTACATGAAACAGACTAACATCAATTCCTTTTTTACCTAATTCTAAAACAGACATTGAAACCGGAAATCCATCTTGATAAAACATTTTACCAACCCTACCAATGCAAATAAATCTATCTCCAAATTTGTCTATTTCAAATTGTCCGAACTTCATATTACCTTTTTAACACCTGCATTTAAAAACGCTTTCACTACTCCATCGTTAGATATTTTATCCATGATGGCCGCGCCTTTTTCGTCTACTTTGATTTCAAATTCTCCCATATTGATATGATCGATCTTCTGCTTTCGGATTTCGCGTTTGATCTCGCGAATGTAATCTCGCTGGGCATCGGTAATTGACTTAGCTCTTTTGTTAAGGTCTGCAATGTCATCGAAGGGGAGAAAGTATTTGCTCATGAGAAATGTTTTGTTTGTTCACTTGGTTCTCCTTCCAATGTCTGAATAGGTATCGCGTTTTTTTGAAAATTAGGAGACGCTTCAATTATCTCGCATCCGTCCTCAATTTCAAATTTATGATCGCATTTTGGGCAGCATACTTCGCGTTTAAATTTGAATCCTACTGCCTTTTGACCAAGATTCATCCACTCGACTTTTACAATCTGTCCCATCCAATGAAAGTAGTCACCTAGTTTTGCTGTTATCATTCTTTCCAATATTTACATCCCTTTCTTTCACACTCAAAATGCGGACGGTAAAATCCGTTCCAAAAGTCGTGGCACTTCAATTTATGAAAGCCAAGAAAGCATAATAGTTTTCTCATTTGTAAAGATTATCGTGAACCAATTGCTTTAATGCCTCTCTGGATAATTCTATGTTAAGACCAGGATCATCTAACATTTTATATACTTGACTAAGACAATCCCGCATCTTATTATAACTAGCATTAGTCCTTTTCAGTATTTCTGTTGTGCCCGTTATCATTTTATCTTTTCGTCCTGTATCCAATTTGTCTTTTTGAGCTAACCTATTTAGTAATACCATCATCCCAAATCGTGCATCATCAATCCATTTTCTATCAGAAATTAATTTGCTGTTATACTCATCTACAACCTTTTGTTGAGTCAGCGTGGCATTTTTAACGCCAATCTTTCCTATCTCATCCATCTCTTTTTGCTCCTCTTCAAATTCTTGAAGCACCTCCAAAACAATAGGAATAAATTGAGATACATAATAAATGTTAGCTGTTTCTTCTGTCATTTTTTTTTATCATTTTATCTCTAATTCTTTGTTCTCACTTGCGGAATAATAATTCTGTAATTGATGCACGTGCTCACAGTTTTTGCAAACACAGATAAACCCATTTGGTAGCGGCTTGAATATCTTACCGGCGCTCCAAATCAACCGTTCCCCGTCAACCCCGATAACCCAAGCCTTTTGATCCCGGTAAGGCTTTAAATCTGTTTCTTCAAATCGAGCCTTCAGTAGCCATTCCTCGGTTAATGGAATCGGATCCTCAATATGAATCATACAGTTCAAAAATCACCCGATAAATCATTCCTTTTGAAATCATTGGATAACTTATCATTTTTATCTGACTCTTCTTTTTCAATCACATTGCCCATCCTGTCGTATAGAACAATCTTCTTCATGCTGTCTATTACCCTCCCAATTTTGTAAACCTGTTTACAATCAAGGGGGAATTGCTTATGCTCATTCTCTAAATCTTTCTGTTTTAATTCTTCTTTTATTTGTTCTATCTTCTCATTAAGCACTGTGGAGATGGGCATTTCATAGTTCATTTTTTTTGCCTTCTCTTCCAGCACTACTTGATTAGACTCGGCTCTCAAAAAAGCATCACCTATTTTTTTGTCGCTAATTAATGATATTCTGTTTTTTAAACTTTTAATATGGTCTTCGTCTCCAAGGATAATAAGCTCTCCAATTATGTGATGTGGAACGTCTGTTTTTATCATTTTATCAGGTCTCCGTGTGAATCGTACAACGTAATTAATTTTGCGTTATTGCCAACTTGAGGATGGTCTACATGAAGGGTGTATGGGAATTGCTTATGCTCATTCTCTAAATCTTTCTGTTTTAATTCTTCTTTTATTTGTTCTATCTTCTCATTAAGCACTGTGGAGATGGGCATTTCATAGTTCATTTTTTTTGCCTTCTCTTCCAAAACCTTCTGATCGGTTTCGGCCCTTAAAAAAGCCGCACCTAGCTTATTGTCTATAACCGATATTGATTTGCTTTCGCCTTCTTCCATTAGCACTCAACGTTAAATACCAAATTATTTGCCCCTGAATTATTAAGGTTAACATGTGCCCCGCTATTAAAAACACCGTTAACCCAATATGGCCTCCAAGGAGAAGTAAACTGATAAGGATTATATGGATTGATTACAATAGGATTACCCCAATTTTGGATAATAGTGTTGGTTTCGAGTTTGTATTCTTTCCATGCGCCATCTGGGAACAGTTTTTCGATCTTATCAATGAACTCACTAAGGATTACTTGTCCTTCGAGTTTGATGGTCTTGGCTTCGGTATTAATTTGTATCTTCATGTTTCGGTGATTTCATACTCACAAATATATCACTAAAAATAAATACTCCAATTACTTTGAAAAGTAAATTTTTCCGATACATTTGTATCCACAAACTAAATCACTGAAAATATGGGCAATTTCGCTAAGGGAGTGGCTAAACTTGAAAAGAAAGGCTACTCAAAATCTTACGCTGGTTCAGTAATGTATGATGCTGGAAAAACTAAGTATGGAAAAGCAGGAATGGCTAATAAAGCCGCTGCCGGACGGAAGAAAGCTGGTAGTAAAAAGGCTTAAATAGTGAGAGTAATTTTCACATATTTCTGCCTTTGTGCTGCCCTGAATGCGCACCTAATTTTAGACATGCACAAGCGGAAGGTTGGCAAACCCATAATCCATTGGCTATCGGCTTTGGTCGTATTTTTTGTAGCCTCTGGATTTGGGTTTATTAACACATTGTTCACCAATTACGCTTGGTGGCAGTTTGCTTTCTATTCGATGGCTATCCATTTGGCCTTATTCGACCCAATTTGGAATTTTCTGCATAAAGAGTCATGGTATTACAGCGGGACTTCATCAAACCCTTCGCGAGCGTGGATGGATAAGTTTTGGTCGGTCACCCCGCCTTTAGCGCAGCCGCTGTTCCGGTTCATTTTCTTTTATCTTGGGTATGCGGTTTACTATCGGTGGAACGAAATTGTAGGATGACACATTCCGATCAGCAAGGAACGCATTTTAGAGGCTAAAGAACTGCTGAAAAACGGTGATTTGAAGACTTTGGAGATTAAACTCAGGGATTTAAGGTACGGATTAGAAAAATACGAAAAAAGCATAACAAATGGCAGGGGTAAATAAGGTAATTTTATTGGGTAGGCTGGGCAAAGACCCAGAAGCCAGAACCATTGAAAGTGGTGTGATGGTAGTAAATTTTTCACTTGCTACATCTGAGTCTTTTAGGGACAAGGTAACGGGTGAAAAAAAGGAGACAACAGAATGGCATAACGTGGTGTTGTGGCGCGGGTTAGCGGAGACAGCAGCTAAGTACCTTCACAAGGGTGATCAGGTTTACATTGAAGGTAAATTAAAAACAAGGAGTTGGGAGAAGGACAACATTAAGCGTTACACCACAGAAGTATTAGGTTATTCAATGACTTTGCTTTCTCAAAAAAATGAACCGCAACGTCAAACTGCCGATACATCGAGAAACAATTATTCGGATGCGCCGACTGACGATTCCGACCTGCCGTTCTGATGCGCAAACTCACCTTCCAACAGAAGCGAATCAGAGCCTGTGATCGGATTTTAAGACGTGCCTACAAAATGCTTAACGAAAAAAAATATCAAGGCTCGTCAGACAATTTACAAGAACGGATAAACTACTTTGAAGAGGGAAAGGACAGGATTGAAATTTCGCTTTAATGATGACTAATGGAAAAAATAATCGTTAATTTTTTAGGTGAGGACATCAAGGTTGATAAAACCGCATGGCATAATTGGATTAAAGTTTGTCAGCGTATTCATCGCATAAAGTCAAAACACGAAGTAGTGGAGTGGAATTGTGCCGGGTTCAGAGGGTATAAAACAAAATAGAATGAAATATCAAGACGTCCACAAAGAAGTCAAACGCAACATCGGCCAAATTATCAAATTACTGGTCAATGAAGAAAGAATTAAAGCCGAAACCGGAAGCATGATTGCTGAAGAGCTAAAAAAAATTGCAGATGACCCAATGTCTGTTTTGATTGACTCTGGGTTAATTAATATGGAAAAAGGATTAGAAGTTATGTACAACAACAAAAAAC
>Ga0302321_100003614_pt1 | contig 13281 bp, 7 predicted proteins | sample Fen_T0_1_FD_202505 | JGI IMG/M metagenome (GOLD analysis project Ga0302321, IMG submission 202505) | Peat permafrost microbial communities from Stordalen Mire near Abisko, Sweden - Fen_T0_1 | ecosystem: Environmental > Terrestrial > Soil > Wetlands > Permafrost | place: Sweden: Abisko...
ACCGTCATCGACAGCGTCGCCATGTCCGCCAGGAATTGCGCGGCGAACTTCTCCGAGATTTCGCCGATCTCAACCCCTTCGGCCCGGGCAGCGCGAATGATCTTGTCGTCTACGTCGGTGAGGTTCATCACCCACGTGACCCGCAGGCCCTTGTAGCGCAGGTAGCGCACCAGGAGATCGGCGAAGAGGAACGAGCGGAAATTGCCGACGTGGGCGGGGCCGTAGACGGTGGGGCCGCAGCTGTAGATGCGAACGTGACCGGGCTCAACCGGCACGAGATCGCGCACGGCCCCGGCCATCGTGTCGTGGAGGCGGATCGTCATGCGTCCCCCTCGGCTGCGGCGCGCGGCGGCTCGACTGGGACCAGCCACGCGACGGCGAGCGCCGAGATGGACCGGCCCGCTCCCTCGGGACCGGCCAGATTGCCCGACGAGGCCTTCACATTCACCGTTGCGGCAGGGACGCCCAGAGCGGCGGCGATCGCCTCGCCCATGGCCGGCAGAAGCGGGGAAAGCTTGGGCCGTCCGGCCACGATCGTCACATCCACGTTGCCCGGAACCCATCCGGCGGCGCGGACCTGCTGGGCGACGCCGGCCAGCAGAACCCGACTGTCGATCCCGGCCGGGGTCCGCGAGTCGGCCGGGAAGAGCCGTCCGAGGTCGCCCAGACCGGCCGCCCCGAGAAGCGCGTCGGCAACCGCGTGGAGGGCCACGTCCCCATCCGAATGGCCGGACAAGCGCGGTGCGCCTTCGATGGGCAGACCGCCGAGGATCAGCGGCTCGCCCGGGCCGAAGGGATGGCAATCGGTGCCCAGCCCTATTCGACCCGCTGTGGCCGGGCGTTCCGCCACAGCCACGGCCGAGCCGGGCGCAACGGCAGCCTGACGGCCGGGTACGAGGCCGCCGTCCAGGAAAGCGGCGGCACGGGACAGATCGATGGGCACGGTCACCTTGAGGTTCGTGGCTTCGCCGAGGATTGCATGAACCTTGATTCTACAGGCCTCCAGCAGTGAAGCCTCATCGGTCCAGTTTTCCGCGCCGCCGGGGGGGTAAACGGCATAGGCGTGCTGAAGCAGGCTGCGCCGTACGCCCTGCGGCGTCTGGGCCGCGGCGACGTCGGTCCGGTCGACGGTGCTGCCGACGAAATCCCCGTCGAGCCGTTTGAGCGTCTCGGTCACCGGCACGATCGGGATCGCGGCCCCGTGGATCGCGGCGGCTTCCGCAACCGCACGAATCAGGCCCGGGCTCGCGAGCGGCCGGGCCGCGTCGTGGACGAGAACAACCGGGTCCGCGGCGGGGTCCGCGGCGGTGGCCGGTTCGGCCGCGTCCAGCTCGATGAGAGCCGCCACGCCCGCCGCGACCGACTCCTGCCGCCTCTCGCCGCCCGCGACCACCGACACCACGGCGTCCGGCAGCCACGACTCGGCCGCTATCTCAGCGACCCGCCCGGGCGACGCCGCAATGACGATGCGTGCCACGCCGGCCGCCGCGAGTGCCTCCACGGACCAGCGCAGCACCGACTTCCCGTTCAGTTCGGCGAGGAGTTTGTCCTGGCCGCCCATGCGGCGGCTCGCACCGGCGGCGACCAGCACGGCGTCGATCGGTGTCGTCCGCTTTCCCGGGTCGTCACCGCCGCTCACTCGGCGTGCGCCTGCGCGAACACCATCCGGCCCATCACAGTCTGGAGGACGCGGGTCACGGCCACGTTCAGCTCCTGGCCGACGAGCCGGGCCCCACCCTCGACGACGACCATCGTGCCGTCGTCCAGATAGCCGACGCCCTGGCCGGCTTCCTTGCCCTCGGTTATCACCTTGATCTTGAGTTCATCGCCGGGCATCAACGCCGGTTTCAGAGCATTGGCCAGGGAGTTGATGTTGAGCACCCGGATCGACTGCAGATCGGCCACCCGATTCAGATTGAAGTCGTTGGTCAGGATAGCCGCGCCTCGAGCCCTTGCGAGAGAAACCAACTTCGAGTCGACGTCACCGGCATCTGCCGGATCGTCGCTCACGATCTCGACCGGGGTTGAGCCGTCCTTCTGGAGCCGGGCGAGGATCTCGAGACCTCGCCGGCCGCGAGCTCGTCGCTGCGTGTCCGAACTGTCGGCGATGCGTTGCAACTCATCGAGGACGAAATGCGGAACGATCAGACGGTGGTACAGGAAGCCCGAGTCCACGATGTCGGCTATCCGGCCGTCGATGATGGCGCTGGTGTCCACGACAACCTCGGTCTCGCCTCCGCCGGCCGACGGCCGGCCGTCCTTGTGGCGAGTAAGCCCGGAGGCCTCGGCCGCCGCCACCAGATCCTCACGCTTGGCAACGGTGAGACCGAGCATTCCCAGACCGAAGCAGACCGAGACACCGACCGGCAGATAGGTGCCGTAGGGCTGCGGCAGAACGGCGAGCGGAAGCCCCAGCAGGAGCGCGATCAACAGGCCGATGACGAGTCCGACGATGGCGGCGACGAATTCCACGGTCGACATTTCCTGGACGCCACGGATCAGGCGGCCGGCCGGAACAACCGTGAGGTACGGCAGCAGAAGGAGCCCGACCGATGTCCAGGCGACGATCCAGATCGGGATCAGCAACGCCGGCGAACCGGTTCTCTCGAACGACGGCTGCTCGGCAAGCACGAATCCCAAGCCGACGAGCGCGCCAATGGCAGCGCCGAGCAGGCGGATGATACGAATCACTCTTACAGGCCTTGCGACGAAGCGGTTAAGGGATGATCTGGATGAAGGGATGAATGCGCTTCGCCCGTCCAGCCTAGCATCGCGGATCGCACATCACCAGACCCCACCACCGCGACGGGCGGCGACGACGACACCCGAGTACGCGACCCGGCGGAGTCCGCCGGCCTAACGGCCTCCCGGGACGCGAGCACCGGCCGCCGGGCCGCGGGGTGCCGCTTGATCATCATGTTCTCCGGCCGGCCCCGTGCCGATACCCAGCGCGTGGCCGATGGCGGCTCGCAGGTTGGCCACGGCCACAACCTCCATTCCGGGCACGGGCGGTACATCTCCGCGGCGCGAACTCGGAACGATTGCCTTGACGAAGCCGAGCCGGGCCGCCTCTCGCAGCCGCCGCTCCAAGCCCGGAACTGCCCGAAGCTCGCCCAGCAGCCCGACTTCGCCGATCGCAACGAGGTCGCGCGGAACCGGTCTGTCGCGAAGCGACGAGGCCAGGGCCAGGCAGAGAGGCAGGTCCAACCCCGGATCGTCGAGTTCCAGTCCACCGGCCAGGTTGGCATACACGTCGTGGCTGCCGAGGCCGATGCCGGCACGCCTGCCAAGCACGGCGACCAGAAGCGCGAGCCGGCTGGTGTCCACGCCCGATGCGGTCCGGCGAGGGCTGCCGTAGCCGCCCGGCGCCACGAGCGCCTGGACCTCGACGAGGATCGGCCGAGTTCCTTCTAGGGTTGCTCCGGCGACGCTGCCGGGGGCGTGCTCGTCCGTGGGCGCCAGAAAGGCCCGGCCGGGATCGGCCACTTCGACCATGCCGCGTTCCGCCATCTCGAACACGCCCACCTCTTCGGTGGATCCGAAGCGGTTCTTCGTCGCGCGCAGCAGCCGCAGCGTAGCCGTGCGGTCGCCTTCCAGGTTCATCACAGCATCGACGAGATGCTCGAGCGTCTTGGGACCCGCCAGCGACCCGTCCTTGGTTACGTGCCCTACGAGGATGACGGCGATGTCGTCGCCCTTTGCCATCTCCATCAACCGCAGTGCGCATTCGCGAACCTGCCCGACGCTCCCCGCCGGTCCGTCGAGCTCGTCGACCGTCACCGTCTGGATCGAGTCCACGATCAGCGCTATGGGCCGGGACTCGCGCGCCATGTCGATGATTCGGCCGACGTCGGTTTCGGCTACGACGGAGATCCGCTCGGCCGCGATACCCTCGAGCAGGCCGAGCCGTCCGGCACGCAACCTCACCTGGCCGGCCGATTCCTCGCCCGTGGCATAGAGCACGTCGCGCCCAGCACCGGGGCTGCCGGGGCTGCCGGGGCTGCCGGGGCTGGGGCTGCCGGGGCCCACCGGACCGACTGCCAGGCCGGCCGCGGCCTGAAGAAGCAGAGTGGATTTGCCGATTCCCGGCTCCCCGCCGAGCAGCACTGCCGAACCAGGGACCAGACCGCCGCCAAGGACCCGGTCAACTTCACCGATCCCTGTGGCGATGCGGACGGGCTCAGCCTCGCGCAGCCCGCTCAGCGATTGCGGCCCCCCGGCCCGGCCCCCCGGCCCGGCCGCGGTTGATCGGCGCTTCGTGTCGGCCTCACGGACGACGGTCTCGACCAGGGTGTTCCAGGCGCCGCACGTCCGGCACTGACCCTCCCACTTGAGATGGGCGGCGCCGCACGACTGACAGATGTAGCGGCTTTGCTGACGGCCCACCCCTCGGCGTCGGCTAGCGGGCGGCTTCGACGGGTTGCTTTTCCTCGACAGGGTGGATGTCCAAACCCGCCTCGGAGCCCTTGTCCACGATGATGGACGTTCCGGGCGGCAGCTTGCCCAGCAGGAGCTGCTCCGCCAGGACGTCCTCCACCATGTTCTGGATGACGCGGCGAAGCGGCCGGGCGCCGTACGCCACGTCGTAGCCGATCTTGATGATGTGATCCTTGGCCGCCTGCGTGACCTCGAGGCTCATGCCCTGGGCCTTGAGCCGGTCGCGGACGCGAGCCAGCATCAGGTCCACGATCAGAGTGATCTCCTCGACCGTGAGCGAACGGAACACCACGGTGGCATCAATGCGGTTGAGGAACTCGGGCCGGAATGTCGCCTTGAGCTCCTTGTCGACCTTCTCACGCATCAGGTCGTGCGAGGCCGTGGCGCGGGCTTCGTCCGTCTCGCCCTGCTGGCGGAAACCGAGCGAAGAGTTGGTCTGCAGCTGCCTGGCGCCCAGGTTGCTGGTCATGATGATGATGCAGTTGCGGAAGTCCACCCGACGGCCCTTGGCATCGGAGAGATGCCCGTCCTCCAGGATCTGGAGCAGCATGTTGAAGACTTCCGGATGGGCCTTCTCGATCTCGTCGAGCAGAACCACCGCGTAGCTCTTGCGCCGGACCGCTTCGGTCAGCTGGCCGCCCTCGTCGAAACCGACGTATCCGGGAGGCGCCCCGACCAGCCGGCTGACGTTGTGCCGCTCCATGAACTCGCTCATGTCGATCTTGATGAGCGCGTCCTCGCTGCCGAACATGAACTCGGCCAGGGCCTTGGCCAATTCCGTCTTGCCCACCCCGGTGGGGCCGAGGAAGACGAACGAGCCGATCGGGCGCTTGGGATCCTTGAGCCCGGCGCGAGCCCGGCGGACGGCCTTGGAGACGATCTCGATCGCTTCCTGCTGCCCGATGACCCGCTTGTGGAGATCGTCCTCCATGTGGAGCAGCCGCTGCGACTCCTCCTCGGCGATGCGGGTGACCGGAATGCCGGTCCACATCGCGACGACGTGGGCGATTTCCTCTTCGTCTACCTGGGGCTGTTCGTTGGAGATCGACGCCTGCCACTCCGACCGGAGGTCGTCTGCCTTCTGGCGCGCCGACGCTTCCGTTTCGCGCAACGTGGCGGCTTCCTCGTACTCCTGCGCGTTGATTGCGGCGTCCTTCTCGCGCGTGATCTTGTCGAGTTCCTTTTGGGCCTCGCGCAAAGCCGGCGGCGCCGACGCGTAGCGCAGCCGAACGCGGCTGGCCGCCTCGTCGATCAGGTCGATCGCCTTGTCGGGCAGATGGCGGTCGGTGATGTAGCGAGTGGAAAGGTCCACAGCGGCCTGAACGGCTGCGTCCGTGATGGTGACCTTGTGGTGCTGCTCGTAGCGCTCGCGGATGCCCATGAGGATGGCAACGGATTGCTCCAGCGTGGGCTCTTCCACCATGACCGGCTGGAAGCGGCGCTCCAGAGCGGCGTCTCGCTCGATGTACTTGCGATACTCGTCCAGCGTGGTGGCGCCGATGCACTGCAATTCGCCGCGGGCGAGCGGCGGCTTGAGAATGTTCGCGGCGTCTATTGCACCTTCGGCTGCGCCGGCGCCCACGAGCGTATGCAACTCATCGATGAAGAGAATCGCGTCGTTGGTGCTGCGCAGCTCCTCGATGATCTTCTTGAGCCGCTCCTCGAACTCGCCGCGGTACTTGGTTCCGGCGACGAGTGAGCCGATGTCCAGGGTCAAGACGCGCTTGTTGGCGAGCGTCTCGGGGACATCGCCACTGACGATGCGATGGGCCAGACCCTCGGCGATGGCCGTCTTGCCGACGCCGGGCTCGCCGATGAGAGCTGGGTTGTTCTTCGTGCGACGGCTCAGGATCTGGATGACCCGCTCGATTTCCTTCTCGCGGCCGATGACCGGATCGAGCTTGCCCAGGCGGGCAGCCTCGGTCAGGTTGATGCCGAGCTGATCGACAGTGGGCGTCTTGCTGGCGCGCTTAGTCTCCTGTGCCGGGCCGGCTGAGGATGACTGCGAGAGCACGCGGATGACTTCGTGGCGGACCTTGTCCAGGCTCACGCCCAGGGACTCAAGAACGCCCGCGGCGATACCCTCGCCTTCGCGGACCAGGCCCAACAGCAGATGCTCTGTGCCGATGTAGTTGTGGCCCAGGCGGCGGGCCTCGTCAATCGCCAGCTCGATGACGCGCTTGGCGCGCGGCGTCAACCCGACTTCGCCGACGACCGGACGGTCGCCGCGGCCGATGATGAATTCGACGGCGGTCCGGACCTTGGGCAGCTCGACGTTCATGTTCTCGAGGACACGAGCCGCTACGCCCTCGCCCTCACGGACGAGGCCAAGGAGCAGATGCTCGGTCCCGATGTAGTTGTGATTGAACCGCTGGGCTTCGTCCTGCGCGAGCGTCAGGACTTTGCGGGCGCGATCCGTGAACTTGTCGAAGCGATCCATGGGGTTTGGCCTGTTCTTGCTGGCCTGTTGGGACGACCTTGCGGCCGCCGTTCGGAGACCGTTGGGGCATCCTAGCACGCCGTGCTTACCGTGTAACTCGCCCCGTCCGGGGAGGTCCTGACGGCTCAGGACGTGGTCCCGTTGCGTTACCCGGCAGGTCTTTCGCGCTCAGTCCGGTTCGAGTGGGGTGGAATAGAAGCACGTTTGGGGTTTGCCCACCGAAAAGGGACGCCCCCCGGTTGTGCCGGAGGGCGTCTCGTCCTGTCGGTATAGGTTGTACGCGTCAGGCTTGCGTCCGGATTACCCGGCCCGCCTGGCGGCGCGGTTGCGGATTACTCCGCGGGAGCTTCGGGTGCAGCTTCCTCGACTACCGGGGCTGCTTCTTCCGCGGCTGGAGCCTCGGCAGCAGGAGCCTCGACGGCCGCCTCGGCCTTGGGGGCCTTCGGAGCCTTGGGGGCCTTGGCCGGCTTCTCGGCCTCGCCCGCAGGAGCCTCGCCCGCAGGAGCGTCGGCCGTCTCGGTCGCAGGAGCCTCGGCAGCAGGAGCCTCGGCAGCAGGAGCCTCGGCCTTTTCGGCCTTGGGGGCCTTGGGGGCCTTCGGGGCCTTGGCCGCAGGAGCTTCCTGCGCCGTAGCTTCGGCTTCGGGCTCGCCGGCTGCCGCCTTCTCGGACTCGGCCACCTGGGCACGAATCTGAGCGAACGCGGAGGCCAGCGTGTTGTCGATCCCGCCTTCGGGTTCCTGAACGGCATCCTGCATCGAGTACCCGCGCTCCGGGCGAGGACGTCGCTCGGGGCGAGGCTGCATCGGCACCGGGGCCGCGACCGGCGTCGGGGCCTGACCCGGTTCCGGCGTGGGCCGGGCCGGCGGCTCCTCGGTCTGCTTGAGGCTGAGGCCGAGCCGATGGCGTTCGGAGTCCAGGCTGATGATCTTGAGCTTGAGCGTCTGGCCCTCGTGAACGACATCGCCCGGATGGGCAACGCGCTGGTGGGACAGCTCACTGATGTGGATCAGTCCCTCGAGACCGTCGCGCACGCGCACGAAGGCGCCGAAGTTCACAAGCTTGGTGACGGTGCCGTCGATGACGTCGCCGACCTTGAAGTCCGCAACCGTGGAGTGCCACGGATCCGGCTGCAGCTTGCGGATCGAAAGGCTGATGCGACCGCGCTCGTGGTTGATGTCGATGACTTCGGCTTCAACCTGCTCGCCGACCTTGTAGCCGGACTCGGGGTTGTTGACCTTGTTCCACGAGAGCTCGCTCTTGTGGACGAGGCCGTCGATCCCGCCGAGGTCGATGAAGACGCCGAAGGGCGCGATCGAGCGGACGGTGCCGCTGACCTTCTGGCCGACCTGGAGGCTGCTGAAGAGCTCGTCCCGCTTCTCGCGGCGCTCCTCGTACAGCGCGACCTTCTCGGACAGGATCAGGCGATTGGCCTTGCGGTTGACCTCGAGGATCTTCAGGCGGAGCTTGCGGCCGACGTACGGCTGCAGCTTCTCGGCGATTTCCTGCGCGGCGTCGCGGGGCTGGTCGTTCTGCGGGCGGCGCGGGAAGTCCACGATCTGGCTGATCGGGACGAAGCCGCGGATGCCGCAGTCGACGATGAGGCCGCCCTTGTTGTGGTCGATGACCGGCGCGTCGATGATCACGCCCGTCTCGAACTGCTCCTGCATCGAACGCCACTTGCGCTCGAGGCCGGCACGGCGCAGCGAGAGGACGACATGGCCTTCCTGCGACTCCGGCTGCAGCACGTAGACGAGGACGACGTCCCCGACACCGAGCGCCGGGGTGGTCGAGTCGGCATGCCGACCGTAGAGCTCACGGTTCGAAACGACACCTTCGCTCTTGGCTCCGATATCGACGAGGATCTCGTCGCGATCGATCCGAACGACTGTGCCTTCGACGACGTCGCCGTGCTTGAAGCTCTTGATATCCGCGTCCTGCTCGGCCAGGAGCTCTTCCATGGTCGTGGGCTCGGGCCGGTTGACAACCGGCGCGGCGACCACTTCCTCGTCGAGCTCCTCGGCGGCGGGCGCGTCGGCCAAATCCGCCTCACTAACGGCGGGAACGGCCTCGGCTTCGGCAACTGCCTCGGGTTCGGGGGCGGCCGGGGCGGGCGGCGCGCTGATCTCGGACTCTGCGGCGACGCTTGTTTCGGCGGGCTCGTCGATGGCTACTGCCTCGACGGCTTGTTCGGACGCCAGGTCAGCGACCGGGGCAATTGCCTCGGTCTCCGGCGTAGTCCCGCCCGTGAGTTCTTCGGTCAAGATTTGTCTCCTATGGTCAATGGTTGCCCGTAAAAGCAAGAACGGCCTGAGCCGCGCTCACGCCGTTCGTCGATCAGCAGTCCGGGGGCTTTCGTGCGCTCGGTCCACTCCTTCGATGAGGCTATGGTCGGCCAACTTTGTCGGTTCCTGCCCTTGGGCCGCGTGAATGTAGCACACGCGATCAAGCTGCAACAGTCGATTGCCTTCGGGCAGAGCCGGCAGCAACGGCACCGACTCGTCCCACTCACTAAATACGCCCCGTCCGTACAATCGGATCATGCCCGAGTTGCCCGACCTGTCGATCCTCGCCGACTCGTTCAGCGCCGCCCTCGTCGGGCGGACCGTCGCAGCGGCCGAGGCGCCGGGACCGTTGACCGTGCGGGGAACCCCCGGCGAGTTGCAGGCACTCGTCGGGCAGCGGCTGGAGCGGTTCTATCGCCGCGGCAAATTCCTCTGGCTCGAGTTCGACCGCGACCGTGTCGTCATCAATGCCATGCTCACCGGCCGCCTCCAGCTCGCGGCGGATCCGTCGGCGAAACGGCCGGCCAAGACGCTCTTCGTACTGAAGTTCGGGACTCGGGCAGGCGGTCAGCCGGCCGGCGCCGCCGCGTGGACCGCGGGAGCGTCATGGATCCCCGCCGACGATGCAACGCCCGAGATGCGGTACCGCGACCCAACCCAGATGGGCAAGGTGTACCTGCTGCCGGCCGGCGTCGAGCGGCCGGTCCCCGGGGCGGTGCCGGAGGAGGCCGGACCCGACGCCGACGACCCGGCGCTGTCCCTCGATATGTGGCGTGATCGGATCAAGCGCCACCCGGGTGAGCTGAAGAACCTGCTACGCAATCAGGAGTTCGTGGCCGGCATCGGCAATGCCTACTCCGACGAGATCCTGCACGCCGCTCGGCTGCTGCCGACACGGAAGCGTGGGACGCTGGCGCCCGAGGAAGTCGACGAGCTGTATTCCGCAACGCTGGCAACCCTTGCCAACGCGGTCGCTGTCCTTCGCGAGCGTGTCCCGCCCAAGTTCGAGACCGAGGTCCGCGACTTCCTGGCGGTCCACTACAAGGGCGGCCAGCCGTGTCCTCGCTGCGGCCAGCGAATCACCCAGACCGAGGCCGGCGGGTTCGTGACGAGCTACTGCCGCCACTGCCAGCACTGAGGCGGGACGGCGCGGGCGAAACGCGCAGGCCTGTCGTCCGGGACTAGGTCCCCGGCCCGGCCGCACAACTAGCCGACTACGACTTCCACCGATACCGTGCTGGTGCCCGGCGCCGCCAAAGGCACGACATCGCCATCGATCGCCCGGCCGTCCACCACCAGTGACACCGCGTTTCCCGGTCCTTCGCGCCTGACGGCGATCTCGTAGGCAACGCCGCGGAACTCGCGACGTGCCTTGAAGCCGAGCCACTCGGCCGGCATAACCGGGGCAACTCGCAGACCGCCGAACGTGGGCCTGATGCCCAGAATCCATTGGGTGGCGGCGACGTACGTCCATGCCGCGGTCCCTGTGAGCCACGCGTTCCGGCCCAGGCCGAACGACGGATGGGTCGGGCCGCATACGTTCTGCGGATACACGTACGGCTCGACCTTGAAGACGTCCGAGTCGGTCCTGGCCAGCGGCATGATCTGGCGGTAGTAGCGATAGGCGTCCTCGCCCCAGCCGAGCCTCGCCGCCGCGATGATCGACCAGGTGTTGGAGTGGCAGAAGATACCGCCGTTCTCCTTGGCGCCGGGCGGGAAGGTCGAGATGCCGGCCACTCGCTCGTCGCCGCCGTCGTAGGGCGGCCAGACCAGCGCCAGACCGAATCTCGAGTTGAGCTTCTCGTCGGCCGATGCCATTGCCCGGGCGGCTCGATCGGGCGCGGCAACCTCGCCGATCACACTCCAGCTCTGCGGGATGAGGTCGATGGCGTGGTGCGGCGCGCCCGAGACCCCGATCGGCAGCCCTTTGTCGTCAAACGAGCGCGTGTACCAGCCGCCGTCCCACGACGACTCGTTTATCGCCGCCGCCATCGTCGTGTGCAACCCGGCGAAACGGGCCGCCTCGTCGGTCCGCCCCGACGCCCTGCAAACCTCCGCCAGGTCGAGCATCGCCCGGCAGAACTGCATCGCGGTCCAGACGCTCTCCGCCTTGCCGGAGCCGTGGTCGATGTTGAGAGTGTCATTCCAGTCGGAGAAGCCCGAGCGCGGCAACCCATGCGGGCCCAGATGCTCGAGCGTGAAATCGACCGCCCGCAGCATGTGCTCCCAGACCGACTCGGCCGGACCATCCACATATGCGACCTGCTCGTCCAGATAGGTGAAGTCGCCGGTCTCGCGCAGATATGCGCAAACGGAGATCACCAGCCAGAGGTGGTCGTCGCTGAACCATTGCGGCCATTTCGGATACTCGGCGGCCAGACCCGGCCCGCCCTCGCCGGTGAGTGGATAGAACTGATGCCACGTGTGGCCGTCGGCGAACTGCATCGTCCAGATCCGCGTCAACACGTCGCGGGCATGTGCCGGAACCGCGTGCATCGTGCCGAGCGTGTCCTGGCCGCTGTCGCGTGTGCCCATGCCGCGCCCGAGGCCGGTCTCGTAGCCGGACACGAAGCGCGACCAGTACAGCGTTGTACGGCACTGGACCTGGTTCCAGAAGTTGAGCATCGCGTTCGTTTCGGGGTCCGGCGTCTCGACGGTGAAGTGCGACAGATATGCCGCCCAATCGGCGCGCAGCTCCTCGAGCGCGCCATCGGCCGCACCAGGCCGGGAGAACCGCGCCACGACGCCGTCGATCAGATCGGGCTCTTCGGTCGCGCCCATGACGAAGACGATCTGCCGTTCCTCGCCCGGAGCCAGCACGATGTCGTGGGTCAGAGAGCCGACGCTGTTGCCGCGAGCCGACGGCGCATCGGACGGTGTGCCCGTCTCGACGACGATGGGATCGGCCAGGTCGCGGCCGCGGCCGATGAAGTCCTCGCGATCGCACGTGAAGCCGGCCGGGGTTTCGCTGCTGCCGAAGAAGAACGTCAGCGGCTTGAACTTCGTCCCGACCAGGATGACGCCGTCTCGGCACGAGCTCGACACGATGTGCTGAGCCCAGTCCAGATTCATCAGGTCGTTGGCGGCGTCCGAGAAGCCGAACTCGGCGTAGGTGAAACTTCGCAGCCGGCGCTGGGCCGGTCCGGCATTGCGCACGCGAAGGACCCACAACTCGCACGGCGCCGGCTCGTCGACCGCGCTGAGCGGCACGAAGTACAAGACCTCGGCCTCGATGCCCTTGAAAGTGCTCGCGATCCTTGTATATGCAGTGCCGTGGCGGCACTCGTAGCCGTCGAGGTCGCGCTTCACCGGCGACGCCGTCGGGCTCCAGTATTCGCCGCTCTCCTGATCGCGCAGGTAGATGTACCGGCCCGGCTGATCGACCGGAATGGCGTTGTATCGATAGCGCGTGACGCGCCGGTTGCGCGGGTCGCGATCGAACGAGAAGCCGCCGCCCGTGTTGGAGACGATGCCGCCGTAACGGCCCTCGCCGATGTAGTTCAGCCAGGGCGTTGGCGTATCGGGCCGGGTTATGACGTACTCGCGGGCGGCCACGTCGAAGTAGCCGTAGGCATTGGCGCCGACCTGCGCCCCGTCCTCGCTCACAATCCGCCTCCACAACTCCCGCGTCAGAAGTGCGCCTCGACCTCGATCGTGGCCCCGCCTCGCTGGGCGTGGGCGCGAGACTACCATCGATGCGGCGGCCGTTCACGGTCAGTTTGGGCTAGGGCCCCCGCCCTCAGGCCGTTAACGCAAAAACCCTGGCGACGACCTATTTTCCCGAAAGGCTGCCCTCTCAGTATCTTCGGCGCTGGAGAGCTTAACTACCGTGTTCGGTATGGGAACGGGTGTGGCCTCTCCGCTAGAGTCACCAGGGTTCTATGCGTCTGGACGTGGAACAAATCCACAATTCGCTTTCGCGAACCTGTTTCGGCATGGACGAGCGCACCGTCAGGTGCAGCGGTCGCCCACCGCGGTCTTCAATTTCGTCTGTGTGTGTGCCGGTTACATCCCAGCCACAGTCACCAAACCCTTGGTAAGGTGCTGTAGCGGTCAAGCCCTCGACCATTAGTACCGCTCAGCTTCATCCGTCACCGGACTTCCACATGCGGCCTATCAAGC
>Ga0302321_100003615_pt1 | contig 13279 bp, 7 predicted proteins | sample Fen_T0_1_FD_202505 | JGI IMG/M metagenome (GOLD analysis project Ga0302321, IMG submission 202505) | Peat permafrost microbial communities from Stordalen Mire near Abisko, Sweden - Fen_T0_1 | ecosystem: Environmental > Terrestrial > Soil > Wetlands > Permafrost | place: Sweden: Abisko...
TGAAGGTTAGGAGGAATCTCTGCGTGCTTTACTACTAACACTGCTTTGATCAGGCCAGCTATACCTGCAGCTGCCTCCAGATGACCAACATTGGTCTTAACAGCGCCAAGCACGCATTTTTGCTCAGGCGCACGATTCTGCATCAACGCCGTTGCAAGTGCCTGTACTTCAATAGCATCCCCCAGCTGTGTCCCGGAGCCATGTGTCTCCACATAAGCAATCTCGTTGGGCGTAACATGCGCCCGAGCGAGCGCTTGTTGAATGACTGCCTCCTGTGCTAGCCTGTTGGGCGCAGTAATCCCGTTGCTCGAACCATCTTGATTGACTGCCGAACCACGAATAACAGCATAAACGGTATCATTATCGCGTCTGGCATCTGCGAGCGTTTTGAGTAGAACAACGCCGCATCCTTCACTGCGAACATAGCCATCAGCATTTGCGTCAAAAGACTTGCATTGACCTGTGTGTGAAATTATGTGAGATTGCGCAAGTGTCACTGCCAGTTCAGGTGCCATGATTATGTTAACGCCACCCGCGATGGCGACAGAGCACTCGCCAAAGCGTATGCTCTGGCATGCTTGATGCACAGCTACAAGCGCTGAGGAGCAAGCCGTATCGATCGTCATACTGGGGCCGCGTAGATCAAAAAAATAAGAGAGCCGATTGGCTAGAATACTATGTGCATTACCCGTCCCCGCGTATGCATTATGGTAGTTGGGATCGCTATGATTCAGTAGATAGTAATCATTACTACTGGCTCCAATAAAGACCCCCATCTCACTCTGAGCCTGCGTACGTGGAACGATGCCAGCATCCTCAAAAGCTTCCCATGTGACTTCAAGTAAGAGTCTTTGCTGAGGGTCCATACGTGTTGCTTCACGCTGCGAAATGCCAAAAAAACGTGCGTCGAAACAATCAATTTGTGAGAGAAATCCTCCCCAGCGTATGGCGGTCTTGTCTGGTAGAGCAGATAGCGTATTATACAATGCATCTTTGTTCCAACGGTCCTCTGGCACTTCTGTAATGCTATTCCCACCAGTACACAAAAGATGCCAGAACTCCTCAACACTGGTAGCACCGGGAAAACGGCAGGCCATGCCAACAATTGCAATCGGTTCCTGGGATGGCATTTTATCGCTCGTTTCATCAGGAGATGAAGCCTGGTCTGTCTTCTCTCCTGGAGAAATTTGATTTACAAGATAATGCGCGAGTGCTTCAATTGACGGATAATCATAAACAAGTGTCGGGGAGAGTGAACGCCCCAACCACTGTTCCAACTCTCCTGTAAGTGTTACCGCGTGCAGCGAACCGAGGCCGTACTGTACAAAGGGGGCATGTGTATCTACTGAATGTGCATGAATATGGGCGAGTTCAGCAAGATGAGCAACTAACCAGGAAGTGATGGTCTGTAGAGAAGGCTGAGCAACTGTTAAAGAGGAATGATGCCTCTGATCTTGTATAGAGGCAAGTTGCTGGGCACCGTCCCGGTTCTCATCAAAGATGCTCCAGCGATACACACTTTGCAGTTCCCCGCTTTGAAAACTCTGGCGGCATGCTCGGCGCTGAATTTTGCCACTGGAAGTTTTATGGATTGTGCTAGCGCGTATCAGATCCACTGCTGCAACCTCAACATCAAATTCCCTACTCACAGAGCTGCGGATAGCCTGCACGATCTCATGTATATCCCACTTTTCATAATGACGCTCGACTTCTTGCACCACGACGATATGCTCAGTATGATCATTTTGCATTGCAAATACTGCGCAACAACCCGCACGTAAAGCCGGATGACATTGCTCTACAACCTGCTCGATATCTTGCGGATAGATATTGCGACCACGTACGATGAGCAGATCTTTGAGACGGCCAGCAACAAAAAGCTCGTCTCGCACGAAAAATCCTAAATCACCAGTACGAAGAAAGGGACCTTCATTGCTATTACTCAGGTACGCCTGGAAGGTTCGGGCTGTTTCAGACGCATTGTTCCAATATCCCAAGGCGACATTTGGGGCCGAAACCCAGATCTCACCAACTTCGTTGGCGGCAGACCTGATCTGCAATTCCGGATGTACAATAACGACCTTTTGTCGCGGACGAGCGAAACCACTGCTGACGAGTGACCTTCCCTGGGCCGTTTGTAGAGATGTCTCAATAACCTGCCCTCTTTCCAGGGCATCGGCCTCAACGTGTAATGTTTGAGGGCGTGAGCTTGCATAACCACCAGTAGTAAAAAGCGTTGTCTCAGCCAGACCATAACAAGGATAGAACGCTTCTGCCCGAAATCCAACCGATGTAAAAGCCTGGGTAAAACGGTTCAATGTCTCTTGCCGGACTGGCTCGCCGCCTGTAAAGGCCACCGTCCAACTACTCAGATCAAGATTTTCTAGCTGTTCAGGGGTCGCCTTAGCAATGCTTCGCACGCATAAGTCGAATGCAAAGTTCGGAGCTCCGCCTGTGGTCACAGCGTAACGAGAAATCATGTGTAGCCAGCGCAGTGGCTGTTGTAGAAATGCAGAAGGAGTCATCAAGACAGCTGGAAATCCAACATAGAGTGGCTCTAAAATACCACCCATTAGTCCCATATCGTGATACGGTGGTAGCCAGTTCCCACAAACACTTTGCCTCGTCAACTCCATTGCAGTCTGTATCAAAGCTGCATTGTAGATGAGGTTTTCATGAGAGATCATGACTCCTTTAGGATTGCCCGTCGAACCAGACGTATATTGCAGCAGAGCAAGAGAATTAGCACCTCTACGTAGATCGTACCACTGCTCTGCCATATCCTGGGAGTCCTCATCCGTTACCATCCACTGTAAATCTTGAAAAATGGCATGATGCGTAAATTTTCGTTGTAGAGAGGAGAGAATAGATGGTGTTGTAAGTGCGAGAGTCGCCTGTGCGTCCACAATAATCGCTTCAAGTCGTCCCAGATTCTGGTTTAGCCGGGGTGGATAAACAGGGACAGCTATCACATTAGCATAAAAGCAGCCGAAGATTGCAGCTATATACTCTAGACCTGGTGGATAAAGCAGTAGCGCCCTCTCACCAGCCGAAGTTAGAAGTTGTAAACGTGCGGCAATATGTCTGGCTCGCCTGTCGAGTTCAGAATATGAGAACCGGTCATTATCTGCATCGCTACGAAGAAATATATATGCCTGATAATCCGGCTCATCTTGAGCACGCCTGCGCAAGATATCCACAAAAGTTTCACTGGCTGATCCGCTGTCTCTTACTGTCATACACATACCATTTCCTAGAACGCCTATTAGAGTCCTTGTAGAAACATTTATATGCTTTATTGAGCCAGAAAGCATGAGCAGGAAGCTTACATGTTGAGTGATCCCCTTTAAATGTTGAGATTAAGGATAGCAAAAAATCTCTATAGTACAAGCCTCATATCAGCATATAGAGAAAAATGATACAAGCACCGTATCAGTATTTAGAGATAGTAACCAAGCAACCACTTTTCAGTTACGACTATTATAAAATATAATACAAGAAAACACAATGTGCTTATTAGATTGTTTATTTTTTCACATGCCTCCTCTGAATGCTAAATTCTGAAGCATCGTAGCTGCATCTCATTACCTAAATTCTGAATAAGTGAAGATAAGCATCATTCCATGCGGCCTTAGTGATGCGGCAGAGAAGTCATCTTACGATAGCTTCTCCCCTGGCAAGAGATATAAAACAACGCGTCCAACAGGAACAGGACCGGATTTTTCATTGGCATAACTTTAATGGGCACGTGAGTCACCTTCCCAAATTGCCATATTTAGCACGCCACGATTCGAGATATTTCACCTTTCCCCAAAATTGCAAGATGACTGTTCTGGATTTTTTACACTAGTCCCTTGACAAAATACAGATGTTACGATTAGTATAAGTTCATAAGCATTATTGAAAAATGAGTAAAAATGGCATAGATAAATATAAATAAAGCAAAGGAGATTGAAAAATCCCAAAAAAACAGCTCTATTTTTGATATATAACTTCAACAGGAAGTGGAGAAGGAAACAACAAGGATGTTGCTTTTTTTTATTTCAAATCGGGAAATCAGATCCATGTTCACTCGATTCCCCGATTTAACTTTAGAGACCTAAGGAAATTTTAATATGCAACCTCTTGTTGACCAGATGTTAATGGCGGATAGCCATTATGTGGACGGCACGATCAGAACAGCACATCGCCTGTATGAACATCTTATTGCATTGTGGGCACCAGCGATCATCGAAGCGGCATATGAACTTGGAGTTTTTAGAGTTCTCTCAGAAGAGGCTACTGATAGTGTAACACTGTCAAAAAAATTGGAAACAGACCCACGCTGCACACGCATTCTGCTGGAAGCACTCTACACATATGGATTTGTCGAACGTATAGACGGTGTCGAAGAAGCTAAACGTTATGCTCTTTCCGCGGAACTGAAACATTGTTTTCTGCCAGGAGGGCTCTACAGCCTGGTCGGGAAAATGGTCTATGATCGACGATTAGCCTGGGATGCGTGGCGCAATCTGGCCTCGACGATCCGTGCCAGTGGCGAGAAGCATGCATATATGCATCAGCAAAATCAGATATCGGACCACGACTATGAATTTCTTGTCGGTGGTATTAATTTTTTTGCACCTCCTTGTGTAGATCAACTCTGCCAGGCCTTACAAAACCTTTCATGGGAAACAGACCGGGCTGTTTCCGTGCTTGATATAGGCTGTGGAACCGGTTTGTACAGTCAACTGCTTTTGCAGCGCTTCCCTCGCTGGATCGCTACCGGACTTGATCACGAACGTATCGCGCCTCTAGCACATACTCAGAGTGTTCAACTGGGCGTTGATGATCGTTTCACCAGCCTTGCCTGTGATTTCTGGGAAGTGGATTGGAAAAGTGGGTTTGATCTCATTATATTTGCCAATATCTTTCACCTGCAAAATTATCAGTCAAATCAGCAGCTACTCATCCGGGCCAGCCAGTCTCTCGCTCCTGGTGGACTGATATGTATTATTGATTATATTGTTGATGATGATCGAAATGTTGATTCTCCGCAAAACCGTTTTGCTTTTCTCTTCGCTGCCTCGATGCTTGCTACAGGGGGGGGTGACTCATATTCATTAAGTGATTATCATCACTGGCTAAATAACTCTGGACTGCAACCTCTACATCTTTTGAATACGCCAATGCATCGCATACTTCTAGCTGGACATGTCTAGCGTTCCTAGTATCCTTGTTTTATCGTAACCAGGTGGGGAACTTTTTGTCTACGGTGAAAGCGATGGCATGTTGATAAGGAAATATACCGAAAAAGTAACCTAACATACCCCCTTTAGAGAATTTCGAGAAGGGATGTAGATAGATATTAGGTATTTGGTATGAGTATCTGAGGAGGAACCTATTATGACGACACGAGATGAAGAAGAAGATACCAGAATCTATAAAGTGGTGATCAATCACGAGGAGCAATACTCTATCTGGTTGGCCAATCGTGAGAATCCACTGGGCTGGTTTGATGTCGACAAGAGTGGCACGAAGGCCGAATGCCTGGAGTACATCAAGGAAGTCTGGACAGATATGCGCCCCTTGAGCCTGCGAAAGAAGATGGCTGAGCAAGAGCAACAGGCACAGGCATAGTGCAACCGATTATTTTTTTGCTCGCTCACGGCCCTATCAATTGGCAGAGAAGGAAAAATCGAGAAGATGAACGAATTAGTACAACGTCTTTCTGATGGAGAGCATCCCGTCACTGTTGGAGGTCCTCAGCCGACCCTGGAAGAACTAAACAAACGCATTACCGTTATGCGCTATGTCTTTATCAAATTCACCGGGACCCGTGGTGGGACCGATCTTGGTGTTCGTGTGGACCCCGATGAAACTGATCTGAGTCAGGCCAACTTTGAGCAAGGGACTGGAAGTGTCCATATTGAAGGCACGCTAACACTGAACTACGTCAAGGTCCGCTGTATCGCTGACATTGATCTGGCAACCCTGAATGGAACAGGTAATCTGGTGGTCCTGGAAGAAGTTCATCCCTGATTATATCTCTGGGTCTCGTCGTCCAGTTTTAAAATTGGTCTCAGGAGTTCATACAGATTGTAGGAGGATATTGTGAGAAGAAAATATTGTAAGGCCTACTACCTTAAGAATTTTAGGCAATTTAGTGATTGGACCGAAATGCACGAGCAGAATGAGGTAGAACTCACCGAAGAGGACGTGGTCTATCTCTGGGACGATTTTACCGTTGTAAGAAGCCCGGTACTTCCTGGGGGGGTGATCTTTGACGAGGTGACTCCACAATGGCAGGATTTTTGTCAAACAGCATTACAATTCGAGATTCCAGAAGACCTCCGCTATGCCTATGAGTTGGAACTGCAAGAAAAAGGAAACTAGTTTGACCAGGCAGATACGAAGCAACAGGACAGGTAATTCATGGCTGTGGCGCAGTTGGCAAGAGAGGCCACAAGCTCGCATACGTTTATTCTGCTTTCCTTATGCGGGAGGCGGGGCGTCCCTTTTTCATTCGTGGTCAGGACACCTTCCTCAGGATATAGAAGTCTGCCCGGTTCAGCTACCAGGCCGAGAAGATCGGCTAAGAGAAAGAGCATTTTTCAATATGCCTGCGCTCCTGGATGCCCTGGTTCCTGCATTGTTACCCTACCTGGATAGACCGTATGCCTTTTTTGGTCATAGCATGGGGGCCCTCATCAGCTTTGAAGTCACGCGGTATTTAGGTCGTATGGGGCATAGCGTCAAACCTCTCTATCTCTTTGTTTCCGGGTGTCGAGCTCCTCAATTGCCCGACTCTGATCCACTCACTTACGACTTGCCAGAGCCGGAGTTTATTGAGCAATTGCGCCACCTTAAAGGGACACCAGAAGCAGTATTACAAGACGCCGAACTGCTACATCTGTTTCTTCCTCTTTTAAGAGCTGATTTCTCCTTGTGTGAGACCTACAACTATATCCATGAGAAACCTCTCGCATGTCCTCTCTCCGCCTTTGGTGGGTTACAGGACGCACGTGTTCCTCGTGAAGCTCTTGAAGCCTGGCGTGAGCAGGCTTCTGGCGATTTTAAGATGCGCTTCTTTGACGGTGGTCATTTCTTTTTCCAGAAAGAGAAGGAGCTCTGTTCCTTGCTGAAGGTACTGTCATGTGATCTTCTTCAGCGTGAGTAGTAATTCGACGTCACAAAAATCCGGCAATAGGAAGAAAAGAAGATGGACCAACAAACTCAAAAAACATATAGCCTTCTTTCTCTCAGACGCAATTATCAATGTCCTCATACACATTATGCTCAACTCAGGGCGCATGACAGCATCTATTTTGATGGGACCAGCCAATGCTGGTTAGTGACTGGCCATGCGCCAGCAATGATGATATTGGACGATCCTCGCTTCACCTCACAATTAGGGGCAGAATCAACCTCATCAATCGCTGCGATAGATAAACTGATGCTGTTCATGGATGGTGATAGGCATACACAAATACAACATGCTATGCTCCGTCCAATGGCCGATATGGCCAAAAAGATCCCGGACGAGATTCGTGCATTTACGCATGCAATATTGGTAGACCGACAAAAATCCGGTGAGATGGATCTCGTTCGTGATTTTTCCTCAAAGATTTCGCTCTTTGCGATTGCCTGTATCCTGGGTATTCCAGTAGATGATTGGCCGCAACTTCTACAACTTGAGCTCTGGTCGGATACATACGGCGATCTCACAAGTGGTTATTTCTATGGCGATACACGAGATATTGTGAAGCTTGAGGAATACTTCCGTCGATTACTTGATTCCAGGAAACAGACACCTGGCAATGACCTTTTGAGTGTCCTCGTCGCAGATCAGGACACCTTTCCTGACGAGGAAGATCTGGTAGCGAATTGTATGATGATTTTTACCGCAGGGCGGGTGACAAGTAAAAAAGCTTTTAGCAATGGTATCCCGCAACTCTTGCAGAATTGGGACGATATCCGCAAAGAGTATCAAACGAACCCAAAGACGTTTCCCAGATTGCTAGTTGAAGAGCTTTTACGCCTGACCACACCAACGCGCTATCTTATGCGCCAGGCAACTGAAGACGTTGATCTTTCGGCAAAATTTCAAGGACAACATGTCATCCATAAGGGTGATCGCATCCTGGTCTTTCTGGAAGCTGCCAATCGAGACCCGGCCTGCTTTGAAGATCCAGATACGCTTTTCCCTCAGCGCCGTCCAAATAAACATCTAGCCTTCGGTTTTGGTAGCCATCAATGTCTGGGGGCTCTCCTGGCGCGTATTGAGCTTCAATGCGTGCTAGAAGAACTCTTACAGCTTTCAACATTGCGTCTGAAGCCTGGGCATACGCCGCGTTGGAATCCCAATCCGAATCTAGGTGGGTACAGCTCTTATCAGGTGCTCTTCCACTTCTAGAACGATCCGTTATCGTATTGAAAATACATAAGGAACAAAAAGGTATGCAATTTAGTTTGATGTACTTTTCCAGTACTCAATCTGAACATAAGGAAGATAATTATCAGCTTCTAATTGAAGGCGCTACGTTTGCTGATCGCAATGATTTTACTGCTATCTGGACACCGGAGCGCCACTTTCATGCCTTTGGAGGACTCTATCCTAATCCATCCGTTTTAAGTTCAGCTCTCGCAATGATCACCCGGCATATCCGCCTTCGTGCCGGTAGTGTTGTCTTACCACTCCATAACATCGTTCGTGTTGTCGAAGAGTGGGCTATAGTCGATAATCTTTCGCGTGGCCGCGTTGATCTTGCATTTGCTCGTGGCTGGAATCCCGACGATTTTGTGCTCGCACCACAGAATTTTGCACCATTTACTAGCAATACTGATGCCTTATTTTCTGGTATTACAACAGTGCAAAAATTGTGGCAAGGAGAGACGATAAGTGTTCCTAATGGTATGGGGATGGATACGCCCATTCGTGTGTATCCGTCCCCATACCAGCGCAAGTTACCGATCTGGATTACCTGTAGCGGTGATGCAGATCGTTTTAGAGAAGCTGGAGCCTATGGCGCTAATGTTCTCACTGCTCTGATCTTTCAATCGCTGGCAGATTTAGAACAGAAAATAGCTCTCTACCGTCATGCAAGGGCCGAGCATGGCCACGATCCTGCTACTGGGCATGTGACGCTGATGTTGCATACTTTCATCGGCGAAGATCTGGATCTTGTGCGTGAAACAGTGCGGGGACCTTTTACAGAATATCTCAAAACGTCGGTTGATTTGTGGCGTCATAGTGCCACAAAGCTTGATAAGTTAAGTGCTACAGAACAAGAGGACTTGCTGGCCTATGCCTTTGAACGCTATTTTCAAACGAGCGCTCTGCTGGGAACGTCTGACACCTGTTTACAGATGGTCAAAGATCTTCAGGTAATTGGTGTGAATGAGATTGCTTGTCTCATCGATTTTGGTGTTGAGACTGAAACTGTGCTGCAAAGTTTGGATGGTTTGAATACCCTCAGAAAATTGGCAAATGGAGTTCAATCGACTCAACCATCAAATTCACAGGACGACTTACCTGCTAAATTAGATCAGCTTTCAGATGAGCAGATGCGTGCCTTGTTAAATAGATTGCAGGAAAAAGAAGAGGCAAAAAATGAGTAGACTCGATGCCATAGGTGATATTTTCGAGAAAGTCATGAGGTCATAATGAGCGATATTCCAATTCACTACTTCGACGAGCTTTCTTTTGAGGATCAACGTGACCTACTGGTAGAGTTACTTCTCGAAAAGGAACAAGAAATCTGGCTCCCGCTTTCGCGTAATCAGAAGGCTCTGTGGTTTCTCGCGCACCTGGCACCTGAAAGCGCAGCCTATAATGTTCTCTACGCAGCACGTTCCATTACTAAACTGAATGAAGCAGGATTACGAGAAGCGTTGCGCTTACTTGCACTACGGTATCCCATTTTGACCTCGACAATCGGTCTTTATAATGACGAGCCTGCCCTACAATTACATCCAGAGCAGCACATTCCATGCGTTGAAAAAGATACGAGCCATCTGAGTCTGGATGAACTACGAGAGCATTTGGTACTAGAGAGTAGTCAGCCTATTGATCTGAAGACAGGACCGCTTATTCGTATTGGTTTATATCAGTATGCCTCTGATGAATGTGTACTTGCCCTGATTGTACATCATATAATTTTTGATGGCTGGACATTTGATCTTCTGATAAATGAAATGTTTACTTTATACTCAGAGGTTATATCTGGGAAACAAACTTCGTTGCCAGAACCGGGCGAACAACATAATGAGTTTGTACAATGGCAAAACGAAATGCTGGCCGGGCCTGAAGGGGAGCGTCACTGGTCCTACTGGCAACAGACGCTGTCCGGCCATCTTCCAGTGCTGCCATTACCTCACGATCATCCTCGCCCACCCACACAAACATATCGGGGTGCTACCCGCTCTTGTGTACTTAGCCCGGAACTCATAGAGGGCTTGCGCTTACTGGCAAATAATCAACAGGTGACGCTTTTCACGTTACTGCTAACGGCCTATCAGACGTTTCTCTATCGCTATACCGGCCTCGATGATATTATCGTAAGCACGCCAGCTCTGGGGCGTACATCTCGCCTGGCCTGGTTACACGTGGTTGGTTATCTGACGAATATAATCTTGATCCGTGCAGATATTGCGCAGCCGCTTACCTTCCAGGAACTGCTTGCTCAAACTCAGCAGAACCTTCTCAATGCCCTGGAGCACCAGGACTATCCGTTTTCGCTAATTATTGAACGTCTACAACCTCAACGCAATCTTAGCTACTCACCCCTCTATCAAGCTGAAATTCAATGGTATAAGCGTTCAAAACGTATTCAATTAGGGGTTGCGTTGCCAGGTCAGGAACCCCTTTCCTTTGAACCCTTTGTCTATGGGCAGCAAGGTATTGCGGCTGATCTGTTTTTGAGAATTTTTGAGGTAGAGAACGATTTTGAGGTCGAATTTTGCTATAACATTGATCTATTTGAACCTTCGACCATAGAACGCATGTTGCAGGATTTCGTGACACTCCTGGCAAGTATTATGGAGCGGCCTGCACAACAGCTTATGCAGCTGGATTTGTTACATGAACAGGCGCGTCAACATCTACTACTCGACCAACAAGGTACGAAGAAAGAGCTACATACCTCTCTATTGCATCAGCTCGTCGAAGAGCAGGTTAAACGAACGCCAGAGGCTATCGCAGTTCTCTACAAAGGACAGAAGAAAACATATCGGGAGATCAACAACGCAGCTAATCATCTGGCACATCATCTGCAATCTCTAGGCACTGGTCCTGAGACGATGGTTGGGGTATGTGTGGAAAGATCTTTTGACCTGATCGTGACGATGTTAGCTGTCCTGAAAGCCGGGGCTGTCTATATCCCACTGGACCCCACTGCTTCACCCGATCTCTTGGTCTCTATCGTTCAGGATGCACAAATATCTGTTGTTATCATACAAGCTCATTTTCTGCAAGTTTTGCCTATTAAGCCCGAACATATTGTTTCTCTCGAAGCTGATTGGGATCGGGCTTTACGTTCTGAGCAGATGATGAATCCAGTAAGTAGAACGGGAATAGATAATCTGGCCTATCTCATCTATACCTCAGGCTCAACGAGAGAACATAGCGGGGTTATGGTGACGCATCGCAATATCGGTAACAGTCTGGATTGGATGCGGAACACCTTCCATTTGACCCCTCAGGACTGCATTCTGCAAAATACTTCTTTTGCCTGCGACTACTCTGTCTGGGAGTCGTTCTGGGCCCTTACCATAGGTGCCAGTATCGTCATTTCTCCTGAGGAAACGTCGCGGGATAGTACGGCATTGCTTACCTTGATGCGTGAAGAGCAGGTGACGATCTTGCAGCTTGCTCCCTCGCAATTGCGAGTTCTCCTCAACGCAGCTACTCCAAAAGATTTGCAATCTGTCCGTATTCTGTGCTGTAGAGGTGAGGCGCTTCCGGCAAAGCTGCAAGAGCGCTTTCACCAGTATTCGCACGCCGATCTTTACAATGTATACGGAGCAACCGAAACGACGAGCGAGTCAATCACCTGGACGTCACGCATAGGTGATCTCTCGCGCAGGATCATGCCTATTGGGCGACCGATTACGAACACGAATCTCTACTTACTAGATACTTATGGCAATCTGGTTCCCAATGGTGTAATTGGAGAAATCTATATCGGCGGAGTTGGCCTGGCCCGTGGATATGCTGGACAGCCTGCATTGACGGCGGAAATGTTTCTACCCAACCCCTTTAGTGAGGAGCCAGGTGCCAGATTCTATCGAACAGGAGATCGCGGCCAGTATCTAGAAGATGGTAATCTTATCTTGCAAGGGTTCGTGGATGATCAGGTTGAGACGCCTGTTGAAAAGCAGTCCGTTGCCCATAGAGTGCCTCGTGAGGAAGTGCAAGTTCTCACTCTGGATGAACTAAGCTCTTTTCTGAGTCAACAATTGCCCTCATATATGATTCCTACACACTTTCTCTTCCTGCCTGAACTCCCCAAACATCCTAATGGTAAGTTGAATCGGTTTGCGTTACCGGCGCTCATGCTGGATCAGGAGAAGGTCGCAGCACAACCTTTGACGCCGTTACAGGATATGATGGCACAGATCTGGCAAGAGGTACTGTGGGCGTCGGTACAAGATGCCCAGGCGAATTTCTTCGCTCTCGGTGGCCATTCCTTACTGGCCCTACAGGTGTTGACACGGATACGTACAGTATTTCGAGTGGAGCTACCACTGCAGGCTCTCTTCGAAAATCCCACGCTTGGTGATCTGACCAACAAAGTTATCAGCTTGCAGAACTCGACTACCTCACAGGCTCTTCCACCGATCCAGGCTCAACCGCTGGAAGGACCCCAACCACTCTCCTTCGCGCAACAACGGCTCTGGTTCCTGGATCAGCTCTTGCCTGGACAGGTGACCTATACTCTCCCCGCAGCTCTGGAGTTGCAGGGACCCCTTGAGGAGCAGATTCTCGCCCAGGCATTTGAACAGATCGTGACCCGGCACGCCAGCCTGCGCACGACCTTCCAGGTGCAGCAAGAGCAACCCGTGCAGGTGATCGCAGCTTCCCTCTCTCTTGCCTTCCCCTGCTTTGATCTGCGCGGTCTGCCTCCCAGTTCGCAGGAGCAGCAGGTGCGCTCTCTGAGCGAGCAAGAAGCGCTGCAGCCCTTTGATTTGCAGCAAGGACCGCTCTTGCGCCTGGCACTGGTGCGGGTGAGCGAGCACCGGCATATTCTGTTGCTCACGATGCACCACATTATTTCCGATGACTGGTCGATCCAGGTGA
>Ga0302321_100003617_pt1 | contig 13275 bp, 8 predicted proteins | sample Fen_T0_1_FD_202505 | JGI IMG/M metagenome (GOLD analysis project Ga0302321, IMG submission 202505) | Peat permafrost microbial communities from Stordalen Mire near Abisko, Sweden - Fen_T0_1 | ecosystem: Environmental > Terrestrial > Soil > Wetlands > Permafrost | place: Sweden: Abisko...
GATCAGGAAAATTCTGAACAACAATGTATGGTATCTTTGTTGAAAATGCTGGTCTTCCTGAACGTTCAAAAAATGATTGTTCGACTTTGGAAAAACTTTTGATATTCATAGAATTTTAAATTTAAACTCATTTACCAGGGTATCTGACACTTAAAATACTAAATTCTTTTGTCAGTCTTAATACCGAATGCCGGATCAATTTTTAAAAACTTAATCGCTATAAGTCCAGGTATCGAACAAAGTATTACATATATAAAAAAGTGCTGATAGCCAAGTGATTCCTTCATTGATCCTGAGATCATTCCGGGCAACATCATGCCAAGTGCCATCAGTGATGTCCCGATTGCATATTCCGCGGTTTTATACCTGCTCTCTCCTACAAAATGAAGCATGTACAGCATATATGCAGTAAAACCGAATCCATAACCAAGCTGTTCAAGAGCAATGGCAAGGTAGATTGAAATATCACCCGGCATAGGCTGAACAAATGACAGGTAGATATATACACTTATAGGAATGTTCATACAAAACGCCATCACGTAAATAAGTCGTTTCAGTCCAAACTTTGCCGCTGTCATACCACCGAGAATACCTCCGAGAGTTAAGCAAACCATTCCTATTGTTCCATACGCAATGCCATATTGTGCAGACGTCAGGCCAATGCCTCCTGAGCTTCTTGAATCGACGAGGAAGGGTGTAGCGACCTTTACAAGCTGTGACTCACCAAGCCTGTATAAAAGAAAAAATATGAGTGCAGGGACAATGCCAGGCTTTGTAAAAAATGAAACAAAGACATCCTTGTAAACATTCCATCCTATCTTCTCCCTGTAATTGTTTTCAATGGGGTGTGGCAGCATCATCCGGTTATAGATCGCTATCATCAGTAAAAGAATACCTATGATAGATAGTGCGACTGTCCAGCTGAATGCAATATTCCCTGCTGTAATCATAAAACCTGATGAAGTTTCATTTGTGAGATTGTGATTTATTTTGATTGCAGCCTTAACCGGCTTATTCCAGTTAAGACTTGTAAATTCAAATCTTCCGGTCTGCTTTTTGGAAATGTCTATATCCTTACTGCCGGATTTACGTGCTACATTAACTACAACTGTCTCACCCTGCTCAGGAGGAGCCGATAGTGCAATATAAATGACTGCCGAATCAAGTCCGGATTTTCCTTTCTCAAAAATTGGGACCTGCAAACCAGGAGGGAATATCAGTATTGAAGGTTTTCCTTCCTTCTTTGTTATATTTATACCAGAGGGATCAAATGCTACATAACCATCCGGATGCACCGATTTGGCTTCAAAACTGACTGATTCCAGTCCTGTGTTCTTCTGCACCAACCCTGCGATAACAGGAAGGAGGCCCAATGCTGTTAACATTGCAAATCTGTAAAAAGTGGAACGTATTCCTACAAAAAAAGCCTGTTTGTGCTGGTCAAGGGCGTACATATAAAATCCATCTGCAGCAATATCGTGACTGGCAGATGAAACAGCTACCAGGGCAAAAATACCTATGGTCAGAGGATAAAAAAATGAAAATGGCATTGCAATTCCTACGGCAATAAAAGCTACACCAAGCAGAAGCTGTGTCCAGATAACCCAGTTACGCTTTGTTGACACTACATCGATATAAGGGCTCCAGAGAGGTTTTATTGCCCATGGAAGATAAAGCAGACTGGTCCAGAATGCGAATGAGCCAATTGAGATACCCATCGTCTTATAAATCAGACCAGAGGTTATCATTACGATACTGTACGGGATACCCTGAAAGAAATACAAAGTGGGAATCCAACTCCACGGCGATCTGGTTTTTGTGAATGTGTCAACCATTTTTACTTATGTTTAATACCGTTTTTCAAGAACTGCATTTTTAAAATAATGCATTAATATTTCACGGTATGAATAGCCTTTTGAACCCATAACCGCAGCCCCGATCTGACACAGGCCGACACCATGCCCCCATCCTGCTCCGTGCAGGACAAATGTTATTTCTTTATTTTCATTGATCTTCTCCACAAAAAAACATGAGCTGTAAAGATGTGATTTTGAGAGAGCCTTCCTGATTTCAAGCTCCTTACCAATTACCATTGTATTTAAAGTACCCTGAATCTTTAACCTGATAATTCTTCCTGAGACCCCCCTTTCAAGAGGTACAAGATCATTAACGGTTCCAAAATCAATTCCTGTACGCGCTCTTATAAGCTGGCTAATTTCACTCTGAGTATATCTTACAGTCCATCTGAAGAAGTCCTGAGTCTCCTGATCATAATCATTAAGAATCTGTGAAAGAATAGTCTTATCCGAGGTATTACAGAACGAGTCAGGGTTGCCCTGAATCCATTTTATTGCTAATTCCTCTTTATCAATCTTCAGATTATATCCGACAGGATCAACAGGGTTGTCTACTACTCTTTGAAGATAGGGATGACTGACGGGTTCCCAAACGTTTTCAAAGAGTTCGGTGATTCCGCCACAACATTTATAGTAACGTGAATCACAAATTTGTCCGTCATATGAAAGCACTTCTCCGAAAGTTTCTTCAATCACCTTTTCTACAACGGGTGATGAAGCTCGTGTGATCCCCTGGTATCTCTGGCAATGATCATCAGCACAAACATCAAAATTCAGGTGATCCTCCCTGTCATACCACCTGACAATCTCACTCCCGGTTCTAAGATTGGAATTGTATACAAGTACGGCTCTATTAAGTGCCTTGTTCTTTTCAACCTGGGCTAATAGCCAGCTGCGCGATATTACAGCATGAGCTTTTAGCAATTCTTCCGAGGATGTCGCACTCATTTCGGAACTGATTACGCTGGTAAGATAATCCTCAATGGATAACACGTTTACAGCAGTAACCTTGTTGTCCTCTACTATCAGTCTAAGACCTCCTTTAAAAACCTGATCTTCTTCTCGTTGCCAATGAAAATTCACACCGATGGTCACAGCGTGAATGGTAAATGAAGCAAGGTCAGTATGTAGTGGTGTCAGCAGGAAATTACTTCCATTCGCCAGTTCAATCTCATTTTGCATTAGCAGAATCCTGGATCCTGAATATACAGCATCACATCTGCCGGTTATTAGACTGTCTTTCTCTCCTGTCTTAAAAGGACTATTTAAGCTAAACGAAAGTTGTTCATTTGAGCAAATTCCAACCTGTAATCCGGGAGACTGTTCTCTAATCTTCATACTAAACTCTTTGATAAACCTTCTATTTCATCATCATTAAAGCAAACCTGCAAGAATATATCTTTTATATCATCCTCATTTATTTTCAGGAAGTCTTCTTCCCTGGGTAATATAATGACACCGCCAAGGTCGACCGATGCCGGACTAACGAGTATCTGGTCATGCCCGTTTCTGAAAAACTGTGTCGGCCGGTGAATTTTTCTGGGAATCAGATGAACAATCCAGCCGGATGGATCAAAGTAAGCAAGAATATTCAGCATGGGTTCAGGCCTGTCAGGCTGAACAGCAGATATAATATTATAAAAGTTATTAAAAGTTTCAATAAGCATTTCCGGATTGTCTCCTTTCAAAGTAATAATGCCTCTGAAATATCTTGTCCAGGTCCAGACTTCTATTCCATGTTTCATCGCAAGTAATTTTACTTGTTTTCCTTTTTCAAAATCATCTTCAATCGGAAGAAATCCTTTATTTCCTGACTGGAAGTGAAAATGATCGGGTGCAGATGCTCCGCACTGTGGTCCGTTATAAAAGATCACCTCATCTGACAATGTTTTTGCCAGTGAGAGCATTGTTGGAAAATTTGGTAAAATTCTTTGATCTGTATGTACATTGGAAGTTATTGTCAGATGCCTCAGAAAAATCGGATACGGATTAACAAGTATGGTAAGTTTTTCCTTAAAAGCAACTCCGCGTTGCTGGGTTGGTCTGTTTTCAGAACATAGAAAGCAAGGTCTCCCTCCAATTGATTTTGAGTCAACCCGGGCGGCAGACGATCTCATTCTTTCAGGATTAAACTGAATCAAGATCTTAAAATCACCCAAATCCAGATTTCTTGTCTTTACATTTTCGAGTTGATTGTAGTTTATCTTTGCCAACTCCCATTCAGAAAGTTGCGATAGAAACAGGTCATCAATTTTATCAGAGTACATTATTAATATTTTTACGGGCAAGGAGTTCAAAGGTCCTGATTTTATCTTTATAAAGATTATAAGTGTTTGCTTTCGTTACATCCAGTGCTGCGTCAGAATTTTCTTCCCATCTCCGGCATAGGTATAATGGCAGATAAATTCTGCCTATCTGGTAAAAACGGCTAATTGCCAGACCGACAGCATAATCCTCTCCATAGCTTACGTTAGGAACCCGGATGCTACGCAATACCGGTGTATAGAAGGCTCTTGGTGCACCTAAACCATTTATTCTCAGAGCATTATTTCTTCCATTTTCAGGTGTCCATTCCTTATGGTCGATCAGCCCGGGTGGGATATCTTCGAGATTGAAATTTACCATTTTATAGGAACCTACAACCATAGCACATCGCTGATCATAAAACGCACCAACTACCTTATCAATTACGAAATTATCGATATAGAGATCGTCACTGTCAAGCTGAATTGCAAATTTACCACACTCTTTATTAAAAACGCCTTCATTCCAGCAACCACCTATACCCAGGTCATTGCGTTCAGGAATAATGTGAATTACTCTTTTGTCTGTCTTTGCATACGCCTTAACTACATCAGATGTACCATCTGTTGAATGATTATCAATAACAATCAGGTTAAATTCAAATTGTGTTTTCTGGCTTAGTACAGATTTTATCGCGTTGGCGATTGTTTTTACCCTGTTTTTAACCGGTATAATGACCGAGGCTTCAATTTCAAATTTCACCGAGCTGAAATCTATTTCTCTGAATACCGGATCCAGCCATGCATTTATGTTTTTAAGATGTTCATTGCAAGCCATCTCCATTTCAATCTGCACAGCCCTGTTTTTAGGATCAACATAGTCAAATTGTTTTTCTCCTGATTTGCGCATATCATGCTCTATTTCAGTATATAGAAGCTCAGGGATATGAACCAGTCTATATTTCTCAGATATTTTTAACCGAAGGTCATATAACCCGGCAAACTTGTAATCATTGTTGATTTTCCCGCACGCTTCCGTGAATGCTGACGTTTCATATAAAATAACAGAGCCAAAATTAAAATCATCCCGCAGGCTTCCCTCCTGGTAATCGATAACTGGATGAGGTGTCAGACGTGTATTCTTGTTTTCATAATAATCGGAATAAACCATTCCGGCTCCTGTGAGTTCGCAAACCTGGATCATCCTGTCCAGCGAGAATCTTCCGGTATCGAGGGAAAATGATTTGTTGTAGAGCAGTATATAATCAGTCACGGTATTTTCAAGAATCTTCTTAACCGTTGCTGACGTTCCAAACCCATCAGATCTCAATACTGAAACATTTGATTCTGAAAAATCAGGATTTTGATCATATCCCGAAACAACAAATATTTTACTTACCAGATCTGAAGAATTTAACGAAGCTATCGTAGTCTCTGCTGACAATTTATCTGAAAATGGTATAAAACATGTAATTTTCTTTTCCATAACTAATGCTATTTTTCAAAATAATTCAATATCTCTCTCATTAACTGGTTCCGTTGCGATTCTGATTTGATTGTCTCGAAAGGGAATCCCAGTATCACTGTTTTATAATCGCTTCTGAATGATACGCCAGCCGAAGCATTATTCTCTGAGTACCTGAAAGTGCAGAAGGCTCCCTTTCCCGATGGTTCAATCGCATCAGGCGCTTCCACGGTATAGATTGACCTAGAATAATCTGTATTGAAATCAATATTACCCTCAAAAAAAGGTTTCATATAATCTGTAGGGTAAACATTGCCTGTTTTAACTGCATGTCCTGTCCTTGGAAGAAAATGAAGTGTACTGGCGGCAAACTTTATTTCGGCCGAATCCCTGGTGACTTTCAGATCGGATCCGACATATGCTCCTGACATAAATATATTAGCACCTGATTTTGTAAGTTCAGAAATTCTTTTCATGAATTCAGGAGTATAGATTTTAAAGTCGACCTGTGCAGTATCTTTGAATGAAGGCGTTGACTTCTCTTCTCCGAAAATCAGGTCAACATTTTTGCAGCCGGTGGCAGAAAATCTGTCAGAACAGAAATATTCGCCTGACATGGAATAAAAAGAGTGTCCCGAAGCTATGATCGCCCTGCCATGAGTATATGGATAATCAAAACTGTTACCTGGGATGATTTTTCCGGCCATGTCATCGTATGATGCTCCCCAGCCCGGTGAATCGTCATCGAGCCAATCCGACTTACGGTTAAAATCATACTGATCACCTACCGTTATTATATCATTATGATCTGCAACACCCCGGTCTCTCCACCATGCAATTCCTGCCATATCCTTTTTATCAAACCATGCCGGACCGGAAATACGCTTGAAACCATTAACCACAAGTACCATATTTTTATCTTGTGAGCTTATCCCGGCTGAAAGAATTTCCGAATCAAAACTTTCTCCTCCAGCATTAATGGCGGTCACCTTAAAACTATAAATTGTATCATACGAAGCAAGCTCAATTTCTTCCATAGGTTTGTCGACAGCGAAACCATTATCAAACCCATTGTCTCCTGTCCTGGTGTATATCATATATTTGTCAGGAGCCGATGTTGGTTCATCCATTTCTGATTGCGGCTCCCACGAAAGCCTGATTTTCTTACCCGAAACCGGGACAACAGCGAAACTCTTTACAGGCAATGGCTGAACTACATATTCTCTTCTTTCGGCATACGCCAAATATTTTAGAATACCTTTATAAATTGAACGGCAAACCTGAAACCGGAACCTGGGATCGAGTCCGAATCTCTGATCTGCGAGATTCTGGTGAGAAAGTAATTCCAGCAGTGTAGCCGGGACATCAGGTCTGCGAGCTTCTGAATAAGGTTTATCCCACAAGCCGCGCCTGGTCCAATCGCGATCAAATTTATTCCGGATATCAGTCACAACTTCAGTCTGGATAATATCTGAAATATCCCTGCTGGCCAACCGTGAAGTTCCGTCAGGGAATTTCCCGTTCCCGGCGTCAGTGGAATAAATTGCCAGTGTCCCAATCACAGAATCGTTTGGAGTTACGCCTGCATCGGTATGAAAAGCAAATGAGAGATCGACAGGCAATCCTAATCCGGTTAATTTTGATGTGTCTCCTTCACTCTTGGGTTTGCTCATCAGGTAATTGACCCAATAGCCTCTTGACTGATAATCATCGTTATAATCATTCTTATTTGCATTCGGAGAATAAACAAGTGTATCAGGCATTCCTGCATACTGCAAATAATACCTGGCCGCTTCCAAAAACCTTGGTTTACCACTTACCTTCCATGAAAAAGAGGGAGCGATATTGTTTTCTGTCAAAAGCTTGCCAGGTTTATTTTCGTTCACCGACAATAGATTTTTAATTATCTGAGGAGAAGGCCGTCTTGCGACATTCCCCATTCCTCCTCCAAATCGTATTGCGTCAAGTGAAATATACTTATCTTTCTCAGAACCTTTCACGCTAACGGAGCCGTAGTTCTGGTTCTTGCCCTTGTCAAATTGAAATGTTCCAAGATAAATCCATGTTTCACCTCCGATTGTCTGATTTACAAGGTAACTGGTTTGTCCTCCAGTATGAAAAACAGTGTAAATCACAGATTCACTGTTATCAGGCCGAAGAGGGTATGAAACATAAACAGCATATTCACCTTTTTCCGGAATATCGGGAATATATTGTGCAGAATCATTTTTGATCCTGAGTGCGGTTCCATGTTTAAATGGATTATAGCCCTGGAACAAAGTATCTGTCAACAGAAATCCTTCGGCTATTTTCTGTACATCATCTCCCTTATGAATAACCAATTCAGACTGCCCTGTTGATTTGTCATTGTCCACAATTACCTCGTTAAGCTGCGTATCCCTCTCCCGCGGCAAATAGACCATGGCCCCTGAATTTTCCAGCATCTTCGTCAGATAAGGAACCACATATCCCAGAGTTGAAATATCCTCAACAGTGCCAAAAAGCCTTGCACGCTGCCATTCCCACCTGTCGAGGTTCATTTCAAAATAGTATCCATGACTATGCCAGAGAGCGACTGAGTTCCCTGAAAGACCTTTAACCGGTACAGTTGCAGATACTTTCCTCACCAGGACAGGCTTTTTCGGATAGATCAACGGAAAACGTGAATTGTCAATAGCTGTAAGCTTTCTGAAATAGTTCGGCACAAGTTGATTCAGATTATACCTGTTGGTTATAATCTCAATATCATATTTCCTGAATTTTCGTCCCAGAGATTTCCTGACTGACTTCATGAATAGGATTACACTTTCCTCTCTGAAGGGATAATATGATAATCCAGGAGCAAAATACAGATCCAGCTTGTCCGGAGACCTTTGGATAATAAGCGAATCAAACTTGGGTTTAGCTATATATTGCCATTGTTGCAACGGATTTTCCCATCTTTTTAGTCTCCCGGTAACCATCCTGTAAATTTTTTTACTGTCCTGAGCACCGACAGACAAAGAGCTTATCAACAATAATAAAAAGAGAATCGAAATTCCTTTAATACGGTTTATTTTCATTCATCGTTTGAATTGGGCAGGATTCTATTATTTCTAATTCAAATTTAGAAAGTTTTTTAAATTTGTCATACATCTTACAAAAAACATAAATTTAATTAATATTTTTGCTGCTGGATAATTTATAGTAAATACTTAGTTATACTACTAAACATATTTACTCACAACAACATAGCCAATAACAAACAATTTATGATTCTTATTGCTGACAGTGGCTCAACAAAAACAGAGTGGAAATTAATTAAGGATGGAATTCCACAGGAGTCATTATTTACTTCCGGCATTAATCCATATTTTTTATCCTCTGAAGAAATATATCAACTCTTAAAGCATGAATTATACAGTTACTCAGCTTATCATCTCAGGATTGTTTATTTCTACGGAACCGGGTGCAACAGTGAATCCAAGAACAACACGATAAGGGAGGCGTTAAAAAGATTTTTTTGTGTTGAAGAAATTATGATAGGAACGGATCTCCTTGGTGCAGCCCGGTCTTTATGTCAGACAAATGAAGGGATTGCGTGTATAATGGGTACTGGTTCGAACTCCTGCTATTATAACGGTTCTGTTATAGTGAATAATGTCTCGCCACTTGGATATATTCTTGGAGATGAGGGTGGTGGAGCAGTAATGGGCAGAAAGCTTATCTCCGCAGTCTTAAAAAAACAAGTTCCACAGAATGTTATTGAACTGTTCTTCGGTACTTATAAAATTTCACCTTCGGAAATACTGGAAAGTGTTTATATGAGACCTTTCCCAAACAGGTTTCTGGGGCAGTATGCCCGATTTATATCTCAGAATATTCATATCGCAGAATTACAGGAAATCGTAACAACGAGCTTTGAAGAATTCATAATAAGAAATATACTTCAGTATCCTGAATCTGCTGTGTTGCCTGTTCATTTTACGGGAAGCATAGCTGTTCATTTCAAAGATTATCTTGAGGAAGCCCTGAAAAAGCACAATTTAAGATCAGGAATCTTTACTGCATCGCCGATGGCTAACCTCATTCAATATCACCTTGCACATCTTAATCCGGAATTAAATGAACGAATCTGAAATAATCAAACAAAATATAAGCATAACCGAATCATCATCAAATTTTGAAAATCTGGATAAGATGACGGTAAAGGAATTGCTTACCAATATCAACCAGGAAGATTCAAAAGTTCATGTAGCGGTACACGAAGCAATTCCTCAGATAGAGAAACTGATCAGCAAAATCGTCGTAAGGATGAAAAAGGGTGGACGGATCTTTTATCTTGGTGCAGGGACCAGTGGTCGTCTCGGCGTGCTGGATGCTTCGGAAGTTCCTCCGACTTTCGGGGTTCCCGATACGATGGTTTTAGGATTGATAGCAGGTGGAGAAACTGCATTGCGAAAAGCAGTAGAATCGGCGGAAGACGATCCAAATAAGGCATGGAAAGAACTCGAGATTTTTAATATAAATAGTAAGGACACAGTAATAGGCATAGCAGCTTCAGGAACAACACCTTATGTTATCGGAGGAATTAACAAGGCAAGGGAAAATGGGATCTTAACCGGCTGTATAACCTGCAATCCTGTGAGCAAACTTGCAGAAGCCTCTGAGATCCCTGTTGTAGTTGTTGTAGGACCAGAATTCGTCACAGGCAGCACACGACTCAAAGCCGGAACAGCTCAGAAGATGGTGCTCAATATGATTACAACCACCGTGATGATCAAACTTGGAAGAGTTAAAGGCAATAAAATGGTCAATATGCAGCTTACCAATAAAAAGCTGATTGAACGCGGTACCAGAATGATCGTTGAAGAACTTAATATTCAAAGAGAAGCAGCCAGGATTCTGCTTTTGCAGCATGGTTCCGTTAAAAAGGCTCTTGAATACTACAGAGAAAATTTTCAATGATTTTTTCAGACTTATTTTATAAGTAGTACAAATTATTAAGCATGCAATACCCAACTTATTATCTTTCTTAAATATTCAGGTAATATGCAGGATCTATTCACCAAAATCGGAACAGGACTTACGCTGAGCCAGAAAATTGAGCGAAAAGTAGAAGAAGCTATCCGGGAACCAAAATGCCTTCGGAAAAAGAACTTTGTACGCAGTTTGCAGTAAGCCGTACAGCCTTGCGTGAGGCTCTCAGACGACTCAGTGCCAGGGGACTGATAGACATCAAAAAAGGAAGTGGAATCTATGTAACAGAACTAAAGATTGAGGATGCTATTAATTCACTCCATCTGTTCTATGATCTTAGGTTCGACTCCGACCTGATTCTGCAGATTATAGAGGTCAGACGGCTCTTTGAACCTGAGATAGCAAGACTTGCAGCTGATAACAGATCAGAAGCCGATATAAAAACACTACAGAAAAACCTCTCCGATCTGGAAAAATGTAACCCCGATAACACACAGTTTGAAGTTGACCTTATAAACAGGTTTCATATGAACCTGGCAAAATCAACTCATAACCCGATTATACTGATAAGCCTTGAACCTGTATATTCTTTGCTTCCGAGAATGAGAAACCTGATCTATGGTAATATCGAGGGTGAAAAAGAGTATACCATGAAATACCAGGATGAATTGATTAAAGCCCTAAAATCAAAGGACAGCAATAAAGCCTATGAAGCAGCAGTGGCGCTTCTTGAAAGAAATAAAGAAGTTTATAACAAATATTTTAAGACCTCATAATACTTATGATTTCAAGATTCAAACACCAGTTTCTTTCCCTCCTGTTCCTAATTACCCTTTTCTCTGTAAGGTCGAATGCGCAGAGCACCGATCCTGCCTTTCTTAAGTATGTGAATCACCCATGGGTTGATTCAGTAATGCAAACTCTGACTATTGATCAGCAGATTGCCCAGTGCATATGGATTGCAGGTTATTCCTATGATGATATTTCCAATGAAGTTGAGGTAAGTGATTTAATAAGGAAATTTGGTGTCGGGGGAGTAATATTTTTTGAAGGAGCCGCTGAAAAACAGGCAAAACTAACTAATTACTACCAACAGATCTCGAAAATACCTCTGATTATTACCATTGATGCCGAGTGGGGAGTCGGAATGCGACTCACAAATGTTGAAAAATTTCCTTATCAGATGACACTTGGTGCCATCAAAAATGACTCATTGATATACAAGTTCGGTAAAGCAGTAGCCATGCAGTTTAAACGGCTTGGCATGCAGATGAACCTTGCTCCTGATGCAGATATTAATGTTAATCCGGCTAATCCTGTTATCAATTACAGATCATTCGGAGAAAACAGGGAAAAAGTTACAGCAAAAGCCATGATGTATATGAATGGTTTGCAGGATAATGGCATCCTTGCAACTGCAAAACATTTCCCGGGGCATGGTGACACAAATACAGACTCACATCTTGATTTGCCAATCATAACTCACTCCAGAGCAAGATTGGACAGCGTGGAGTTATATCCTTTCCGGAAACTTATAGCTAAAGGTATTGGCAGCATAATGGTCGCTCATCTTAATCTGCCATCACTCGATACAACTACCGGCCTCCCTTCCACCCTTTCACATATAATTATCACAGGATTACTTAAAAATGATCTTGGATTCAAAGGATTGATAGTGACCGATGCGATGATGATGCAGGCAGTTACTAAATTTTTCAAACCTGGGGAAGCAAATGCAAAAGCGTTTGAGGCTGGAAATGATGTTGCAGAATTTGTTACTGATGTTGATGCAGCTATACGGGAAACGAAAAACTATATTGCTGAAAAAAAACTGTCAAATGATGATATAGCGCAGAAATGCAGGAAAGTACTGGCACTCAAGTATTGGTCAGGATTAAACAAATTTTCACCTGTCAATACAGATAATATTGAGAAGGACATGTCGCCCGCGACATCGGGAGCACTAATTCGTGATCTTTATGCAAATGCTATAACAGTCCTTACAAATGATAATGAGCTTATTCCTCTGAAAGCGATTCAAAATATCAGGATCGCAACCGTGGGGATCAACAAGTCTGATATTTCGTTGTACCAGAAGAGAATTGCTGATTATCTTCCTTCCGACCATTTTATTATTGATCCCTCAGATACTGCCGCTTGCAGGAATCTGCTAAAGAAATTATCGCGATACAACCTGGTTATAGGAGGTGTTTTCAATCTTGATCAAAGACCCAATCTTGGTTTCGGAATAAAACCAGGTCTTAACACCTTCCTTGAAAAACTGATCTCAAATAATAAGACAATTATCACCTGGTTTGGAAATCCATACGGAATTGCCAGAGTACCGGCTCTGCAGAAAGCTAACGGACTGATTGTAGCTTATCAGGAAAATGAATACACCCAGGACCTTTCCGCCCAACTCATCTTCGGCGGTATTGGGGCAAAAGGATCACTGCCAGTCACCATAAACAGCAGATGGCCAGAAGATTTTGGAATTCAGACCACCGGCCATATTAGAATACAGTATGGGACGCCTGAAAATGCTGGCATGTCATCAACTATCCTGAATACAAAAATAGACTCAATAGTAAACGCGGGACTCTCTGCAAAGGCATATCCCGGATGCATGGTAATGGTCGCGCGAAAAGGAGTGGTTGTATTCAGGAAAGCCTATGGATTCCAGACTTATGACAACCGTGTAGCAGTACATGAGGATGATCTTTATGATCTGGCCTCTGTAACTAAGATATCA
>Ga0302321_100003619_pt1 | contig 13273 bp, 10 predicted proteins | sample Fen_T0_1_FD_202505 | JGI IMG/M metagenome (GOLD analysis project Ga0302321, IMG submission 202505) | Peat permafrost microbial communities from Stordalen Mire near Abisko, Sweden - Fen_T0_1 | ecosystem: Environmental > Terrestrial > Soil > Wetlands > Permafrost | place: Sweden: Abisko...
ATAAACTTGTAGTTGACTAACCGTTACAAACCGTTCTCATATCAGGCCCGTGCCACAACCCCGCACCGAGCTCGAAAATCCGAGCCGTCTGGCAATGATCAAGCGCCTGGATCAAATCGATTCGCGCGCGAAGGCTAATATTGACCGTATAACGCGGCTTGTGCAGCAGCAGCTCAACGCGCCGATCAGCATTTTTTCGCTTATTGACGGCACTCACCAGCACATCAAGGCCGCTTGTGGCTTGCCTGCGGCGTTGGCGACGGAAAAGCAAGTGCCGCTCGATCGTTCTTTTTGCCGACATATCGTGACGAGCGGGAGGTCGATGGCAGTTGCTGATGCACGTCACCATGCGCTCCTAAAGGATAATCCGGCGATTGGAGAATACGGTTTTGTGGCCTATATCGGGGTGCCGATCATTTCGTCCGAAGGCTTTGTCGTGGGTGCGCTGTGTGCCATCGATACGCGGCCTCGAGAATGGAAGGACAGTGAACTTACATTGCTTGGCGAATTGGTTAATCTGCTGGGGCCGATCGATAGCGGCTTGGAGTCAAAATCGAACGAAGTGAAACTGCGGCGTGCGCTGGACCAAATTGCGCGTCAGCAATTCGCGCTTGATCAGCATGCGATCGTGGCGACCACGGATCTGAAAGGTACGATCACTTACGCCAATGATAAATTTTGCGAGCTCAGTGGCTATTCGCGCGAGGAATTAGTCGGCCTTAATCACCGTATATTAAAGTCAGGAGTACATCCGCAGGAGTTTTACCGGGAGATGTACGAGACGATTAATCAACGTAAAGTTTGGCACGGCGAATTTTGCAATCGGGCTAAAGATGGCCGGTTCTATTGGGTCGCTGCCACCATCGTTCCGTTCATTGATCAGGATGGCTGCCTCGAACAGTTCGTTTCGATTCGCTCGGACATCACCGCGCTGAAGCAATTAACGGAAGAACTCAGGTTCTCGCAAAACCGTTTGACATCGATCTTTGAGGCTCTGACCGACGGTTTGGTTGTGCGCGATATCTCTGGCAATGTCTTGAGCGCTAATCCTGCGGCTGAGCGCATTTTCGGAATTAAGCTTGAGCAGATAACCGGTCCTAAATTTGCGGACAACCAGCTGCGTGCGATTTATGAGGATGGGCGCCCCTTTCCAGACGATCTCCATCCATCAATAATAACGCTGCGCACAGGTGAGCCCAAGCGTGACGTTATCATGGGCGTGTATCGGCCCGACGGCGTGCTGGTCTGGATTTCAATCAACACGGAGCCGATCCGCGGTCCGGATAGCAAGGTTGTAGCGGTAGTGAGTAGTTTTACCGACATCACGCGTCGTCTGAAGGCTGACAAAGCTCTCCGCGACAGCGAAGCGTTGCTGCGCACCTTTGTCGAACATGCGCCAGCGGCGGTGGCGATGTTCGATCGGAACATGCGCTATCTCGTCGCGAGCCGCCAATGGTATATCGACTATCATCTCGGTCTTCGCGACGTTACCGGACTCACTCACTACGAGGTGTTCCCTGAAATCTCCGAACGCTGGAAAGAAGATCATCGAAACTGTTTAGCCGGAGCGATCATCCGTGCTGATGCCGATCTGTTCCTACGAGCAGATGGTTCGAAGCAGTGGTTGAGCTATGAGGTGCGCCCGTGGCATCACAGCGATGGAACGATTGGCGGTATCGTGATGTTTACGCGCGATATTACGATGCTCAAGCTGGCTCAGGAGGAACGCGAACGACTTGAGCAAAAGTTGATGGAGACGCAAAAGCTCGAAAGCTTGGGCGTGCTGGCCGGCGGCATCGCGCACGATTTTAATAACATTCTCACCGGTATTGTGGGCAACAACAGTCTAGCGCTAAGCGAACTGCCCGTCGGCTCGCCTGTGCGAAACCATTTGAGCGGTATTCGCGAAGCTTCACAACGCGCAGCGGACCTGATCCGGCAGATGCTCGCTTACTCGGGCCGCGGGCGCTTTATCATTCAGAAACTCGACCTAAGCCAAGTAGTGGAAGAGACGACTCAACTGTTAGGTATTTCCATCAGCAAAAAGGTTAACCTGAACTTTGATCTCGCGCGAAAACTGCCGCCCGTGGAAGTCGACGCCGCGCAAATCAGCCAAGTTATCATGAACTTGGTCATTAATGCCTCTGAAGCTATCGGTGATAAGCAAGGCGTTATCAGTATCCGCACGGGTCTCATGCACGCTGACAGAGAGTTTCTCAACAAAACCGAAATTTCAGAGCAGTTGGTGCCGGGCGATTACGTTTTTCTTGAAGTGGAGGATAACGGATTGGGTATACCGCCGGAAAATCTGAAACGCATTTTCGATCCTTTTTTCACCACGAAATTTACGGGAAGGGGATTAGGGTTGGCGGCTGTGCTAGGAATTGTGCGCAGTCATAAAGGCACGCTTAGAGTTAATTCTGAGGCGGGCAGGGGGACAATTTTCAAAATGTTACTACCATGTTCATCCGGAGAGTTTGATATTCCTACGCAAACACCATTCAGCGAAGAAACCTGGCGAGGCGCAGGCACCATTTTGGTGGTCGAAGATGAGGAAACGGTGCGAACGACCGTTCAGCGCATATTAAGTGCGCTCGGGTTTACGGTTGTTTCGGCTTCCGACGGACGTGAAGGAGTCGAATTGTTTAGAAAAGAGCCTACTCGATACGCGGTAGTTCTGTTGGATCTCACGATGCCTCGCCTCGATGGTGCGCAAGTTTTTACTGAAATCCGGCTTTTGAACGAGCAAGTCCCCATCGTGCTCATGAGCGGATATAGTGAACAAGAAGCAACGGCGCATTTTTCTGGCAAAGGTTTGGCTGGTTTCGTCCAAAAACCATTCGATATCCGCACGCTACAGAGTACGTTGAAAATGGTGATGACCGGGGTGACCGAGCAAAATAACAGCTGAAAATTCTGCGCCTCGCAGACGTTATGATTCCTATCTGCGGGTCGCTACGGTCTGTGGCGTAGTTTACGCAAACCGGCGAGGCTGATAACAATGATGATGCTCGCGCGTGGACGAACTGCGATTCTCAGGTGAAGAACGAGGGAATCCGTTTGCGCGGATAAATGGTTCGCATAGCCTATGCACCATGAGCGATTTTGTTTCCGGCGCCGCTGTGGCCGATGCTAGGCAAATCATTGAGAAGTTGCGTGTCAGCATGCGGCTAACGATCAAGGGCAAAGACGATGTGATTGAGCAAGTGCTCGTGTGCCTGTTAGCTGGCGGGCACGTGTTGATTGAAGACCTGCCCGGGGTGGGAAAAACCACGCTGGCGTACTCACTGGCGCGTTCGATGGACTGCGCCTTCTCGCGAATTCAATTCACGAGCGATCTGTTGCCGAGCGACGTGACGGGCGTTGCGATTTATGATGAACAGCGAAAGGATTTTGTTTTCAAAAAAGGCCCCGTCTTTGCGAATGTCGTGCTCGCCGACGAGATCAACCGTGCGACGCCAAAAACGCAATCGGCGTTGCTCGAGGTGATGGACCGCGCCCGCGTGACGGTGGATGGTAATACGCATGACGTAGGCCGGCCTTTTATGGTTTTTGCGACGCAAAACCCGGTCGATTACGAAGGCACTTTTGCTCTGCCCGAGAGCCAGCTTGATCGTTTTCTCATGTGCTTGCAGATGGGGTATCCGCAACCGCAAGACGAACTAGAGATCTTGCGCTCGGCGCAGACGGCTTACGATGATATCGACGTAAAGCCGGTGGCAACTAGTTCGGATATCCGCCATTTGCAGGAGATCGCGCGGCAGGTTTTTGTTGAGGATTCCGTGCTCGATTACGTTCTGAAAATCGTGGCGGCGACGCGTACCGAAGTGGAGTTTCACACGGGTGTAAGTGTGCGAGGCGGCCTGGCGTTGAAGCATGCGGCCCAAGCGCGGGCGCTCGTGCGAGGACGAGATTTTGTTGTGCCCGAAGACGTGAGTGAGGTTGTGGCGCCGGTTCTGGTGCATCGCCTGAGTTTAGTGCGGGCAAGCGCCGACGCTTTAGAGGAACGCCGTACGGCGGCGGCAGTGTTGAGGCGAATACTGGGCGCGATTGCCGCTCCCGTGTGAGCGTTGCTCGTGAAATGGGTTCTCCGGCTGAACACTTTTTCGTGAACCGAATAAATTTACATCGCGAGGGCGTCCTTTGATGGGGCGGCCAACGCATAAATTCTACAATCGAAAACGTCGTCATGGTTCGGCCAAAACACAGGAAAGTAGTTTGGGAGCAGAACACTCGAAACCTGTTTTGGCGTCGGCTGCTGTGGGAACTGGTTTTTCCTAAGCGCACTCAGCGCGTGTTAGTGACTATGCCTGGCATAGTCCTGATCGCTTTGGCGGTTGGTGTTGGTGTAGCAGCATACAATAGTGCAAGTAACATCCTCTTTATCACACTTTCCCTGTTACTCGGCTGCTTGGTGCTAAGCGGCGTTCTTTCATGGTTTAACTTCCGTGGTCTTTACTGGTGGTTGGAAATAGATGTGCCGATGCGTGTCGGCCGTGAACATCCCGCGACGATTCATCTACGTAACACCAAACGGCTGCTCCCCACGCACAGTCTGGTGTTCGAAGTCGTGAGTACCAGTGTACCGGAGATGCAGGCACTTTACTTGCCTGACCGTCTAGATCCAAAGGCAGAGGCTCAGCTCGTTTGGTTAATACGCCCAACTAAGCGGGGCAAGGAGCGCGTGGAACTAGCTTATGTTGGCTCATTATTTCCGTTCGGCTTTTTGCGAAAAAGCATTGCAGCTAAAACGGCGTGTGAGGTCACAGTTTGGCCGGCGCCGATCGAATACCGGCGTTTTCCGGCGACCGCCTGGCGGCGGATTCAACCGGGCGAGCCCGTGGCGCGGGCAGGACAGAGTGGCGATTTACTGGCGCTACGAGGTTACCGAAACGGCGATTCACACCGGCAGATTCATTGGAAGGCGAGCGCGCGGCTGCAACGGTTGGTGGTGCGACAATTCACCGCGGATAATGAGGAGAATTTCACGCTTTGGCTGACGACGCCAGTCGCGATCTGGAAAAACGAAGCGCAGTTCGAGACGCTGTGCAGTTTTGCCGCAACGCTGGCGGAAGATTTTTTCAAACAGGGGAAACTTGAAGCCGTGGCGTTTGGCGGCGAACCAGCGGCGCCAGTGCGTACGGTGCGTGATTTAGAGGTGTTTCTCGATCGATTGTCGTTGTTACAGCCGGAAAAAGATGAACAGGCGTTGGCGGTCGCACGGCCAGCGAAAAGAAATATACTGACCTTTGCGCCAGAGGGCAGTCGGGGAATCGTGGCCTATGTCGATGGTGAAAAAGCGGCCACAACTTGAACTCGACGAACTCCGGCAGCTCGCGTGGCTGCTCGGCGGTGTGCTTGGGTTAATCGCGATCTCGTCGCTGTTTTATTTAGAGATAGATGCCTGGTTGTTCGTGACTCTGGCTACAGTGTTGGTACCGGCAGTGTTAATCAGGCCTGACTGGGCGGCTCGTATTCCTGTTCTGGTACATAAGTCGATCGTACCAGGCGTTGTGGCCTACGCCGCATACGATTTTTATACTCATACTGAGCCGCTGGCGTCCATGGTACGGCTAGATGTTTTGCTGTTGCTGTATCGAGCGTGCCACTACCGGCGACGACGCGAAGATCTGCAACTTATTGTGCTCGGGCTGTTCTTGATTGTGATGGCCGGCGTAATCACGGCCTCGCTCGCGTTTGCAGTTCAGATCATCGCATTCGTAGCTTGTGCGTTGCTTTTATTGTTTGTTGTCACGCTGGTGGACGCGCAGGAGAATGGGAAAATGGACGGGCTGGTCGTACCAGGAGTGGCGCCAGCTTGGGCAAAGCGAAGCTGGATCAGTTTGTTTCGGCGAATGCGCGAGACGTGTGATTGGCGCGTATTTGCTCTTGGTGGAGTGCTGTTCGCTGGATTCGTCGTGTTGTCTGGGCTGCTCTTTATGGCAATACCGCGCTTCCAACTGGACAGTGGTTTTGCTTTTGAACGGTTGATTTCAAAAAAAAACACCACCGGCTTTTCTGATGTGCTCAAGTTTGGGGACGTGACCGACATTCAGCAGGACGACAGCGTAGCTCTGCGTGTAGAGGCATCGGACCGGAATCAGGTGCCCGCGGTTTTGTACTGGAGAACGGTCGTGCTCGATGAGTACAAAAACGGAACGTTTCAAATGTCGTCGGCGATGAAAGCGGCGGCTTTCCAACGAGAGACGACTGCTGCGCGGCTCGAGGGCTTCGAGCCACCTGCGCGTGGTCGGCCCTTATATTGGACATTTTACCTGGAGCCGGTCGTAGGAAAATATTTACCGTTGGCGGGTGGTTTCCGCCGGCTGGTTTTCACGGAACCGCAATCCTTCCGAATAAGCATGACGTTGCGACTGGTCATGTTTAGCCGAGAACCTGTTGCGATGAAGGCTTATCGGGTGGAAGGCATGAATACCGATGAGCGTGCGACAGATGTTCCGCGCATGGGCTTGTCGCATGCAGAGACGGAGCTGCGTGCTGCGATGTTGAATACAGGTGTTGGCGAGGACGACCGTGCCGTGTTGAGAAAAGTCGTTACTGAGATCACGCACGGCGTGGCATTGCGACCGGAGGAATTTTCTCGTGCGACCATGATCTGGCTCGCGAAACAGCATACGTACTCGCTCAAGTCATCCGTACCACCCGGCTTGGGTGATCCGCTCGTGCGCTGGCTCACTTCAAACGAGCCGGGGCATTGTGAGCTTTTCGCTGCGGCTTTTGCGTTATTGGCTCGAACGGCAGGTTGCCCAGCGCGAGTGGTGGCAGGCTTCATGGGGGGCACATGGAATGACGACTATCTGATCGTTCGCAATTCCGATGCTCATGCCTGGTGTGAAATCGATGTTGGACATGGTCAGTGGTTGCGGGTGGACCCGACGAATGATGGCCCGCGTTTGCTGGCGGGTGATCAAGCATCCGCCACGGCTTCAGCAAATTTACGCACGGCCCAGCACGGTTGGGCAGCGCGTTTCGATCGGCTGCGATTCCTCTGGTATCGGCGCATCGTAAACTTCGATCATGCTGACCAACAGCAACTCATTCGAACGCTCAAGAATTCTGCCGAAGGAACTGGTCGGCAAATTCGCGACTGGACTGCGCGGGCTGCTGAAACGCTTCGAAAGTGGATGTCTCAACCGTGGGGCTTAGGACGCTGGGCCCGCGTAGCGGGTGCGACGCTGCTTGGATGCATGGTCTTGTTAGTTCTTTGGCGTCAAGGAAAGCGTACCTGGGTAAACTGGCGCTGTGTACGGGGCAAGAGCATGGACCCGGTCCGACATGAAGCAGGGAGCTGGCTACGGCGGATCGATGGAACGGGAATAGCCGGCGACGTATTGGCCGTTCGAGGACAGTTGGAACAGTTGCGTTACGGCCGAAAGGAAACTTGGCCGGAACCTCACCCGATTTTCCGCGAAGCGAAGCGCGCTTGCCGTCGTAAGCGGAAGTGATCAGCGCACAGGAGCGGTTGAGGGTTTGGCGGTAGCAACAGGAACGACTACGGGACCGGACGCTGTTGTAGATTTAGTCGGCGTAAGAACAGCCGCGGATTTTGCTGCTGCTTTTTTCTCGAAATATTTTTTCATGATTAGGGCGGCGATAGGCGCAGAGTGGCGGCCACCACCGAACTCCTCTCCAGGTGTGTCGCTTTGGATGGCAACGACCACAGCGATCTCGGGTTTCTCTCGTGGAGCGAAGCACATGAACCAAGCCATGTTTAACTTTTTTGGAAGCTGAGCGGTGCCGGTTTTCCCGACGATGCGAACACCGGGAATCTGATATTCAGGTAACTTGAACGTTGCACCAGCGGTGCCGTGGGTCACGCAACCTTCCATGCCGTCAATCAGAGCGGTGTATTGGGCCTTGGTAAGGCCTATGGATTCAGTGTGCTGAGTACGCGGCTCGGTACGGTGTTCGAGTGTTGGTTGTGTGAACGTTTCTCCGCGCGCCACGGAGGCGACAAAACAGGCCATTTGCAGGGGCGTAACGAGAACGAAGCCTTGGCCGATGGCCATGTTGGCAGTATCACCTTGAACCCAGGGTTCACCGCGGTTTGCTTTTTTCCAGGCAGGATCGGGAACAATCATTCCTCGAGTTTCAAACGGAAGTTCGATTTGGGTGGGCCGATCGAGGTGGAAACGACGGGCTTCGGCCGCGATGACGTCAGCGGATATTTTCATTCCTTCAGTATAGAAAAAAATGTCGCAACTATGTGCGATAGCTTCGCGTAGGGCGACGACACCGTGATGGCCATTACCGTTATCACAAGTTTTGGTGCTCGTGCCGATATTCATCGTACCGACGCAGTCAACCGTGGGGGAGTCGGGTGTGAGTATACCGCTGCGCAGACCAGCGATTGAAACGAGGACTTTAAAGGTGGAACCTGGCGGCCAGAGACCCTTGGTGGCATTGTTGAACTGAGCCTTGTTCTCTTGCCAAGCGTTATAGGCCTCGGTGGGAATTTTTGGCGATGTTTGGTTGAGATCGTAGTCTGGTTTGCCGGCAAGGACGAGCACTTCGCCTGTGTTCACGTCGAGAGCGACGGCAGTGGCAATAGTTTCTTCAGCGGCGAGTTTTTCTTCGGCTAATTGTTGCAGGTCGATATCGATACTCGTGGTGATGCTTTTGCCTTGGGCTGGAATCCGCCGGAGAATCGGAGGGTCAACGCGATAGCCCGCAGGATCGACACGATAGACCACGCCACCGGTTTCCCCTTGGAGAAGGTTGTCGTATTCGGCCTCAACACCTAATTTGCCGATAGATCCGCGCATTTTGAAGGTATTTTTTTCGTTAAAGGTAGCGAGATTTTCGGCGGTGTAATCTTCCTCGGAATCGATGTCCTCATTGATCGCGACGTATCCAAGCACGTGCGAGGCTGCTGAGCCATAGGGGTAATATCGTGTGCTCGAAGCGTAGATCTGAAGGGGAGATTTAACCGGAAGCTGCTCGACAAGTTTGGCGTATTCCTCTGGTTTTAGATCGTTGAGCAGCGTGAAGGGAAGCAGGAGTTCGCCGTGGAAATGACGATTGAGGTCGTTGGCGCTTATTTTTTCGCTGCGACCGAGGATGGCGTTGATCTGGTCGAGATAGCTTTGGACGACATTGTAACGAGCGATCTGGGCGATCTGCGCAGAGGACGGGATGTCCTTGTCTTCGAGCTCGCGGTACTTCTTGCGAATCTTGCGTGTGGTGTCGAGGAATTCGCGACGGAGTTCGTCGAGGTGGATGATAACGGCGAAGCGAGGGCGATTGCCGACGAGCAGACGACCTTCGCGGTCGTAGATGTTTCCGCGGGGGCCGGGGATAAGGATCCGACGCTGGTTTTGCTGACGTTCGCGTTCGTGATAGGTGTCGGCTTTTATCAGTTGCTGATAGGCAAGGCCCGACGCGAGAGCTAGCAGCAGACCTAAAATGACAAAGTAGAAGAAAAACGTGCGTGGATCATAGCCTTTATGGCTTTCGACGAGACCGCCTGAACGCTCGGTGGATTTCTCTACCATGGCGAACTAGAGTAAACCGCGTTGCTCGCGTCGGAGGGAAACGCCACAGAGCTCAAGTGAGCGTTCTTGTAGGGAAAAAAACCACGGGCCAGCGACAAACACCAGTATCTCAGAGGCCAGTAGATCGACCAACAAGCGCGGCAGCGTGTCCAAAGGCGTTGGCGAGCGGTGGATCAATCCTGCGGAAATCACGATGAATAGCGCGAGATTAGTGAAGATGGCGACGATCACACCGAAAAATGTTTCTTCTCGGGGGAAACGGCCGCGGAAATTATAAATGATCACATGCACGATTGCAAAAATGAGGGCATGAAAACCGAAATAAACGGCGGCCGACGAATCCACGAAAAGCCCAATCAGGATTGAGCACCACCAGCCTTCGCGAAACCCGACACGCAGAGCGGAGAACGCAACCAATAGTCCACCGACAAATACACTCATGTGCACCGGCGTGAGATAGTGGTTGATCTGACCGACGCAGGTCCACAGTAACACACAGCACGCGAAAAGAATGAAGGTCGCGCGCGTCATGGTGCAGCGGGTACGTCTTTATCGGTCTGGAGCGGCACGAGCACGGTGACCTCCTCAATGGAATCGAGTCGTGGGTCGAGTTTGACGTCACCGGATTTGAACAAACCGTCGGTGCTCGGATCGAGACGGACGATCAATCCGATCGTGAGCCCGGGTGGAAAGATGCCACCGAGTCCAGAAGTCGTGAGACGGCGTGGGGAAGAGGGCGTGGCTGTTACGTCGAGTGGCACGAATTCGACGCGACCGCTGGCGGGACCGAAAGTCGGGTTATTACCGCCTTGATAACTGAGCGGGCGTGTATCGCCCTCGAGCGTAGCGGCGAGCCGCATCCCGGGATTACTGATCATCGCTACCTCGCAGGTATAAGAATGGACTTCACGTACGCGGCCGACGACGCCGCCGACAAAAATTACCGGTGCTCCGACCGGGATGTCGTAATTACTGCCCTTGCGGATGGTCATCGTTTGCCACCAGCCGTTGAAATCTCGGCGCACCACGCGAGCGGCTTCTGCCCGATATTCGGTCCGCGAGGGCAACTTCAGCAACTCTTCAAGTCGTGAGACTTCACCGGCGAGCGCAGCGTTTTGCTGAATGCTGTTTTCGTATTTCGCGTTGAGATGTGCGAGATCGATGCCGGCTTCGATGAGTTCATTTCGCGAACGTGTGCGCAGCGACCAGAATTCTTGTACGTCGCGAACGCCTGAAGCTGCGGTATCGAGCGGCGCTTGAAACTCGAAAAAGCTCAACCGCATGTACCGCTTGAACACAGTCGGCACGATTAACCACGCCAGGACGATGATGCCGAGGGTGATGAAGGGTTGGGCCTGATCAAATCGTTTGGGAAGCACGACGGTGCAACCTATCTACCCGAGAATAGGGCGGAATGGCACGGAAAATTTTCACGCAGTTCAAAACTGCAGGAATTATTCACATGCGCCCCAGCTTTTGGACGATCGCTGCGATGGTTCTTCTTTTCGGGTTAAATGTTGGACCAAACAACGGCATTTTGAATTTCCCATGGGTCTATTCCGCGAAGTTCGCTTCTGTCGTGTAAAGGGTCCCTGCATGAGCGTGCATGGCGTCTGCCCATCGAAATCGTCGAGCTCGAGGGGTTTGTTAGGCGCATGCGAACGGCTCGGATAAATATAAAAAAACCCGCGGCTTGTTCCGCGGGTTTTTTTACAGCCAAATGGTTAGGGCTCAGTCGAATTGGAAGTGCGGCTCGATCTCCGCATCGTAGTCGATACCTGCGAGGCCGAAGCCAAAGAGCTTCAGAAAATCGGAGCGATAGCCTTCGATATCGGTTAGCGCATTGAGCGTTTCTGTGGTCACTTGCGGCCAAAGGCGTTTTACTTCGTCCTGAACCTCCGGCCGCATCTCCCAATCGTCGACACGCACGCGGCCGCCGTCGTCGTATTTGAGTGCGGAGCCGTTATACATCTGCGTTGCGAAGAGGCGTTGGATTTGTTCGATGCAGCCTTCGTGCGTGCCTTTGGCCTTCATGATCTTGAAGAGTACGGCAATGTAGAGCGGCACAACTGGTATTGCGGAGCTCGCTTGCGTCACGAGTGCTTTGTTAATCGAGACGAAGGCGCGACCGTAACCTTCCACTTTCAGAAGTGCGTCGATGCGTTTCGCTGCGCGTTCAAGATCGATTTTCGCCTGGCCGATGGTTCCGTTTTTATAGATATCCCAGGTAACTTCAGGCCCGATGTAAGAGTAGGCGACCGAGGTGGCGCCGGGTGCGAGGAGTTTGGCGTCAGCGAGAGCCTGTATCCACATTTCCCAGTCTTCTCCGCCCATGACCGCGATGGTGTCCGGAATTTCCTCTGGTGTCGCTGGTTCGATCGTAATGTTAGTTACGACGCCTGTGTCGGTGTCGACAGTTTTGTTGGTGTAAGGTTTACCGATGGGCTTGAGCGCCGATTTGTGAACGGCGCCAGTTATCGGATGCGTGCGGCGAGGCGAGGCGAGCGAATAAACGATCAAGTCGACTGGGCCAAGCTCGCGTTTGATCTGCTCAAGTGTCTGCTTTTTGATGTTGGTCGAAAAGGCATCGCCATTAATATTGCCGGCGTAAAGTCCGGCAGCGCGGGCTTTTTTGGTGAAAGCGTAGCTGTTATACCAACCCGGAGTAGCGGGGCGTTCGATGTCGGAGGGGCGTTCGTAGAAAACGCCAAATGTCGCCGCTCCCGATCCGAAGGCCGCACCGATGCGCGAAGAAAGGCCGTAGCCGGTAGAAGCACCGATCACGAGGACCTTCTTGGGCCCGTTTTTGATTGGGCCTTTGCTCTTCACATAATCGATCTGCTCCTGCACATGTGCCGCACATCCGGCTGGATGAGCAGTGACACAAACGAAGCCGCGGACTCTGGGTTTAATAACCATGGGCGATAAGGGTTGGAAGGAATCCGATAACGTCGAGAAAAGTTTTCGGTCTGGCGATAAGTTTCTTGCATGAGCTTCGCTTGAAAACTTATAGGCCTCCGGCGCGAAAGTAGCGCAACTAACAAGTCGGCAGGAAAATACTAAACCCCGCGGACGTACCTGGTTTTACGGGGTACCGCTGAGTACGATCGGCCCTGCCGGTGCTGTCGTACTGCCTTTGCGTTCGCGGGTGACCGTAAAACGTGATGCTGAGCCCATCGCTTTCTCGCCTTTGAACTCAACTTTCGTCGTGCGTGCGCTGTCTACGCTGACCACTCCGGCATTAATGACTCCGCTACCGTTACCGTCTTCTATCCAGAGCCGGAGTTCTTCCTCAGCCGCCGGAATCGGGAGCTGGTCGGCAAAAAACACGCCGCTCTGTCGAGAGGGTTGCCAGGCGATGATGCCGGTTGGGCTCGCGGTATTGGCGGCGGACGCGGATAGATGCACAAAAACGAACTGGTCGGATTTGGCGTTGTTGGTGAGATCGGTAATCTGGCGTTCAGCGAGGATACGTTCGGCGAAGAGTTGCTGTTTCAACGACTGGGTTTCGATACGCGAGAGCTCGGCGTTGTTACGTTGGAGCTTTGCTTCGGTTTGATGGGTGAGCGATTGAAAGAAGAAAAAGGCGGCGAGCAACGTGGCGACCAGCGCGGTTATCCAGCCAGCCTTACTCACGAGACATGATTTGCACGGAGAAGGCGCAGGCAGACGGTTGGGGTAAGATGGATCGGATGCCATGTTAAAGGTGAGAGCTGGCGGTTAAAGGACGCACCAACCGATCAGGCCAAGCGCGAGCA
>Ga0302321_100003620_pt1 | contig 13271 bp, 11 predicted proteins | sample Fen_T0_1_FD_202505 | JGI IMG/M metagenome (GOLD analysis project Ga0302321, IMG submission 202505) | Peat permafrost microbial communities from Stordalen Mire near Abisko, Sweden - Fen_T0_1 | ecosystem: Environmental > Terrestrial > Soil > Wetlands > Permafrost | place: Sweden: Abisko...
GATTTTGCCCCACGACGAGCAACCTTTTGCGCCCGACAAGCCAATGCGTTGCGTCGATTTCTGTGATGCGCAAGCGTTCTGCAGATGGGAGGGCAAGGAGCTTTGCCACCAGGAAGACAACCTAGGCCTCAAGGAACCCGCCGGCAAAGGGCGTGAGTGGTTCATGGCCTGCACGAACACCACCACCACGGTGTATCCGTGGGGGGACGATGCGAGCGAGCACCACTGCAACACGGGTCAGGCCGCGGACAATTGCACCACGCAAACACGCACCTGCGGTGTCGAGCGGGGTGGAGAGTATTCGCAGTGCGTGACCAAGACCGGTGTCTATGATCTGTTGGGGAACGTCGACGAGTGGATTTACGACTGCAATACCCTCGTCCCTCCCGACTCGAGTTCCCCGCGTGGATGCCTGACGATGGGCGGCGGGTATGACGCAACGGTCGAATCGTGTCGGCTCGAGCGCACGCTGCTGAACGATACGCGCCTACCCAGCCTCGGATTTCGCTGCTGCGCTGCCCTGACCGGCCCCGAGGACCGGCAACGCGAGCTGGGCGTGCCTAAAGACTGAACGTGTACTCGACATCGATGATTTTGGTGTTGAGTGCGGTGCTCTCTGACTTGTCCGTTCCCCCGAACTGGAGGCGATGTTGCCCGGGCGCGAGCGGCGGTAACAGCGCCCAATAGCCGGCGATATATCCAGGAAAGTCACCTTCGACCTCGGGAAGTCCCGCACACGCCAGCGCGTTTTGGCCTGCTTGGAGTGTGGCCACATACCGGGTTGGTGGCACGGCGCCGCGCTCCAGGTGTGAGATTCTTCGACCATCGACGCTCAGCCATAATTGACTTGGGTCGAAGTGCTTGAAGGACTCCGTCATGTAGTTCAAGAGGTCGGAATCCGGCCTCAGGTCTTGCGGAGGGAGGCCGGCGTTGTCGCCCATGGCGTCGAGGAGGGGGAAGAAGAGCGCCTTGTCTTTCGGGATCGGGCAGGCATTGCGGTGAGCAAGTCCTCCGCCGAAGACGCCCACCAGAAAAAACACCGGGCTCGCTGGGTCTTGGTAGAGTTGACAGTCTTGCCCGCTTTCGTCGGCAAAGGGGCTGGAGCACGTCGGCGGTGCCGGTCTGTAAGTGTAAGAGGCCCACTCGGTGGCCCACTCCGAGTAGGTCTTTCCGTAATGCGGCTGGGCCGGGTCCAGCAAATCGACGTCGCTATCGCCGCTCGAATTTCCTCCGCAGCCGTTCAGAACGACGGCCAGCGAACCCAGCCAGAGGCACTGACGCCATCCACTCATGCACCCCGAATGCACATATCTGCACTCCGAGATCAAGCCGAAGAGCGCGTCGGCACGACCCGGACGCCAAGCTGGACGTCCGCGGGATGCGTCAGCGCCGTTCGTCGAAGACGGGGTCGAAAGCACGGCGGGATCCGCCGCTCGGTCGCAGCTTTGGCTTGCTAGCGGGCACGCCGCTACTCAATGGAGACGTGCGCGCGGGAAGGGCGCTGGGCGCTGCTGATGTCACGGCGACAACGCTGATGACCGCCCGCTCCGGCACGACGCTGGACGCTGCCCGCACATCGGTTTCCGTGCCACTCGGGGCGCTGGGTTCGGCCGAGTGCGTTGGGTGATTCGCCAGCGAGAGTCCAGGTTTGTCTTGCGCCTGGGAGCGGACCAAGAGCGCTAGCCCGGGCAACGTGACCAGGCCGAGTATGACCAACGAACGGCGGACGACTCGTGGACTCCTTCCCGGCACGCGAGTGGGGTTCGCGGTGGCAGTCAAGGTGCCGAGGTCGTGACTCAGCAAACTCTCGACCGGCATCGGAGCTTCGGTGCCGGCCTCCGGAGTCCGCGCTCGCTCGCGAGACCAAAGCTCGAGCAGTGACAACGCGCGGATGCCGCGTTCACCGCCGTGCGCCGAAAGAGCCCCGGCGAGTGCTTCGACGCTGGCAAAGCGCTGCTCTCGCTCCTTGGCCAGGCAGCGTTTCACGATCTCATCGAGCTCGGGCTGCCCTGGGATCGCCGGCGGCGCGCTTTGCAGCACGTTCGCGCAAACTTGAGCGAAGGTTTCGCCCGGGAAAGGCACGCGGCCCGTCAACCCTTCGTAGAGAACCACGCCGAGTGACCAGATGTCCGTACGGTGATCGACGCTAGCGGGTAGGGTGAGCTGCTCAGGGGACATGTAGGGAGGTGAACCGATAGGCAGATCTTGGGTGATCACGTCGTCGCTCGGGTGCGGCTCGAGCAGCTTCGAAATTCCGAAATCCAAGACGCGGACGGCCAGCGCGGCGCCGACCGTCCGCGCCGCGAACAGATTGGCGGGCTTCAAGTCTCGGTGGACGATGCCTAGCGCATGGGCCTCCGCTACCGCAACGCAGGCCTCGAGCACATCGTCGACTATCGATGCTTCACTGAGCTTGCGGTCGCGCCGGAAGCGCGTGGCCAAGCTCTCGCCATCCAAATACTCCATTACGATGAATGGAGTTCCGTCTGGGCGTGAGTCGATGTCGAAGACGCGTGCGACGTGCGCCGACCTGAGCCGGCTCGCGGTTCGTGCCTCATGCAAGAAACGCGCGGCGAGACGCCGATTCTGCCCGACGCGCGGAAGTAAGAATTTGATCGCAACGCGCTCGCGGAGTTGCTCGTGGTGGGCTTCGACCACAGCTCCCATCCCGCCGACACCGAGCAGACGATCGATGCGGTACTTGCCTGCGAGTACGCTACCGAGTCCGACGAAGGCCTCGATCTCGCCCGGCCCCTTGCGGTCCATGGGAGCTACGGATACGCGAAATTGCTTCCTGGGCCAAGGCTCACGGTTTGGGAGCAGGCTGGCAGCGGGACCGGTCGTCCGTGCTGAAAGGGCCTAGCATGAACTCTGATTGTGATTGGCTTGGATTTTGGGGCCAAGAATGGACGTGCGCGCGGGCCGTAGGGATCGACCATCGGTAACGCGGGCAGGCACGCATCTTCGTTGCGACCGCGCCTGCCCAACAATGGGCACGAGCCCGGTTGGCGGTGCGGGTTACGGCGGCGGATTCGGCCACGGCAGATGGCGCCCTGGGTGTGGAGCTGTACGGTCGACTCGCTCTGATCGCCGCACGACGGCTTGGTCAGAGCGGTCTAGGTCGTCGCGAGCAAGATTTCTTCGCCGTTGCTGGGCGGCTCGAGCCCATCTGTGCGTTCGGCAAAGTAGCGTTCTTTGAGTGCATTCGCCGACACGTGGTGGGCCCGGCGAAATCCCGCTTCGAGCGCGAGCTGTACCAGCTCTTCGGGCTCGAAGAAGCTGATGAAGGGCGTGCCGCTGGCTCGCGCGCCCTTGGCCGAGCGTTCGAGCCCCTCTCGTGCATCGGCGCCCGCCAGCTCCAGCGGCAGGAGAAAAGTCATGGCGAACGTCGAGCCTGCGGCAAGCCGAGCCACTTCACTCAGCGTGCGCAGGTTTGCTTCGCGTGTGAGGTACATGCTCACGCCGGTCGAAGCCACGATCGCGGCTCGGTCCGCCGAGAAACCCGCGGCCGCGAGGCGCTCGCGCCACGAAGCGCCCGCCTCGAAGTCGACCGGCACGAGGTGCAGCCAACTCGGAAGGCCGAAGCCGAGTTCGAGCAGACGTTGCCGCTTCCATTCCTGGGGACCGGGGCGGTCGACCTCGAATACGCGCAGCCGCGACGCGAGGTCGGGCCTGCGTTGGGCGAAGGTGTCGAGACCGGCTCCCAGGAGGACGTACTGGTCGACGCCCAGGGCTGCCTGTTCTGCAACTAGGTCTTCGATGAAGCGCGCGCGCGCCACGATCGACGCCCGGAACGCGCGTGTGCCTCGCGGATCCATGTCGGGGCGGCTGCGCCAGCCGTCGGCGGGGGCGGCCAACCGCAGGCCGATCTGGTCGTCGAGCACGTGCGGGGGCGCGTCGAGCTCGACGTGTAGAGCGCGCCACAGCGCCACCCGCACCGCGGTCGATTCCGCGGCAACGGTCGCGGGGTCGCGCGGACGAGGTTGTTGCCCGGGGCTCGAATCACTGGGTCCCTGTGCGTTCGCGTGGCTCATTGGTCGGTCCGCTTCCGCGCGAGCGGCGCTTCGATTGCGATCTCTCGGCCATCGGGATCGAGGAGCAACATCTGCAGAGCGCCCCAATGTTCTTCGATGAACGGACGCTTCACGTTGGCGCTCGCGGGCGGCTCGAAATCCGTGGCGCTCTCCACGCTCAAGCCGGGGACCACCTGAAGGACGTGTCCCGGCGGACGCTCGGCGATGAACAAACTGGGCCCGCCGGCAGGGTGGCGGAGCCGCCCCGAGTGGTGGTCGGTCTCGAACTCGACCTCGTATCCCAGGCCCTTCCAGAACGCCACCGCCTTTCCCCAATTGTGGGTCTCGAGCAAGAGAACATCGATGCCTTTGGTCGTCATTACTTCTTCCGTCCCTTCTGCTGCGCCGCGAGGTACTCGCGCAATGCCGCGGCTACGATTGCCGAGAGCGACTGCTCCGTTTCGACCGCGTGGTGCTTTACCTCGCGGATGAGGACCGCCGGGAGATAGACGTTGAACTGCCGCACCTCGGTCATGGACGCTAGTATGCTAGCATGCTAGGTTTGGCGCGCAAGCGCTTCTTCGGGCTTTCGTTCGGGGAGCGGCCCGAGCCTGCCGTCCGTCTTGCCGTGCTTGCCGTGCTTGGTGTGCTTGGTGTGCTTGGTGTGCTTGGTGTGCTCGCAACCTACACGGAGCTGACCGCCATCGAGTAAGCAAGCATAAACAAGACCGAGGTGAGGGACTCTGGCTCTGTTTGTCGCTTGTCGATACAAGATAGATGATGGGAAACGTTCGTCGCTGTGCGTCTTGGGCTCGTGGCGTGAGGATCAGCGCGGTACTGGGCTCGGTCGCGGTGACCGCCGGTGCGGCGCCGGCGATTCCATCCGGTAGCCACCCGCGCCTGTTCATGAGCGCGGAGCAGCGAGCGGCGTACGCAAAGAACGCGGGTAGTAAAGGCACGGCGGCGGCAAAGCTCGTTGCGGTGTGCCAAGCCACCATCGACAAGCCCAGTGATTTCGCGACGCGCGGCGGCTCGGACGGCAACACTTGGCCCGCGGCGGCGATGAGCTGCGCTTTTGCCTATCGAGTCACTCAAGACGCGAAATATCTGGCACCAGCCATCACCTACCTGAGCGCGGCGCTCGGAGACGACCAAAAAATCGGTGACAAGGCCGGTTGCGTTCCAGGCGTGAATACCGACTGGCAGAAGTGGGATGGCAGCGCGCCGGCGCCCCCGATCATCCTCACGGTCACGCACGATACGGATTACCCCATGCGCTGGTACGGCCCGGACGTCGCGCTCGCGTACGATTGGTTATCGGGCGTCGCAGGTGTGGACACCGCATTGCTGAGCCAGGCCCGCACGTGTCTCGGCGCGTGGTCCGATTTTTACACGGTGAAGGGCTATCACCACGATCAGGCCGGCGCGAACTACAACGCAGGCTTCATCATCGGCAAGACGCTGACGGCCATCGCGATCGGCAACGACGGCGGCGCCGATGGCCACTTGTGGAACGAAATTGTCGACACACAATTTCGGAAATTACTGATCGACGAGGGCCTCGCTGGAGCCACGGGCGAAGTTGGATCGAAAGCAGGCGCGCTGGTCGGCGGTGACTGGGCGGAGGGCTGGCAGTACGGCCCTCTCAGTGTGCTCGAGTATGCGGTGGCCGCGCGCGCCATCGAAGAGAACGGCGGTCCCCTACCCGAGATGGAGGCGTGGACGAACAGCCTCGTCGTGCGCTACATCCACGGCACGGTTCCGGCTGGTGATGGACAATGGGTCGGGGGCGACTTCGATGACGAGCGAGTCTACCAGGCGCCCGCCGTGAACGAGCTCGACGCCGTGCTCGCCGGTCCCTCCAGCGACCAGGCGGCCGCTTTTGCGGCGGCAATGAAGGCCAAGCAGTCGCTCGCCGGCGGCGACTATTTCTACAATGCACTCGCCGAGCTGCGCAGCGTCGCGCCCCTCGACTTCACGACGCAGACGCCGCCGCCTCCGCGGTGGTACGTGGCGCGCGGTACCCGCGCGCTTTACGCGCGCTCGGCATGGGAGCCAACGGCGTTTTGGGGCGTGTTCACCGGCGCACCTGCCGTGGTCGACGATCATCAGCATTTCTCTGCGTCGAACTTCGTGTTCAGTCGCGGCGCCGATCACTTGATCGTCGACCCGTCCAACTATGGCGAGTTCGATACGTTCGAAACCAACGCGCTGAGCGTCGACTCCGACATTCTGAAGGGCGACTACGCAGGGACGCAGACACCCTGGAGTCGGGCCGAACTCACTTGGGCCCGCGGTACGGGCGATGCCGTGTATGCCGCGCGTAGCGATCTGGCGCAAGCGTTCATCTTCTCGGATACGGCGAGTGACATCCCTTACGCGCATCGCGAGTGGGTGATGTTGCCGGAGGGCGAGGTGGTCACCATCGACCGTGTGCACACGGCAGATGCGGCGCACATGATGTACTTGGGCTTCCACGTCAATTCGGGCGGCGCGGGCAAGCTGAAGCTCGACGGCTCGACGGCGAGTGCCAAGATCGGAGTCTCCAAGATGACTATCCACGCCGTCCAGCTCTCGGGGGGAACCGCCGGGATTTCTCAGCCCGAGGTCGGGAGCTGTTCGGTCAAGTGCAGCTATCCCTGCGGGAAGTGCGACGCGGCTCGCTTTGCGGTCGACAAATACGCGCTCGAGGTCCCCGGCCCTTTTGCGCTTGCGATTCACGTGATCGACGCTTTGGCAGCGGATGAAACGCCCGCGACGGTGGGCTCGCTGAACGACGACACCTACGATCCAGCGCCGAAACTGAACGCCGGCGTGATCGGCGCGGCCGTGTTTCGCAGCACGAAGCAGAGCTATGTCGTCGCTTCCAGCGCACGAGACGGCGTGTCTTCTGTGACGATGACTTACGGAGTGCCGGGCGAGTCTGCGTCCCGACAGATCGTGTTCGACGCGCCGGAGGACTCGACGGGGCAATCGACCGTCACCGCCGCGCCGCAGGGCGGACGCTGCGTCGTTTCGATCACTGCGGGTCCGGGGTTCGCCGGTCACCCGTTGATGTTCGCCGTCGCTTCTGCGGCCGACGGCTGTCGCGCGACCGAAGACACGAACGTGCCCGCTGGTGAAGCGCCGACGGGCGGCGGTGTGCCCGCGGGCCCCGGCGGAGCGGGCGGCGGCGTACCGGCGGGCCCCGGCGGAGCGAGCGGCGACGCGGCGGGCGCGAACAGCGCGAGTGGCTCCAGCGCGAGCCGCGGTGGTTGCGGCTGTCGACTCGGTGGTCGGCGCGCCGACCCCCCGTTGGCGTTGATTTGGGGGGTGGCATTCGCTGTCGTCGTAGCGCGACGGCAGCGAAAGCGCTGAGCGCCCGTCGCGTCGACGCGGCAGTGGACCGACCACCCTGCGGGGGCGCGACGTTGAGCCGATTCCACGAGTCGGTGTGTCCGCAGGTCGTCCTTGTGGCATGCGTTGCCGCCAAAGAGCATGGCAAATTGGCTGCTACTCCCGGCGACGAGCCAGTTTCGCCTCTGGCATTTCGCTGAACGGTCAATTAGCCGAAGATAGCGCTGTGAATCGCCGCCGGACACGTCGACTGAGTTTGGTTTGCGCCCTTTCGTTTTCGTCGGGCTGCACCGGTGCGGCGACATTCGTCGACTCGGCGCCCAGCGCGCCCCCGCCCATGTCTGCACCCGCGACGCTGCCGTCAGCTAGCTCGGCCTCCGTTGCCCCGCGCTCGCTCGACCGCGAGCGACCGAGCGCGGATCGCCTCGAGTGAAGGCTTTGATCTTGGGGGGCTCAGCGCGGGCAGCACACCGAGCCCTCGATCGCGATCGGCCCACCTGGGGATGCGCTCACGTTGCCCGTCGGTTTGGCGCCGTTCGCGCAACGATATTCGGGGCGCTGAGTCGCGCCGTCGCCGATGTCACCGACCACCGCCCCGCCGCTCGACGCACAGGCCCCTGCCGTCAGCGTGGGCCGCATTGCCGGGGCTTCGCCCGAGCTCGGAGGAGCGCTGGCGGAATCAGGCGGGGCTTGGTTCGGTGCTTGGGCGGGGCCCGCAGATGAGCCGCAACCCGCGACCCAAAGATAGATCGGTGACGTGACGAACAGAAGTATTGCCGACTTGGACATGATTGTGCCTCTAGCACGATGGTGACCATCACGAGTGGGTCTCGAGTCGGGTCTTGGGCATGGTCTCCGTGCGTCTAAGCACTCTTCGCTTGCACGATGGCGCTCTCGGACTTTGCTCGAGCGGACGGCGGCGAACTTCTGAATACGAGCGGGGAGGCGCCGCTTCGAGGCGGCGCGCAACCGTGATGGCGCGCACGCAGCACTTTACGCTCGTCGCTGCCTTGCTTGCAGCTTAGCGTGAGGGCGTGAATCGAGCAGTAGCCGGGCGCTCGCGGTTTGGCACCGTTTTCGGATTGCTGTTCAAGCTAGTGGCGATTTTCGCAATGATCGCCTTGCCGCTGTGCGGAGTTTGGGTGGCTTCGTCGCTGGCAGCGCTCCGCCACGGGCCGGTGTGGTTGACGCTACTCGTCGGGCTGCTCTTATTTCCGATCGTGCCTGCGATCTGGGAACTGTGCGTCGCATGGCGGAGGTCGCGGCGCCAAAATCCAACGCCTCGATTCCTGTCGACGACCGATCGCCTCGTCCTGCGTACGGTTGCGTTGAATATGCTGTTCGTGGCCGCGTTGCTGGCGACACGCCCCAGCGCGGCTTTCATGGCGCTGTCGGCGCGGGGTGATTGGATGCTGGACGGGCATCACGACCCGACAGCCCAAGCGGCGCGACGTGCTCTGTTCTCGGTCGCCGGCAGGCTCGAATGGCTGTGGTCTGCGGCCCATGACAATCCGTTCAGGAAACCCGGAGTGCCCGAGCCTGAGCAGCAGCCGAGCGAAACCCTGCGTCCGATCCCGACCGCAGCCCCGAGCACGACCGCGGCCCCGACTCCGAGTTCGATCGACACCTCCGCCCCGCGTCCGGCAGAGTCACGAGAAACACCGTCCGCTGTGCAGGCTCCGAGCTGGCCCGCTGCGCAGAAGCTCGACCCCGTGGTTGCGAGCATGCCGAAGTCGGCCGAAGGCTCGATTCAATCCGTGGCCGCCTACATCAGCGAGCGAGTACCCGCACCGTTTGCGCGGCTCAAGGCCGTGCACGACTGGGTCGCTGATCGCATCGCTTACGACGCCGAATCGTACCTCGCAGGTCGCTACCCGCCGCAAGACGCGCGAACGGTGTTCAGCACGCGCCTGTCCGTGTGCGCCGGATACGCCAACCTGTTCGAAGCGCTGGCTCGCGCGGCTGGGCTCGATGTCAGGTACGTCGCGGGCGACGCGCGCACGCGTGGCAACGATCTTTCGGGCCAAGGTCACGCTTGGAACGCCGCGCGCATCGACGGCAAGTGGTATTTGCTCGACGCAACCTGGGACAGCGGGTTCCTCAGCGGTTCGCATTTCGAGAAGCGCTACTCGACCGCTTACTATCTGACGCCCCCGCGCGTCTTCAACCTCGATCACCTGCCCGACAACGCTCGCTGGCAGCTACTCGAAACCCCGCTCACGCGCGGCGAGTTTCTGCGCCAGCCCGCCCTGTCCCCGCTCTTTTTCGCGAGTGGGCTCGAGCTATTGTCGCCCGATCGCTCGCAGGTGGACGTCCGGGGCAGCCTGGAAATCAGCCTGAAGAACCCGCAAAGCGTGCTGCTGCTCGCTACCTATGAGGCCCGCAACGGGCACGGTGAGCCGCACGACTGCGACATCGACAACGGAGATTTTCCGCGCATCACTTGCAGGTTTCTAGGCTCTGGGAGCTACGACGTGAAGCTGTACAGCAATCGGCAGATCACCGATCCTTTCGACTTCATCGGCCAGCTCCAAGCCAACGCGAGGTAGAGCGAGGGTATGGCGCCCGGCCGTCGGCTTAGGGCCCGCGAATGGCTCAGTCGGTCGAAGATCGCGGCCCTGGCGCCCGGATGGCGAGGCGCGACGAAGGCGCACACTGCGGGTATGCGATGAATCCGCTGCTGAACACCGGCAGGTCATCGGGTTTGCCGGAATGAGCAAGCCCAGGTAGGCCTCAGGCAGTGCACCCTCGATATGAGCTGCCGCAGCACCGGTGTGACGACGAGGCTCTGCCAACGAAAGCGCGAGGCGCAAATGCACGTGCGTCATGAAGATCCCGCATTTCGGCCGCGCGAAGTGTGCTCTAGCGACCTCGCCCGGATGCAGGCGAGCTAGAGGCAGCATGTCCGCATGAGGCGATCCAGTGTGCCTCAACGTCTGCGGTAAACCGAGACGGCTCGAGCGTAGAGTCCGCGGAACACGTCGGACTTCGTTTCGCGGCTGATTGGGCCGCCTTCTCGAACACGCGGCCCAAACCTTGCATTGGGCGCGCTGATGGCGCCCCCAAGCAACTCTGACGTGACTCGACCCGCTGCCGTTGACCATCGTTCGCCTTGGCAGGCATCCGGTCTCATTGACGGCCTGCGCGCTCACCCGCTGGACGCGGATACTACCGTTGACGTGTGCGTGATTGGCGCGGGAATGGCCGGCCTACTGTGCGCACTGGAGCTTTCGTCGCGTGGGCGTTCGGTGATGGTCGTCGAGCGATCGCACGTTGGCGCGGGGGATACGAGCGCCACGACCGCGCACCTGTCCGCGATGCTGGATCGTCGCTACTTCGAGCTTTCGAGCATGCACGGCGAGCAAGCCGCGCGCCTCGTAGCCTCGAGCCACATGCGCGGCATTGCCCACCTGGAGCGGGTGATAAATGCCCACGGTATCGATTGCGGTTTTCAGCGGGTCAGCGGATTTCTGTGTGCGGGCAGCGCCAACCAAGAACGAGATCTCGCGAGGGAGCACGCCGCCGCCACGGCAGCAGGATTGCAGTGCGAGTTGGTTGCTCGTTCGCCACTCGCGCTCACTGACGGGCCCGCACTGTGCATTCTAAACCAAGCGCAGTTCGAACCGCTGGAGTTTCTCGCGGGCGTGCTCAAGTTGCTGAAGGAACAGGGCGTTCGAATTTACGCCCCAGTGACCGTGGATGACTTCGATGCGGGTGGCTCCGGTGAAGTCACCCTAGGCACGGCGCAGGGCAAGCGTATCGTCGCGAGCCACGTCGTGGTTGCCACCAATAGCCCGATCAACGACGTTACCACCATTCATACCAAGCAGGCCGCTTACCGGACCTATGCCATTGCGTTCGAAACTGCCAGAGCCGAACCGACGTTGGCTTGGGACATGGAGGATCCGTATCACTACGCCCGCTTCGGAGTAGATGCCGTTACGGAACGCCAGGTATTGATCATCGGTGGACAGGATCATCGTGTCGGGCAAGACGAGGACGCCGATCGAAACTTTCCCCGTTTGGAGATGTGGGCGCGCGAACGCTTCCCTTCCGCTGGAAACGTGGTTTGCCAGTGGTCGGGGCAAGTATTCGAGCCGAGCGACGGCCTGGCATTCATCGGCAGAAACCCGGGCCAAGACCGCGTGTTGGTCCTGACCGGCTTTTCCGGTAACGGCATGACCTACAGCGCCCTCTCGGCCGAGCTCATTGCCGATCTGATCGGCGGAGTGGGGCATCCGTTCGCAGAGCTCTACGATCCCAAGCGTAAGCCCTCGTCTACGGGCGCGCTTTCAGACTACGTTCGAGAAAACCTGAATACGGCACGGCAATACTCGAACTGGCTCGCACCCTCCGACGTCGAGACCGCGGGCGAGATTGCGCGCGGCGAAGGGGCGGTGGTTCGGCGCGGACTACACCGAGTCGCGATCTACGTTGATGACGACGGCTCTCGTCGAGAATTGTCTGCCACCTGTCCGCACCTCGGCGGAGTCGTGGCCTGGAACTCCGCCGAAAAATCTTGGGACTGCCCGTGCCATGGCTCGCGCTTCGATTGCCGCGGCAAAGTCATTACTGGCCCTGCGATCACCGACCTGAAGCCGTTGAATCAATCCGACAAATAGCCTGTTTTACCCGGCGAAGTCATTTGCCCATGACATCCTTGGCGGCACTCCGATCGATCGTATTGAAGGCTTCGATGACTTTCATCGTCATGTCGAACTGTCGAGACGTGTTGACCTCGTCGGCCATGCCGCTGATGCTCGACTCATTCGAGAGTTCTATCGCACCAGGCTCGAGTGCCACTTCATGCGCGCGCGCGGGACCGGCTTCAGCGGGCGCGCGCAAAGCGACACCTTCGTCTTTCTTCAGTGCAGATAAGTTCGCGAACGTGACTACCAAGAGCTTGGGACCGGGCGCTCCGTCGACCAACAGCCTACCGTCTGCGCTGATCTGTGGGTTCGCGCCGGTCGACTTCACCACGATTGGGCGACGGTTGTCGGCCAACACGGGGAGATTGTCACTCGTGGTGAGCGTCCCATCAACGCGCAACTTGAAATTGCCGGCGCGAGTGTAGCGTTCTCCGCGCGGCGTAGAGACGACGAAGAAGCCTTTCTCGTCGGGAATTGCCACGTCCAAGCCTCGGCCGGTTGGCACGATCTGGCCTGCCTTCATGTCGGGAGCCTCGCTACGAGTGGTCAGGTAGCGAAGTGACTTCGTATTCGGGTTTTCGTTCACTGCTTTGACCAGCACCTGGCGAAAGACCGAAGAATCCGCACGAAAACCGGGTGTCGAAGCGTTGACGAGGTTGTTGCTCGACACGTCCAGCGAGGCCATCTGTCCTACGGCGCCTGCCGCAGCCGCCCACACGCCAGTACTCATGCCGGGTCAGTAAGCAAGGCGCGGACCATCGCGCGCGCGAAGCGGCTGCTCGAAATGGGCTCCTTTCGGCGCGAATCCAACGTTGGCTGGCGTCAGGTTCGCCACCCCCCCGCGTCAAAGTATTGACCAAGAGCGCGCTCATACGCACGATCGCGTAAGCTCTGCTTTTTCCAACCGAGATATGAAGTCTACGGGGTTGGGCATGGAGTGACCGAGGGCAGGCGTGCCGCGGTGTCGGCGCCCCGCTTACCCGTAGGCCAAGTTCAACCGGCTCACGAGAAGAAGGGTCGCTCTCCGGACGACACGGCGCAATCGCCGCCCCCGCGCGTGACGGCGTGGATGTTTGGAAGTGACGCTAACAATCATGCGTGCCGAAACTTGCCGGTGCACGTGACTGCTCGGGCGGACTTTGGACACTACTTCGATCGAAGGTCCCCGCTTCGCGGCCCCCAACGGAGATCCTTGCAGACTTTGGGCAGACGAATTTTCTCGCAAGAGCGCTGAGCTGGTCGAGACAAAACCGCAGAAAATCTCGCTCATTAC
>Ga0302321_100003621_pt1 | contig 13267 bp, 7 predicted proteins | sample Fen_T0_1_FD_202505 | JGI IMG/M metagenome (GOLD analysis project Ga0302321, IMG submission 202505) | Peat permafrost microbial communities from Stordalen Mire near Abisko, Sweden - Fen_T0_1 | ecosystem: Environmental > Terrestrial > Soil > Wetlands > Permafrost | place: Sweden: Abisko...
GGGCTTGCGGTCGTGGCTGGCGGCGTAGCCCTGTACCTCACGCTGAGCCGCTCGAGTGAGAAGCCCACTCCGTCAGGCGTCGCGTTGGGTATCGCGCCTGACGGAGTAAGGTTGCGCGGCTCGTTCTAGATCAGGGGCAGGCGCAGCGCGCGACTACATTCGGGTCAGCTGCGCCGGACATGTCCGCGCAGGCCCAGGCGCAGATCGAAGCGTTGCACGTTGTGTTGTTCTTGGGTGCGGGCCAGATCGGTCCGCCCTGGTCGCTACACTCGTAGCTACTTACGGTCGTTAGGTCGTTGGTGGGGAAGTCCGGATCGGTGGCAGTCACCTCGCAGGCCGTGACGCAGTTGACGCCGAACGAGCAGGTGAGCGTCGATTGCGCGGCGCAAACCGCCGTGCAGTTTTCTTCCAGCGTGGGGGCGCTGGGTGCGCCCGCTGCGCCGGCGGCGCTCGAATCGCCAGCACTTCCGCCGGCGGCATCTCCGCCGACTCCGCCTGCGCTGTCTCCGGCGGCTCCCCCTGCGCTGTCTCCGCCGACGTTTTCTCCAGCTGCGCCCGCGACTTCAGTGCCGCCTCCCTTGCCGGCGTTGCCACCGCCGCCGTTGCTGCCGCCGCCTTGGGCCTTGCCCGCGCCGCCGCCTTGGGCCTTGCCCGCGCTGCCCGCGCTGTGCCCGCCCGCGCCCGCGGACGCACCACCGCTGCCGCCAGGCGCGCCGTCATCGTCACTGCCGCACGCCCACATGCTGCCCGCGGCTGCGAGGACTATTACTGACCAAGTAAGTTGTTTTCTGTGCATTCGGTTTCCTCGTTCGCTTTTTCTTGATGGTGGGTCGCGCTACGCGCGACGACGTTATAACGGATCGCAAACACTAAAAAAAAACGACCGTTTGCACAAGTGCACAAGTCGTACGTACGTATTGTGCAATCCGAGTGGCCCTTGCACAACGCAGCCCTCGCTGTGCCTCATGTGCGCCGTTCGCTTAGCTTGTAGGGAAAGTCAGAAATTCCCCGGAAATATACGTCAATTTGCGGACGATTTTCGAGTGTCGGATCTCGGCATGGCAACTGCAATAGGCAGTGAGCAACAAGGTCACAGTCACTCGGGAGATCGTCTAACAAAATGAAAAATTGGATTTCACTGGTCGGTGTAGGTTTTCTTGGTATCTCTGCGTTGCAAGGTTGCGCGGCTTCGGTCAGCAGCGACGAAGCGGAAAGCTTGGCGAAGACGCAGGACGCGGTTAGCGCCTGCTACACGAATAGCGGGGTGAACCCCACCAAGGCAGCCTTGGCGGTCGCGATGGCCACCGAACTGGGTCGCCTGGACCCGGCCCACGATCTGGTCATCGTTGGGAGCGGCGTTGGGCTCAGCTCTAGCGCAGTATGCGTTAAGAACAACTGCGCAAACACCAAAGCACTGCTTGGCCAACAAGGCGACGGCCCGTGGTCATTCATGGACCAGAACGTGTTCAATCCCGCCGTATACAAGAACGATCTGTACGCCTCGATGGGTCGCCAAACCACCGTTCTGTCGGATATTCAGCGCAATAGCCCGGCGAATCTGCCGCCGGCCCACAAGCTGACGAAGGTTGCCGGCCCGGTCGATCTTGGTTTGGGCGCGTGCGGACCGCACTACGTATTCCAAGCGGACAAAGCCGACGGCACGCCGCTCAGCGCGACTGACGCAGCGAATCTCGCGAACGGGATGTGTTTCTACGGCTTCGGCAACTGTGGCAACGGCAACAGCTACCTTCGGTACACGGTTACTGGTCAAGGTTGCCCGACTGGCCGCACGTGCGTCGCGATCGACCCGACGGATGACGACAACGGCTCCGGCTCGACCACCACGGCCGGTAGCGTGCCGACGTATCCGTTGAACCGCTTCTACGACCCCACGAACAGCAAGCTCGGCAGCCAGTGTCTGACCACTGCCGGCAAGCTGACCACGATGATCAGCAAGTGTGCCAGCAACCCCACCACATGTGGGTTCTTGTACTGCATCTGAGCGCGGCCTCGCGGCTCACACTCCCACACATCGACTGCTGACCTTGGACGAGGTCGACGCCGCTTACGGCGCCGGCCTCGTCGCCGTTTGTGGGCGTGAGCGAAAGACCACGAACGCGCGCGCGTTCCTCGATTTGCGAGATATAGTCGAAGGCGTGTTATGGTTCAGGCTTTGACTAACCGGCGGAAAAACGCGTGAAGATTCGATACTGGCTTACTTCGGTCCCACTGTTACTCGTGAGCAGCGGCTGTTCACTGTTCTTCGAGCTCAACGCCAACCAATGCGACAAGACTGCCGATTGCACGCACCTCGGTTCTGCTTTTGCGAACACGACCTGCGAAAACCATGTCTGCGTCGAAAAGAGCACGCCCGGGAACGCGGGCTCCGGGGGCAGCGGACAAGGCGGAGCAGACGCCAAAGCCGGAACCGGCGCGGTCAGCGTCGCGGGTGATAGCGGCGCCGCGGGAGAGACCGGCAATCCGCCCGAGTGCACCACCAATGACGACTGCATCACGGCTCACCTCGATCAGCCTTACCTGTGCGTCGACGGCTCCTGCCTTGCGTTGACCAGCGAGGATTGCCCGCAGTTGGTGCCCAGCACCAACACCTTGGACATGCTGCGGAAGCCTGCGCCGATCATCGTCGGAGGCTACGCCAACATGAACAACACGATGGATTCCCACGATTCCTTGGCGGTCATCAATTGGGACCTCGCGTTCACTGAATTCAATGAGCGGACCTTGGGCGGGATCCCGAACAAGGGGGGAGGCGCTGCTCGCCCCGTGCTCGCGGTCATTTGCCAAAGCAGCACGGTCGCGGACATTACACCCAGCCTCGCGCACCTGACTGAAGAGGTGCACGTGCCAGTGATCTTGAGCACGCTATCCACGGATAGGTTGTTCGCCGCGTATAACTTCACGCAGGCTCCGGAGTACGCGAACGCGGGCGGTAACCCAGTCCTGTTCTTGAGCACGGGCAGCGCCGATCTCAGGCTCGCGAATCTCGCGGATGGCGGCTTGGTTTGGCACATGCTCGGTGATCCACGGACGCTCGCCGCGACCACAGTCAGCTTATTGAACCGGATGATTCCGACCGTCAAAGCGGCGCCCGGGTTCAGCGGGCCGCTGCGCGTGACGCTCGTCTACTCGGACGACACGACCATGAGCGATCTGTTCAGCGTGCTGACCACGCCCGACGATGCGCATCCCGAGACGCTGCTGACGTTCAACGGCAAAGCGGCGATTGACCTGCCCGACACTGAATTTCGGCAGATCAAGATCCAATCGGCCAAGACTCACACGACGCCGGTATTCCAAAACGCGATTGACGATTTGGAGGCCAATCCACCGCACATCGTGATCGGGATGGCCACGAACGAGTTCGCAAGCGTCGTCAATGCGGTTGAAAACTACGCCAAGGCGCACGGCAACCCTCCGCCGTTCTATCTGGCGTCGCACCTGCTGTACAACACGCCGGAGCTGCAGAGCTCCGTGGCGGCAAACCAGGACAAAACACCGCCCATGAACGAGCGGCTAGTCGGCGTCAACTACGCGGAGGCCCAGGATGCCAAGTCCAAGTCGCTGTACGACGCCTATCTCGCTCGTTTGAAGAGTTCCTACTCGGGCTCCTTGTCGGTGGCCGGTACCGAGAACTACTACGATGGCGCGTACTCGCTTCTTTACGCGCTGGCCGCATCGTACGCCATCGGCAAACCACCGACCGGCGACACGATGAGCGTCCAACTCGACCAGCGAGTTTTCAGCACGAGCAAGGACGCGCAATCGGTGGACATCGGTCCGGCCGCACTTGGAAATGACAGCGTGGGCAAGCTGAGCAGCTTGACCTATAAAATGTCGCTCTACGGCACGATGGGTCCGCCCAACTTCGATCGCACGAGCGGGACGCGCGTCACGACGACTTCGGCCTGGTGCATGGAGAAGCCGGTCGCCCCAGCCACGAAGTGGGTCTACCGAGCGGACGGCTTGATCTACGATCCAGACGCCCACGACTTCACGGCACCCAGCGCAGGCGTTCCCGCATGCCTCTCGCAATACTGACGCGCCTGAGCGCTTGCCTGCTGCTTGCGGCCGCACTTGCGGCTTGCAGCCAGGCCTCGCTCGAATCGGTCGAGCAGGGTCAACAAGGGGTGGCCTACGGTGAATTGTCGGGGCCAGCGGACGATGGCGTGGTGACCGTTCGCGGCAACGCCGGGGCAGTGATCCAAAATTGCACTGGTACCTTGGTCGCCGAAAACCTCGTGCTCACCGCGCGCCACTGCGTGGCGGAGTTCGTCGACGATACGTTCTCGTGCACGCCCGAAGGCGAACTCGCCGCGGGTAGCAAGGGCGGGCAGATTGGCCCAGCGCTCACGCCGAGTGCGATCAGCGTCCGCGTCGGCTCTAGCTCTAACGCCGCAGTTGCTGCGGTGGGGACGCGGATTTTCACCATTCAGTCGCCTTCGATCTGTCGCAACGACATCGCGTTCGTCGTGCTCGACAGACCCGTGACCGACGTACCGGTGTTCGCTATGCGTTTGGATTCAGGCAACGAACCGGGCGAGCTGGTGCGCGTGGTTGGCTTTGGCTCGGACGAGCAAAATAACTTCGGTACGCGCCACACGCGCAGCGGCCTTCCGATCAGCCAGGTGGGGGCGAGCACTTTCCGCCCGGTGGCGGACCCCGTACCGGCGCGCACGTTCGTCATCGAGGGCGCAGTGGCGTGTCACGGAGATAGCGGCGGGCCCGCGTTCAGCGAAAAAAACGCCGTTGTGGGCGTGTTTTCGCAAGTCGTCGGTCCCTGTTTTGCCAGCACCGCGCGGGATTTCTTCACCCAGGTCGCGCCATTCAAGGACGATCTGATCCTACCGGCTTTTGCTGCGGCCAACGCGGAGCCAGTGATCGAGGAAACTGGCGCTGCTGGCGCGCCGAGCGATTCGCCCGATGCGGGTCCGAGCGTTGCGGGCGAGCCCGGCAGCACGCCGAGCGCAGGCGCTGCCAGCGTCGATGGCGGTCCAGATTATGGTGGCCCGCGCCAAGCCGGCGGCTGTAAATGCCATCTGAGCCGCGCCCGCGCGGGCTTGCTGGATCCGCAACCGGTGCTTGCGCTGATGCTGTTCGGTGTGGCCTGTGCTCGCAGGCGCCGCTCTCGGTCGGCTTAGTGCCGGGTGAGCAGGAACAACCAGAACAGCGCCACCGCGAGCGCAGCCAGTGCGAGCCACCAAGCTAAGCGCGTAGGCGTGCGTTCCTCGATCGTCGAGGCGCCCTCGGTCGCAGGCGGCGGCGTGAGCGCAGCGCGCGCGGCATCACTGAGCAGCGTTACTTCGTCCTCCGCGGGGCGCTTGGGCGGGATGGGGGTCGGCCCCGACGCCTGCTTCTGCAGGCGCGCCAGTGCGGCAGGTTGCATCACGATGCCGCTCGTTGCCGTAGGTGTTGCGGTCTTGTCAGCCGGCGAGATGAGACGAAACGTCAAAGCGTCCGGAATCGCTCGGCTCACATTCGTGAGGGCGTCGATCATTCTGCGGCGATCGTCGCTGATGCGCTCGCGCACTAGGCGAGCGACGTCACCGTGCTGAGTGGGCCGTGGCCGGGTCAGCAGCCACTGCTCGAGTTCGAAGCGCATCTCCTCGGCCGTCTGATAGCGCTGGTCGCGATCACTCGCCAAGGCACGCATCACGATTCGCTCGAGCTCTTCCGGATAGTCGGCTTCGAGATCGCGGGGCTTCCGGTACAAGCCGCGCACGATTTTGCCGAGCGCTTCACCGCCGCTGCCGAATGGGCGCCGGCCGAGCGTGCAGACGTACAGCACGCAACCCATGGCGTATACGTCGACCCGGCGATCGATCCCATGTCCCAGCACTTGCTCCGGCGGAATGTAGGCTAACTTGCCTTTGATCTCGCCGGTGCGGGTACGCGCGTGGAGTTGATTTTTGGCCTTGGCAATGCCGAAGTCACTGACTTTGACGTGGCCGTTCACCGACACCAGGATGTTCGGCGGCGAGACGTCACGGTGCACGATGCCCAGGTTGTTGCCGTCGCTGTCGTTGGCCTCGTGCGCGGCGTGCAAACCGGCACATGCTTCTGCGCAAATGCGCGCGGCGATTTCGAGCGGCAGCGGGGTCAGCGCGCTGCCTCGCATCAAGCCGCTCAGGGTGTCACCGGCCACCCATTCCATGACCATGAACAACAGGTTCTCGTCGCGGCCGAGCTCGTAGGTCTCGCAGATGTTTGGATGCCGAATGGCCGAGGCGACCACGGCTTCGTCGATGAACATGCGCGCGTACTCGGCTTCGATCGCAAACTCGGGTCTGACGAGCTTGAGTGCGACCGCGCGTGAGATGCCGGCACCTTCGGGCTTTGCCGCCCAAACTTCAGCCATGCCGCCAGCGGCGATCGGAAACAGCAATCGGTAGCGGCCGATCAGCTGCCCCGCTTGGACGCGTGCGGATTCGTCGCCGCCAGCTCCTTCCTCGGGATTTCCGGCGGGAGCCGCACTGACAGCTTGCTCGGTTCTAACGCCCCTGCGGTCCATTCAACCCTTTTACATTAACCGCATCTTCATCCGCCCGCTACGGATTCCTTCACAGGGCGAATGTAGGTGAGGTAGTTTTTGTCACGTTCAAGGCGCTGCGAATGGATTGTCGGGATCCAGCACTCGCGGCCGCTTCGTGACTACCTTCGGCATATCGCCAGGCGCGGGCGGAATCGGGGCAGTGTGGGTGGTCTGGGCAGTGTGGGTGATGGTGGGCTGCGCGCCGGCTCTGGGTTTTAAGCTCGGGGGGTGCACGCCTGCCACGAGCGTCGAAAGCGTGAGCTGAACTTCCTTGCTGCTGTCCAAGCGCAGCTCTTCGACTCGATCTGCAAAGCCAGTCGCCGACGCGCGCAACTGGTGTGGGATTGCGTCGGGAGTCACCGTCAATTGGTACGGGTTCGGTAGGGCGGGGCCGTCATCGAGATACAGCAAGGCATTCGGCGGCGAGGCTCGCAACATCACCGTAATCGGGCTGTTGCTCGCGGACGCCTCGGGTTTGGCTGCTTCGGGAAGCGCGCTTGGTTTCGCAGGCGTGCTCGCGACGGGCATGGGGTCCGCGCTGTGACCACCACTTAGCGCCAGCGAACCAATCAGCACCAGAGCTGCGCTGCTGGCGGCGACCGCCCACCAAATCCGTCTTGAATTGCGAGCCCGGACATCCGTGGTGCTGGCGCTGGAGCCGCCCAACGTTTGCTCCGCGGTGCGCGCAGCGGGAGCTGGTGCGTCGATCTCGCTTTCTGCCGATGTGATCCGTTGCGCGCGCTCGGCGATCGCTGGTCCCAGGCATCGAGTCACCACCACCGCAATATCGCGCTCGGTCACCAGTCGACCTTGGTTGGCGATCCAAAGCGAGAGCGCGCTACCGAGCTCTTCGGCGCTTTGGTAACGAAGCTCGAGATTGCGCTCCAGGGCCTTGCGGACGATGTCTTCCAGATCCGTCGGGTAGCCAGCCAAGCGCGCGCTGGGCAGGACCAATGGTTGCTCGAGTAATTGGTAGAGCGTGGCTACCGCGTCGTTGCCGTGAAAGGGCCGCTCACCGACGGTCGCTTCGTACAGCACGCAGCCGATCGCAAAAACGTCGGCTCTTCGGTCCACGTCCTTTTGCGTGACTTGCTCAGGAGCCATATACGAGAGCTTGCCCTTGATTTCGCCGGTCGCCGTCGGCGCGTGCAACCTGCCGCGCGCCTTGGCCACGCCGAAGTCAGTGAGTTGCACGTGCCCGCTGGAAGAAATAAGAATGTTTTGCGGGGAGACATCGCGATGAACCACGCCGAGCAGCGCGCCATGCTCATCGCACAAATCGTGAGCGACCTGCAGCGCATCGCACAGCTGCGCGGCGATGCTCACCGCCAAAACCGGTTCGAGACGGTGCCCCGGGCATGCGTCCAGCAACTCGTACAGCGAGCCACCGTCGGAGTAATCCATCACCAGGTAGGGGATGCCGAGCTGCTCGTCGATCTCGAAGGCGTGAATGGTGCACACGCCGCGGTGTTGCACTTGTGCCGCGAGCCTCGCCTCATCGAGCAGTACGTTCCAATATTCGCCGGCTGCCTTCTCGTCACCGAGCGTGGTCTTGAGCGCGAATAGTCGGCCGGTGTTCTCTTCGCGTGCGACCCACACACGTCCCATGCCACCGGATCCGATTGGAACGAGTAGCTGGAACCGGCCCAGCTTGTTGCCGGGTTTCAACGAAGTCTCAGTCAATGCGGGCTCTGGGGGTTGAGTATAGCTGAAGGTTATCGCGGACTCTCGCGTCTTCCGCAGGGCATCGCTACTTAGCGTGACGTGTGCGGAGGTGGGCGATCGTGCGAGCGAGAGTCTCAGTGTGCGCAGTTCCGTCGCTGCCCCAAGCAACTTTCGTCATCGGTGTGCCGTTTAGCGGGCAGAAATGCAGCGGTCGGATAGGCTCAGGGTAGGCGCATGAACGACGCAAGCTTTACCCATCGGCCCGGCCCGGGGCCCCACCAAGGAGCGCTCGAGGCGCTCGTCTATGTCCGTCAAACGTGCACGACTCATCCGCTGCCCGCGAGTGGCAAACTGCGCTTGGGGCGCGGCGCCGACAACGACATCCGTATCGATGATCAATCGGTCTCGCGTTACCATCTTTTGATCCACGTCGGAGAGGGGATCGAGGTCGAGGACTTGGGTAGCGCGAACGGGACGCTGCTATTCCGTGTCGATCCCGAGGATACGCTGGAAGCCCCGACGCGCCGCAATGAGCCTGAGGCGAGGCTGCGAGGCGGCGAGCGCCGCGCGCTCGAACCGGGGGACTTCGTGCGCGCCGGTTCGGCGCTGATCATGGTGCAGTCGCGGCGCCCGAACAGCACACGCAACGGTCGCGCGCTCTCGATTGCTCCGCCCGGTGAGGGCCCCGCAGTGCTGCTCGATCCGGAGATGAAGCGCGCTTACGAAATTGCGCTGCGCGCTGCGCAAAGCGGGATCTCCGTACTCATCACGGGCGAGACCGGCTCCGGCAAGGAAGTCTTCGCCGAGACCATTCACCAACGCTCGACGCGTCGCGGGAAGCCATTTTTGCGCCTGAATTGCGCGGCTCTCTCCGAATCCTTGCTCGAGTCGCAGCTGTTCGGTCACGAGCGAGGAGCGTTCACGGGCGCCAATCAGACCAAGACGGGCCTGCTGGAGTCGACCGATCAGGGCACGGTCTTTTTGGATGAGATCGGCGAGATGCCGCTGTCCATCCAAGCCAAGTTGCTGCGTGTGCTGGAGGAGCGCTCGGTCCTGCGCGTCGGTGCAACGAAGCCTCGGCCGATCGACGTGCGCTTCGTGTGGGCGACCAATCGCGATCTGCGCGTCGAGGTTCAAGCAGGACGATTTCGCAACGACTTGTACTACCGCATCGCGGGGGTCGAGTTCAGTATTCCCCCGTTGCGCCGTCGTCCGCTGGAGATCGAGCCCTTGGCGCGTTTGTTCCTGCGTCGATTTTGTGAACGCTCGGGTCTGCCCATGCCCGAACTGACGGCGGAAGCATTGCAAGCGTTGCACGCCTATTCTTGGCCGGGGAACGTTCGCGAACTCAAGAACATCATGGAACGCGCTCCGTTCTTGTGTGAAAACGGCTTGATCAGCGCGGCGCAAATCCCTCAGCAGCCGCTCAACGCTCTCGACGTCGACGAGTTCCCAGTGGAAGAGCAGGACCGAACTCAGGTATTCGCGCCGCTGCGCATGCCAAAATTCAGTGACACCCGCGCGTTGGCCGAGCCGCCGAGCAGCGCTCGGCCGCACAGCGTTCCGTCGCGCAGCGTTCCGTCGCACGGCGTTCCGTCGCGCAGCGTTCCGTCGCACGGCGTTCCGTCGCACAGCGTTCCGTCGCACAGCGTTCCGTCGCACAGCGTTCCGTCGCACAGCGTTCCGTCGCACAGCGTTCCGTCGCACAGCGTTCCGTCGCACAGCGTTCCGTCGTACAGCGTTCCGTCGTACAGCGTTCCGTCGCACAATGAACCCAGCTTGCCCGCGATCGATTCGGAAGAAGAGCGTCAGCGCGTGCTGCGCGCGCTGGAGCAATGCGGCGGTAATCAGACGCGTGCGGCCAAGCTGCTGGGCGTCTCGCGCCGGACCTTGATCAACCGTGTCGAACGGCTGAACTTACCGCGGCCGAAAAAGACCTGAGCCTGGCTTGTTCCAGCGCTGAGCCCAAAGGGTGCCCGCCGTCGTGGCCGCCTTAGCGGTTGAGGCCGAGCCGTGAGCGCGCTTCGGCGTACTGCTCGCCGACGCAGAATGTCGCCAAATCGCGAGCCTCCGGATTGCGCACGATCCATTTGACTCGCTCGGGGCCTTCCTTAGGCGGACCGCCGGGTTGCCCCACCGCGAACGACACGCCGCGCAGCGACGCCACGAGCGAGCCAGCGGAGAGCAGCGCCGTGCGATTGCCCCACTGATGCAGGGCCGTACCCAGGAGGCTGGCGCGGTTGCCAATCGCGCCGATCACTTCCAGCGCTAGCGCTGGGATCTCGTCGTCGAGCTTAGGCGGCATCACGCCTTGAATGCGGCGCTGCGCCTCGGCCAGTTTTTTGGCTTCAACGCCTTGCGGGATCCAATTGGGCGCAAAGATGCTGAGGTACGCCGCGAGCACGGGCCACAAATCGATCGGCGTCGTGCGCGACAGTGCGGCCGCTTTGCCTTGTAGGATCTTGAGGCAGCGGATCATCAAGAAGTAACGCGCGGCGTCGTCCTCGCTGTCGAGCAGGGCCTGTCCGAACACCAGTTGCGGCGTGCCCGAGCTGACTGGAATGCACACGGCTCCGAGCGAGGGTGATGCAAATAGCTCCAGCCCGCGGATGCCGAACGAGTTTGCCACTTGCTGCACGTAGCTCGTGAAGGCCGCTGCAGTGACCGGCAGCGGCTGCGCGCGCATCGTGCGCAGGTCGACCGGGTAGGCCGCGTCCAATAAGTCTCCACTCTTCTGCAAGAGTGCGCGCAGCGGCGGACTCACGAGCTCAGGGGCGAGCAGCTCGTCCAGTCGCGGATCGCCGGCGATCGGACCCGCGGCTGGCACGGGCACCTCCTCACCGTGCAGCGCGGCCAAGGTAGCGCGCGCCACGAGTGCCGAATCCCCCGCCGATTTGAGTTCTGCGACGGTCGCCAGCACCTCGAAGAAGCCCGGCTCGAAGCGTCCAGTGGCGAGTGCGCGGCGCGCGTCGGTTGCCGCGCGATCGAGCAGGACCTGCGTTGCGCGGGTTTCGCCGTGACGCTGTTGAAACTCGGCAACGGCGCGGAGCACGGCGCTGTCGTGCGGCCATTCCTTGCGTGCCTTGTCGAAGGTGGCCTCGGCGCCCTTGCGGTCGCCGGCGATTTGTTCCTGCACGAGGGCTAATGCAAGCGTGCGATCGCGCTTTTCGTCCGGCGTTTTTGCGCGCGACAGCAGCTCAGATTGCAGGCTGAGCGCGGTCGCTTTGTCGCCCAGCCGGCCGTACACCTGGACCAGCCGCGCCACCGTTTGGGCGTCGTCGGGGTCGCGTTTGAGTACTTCTTTGTAGGCGAGCTCGGCGCGCTCCGGGTTGGGCAGGGTCGTGTCGTACAGCTCGCCCAAGCGGCGATAGATTTGAGCCTGGCGCGGCAGTTCGTGGGTGTGCCGAGCAAGTCGAATCAGGGCCTGCTCTCCCGACGTCCAATCGCCCTCGCCGAGGCACAGCTCTGCGAACGCTTCGAGCGCCTCGGCGTGATCGGGATTGGCATCCAGCGCGGCGCCCAAGGCCGCCTTGGCTGCCTCCTTCTCGCCGACTTCTGCCAACGCGCGGCCACGCGTTACCTCGATCGCAATCCGTTCCTCGGGATCGGTGGTGCGCTGCAAGCGACGCTCCAGTAGCTGTGCCAGATTTTGCCGCTCGTTGGCCGCCACGTACAAAGATTGCAGGCGCACCACTGCGTCCTCGTGGCCGACATCCAGAGCCACTGCGCGCTCTAGCGCCGCACGGCCGCGCGAGACACTTCCTGCCTTGTCCAACCAGAGCACCGCGGCTTGGTGCCAAGCGCTCACTTGGTGCGCCTCGACGCGGCTAGCTTGGGCCATGGTCTCCTGAGCCTCCGCCGCCGCCGCGTACTCGCCGATGCCCTCGAGCACTTCCGAGAGCGTAGTGAGCGCGAGCAAGTGATTCGGCACCTGCTCGAGCGACGCCGCGAGCAGGCGCCTCGTGTCCAAGGGGCGTTCGAGGCGCGCGGCGGCCTCCGCCGCGCGCAGCGCCAACGTGGCCTTGTCGAGCGGGCGCTCAGCCAGCGAAAACAGGCGCTCATCGACCGCCAGGCCGAGCACGTTGTCTTCTGCCGCACGCGCTTGTGCGCTCAAGGTGCGTAGGGCCCAAAGCTCATTGGGTGCACGCGAGAGGGAGATCTCCGCCATTTCGCGCGCCTCGCTCCAGGCGCCGCGCAGAACGCGCAAGCGCGCCGCGAGCCGCGCGTGAGCGTTGGATTCGCGCACATCCAGTGCGCGCGCCAAGCTGGCCGCGATTGGCTCCAGATCCTCCAGCCGATCGCCGCTGATGTAAGCGTGCTCCAAGCGGCGCAGGGCGGGTAGGTGCTCCGGCGAGCGCTCGAGGATTGCCGCTTGCCAGAGCAGTGCGCTCGAGCTGTCGCCGCGCGCCCGATCGATCTGGCTGAGATGCTCGTACACCTGGCGCTGTTCTCGGGGATCGCTCGTGGCGCGCGCTCGCTGCAAGAGCGCGTCGGAAATTCGGGCCGCAGCGGGACCTGACGCAGCGTAGCGCTCGGCGGCCACCCGCCACAACTCGGTCCCGTCACTCTCGACAGCCAAAAAGGCGTTACGCGCCGCGGCCTCGAGATCACCGGCGCGTCCGCGCTCGAGCGCCGCCTCTGCCAACAACCGTCCACGGTTTTGGCCTTCGCTGGTCGCTGCCAGCGCTTCGCGCCAGGCGGCGCGTTCCTGCTCGTCAGTGGGCACCATGCGCTCGGTTAGTTCACGCAACGCTAGATCGGCTGGGCGGGCCCGCAGGGCTTCCTCGAGCAATTGCTCGGCCAAGGGCAGATCGCTCTCGGCCACGAGCAGCGCTTCTCGGACCAAGTCCAAAGCGCTTTCCATCGCGTCGTCGGCGGCATCGCGTCGTGCGCGCAGCGCCCCCAGCAGCAAAGCGCTGTCGCCACTGCGACGAGCGGCCAGCTCTGCCAAGCGGTGAGTGAGCGAGATATCCGGGGCGGCGATCTTGGCTCGCTCGAGCAGAGCGCGATAGCGCTCGCCGTCATCGTCACCTTGCCGTAGGGCTGCCTCGA
>Ga0302321_100003622_pt1 | contig 13266 bp, 9 predicted proteins | sample Fen_T0_1_FD_202505 | JGI IMG/M metagenome (GOLD analysis project Ga0302321, IMG submission 202505) | Peat permafrost microbial communities from Stordalen Mire near Abisko, Sweden - Fen_T0_1 | ecosystem: Environmental > Terrestrial > Soil > Wetlands > Permafrost | place: Sweden: Abisko...
GCCGCCGGTGGGCAGGACGTGGTTCGACCCGGCGCAGTAGTCGCCCAGGCTCACCGGCGCCCACGGCCCGACGAAGATCGCCCCGGCATTGGTCACCCGGGCCGCGACGGCCGCGGCGTCCCGGGTCTGGATCTCCAGGTGCTCGGCGGCGTAGGCGTCGACGACCTGCAGGCCCGCGTCGACGTCGTCCACCAGGACGATCCCCGACTGGGGGCCGGCGAGGGCCTGCGTGATCCGCTCGACGTGCTTGGTCGCGGCGACCTGGCGCACCAGCTCGGCCTCGACCGCGGCGGCCAGCGGCTCGGAGTCGGTGACGAGCACGGCGGCGGCCATCGGGTCGTGCTCGGCCTGGCTGATCAGGTCGGCGGCGACGTGCGCGGGGTCGGCGCTGTCGTCGGCGAGGACGGCGATCTCGGTGGGGCCGGCCTCGGAGTCGATGCCGATGACGCCCTTGAGCAGCCGCTTCGCCGCCGCGACCCAGATGTTGCCGGGGCCGGTCACCAGGTCGGTGGGCTCGCAGACCAGCTCGCCGGCGGCGTCCGTGGCCCCGTAGGCGAACATCGCCACGGCCTGGGCGCCGCCGACCGCGTACACCTCCTCGACGCCGAGCAGCGCGCACGCCGCGAGGATCGTCGGGTGGGGCAGGTTCTCGAAACCGGCCGGGTTGTCCCGCTGCGGCGGGGAGCTGACGGCGATCGACGGCACCCCGGCGACCTGCGCGGGGACGACGTTCATCACGACGCTGCTCGGGTAGACGGCGATCCCGCCTGGCACGTAGAGGCCGACGCGCCCCACCGGGACCCAGCGCTCGGTGACCGTGCCACCGGGCACGACGCGGGTCGTGGTGTCGGTGCGGCGCTGATCGCAGTGGACGAGCCGCGCCCGCCGGATCGATTCCTCCAGCGCCGCGCGCACCTGCGGGTCGAGCAGGTCCAGCGCCCGGGCGAGCGCGTCGGCCGGCACCCGGATCGAGGCGGGCCGGCCGTCGCCGAACCGCTCGCCCAGGTCGAGGATGGCGGCCTCGCCACCCTCCCTTACGGCGGCCACGACGGGCCGGACGCGCTCGACGGCGTGCTCGACGTCGAGCGCCGCGCGCGGCACCACCCCACGCAGGGCCCGTGCTCGCAGAACCTGGCCACGCAGATCGAGTCGGCGGATCACAGGGGGGATTCTAGGCGGCGCCCCCGTCGGCCGCCCGGGCCGCCCCCGGACCCCAGGGTGGCCCCACCCCTGCGGGAGTCCCTATCGTGTCTGTCATCAGATCGCCCGCGCTCCCGGCGCGGCGCGCGAACACCGGCGGGCCCAGCCGGTGCGTCGCCGCCGGGTGACGGTCCTGACGGACCGGTCACGGGGGCGATCTGACCGTCCTCGGGGGGCGGCGTGGTGGACCCACGCGGTGGCTCCGCCCCCGAGGATGCCACGCCGCTCAGGGGGAAACCTGCTGTGATCGAATTGGACGCCAGCTCGTCCTTGCCACCGTTCGAGCAACTGCGTACGGGCATCGCCACCCGGATCCGGGACGGGCGCCTGCCCGCCGGGACCCGGTTGCCACCGGTCCGCCGGTTGGCGCTCGACCTCGACCTCGCGCCGAACACCGTGGCACGGGCCTACCGCGAGCTCGAGATCGCCGGCCTGGTGACGACCGCCGGTCGCCGGGGGACCCTCGTGGCCGCCTCCGGGGACGCTGTCGCCCAGGAGGCCGCGGCCGCCGCGGCCGCGTACGCGGACACCGTCCACCGCCTCGGCGTCGACCCTCCCGAAGCCCTGGCGCTGGCCCGGGCCGCCGTCGAGGCCCGCGGTCACGTGACGGCCGCCTACGGCTGAGCCCGGCGCCGGCGGCGCGGATCGGCGGCGTGGATCCGCGGATCCCGCGCCGATCCGCCGATCCGCCGGGACCCGCCGGGATCCACCCGATCCGACATCGATTCCGGTCGCGCCTCGGCGGGCCCGGCACCATAGCCTTAGCCCGTGGGCGCGCGACTGCCGATCTTTCCTCTGGCCACCGTTCTGGTGCCCGGTCTGGTGCTGCCCCTGCACGTGTTCGAGCCCCGTTACCGCGAGCTCGTCGAGCGGCTGATGGCCATGCCGGAGGGAGCGGCCCGGCAGTTCGGCGTCATCGCCCTGCGGAACGGGTCGCAGGCGGGCGACCACCCCACCGAGCTGCACGCCGTCGGGTGCACCGCGGAGCTGCGCGAGGTCACCCCGTACGCCGACGGCCGGTTCGACATCGTCAGCGTCGGGGAGACCCGCTTCCGCCTGACCGGGTTCGACACCGACGCCGGGACCCCCTACCACACGGGCATCGTCGAGTTCCTCCCCGAGAGCGACGGCGAGGGCGACCTCGAGCGCCTCGCGGCCCGGGTGACGCAGCTCTTCGCGGACTACCGGCGCACCCTCGGCGTCGAGGTCACGGCACTCCCTGACGACCCGCAGGTGATCTCCTACCTCGTCGCCGCGGCCGTCGTCCTGCACCTGCCGCAGCGGCAGGCCCTGCTGGAGCAGCCCACCACCACCGACCGGCTCCGCGCCGAGCGCGAACTGCTGCGCCGCGAGGTCGCGCTGGTCAAGGCCTTCCGGTCCCTGCCGGGGGTCGAGCTGACGAAGGGGCCGGTGAGCTCGAACTGACCAGGCGGAGCGAGCGGACGTCGGGCGAGCCCGGGCCGTCGGGCGGCCAGGCCGGCGCCGCGGTGGGCACCCCCGCGACGGTGCTGCTGCAGGCGGAGGGCGTCCCGCACACCGTGCGGGCCTACGACCACGACCCCCGCGGGCGCGAGCGCGGCGTCTCCTACGGGATGGAGGCCGCGACCGCGCTCGGGGTCGACCCGGCGCAGGTGTTCAAGACGCTCGTCGCGGACGTCGACGGCGCGCTGACCGTGGCCGTCGTCCCCGTCGACGCGCAGCTGGACCTCAAGGCACTCGCCGCGGCCGTCGGTGCCAAGCGCGCCGCCATGGCCGATCCCGCGGCCGCGCAGCGCGCCACCGGCTACGTCGTCGGCGGGATCAGCCCGCTGGGGCAGAAGCGGCGGCTGGCCACCGTGGTCGACGTGTCGGCCCTCACCTTCCCGCTGGTGCTCGTCAGTGCCGGCCGCCGCGGCGTCGACGTCGAACTCCCCCCGCACGACCTGATCCGCCTCACCGACGCCCGCACCGCCCCCATCGCCCGCCACTGACCCCGCGCCCACAGCACCCGCAGCGCCGGCCGTCAGTCCGGAACCCCCCAGGTGAACCGCTGGGTGTGAATGCCGTAGTACTGCCAGACCCGCGTCGACACGACGCCGTCCACCGCGCGGATGCCGTCGTTGACGACGCCGAGCAGTTCGTCGGGCGTGCGACAGACGACCTCGGCCATCAGGTCGTGCTCCCCCGTCGTCAGCACCAGGTAGACGACGTGGGGCACGGCGGCGACGGCGTCCGCCACGCGGCGGACGTCACCGCGCGTCACGATGCCCACCATCGCCATCACCGGAAGGCCGAGGGCGATCGGGTCCGTGACCCCGACGACGGCCAGCACCCCGCAGTCCACGAGCCGCTGCACGCGCAGCCGCACCGCCGGCGCCGACAGGCCCACCGCCGGCGCCATGGCGGCGTACGAGGCCCGGCCGTCCGTCTGAAGGATGCGCAGCAGGTGCCGGTCGACGGCGTCCAGCTCGGGCGGTGCGGCGCCGCTCACCGCGGGCCGACCAGCTCCGTGACCGCCTCCTCGAAGAGCGCGGTGTGCCGGTCGACGTCCGCCTCGGTCGTGTCCGGGCACATCAGCGCCATGTTGTGGAACGGCGTGATGAGCACGCCGCGGTTGGCCATGAACAGGTGCAGGTACTCGTCCAGTTCGGCGTCCGCGGCCGCCGCCGAGGCGGACCCGGTGCGCGGCGCGGGGTCGGCGAACCGGTACTCGGCCCGCGCCCCGAGCTGGACGACGGACCACGGCACGCCGGTGGACCCGATCGTGCCGCGCACGCCGGCGGCGAACCGGCCCGCCAGCGCGATCATGTGCTCGAACGCGGCCGGGGTGAGGACGTGCTCCAGGGTGGCGCGCATCGCCGCGACGGACAGCGCGTTGCCGGCGAGGGTCCCGCCGACCCCGCCGACGTCCACGAGGTCGGCCTCGGCGTGCGCGGCGACCCGCTCGGCCACCTGCGCCGACAGCCCGTAGGCGCCCGCCGGGACGCCGCCGCCGATGCTCTTGCCGACGACGAGGACGTCCGGCCGAAGGTCCCAGGCGGCGGTGGCGCCCCCGGGTCCGGCGGAGAAGGTGTGGGTCTCGTCGATCATCAGCAGGGTGCCGTGCTGGGTGCAGAGGCGGCGCACCTCCTCGAGGAAGCCCGGCTCCGGCAGCACGATGCCGATGTTCGTCAGGGCCGGTTCCATCAGGACGGCGGCGACGTCGCCCTCGGCCAGGGCGGCCGCCAACGCGGGGGCGTCGTTGAACTCGACGACGCGCGTGGTCAGGTCGAGCGGGACCGGCGGCGCGACGTTGCCCGGACGGGCCACCGCCCGCCCGTCCGGCCCCGGGAGCGCGAAGATCTCGTCGACGGACCCGTGGTAGCAGTAGGCGAACACCGCGATCCGGGGTCGGCCGGTGGCCAGCCGGGCCAGCCGTACCGCCCACCGGTTGGCGTCGGTGGCGCTGAGCGCGAACGACCACAGCGGCAGCCCGAACCGGCGGGACAGCTCGGCCGCCACCCACTCGGCGTCCGCGGTGGGGAGCATCGTCGTGAGGCCGCCGGCGACGGCCACGCGGTGCGTCACCGCCTCGATCGTGGCCGCCGGGCTGTGGCCGGCCATCGCCCCGGTGTCGCCCAGGGCGAAGTCGACGTAGGTGTTCCCGTCGACGTCCGTGATCCGGTTGCCCCGGGCCGTGTCCAGGTACAGCGGGAAGCCGCCGCTCCACATCGCCATCCACGTCATCGGGACGCGGCCGAAGAGGTGGTCGGCCTCGCCGAACAACCGCGCGGACGTCGGATGGGCGGCGGCGTACCGCTCCCGCTCGCGGCGCACCAGCTCGGCGGACCGTGCTCTGTCGATGGGCATCCGCGGACGCTATCGAGCGGATCGAAAGCTGACAAGGATGTCCACTTTCGATCCGCGCACGGTCACCCCCGCTTCGCGCTCGATTCAGGGTTGACGAGCACGAGCACCAAGGTCACCACGGCCGTCACGAGCGCCGTCGCGAGGGGCCACAGGAGCACGACGCCGACGGCGGCCAGCACGGGCGCGCCCGCCGCCCGGCCGACTCCCCACGCGATCACCGACGCCACGCCGGAGCCGAGCAGACCGGCCAGCACCCCGACGACGGGTCGCGGGCCCGGCCGGACCAGCCCGGCAACGGCGACGACGACGCCCGCGAGGACCGCCAGCCCGGCGAAGGTCAGCTCGCCGGCGATATCCCGCTCGATGCCCTCGGACGCCGCCCGCACGCTCGGCGTGACCGCGGCCCACAGCAGCCCGACCGCGACCCCGACCACCGCGAGGGCGGCGGCGCGGACCAGGACGGACCGCACCACCGACCGCCCCCCGGCCCCGGGGTCGGGCGCTGCCACCGGCTGCAGACTCACGGCGCTCATGACGCCCAGCGTAGGCGCGGGCCCGACCCGCGCCTCGCCGGGGTCATCGCGTGGTCAGCCGCAGGGAGAAGCTCTCGGCCCCGTCGCCGTCGCTCCGGGCGGAGAACCCGACCGACTCGAACACGTCGAGGGTCTTGCGGTCCTCGGCGGAGATGCTGTCGCCGCCCAGGGCGTCGATCGTCTTCGCCAGGTCGACGTAGAGGATCACCGAGGCGCCGTCGGCGTCGGGGACGGCGTCCTTGAAGCCCTGCGAGTCGGCGAGGTTGCCCCCCTTGGCCAGCGCGTCGGCCTCGGCCGCTGTGGAGGCGAGCGTGTAGCCGCCGCCGAACGGGCGGACCGTCACCGCGGGGCCGCCGTCCGCGAGGAGCTTCTTGAGCGCCCCGGACACCCGCTTGACGTCCGGCGAGGAGCTGTCGACCCGGACGCCGAACTCCGGCGTCCCGCCCTTGCGTGCCCGCATCGCCACGCCCAGCTGGTCGCCGAGGAGGGGCCGCAGGTCGTTCGGGACCTTCAGCCCGGTCTGGTCCTGGACCTGCTTCGTCAGCTCGTCCGGCGAGACCTTGCCCAGCGTCGCCACCTGCTTCAGCAGCTGCGGCCACGCCTTGACGACGGCGTCGCCCAGACCGGCCATCTGGAAGACGGCGAGCGAGTCGGCGGGAAGGTTGATCTTCGCGGCGGGCAGCGCGTTGGTGCCCGGGGGCAGATCCATCCCCCGCAGCTTCCCGGCGAGCTCCAGGTGGGCCCCGGAGAACCGCAGCGCCACCGCGCCGTGACCCTTCAGCTGCCCGGCGGCCGATCCCTGCGTGGCGAGCGTCCGCCCGATCCCGTTCAGGCCGAGGAGGCCGCCGCCCGAGCCTGCGCTGCCCGCGATCCTGCTCAGGGCGCCGTAGTCGAACCAGACGGAGGCGATGCCCTGGTCACCGAGGGCGTTGACGTCCTCGGAGAACGCCGGGGACGCCGACAGCGGCGAGGAGTCGGTGGCTGCCTGGGCGAGCCGCACGTGCTCCGGCGAGTCCGAGACGAGCACCCAGCCGTCCTTGGCGACGACGCCGCTGCCGCCCTTCGTCCGGTTGAGGGTCTGGGTGGCCTTCGCCTCGTCCGTCACCTGGAGCGACAGCACCGGGATGGCCTCCGGCGAGCCGGACGACGCCGGCATGACCGCGACGGCGGCCCGCTTGCCCAGCCACCCCTGGACCTCGGACCACGGCGGCGCGTCCTTGGTGTCCTTGGTGAGCTGCTCGTAGAGCCACTTGCGGGGATCGCGGTCGGCCTTGTCCCAGTCGAGGTCGTGCGGGGCCGCGGGGAACTTGGTGATGAACCGGAGTGCGTCGACCTTCTGCGACAGGCTCGGGTCGAGGTCGATCCGCAGGACCGCGGCGGCGGTGCCGGGCAGGTGCTGCTCCGGCTGGTCACCGCCGCCACCGATGAGGGAGTAGCCGTAGGCGCTGGCCGCGGCCACGCCGACGACCCCGACCGTGACGGCCCCCGCCGTCAGCGCCACCCGGCGACGGCGCGGCGGCGGGACGATCTGGCCCCCGCCCTGGAGCACCTCGACGCCCGGGCCCGACCACGGGTCGGCCGGGCCGGCGGCACCCGGGTACGACGGGGTCGGGTAGCCCGGCGCCGGCGCGCCCGCGTACCCGTACGGGTCGGATGACGCCTGGGCCGGCGCGGCCGGCTGGGCCTGCGGGTACCCCGGCGCCTGGTACGCCTGCTGGGGCTGGACCTGGTACGGCTGCTGGCCGGGGTACGACTGCGGCTGGGCCGCCGGGTACGCCTGCGGCTGGGCCTGGTAGGGCTGCTGCTGGTACGGCTGCTGCTGCGCCGGGTAATGCTGCGGCTGCTGCGCCGGGTAATGCTGCGGCTGCTGCGCCGGGTACTGCTGCGCCGGGTACGAGGACCCGGGGTAGGGCTGGGCCTGGTACTGACCCTGCTGCGGCTGTGCCTGCCCCGGGTACCCCTGGGGCTGCCCCGGGTACCCCTGGGGCTGCCCGGGGTAGGCCTGGGGCTGACCCGGGTAGGCCTGCGCCTGATCGGCCGGGTACGCGGGCTGACCCTGCTGCGGGTACGCGGCCGCCGGGGGCTGCTGCTCCGGCGGCGGCGGGTAGGCCGCGGGCCACCCGGGCGGGTAGGCGTTCGGGTCGTGCTCGGACATCGGGTCCCCCCTGGGTGTCAAACTGGGCCGCGTCATGCTATTCGTGATGCCGCGCCCAGGTGGTGCTTTTCATCGTCGGTTCATCCGCCCGGCGGGCTCCTCAGACCAGGCAACTCGGCCCGAGCAGGGCCTTCAGGTCACCGAAGAGCGCCGGTGACGGCGTCACCCGGAACCCGTCGTCCAGCCGCATCACGGTCAGCCGACCCGCCTGGGTGAGACGCAGGTGCACCTCGGTGGGCCCCGGGTGGGTCGACAGCACGTCCTTGAGGCGCTCGACGACCGGCGGGGTGCAGCGCGCGACCGCCATCGAGACGACGACGGGCCCGCGGTCCCCCTCGTCGAGATCGGGGAGGGACATCTCCATCGCGTAGATCGTCGGGACGTCGTCCCGCCGGTTGACCCGCCCCTTGACGACGACCACCAGGTCCTCGGCGAGGACGTGCGAGACCGTCTCGTAGGTCTGCGGGAAGAAGAGCACCTCGATCGCACCGCCGAGGTCCTCGACGGTGGCGATGGCCCACTGCTTGCCCTGCTTGGTCATCTTGCGCTGCAGCCCGGTGATGAGTCCTGCGATGGTGACGTTCGCGCCGTCCGGACGTCCGTCGTCGCCCGTCAGGGTGGCGATGGAGCAGTCCGAGGCCCGGGACAAGATGTGCTCGACCCCGAACAGCGGGTGGTCGGAGACGTAGAGGCCCAGCATGTCCCGCTCGGAGGCGAGGAGGGTCTGCTTGTCCCACTCGCCCGGCGGCACCGGCGGCACCACGGACAGCGACGGGCCGGTCGTGTCGTCGAGGCCGCCGAACAGGGAGTCCTGGCCGATGGCCTCCTGCCGCTTGTCGCTGACGACGGCGTCGACGGCGGCCTCGTGGACGGCGACGAGGCCGCGACGGGCGTGCCCGAGCGAGTCGAAGGCGCCCGCCTTGATCAGCGACTCGATGGTCCGCTTGTTGCACACGACCGCCGGCACCTTCCGCAGGAAGTCCTCGAAGGAGGAGTACCGCCCCTTCTCCTCCCGGGCCGCGACGATGGCGTCCACGACGTTGGCTCCGACGTTGCGGATGGCCGTCAGGCCGAACCGGATGTCCTCACCGACGGGCGTGAAGTTCGCCGCTGAGAAGTTGACGTCCGGGGGGAGCACCTTGATACCCATCCGGCGGCACTCGTTGAGGTAGAGCGCGGACTTGTCCTTGTCGTCGCGGACGCTGGTGAGCACGGCGGCCATGTACTCCGCCGGGTAGTTGGCCTTCAGGTAGGCGGTCCAGTAGCTGACCAGCCCGTACGCCGCGGAGTGCGCCTTGTTGAAGGCGTAGTCCGAGAAGGGCACCAGGACGTCCCACAGCGCCTTGATGGAGGCCGCGCTGAACCCGTTGGCCTTCATCCCGCCCTCGAAGCCGACGTACTCGGCGTCGAGCACGGAGCGCTTCTTCTTGCCCATGGCCCGGCGGAGCAGGTCGGCCTTGCCCAGGGTGTACCCGGCCAACTCCTGGGCGATCTGCATGACCTGTTCCTGGTACACGATCAGGCCGTACGTGGTGCCCAGGATGGGTTCGAGCGCGGTCGCGAGCTCGTCGTGCGGGTAGGAGATCTCCTGCTGCTTGTTCTTGCGCAGCGCGTAGTTGGTGTGCGATCCCGCACCCATCGGGCCCGGCCGGTACAGGGCGCCGACCGCGGAGATGTCCTCGAAGTGGTCCGGCTGCATCAACCTCAGCAGCGAGCGCATCGGGCCGCCGTCGAACTGGAAGACACCGAGGGTGTCGCCCCGGCCGAGCAGCGCGAACGTCACCGGATCGTCGAGCGTCAGGGACTCGACCTCGAGCGGCGGCTTGCCGTTGAGCTCCAGGTTGTGCAGCGCGTCGTCCAGGATGGTGAGGTTGCGCAGGCCCAGGAAGTCCATCTTGACCAGGCCGAGCTCTTCGCAGGACGGGTAATCGAACTGGGTGATGACCTGGCCGTCCTGCTCCCGCCGCATGATCGGGATGACGTCGAGGAGCGGCTCGCTGGACATGATGACGCCGGCCGCGTGCACCCCCCACTGCCGCTTGAGGCCCTCCAGGCCGCGGGCGGTCTCGACGACCTTCTGCACCTCGGCGTCCTGGGAGTGCAGCTCGCGGAACTCCCCCGCCTCGCCGTAGCGGGGGTGGTTCGGGTCGAAGATGCCCGACAGCGGGATGTCCTTGCCCATCACGGCGGGCGGCATCGCCTTGGTCAGCCGCTCCCCCATCGAGAACGGATAGCCCAGCACCCGGGAGGCGTCCTTGAGGGCCTGCTTGGCCTTGATCGTGCCGTAGGTCACGATCTGGGCGACCCGGTCGTCGCCGTACTTCTCCGTGACGTACCTGATCACCTCACCCCGGCGACGCTCGTCGAAGTCGACGTCGAAGTCGGGCATGGACATGCGCTCGGGATTGAGGAACCGCTCGAAGATCAGGCCGTGCTGGAGCGGGTCGAGGTCGGTGATGCCCATCGCGTACGCGGCCATCGACCCTGCGCCGGAGCCACGGCCGGGGCCGACCCGGATGCCGTTGGCCTTGGCCCAGTTGATGAAGTCGGCGACGACGAGGAAGTACCCGGCGTACCCCTTGCTCGTGATCACTTCGATCTCGTAGACCGCCTGCTTGCGCACCACGTCGGGGATTCCTGCCGGGAACCTCCGGTGCAGCCCCCGCTCGACCTCCTGGGTGAACCACGACTCCTCGTTCTCCCCCGGCGGCACCGGGAAGTTCGGCATGAACTTCCCGACGGACTCGGTGAAGCTGGACTCGCAACGCTCCGCGATGAGGAGGGTGTTGTCGCAGGCCTCGGGCAGCTCCCGCCACAGGTGGCGCATCTCCTGCGGGGACTTGAGGTAGAAGTCGTCGGCGTCGAACTTGAAGCGCTTCGGGTCGGCCAGCGTCGAACCGGACTGGACGCACAGCAGGACGGCGTGCGCCTGCGCGTCCTCCGCCCGGGTGTAGTGCAGGTCGTTGGTGGCGACCAGCGGCAGGCCCAGGTCCTTGGCGAGGCGGAGGAGGTCCTTGTGGACCTGACGCTCGATCTCCAGGCCGTGGTCCATGAGCTCGCAGAAGAAGTTCTCCGCGCCGAAGACGTCCCGGAACTCCGCGGCCGCCTCGCGGGCGGCCTCGTACTGCCCCAGGCGCAGCTTCGTCTGCACCTCCCCCGACGGGCAGCCCGTCGTGGCGATGAGGCCCTGCCCGTAGGTGTTGAGCAGGTCGCGGTCCATCCGGGGCTTGAAGTAGTAGCCCTCCAGGCTGGCCAGCGAACCCATCCGGAAGAGGTTGTGCATGCCCTGCGTCGTGGCGGCCCACATGGTCATGTGCGTGTAGGAGCCACTGCCGGAGACGTCGTCCCGGCCGCCGTCGCCCCACCGCACCCGGGTCTTGTCGAACCGGCTCGTCCCGGGGGTCAGGTAGGCCTCGAGCCCGATGATCGGCTTGACGCCGTGCTTGATGCCCTTCTTCCAGAACTCGTAGGCACCGAACAGGGAGCCATGGTCGGTGGTCGCGACGGCGGGCATCCCCATCTCGGCCGCCGCGACGAACAAGTCGTCGATCTTGGCGGCTCCGTCGAGCATGGAGTACTCCGTGTGGTTGTGCAGGTGCACGAAGTTCGCATCGTTCGACGACCCGGACGCCACAGAGCGCCTCCTCGATTGCACGGCGGACGGCGGTCGCGCGGGGTCCGGGGGAAGCCCGGCCGACGACGGGGAGGCGACCGTGATCGACGTCGACCCGGCCGAGACCCGCCACCCGACCGGACGGCCGCGCGCAGCGACAGTGTAGGTCGGCCCACCGACAGTCCGGCGGGAGTCCGGCCGGTGTCCAGCCGGCGCGGCGTGTCGCACCCTCCGGGCGGCCCGAGGTCGGGACCCGGCTCGGGCCGCGGCCGGGCACCGCCGGCTCAACTCCATGATCACGGCGCGCTGGGGGAACCTGCGGGCGCCCCCGGGCGTCGGACGGCCACAGTACGATCGCGCTGCGGTCAGGCGGCGCGGTTGCCGGCCGGACACGAGGAGGAGAGCAATGGGTCTGGTCGACAAGATCCGCGGCGAGTTCATCGACATCATCGAGTGGACCGACGACAGCCGCGACACCATCGTGTGGCGCTTCCCGCGGCACGACAACGAGATCAAGATGGGCGCCAAGCTCACGGTCCGGGAGTCGCAGACGGCGGTGTTCGTCAACGAGGGCCAGATCGCCGACGCCTACGGCCCCGGCATGTACACCCTGCAGACGCAGAACATGCCGGTCCTGTCCACGCTCAAGGGCTGGAAGTACGGGTTCAACTCCCCGTTCAAGGCCGAGGTCTACTTCGTCAACACGCGGCAGTTCACCGACCTCAAGTGGGGCACCCAGAACCCGGTGATCGTGCGTGACCCGGAGTTCGGCGTCGTCCGGCTGCGGGCGTTCGGCGCGTACGCCGCGCGCGTGGTCGACGCCCCCAAGCTGCTGCGCGAGCTCGTCGGGACCGACCCGCAGTTCCGGACCGAGGAGGTCCAGGAGTACCTGCGCCAGATGATCGTGAGCCGGCTCGGGCCGGCCCTGGCGACGTCCGGGGTGTCCGTCCTGGACATGGCCGCGAACCAGGGCACGATCGGCAACCGGATCGCGGGCATCCTCAGCGAGGACCTGGCGAACGTCGGCCTGACCGTCCCCGCCTTCTTCATCGAGAACATCTCGATGCCGCCCGAGGTGGAGGCCGCGCTCGACAAGCGGACCCAGCTCGGCATCCTCGGTGGCAACCTCGGGCAGTACACCCAGCTGCAGGCCGCGAACGCCATCGAGGCGGCCGCCAAGAACCCCGGCGGCGGGGCCGGTGCCGGCATCGGCCTGGGCATGGGCATGGCGATCGGGCAGCAGATGGCCAACCAGCTCGGCGCCGCGGGCCAGCCGGCGGCCCCGCCGGCCGCCGCACCCGGCGGTCCGCCGCCGCTGCCCGCCGCGTCGGCGTGGTTCATCGGCGTCAACGGCCAGCAGCAGGGCCCGCTGGACGACGCCGGGCTGGCGGGCGCCGCGCGCGCCGGCACCCTGACGGGGGCCACCCTCGTCTGGAAGGCCGGGATGGCCGCCTGGACGCCGGCCGGCCAGGTGCCCGAGCTGAGCACGATCCTCGGAGCCGTCCCGCCCCCGCTGCCGAACCTCTGATGAGCGAGCAGTACCCGCCCGCGCCGGGGTCGTCCCGACCACCGGCGCCACCACCCATGCCACCGCAGATGCCGCAGGCGTTCCCGGGGATGCCGCCGGTGCCGCCCCCGCCCCCCGCGGGGCCGGCGGCACCGGGGGCACCGGGGGCACCGGGGGCACCGGGGGCACCGGCGGACGGTCCGCGCACGCCGCTGCAGTACCCCTGCGCGAACTGTGGCGCCCGGGTCGAGTACGCCCCGGGCACGACGACGCTGAAGTGCCCGTACTGCGGCTTCGCCCAGCCGATCGCAGCCACGGACGTCGAGATCACCGAGCACGACTTCGCGGCCTGGGCAGCCCTCCCCGACAAGCCGCGCCTGCGCCTCGGGGAGCACGTCGTCCAGTGCCGGCAGTGCGGCGCGCAGACGCA
>Ga0302321_100003624_pt1 | contig 13263 bp, 13 predicted proteins | sample Fen_T0_1_FD_202505 | JGI IMG/M metagenome (GOLD analysis project Ga0302321, IMG submission 202505) | Peat permafrost microbial communities from Stordalen Mire near Abisko, Sweden - Fen_T0_1 | ecosystem: Environmental > Terrestrial > Soil > Wetlands > Permafrost | place: Sweden: Abisko...
ATTTTTCCTGGTGAAACGGGCAGAGGCCTTTGAAGCGAGCGCCGGCCTTTCTCAAGGTGGCCACACGCGAAATGACATCGACAATGTTCACGCGAAGTTTGAGGTCGCGGACGCAGGTGGGCTTGATAGCGGGCATGGATCGAGGCTTAGCGAAGGGTACAGACAAACCCTTTGAATAGAAGTTTGCACTTTTAACCGCTGCCGGGGTCTGTCAAGAACTGCCCTTCGTTGGAAACAAACTGCTGTTTCTGACGACTCACTTAAACATGCAACTTTCCAAAACAGTCCAGTCTGTGTCCTTGAGTTTAGCTGTCATGCTGACGGCGTTCACTGTGCGCGCGGCCGCGCCCGCGGTGACACCAACGCCTGCCGTACAGCCGCTGCAACCGATCTGGGAGGCGCCGCTGGCCCATTTCGACGAGGGCGTCTACGCCGCTCAGGTGGAACTGTTGTTTACGAAATATGAGACGACGTCCGGCCACAAGTTGGTGCCCGGCGCCAAGAGAAAGGTGGGTCTGAAAATTTATTCTGATTCTGGTCCTGGTCTCGCGACGCCCGTGCCGTTGGTCAAAGCCGTGATTGCCGCCCTCGAGCGCCGTGGTTTTAAGCAGGAAGATATTTTTCTCGTCGGCCTCAATCAGCTTCGTCTGCGCATGACCGGCTATCTACCGTCGCTCGTGACCGGCGAGACTCCATTTAAAGGTCACAAGGTCTACGTGCTCGAGTCGGGCAAGTTCTACGATCCGGTCTGGTTCTATGACAGTCCGTTGCCAGAGCGTTTCGATCCGATCTTCGCACAAAAGAGCGTCGAAGGCGTCGAGGCCAACACGACGGTCGATCAAGACCGCAAGAGCTTCCTCGCAACGCCGCTGTTTCTCGACGCGGATTTTTGGATCAATTTACCGGTTTACACCGATCATCCTACGCTCGGCATCAACGGCGCTCTTGTGAACGCCACGCTTTGGAATGCCAGCAACACCGCACGTTTTTTCCGCAGCCCATCCAACGCACCTGCGGCTGTCGCCGAAATGAGCGCGATTCCCGAACTTCGCCAAACGTGGGTCTTCACCCTCGCGAGTTTGGAGCGCTTTCAATACATCGGTGGCCCGTATTTCAACTCATTCTATACCCTTTCGGAACCGAAACTTTGGTTGAGCACAGATCCGGTGGCGCTCGATTCGCTGATGCTCGAAAAGATCAATCAGGCGCGCAAAGAAAACGGTTTTAAGGATATCTCTGACGAGATTCGCACGGTTGATTTTGCTGAACAGCTCGGCGTGGGCTCGCAGAAAAAACTCAACTCACGCATCATTCGCGTGGGTGAATGAGATCGGGTCATGTAAAAATGCCCTTGTCTCCGCGGGTTAGATACGCCCTTTTCTAATGGTGATGTCCACAGCTGCTTATTTGCCGGTTCTGATTCAAGCCGTTCTCGCGGCTGCGATCGCCGGTACGGTCATTGGTGCGAGTCATTTTTTTGGCCAACGCTCGAAGAAAAATGCCATCAAAGATTCGCCTTACGAATGCGGTCTGCATTCAGAAGGTGCGCCGCGGACGCGATTTTCGGTGAAATTTTATCTGACTGCGATGCTCTTTATCATCTTCGATATCGAAGTCGTATTTCTGATTCCGTGGACGTTCATTTACCGCGAATTTCTGTCGCAACATATTTCCATTCTTGGCCCGATCTCGTTCTTTATCGGCGTGCTCGTACTCGGCCTCGTGTACGAGGTGAAAAAAGGCGCTCTCAACTGGGAGAAGTAACCTGCGATTGTATCTAGATCATGCGGCTCGAAAAAATCATCGCTCGTAGCCGTATTATTGATTTGCGCAGCGCTGACATGAAAGGCGCGTTGCAGGAATTGCTTGAGGTCTCGGTTAGCCGCTTCCCTGATCTAAAACAAGACGCGTTGCTGCGTGGTCTGCTCCAGCGGGAAAGCACGATGACGACCTACCTTGGCTTGGGCGTCGCGTTGCCGCACGTACGCGCGAAGATTGGCCGTCGCTACGTTCTCGCGATCGGACGCAGCCGCTCTGGCATTCGTCACGACGGTGCGAAAGATGAGCCGATTCACCTGATCATGATGCTGCTCGCCGATGAAAAGGCGCGCGACTACCTTCAGGTTCTTGCTTCTGTTGCTCGGTTGGTTAAAGAGGCCGATTTGGTTAAAAGTCTCATCGACGCCCCAACCATCGACGATCTCTACGATCGTTTGTTCGCAGGGTTCGGCGGCATTCTCTCTCGCCCGGTGCAGGCTCAGCAGAATCGGATCAATCGCATGATGATTCGCGAGGCCCAGCGTGTAGCGGAGGGGACTTCCTGCGGTGCGATTATGGTTTTTGGCGACACGTTCGTAGGCGGGCTCGATTTCGACAACTGGTTCTCGAAGAACAAAGCCATCCTTGTCAGCCGCAATCTGATCGAAACCGGCGACGAAAAAGGTGGTTTTGCCGAGCAGATACAAGTGCGCTCGTTTTCCAATCAGCGTCTGGCTCAGTTACGCAGCGCGATGCTGGTGGCGCTCACGCGCGGGATTATCGCTTTCAATGACCGCGTGTGTTGTCTCGGCGGTGTGGTGGGTAGCAATCAGTTCGACACATTGGTTGTGGTCGATGTGGAGCGCGAATTCCAGCGGCTGATGACCGGCCGAAATGATTTGCTGCCCGCCGACGTGAAGCCCGAGGTGCTGGAACGAGTGATCGCGATCGCCACCGAGCTGGCCGTTGAAGGGCGTGAGGGCAAATCCGTGGGCTGTCTTTTCGTCGTGGGTGATACGGCTAAGGTGGAAAAATTGACCAAGCCGCTCGTCCTGAATCCGTTTTACGGGTACAAAGAGGAGGATCGTAATATCCTCAATCCGTTCATGGATGAAACGGTGAAGGAGTTTTCATCGATCGATGGCGCGTTTGTGATCCGCGGTGATGGCGTCGTGGTGTCTGCCGGCAGTCTCATCCAAGCGACAGACATTGAGCACACTTTGCCCAGTGGCCTCGGTAGCCGGCATGCGGCAGCAGCAGCGATTTCGGTTACGACGGATTGTATCTCGCTGGTGGTTTCATCGAGTACCGGTCAGGTCACGCTCTTCCGGCGCGGCGTCATGCTGCCGCTGACGGACAAGAAGATGGCGTCGTCGTGAAACTCGGTGCTGAGATGTTGCCGTGACACGCGCGACTTCGGCGTTTCTGGACGTTCTTCGACTCGGGGCGGCCTTCACCGTTTTCCTGGCGCACACCGTGCTTTATTGGAATCCGAGATTGGTCGCGTCGATCCAGGTAGCAGCACACGACGCGGTGATTGTTTTCTTTGTTCTCTCTGGTTACGTGATCGTACAAACCACGCACGGAAGATGCCGCAGCCCGCGCGATTACGTGGTTGCTCGTCTCTCACGGCTCTACTCGGTTGTCGTTCCGGCACTGCTATTGACGGCGGTTCTGTGGCCATTGGGGAGCGATTTAGACCCGGCGCTCTATTCTCAATATGCTCGTGGCGGCACGAGCTGGCGGTACTTGCTCACGTTTCTTCATCTGAATGAAACGTGGTTTTTCGACGCTTATCCTCCGTCGAATACTCCGTTTTGGTCACTTGGTTACGAAGCGTGGTACTACGTCTTGTTTGGTGTGGCGTGGTTCGTGAAGCGACCGAAGCTGCGTTGGAGTCTCCTGGTGGTTTGTGCGCTTGCGGCCGGGCCCAAGGTTTTATTGTTGTTGCCCGTCTGGTTATTAGGCGCTGCGGCGTGTTTCTGGAGGGAACGGCTGGTTGTAGCAAGAAACGTAGCTGTGGCTGGTTTTGTGTTTTCTCTCGGTGCCACGCTGGCGGCGATGCTTTGGCTGCCGGATTGGCCGCAGGGTGTTGGCTCGCGGCCTTGGTTTTTCTCTGGGGCGGCGCTAACCGACTTCATCACGAGTATTGGGTGGGCGGCGATGATCTGGTTCTTTCACCGAGCCTTCGGGCAGATTGCACTGCCGGAAAGAGCGCATCGCGTCGTGCGTTGGTCTGCGAATCACACGTTTTCGCTTTATCTTTATCACGCACCGTTGGTGATCTTTGCCACCGCTTTGGTGCCGCCGTTGGGGATGGGCATGGTAATGGGGGCGATAGTGATGGGCATTATCTTGCTGGTGATAATCGCCTTGGGTGCGTTTACGGAAGCGCAGCGTCCGCGTTGGCAGCGGTTATTTGGCTGGGCTTGGGATATTTTTGTGAGCCGGACCGGAGCAACTGCGAGTGGCCGGCAAATTTAAGGTTGCAGAGGGGAGGGGCGCCTCGTTTCTTCTGACCCCTTAACCATTTTAATCCTATGCAAGAAGTCGTCACCCTAGAATGCACCGAAGCGAAGAAAGAGGGCAAACCCGTTTCCCGCTATCTCACGAGGCGCAATAAGAAAACCGTCACCGAGCGCATCGAGAAAAAGAAGTATAACCCGCATCTGAGGCGCCATACTCTCCACAAGGAGATCAAATAAGGCGTTAAGCCAAGGCTGCAGACGTACGTTCTGCCCCCGTTTTCCTGAACCGACCTACTTTCGTGGGTCGGTTTTTTATTTCTGACCTGGGTTCGGAGCGTTGTGCGTTGTCACGTCGGTGTGGACGGACGAGGCCTGCAGCAGCTGTGTGCGGCGCGAAGCACGCCACGCATCGCGGTGTTTGCGAATCCAGTCGAGGAGCGCGCGTTCAAAGCCGATGTCGTAGCCTAGCCGCTCGGATTCGATCCATTTGTGGCGGAGGATTTCTTCACGTTCAGCGAGAAACTCTTGGTAAAGGCTAGATTGCTTTACGAAGTCTCGGGAAGGTTCGTGCTGTTGAAGGGATGACGACATGGTGACCACGACAGGAGCTGGATAAATTTACACCGGAAACGGTAAAACTGTGTGATTAACCCTCGGTTTTGTTGTTTAACGCTAAGCTATGGGTGTTCAGGTGCCTACACCGATGTAACCGGAGACGCGCCTGATGCGTCCTTTCCGTCGGCAAACTATCCACGCGCTTGAGCGCGTCTGACATGAAGCCGAAATCGTTACGGGTGATCATGAATTGCTGGTGTTGCGACTGACAGCTTCCCCGGCAAATCGTTGCATCGGTAAGCTTATTCTTCAGTCTGCAATAAAAAGGTAGGTCTGCGTTGCAAGCTGTCAATGACTTGATCGTACAGTAAGTCCTTACGGATTTAATATAGGTTGCCTTCAGAGGAAGCATGAGGTCGGCCAATAATTTTTTTCATCCTGCAAAACCGCTGAAATAGCGCCCTGCAAAACCTCACTTCGTCACGAGTTGGCGTAGAAGCGTCTGAGCGATGTTTTTGAAAATAGCGGCGATATCGCCGGTGGGATCGCTGACGACGATCGGTTGGCCGCTGTCTCCGCAGATACGGATTTCTTCAACGAGCGGCACCTGCCCGAGAAGCACCGTGCCGAGCGCTTCGGCCGTTTTATTACCGCCGCCTTCGCCGAACACTGTGTGGCGATTCCCCATCGGGTCCATGAAGTAGCTCATGTTTTCAGCGACGCCGAGGAGAGGGACATTGACCTTTTGAAACATCAGGCCGCCTTTGCGCGCGATTTGTGCGGCGGCGAGTTGCGGCGTTGTTACGAGCACGGCGCCGTCGAGCGGGATCGTTTGTACGAGTGAGAGCTGTGCGTCGCCGGTGCCAGGCGGCAAATCGATAAACAACATGTCAAGTTCGCCCCACCTGACGTTTTGGACAAACTGCTGGACGGTCTTCATGATCATCGGCCCGCGCCAGATGACGGGCGTGTTTTCGTCGAGAAGAAATCCCATGCTCATGACTTTCACACCGTGTTTTTCCATCGGGATCAGTGAGTCGCCGTCGACCATGGGGCGTCCGGAGAGGCCGATCATGAGCGGCACGGAGGGACCATAAATATCGCAATCCATCAGGCCGACTCGGTTTGGCCGACCCTGTTCCTCGAGCAGTTGCGCGAACGCACAAGCGAGATTGACCGCGAAAGTGGATTTGCCCACGCCGCCTTTGCCCGAAGCGATCGCGACCGAATGTGCGATGCCGACGGGCGCTGCGCCTCCACCGATGTTGGGCTGGCCGGGAGCGGCCGGAGCTTTTGCGGGCGCGACCGCCACATCGACGATTGTTTCTTTAACTCCCGCGAGTGAGCGCAGGCATTTTTCCACTTCGTTTTTAACGTGGAGCGGAATTTTCGGGTCCGACGTGGTGAGCGAGAGCGAGACTTTGGCCGTGCCGTCGACAAACGCCGCCGAGCGAACCAAACCAAACGACACGATATCGCGACTGAAGCCAGGATACTTAACTTGTTTGAGCGCCTCTTTAATTTCGTCGGAAGTCACAATGGTATTTTGAAAACTGAATTGTTTTTAACGTTGTTAAGCGCGCTCAGGGTGTAAATAGAAATGACCTGAACTTTCTCATTAATAAGCACCAATTTTTTCCATGCAAAAACTCCTACGCTTTTTTTCTGTTTTGATTTTGGGTGCGGCGGCGAACTTTGCCGCTGCGCAGGCCGCACGTGATATTGGCGATATCATCGTTGAAACCAATGCGGTTCCCATCCGCGTGTCGGGCTCGACCGCTGAGCTCAATACCCTCGCTAATACCGTGTTTCGTGCCCACGGGTATTACCGGATCGAGCCGAGTGGCGGCTCTTTCGATATTCGCTTTTCCTCCGTGAGTGCGAATCAGGTCAACGTACAGGTCATCAAAGGCAGCACGGTCATCCTGAATCAGAATGCAAACGGCACGAGCACCCGCAGCGCCTTCTTTCGTGCCGCCGACGCCGCTGTGAAAGCCACCAGCAATCTGAACGGATTTTTTGCCTCTAAGCTTGCGTTCGTTAGTAATCGCACGGGCAAAGACGAGATTTACGTGGGCGATCTTTTTATGGGTGAGGTCAAACAGATGACCAATGACAACGCGCATGCGATGACGCCGCGCTGGTCGCCCGATGGCTCCAAGCTCATCTATACGAGTTTCTTCAAATCATCTCCCGATATTTATATCCTCAATCTCGCTTCTCTTCGCCGGGAAGTTTTCGTCAGCGTGCAGGGCACCAACAGCGGCGCTCGGTTTAGTCCGAACGGTCAGGAGGTCGCAATGGTATTGAGTGGTTTGGGTACGCCTGAAATTTTCGTCAGCAATGCCGCAGGCCGCAGCATATCGCGTCGTACAAATTCTGATGCGGTTAAATCATCTCCGTGTTTTTCTCCCGACGGCGGTCGCATCGTGTATGCGTGCGAACCAGGGCCGCAGCTCTATGTCATGCCTGCGAGCGGCGGCAGCGGACAGCGTATTGGTGGCAGTTTGGGCAGCTATTGTGCGGAACCCGACTGGAGCCGCGCCGATCCGAACAAAATCGCTTACACCTTCCGCGAAAGCGGTGGCCACTTCCAAATTGGCGTTCTCGATCTCCGGACCGGTCAGAGCAAGAAAGTTTCCAAGGCGGCCTACGACGGCGTGGAACCTTGCTGGCTGGCCGATGGCCGCCACCTGATCTACACCGCCCGCGCTGCAGGTAGTCGCGCGTTGGTGATATTGGATACGGAATCAGGTCGCACCGTCCGCATTGGCAACATCACCGCCGAGAAGGGCAGCGCCTGGGGTCCGTAAACAAAAAAGTTTAAGTCAAAACCTAGGCCGCCCGCGTAGATGCTGGCGGCCTTTTTTCTAGAACAGTTAAGCTAAACCTTTATCCGCGATGATGGCGGAATGGCACACTGACTTGGTGTAGCCGGCCGCGCCGCAGGCTGGGTTCTGAGAGGGCATGGTGTAGCCGAGGGCGACGACCTCGGGGCTCCCCGATCCCCGGCCTCAGCGCCGGCTACATGAAATTCGCCACAGCGCGCGGCCACAGTTTTTCAGGAACGCCCTAGCCGAGACTATCGCTTGCTCCAATCGAGCATGCGCTGAATCGGCACCAGGGCCGCGGTACGAATGTCGTCGGGAAGCTCGATCGCGGGACTCAAGGTCTTCAACGCGTCGCGGACTTTCTCAATCGTATTCATTTTCATGAACCGGCAGTCGTTGCAGGCGCAGGTGTCGGTCGGGCCGGCGATGAAAGTTTTGTCCGGTACTTCGCGTTGCAGGCGGTGGAGCATGCCGCTCTCGGTCACGACGATGATGCGTTTGGCCGGCGTCTCGCGGGCAAACTTTACCATCAGTTCGGTGCTGCACACCTCGTCAGCGAGATCGCGGACAGCTTGCACGCACTCAGGATGTGCGACGACGGGCGCATCGGGAAACTGAATACGGGCTTTCTCCAGCGCTTGTACGGTGAAGAGCACGTGCGCGTAACAACTGCCCGGCCAGAGCTGCATCTTGCGCTTGGTCCTTTGCGAGACCCATTGGCCGAGGTTTTGGTCGGGCACGAAGAGAATCTCACGGTCAGCCGGGACTTGGTTGACGATTTTCACGGCGTTGCCGCTGGTGCAGATGACATCGCTCAACGCCTTCACCGCCGCCGAGCAGTTGATGTAGGCGACGACGTAGAGATTGGGGTTCTTGGCTTTGTAGGCGGCGAGTTGTTCGGCTGGACACGAATCGGAGAGCGAGCAACCGGCGGCGAGATCGGGGATGAGGACGGTGCGACCGGGATTCACTATCTTGGCCGTCTCGGCCATGAAATGGACGCCGCAAAAAAGAATGACGTCCGCCTTGGCCTGCTGGGCTTGGTAGGAAAGCCCAAGTGAATCGCCCACGAAATCGGCGATGCGTTGGATCGGCTCGATCTGATAATTGTGCGCGAGGATAACGGCGTTGCGTTCGCGTTTCAGGCGGAGGATTTCCTCCTGAATCGCTGTGAGTGGCGCAAGTTCGCCACGCGGAGCGGCAATGACGGGTTCGTAGTCGAGGACGGCAGGCATGTTGTGAAAGCGGAAACATTTACCCAAAGCTCCCCAGAGGCAAAGAAGAAGATGCAACTAAGCCAGGCCCCAAGGACTTGGACGTCAGAGTGAATCTCATTTTAGCCAAAACAATGTAACGGATTCGTTACCCTAAATGGCTGGAATTACGCATATTCATTCTCACCTTGTGCGCCTTTCATAGACGCACGGCAGCGTCATCAAACTTAATCTCATCTGTTATGCATTCAGGAATTTTTGTGGGTGGAATCCGGTATTTAATCGGTGGCGTTGTCGGCTTAGTGATCTTTTTGACAGTGGTTGAGCAAACCACCGCCCTGGCGACTACCTATGGCAACGTTTACCGGGCAGATCGTGGTTTTGTCACACGCATCGAATCAGCGGGAGGTAACATCCGCGCGGTTGCGGCAACATCTGACGGGGGCTTTGTCGTGGGCGGCGGATTTTCGACGATCGGAGGTCAGCCGCATCTCGATTTCGCGAAGTACAAGTCAGACGGGACTGTCGATTCGAACTTCAATTCGAACACTGGCTGCGATGGTGAGATATCTTCGGTGGTGGTGCAAGCCGATGGAAAGTTTGTCGTGGGCGGAAACTTCATCACCTTCAACGGCACCGCGCGGTCCGGTATCGCTAGGTTGAATACCGACGGCACGCTCGATATGAGTTTTAATACCGGCACCGGTTTTAGTGGCGGCGTCTCCAAAATCGTTGTGCAGGCGGACGGGAAACTTGTCGTGGGCGGAAACTTCATGAGCTTCAACGGAACCGCGCGTCGAAGTATCGCGAGACTGAACACCGATGGCACGCTCGATAACAGTTTTGATCCCGGTTCTGGCTTTACCAATACCGTTGATGCGATGGTTGTTCAAACCGATGGTAAAATCGTCGTCGGGGGATCTTTCGCCACGTTCAATGGCACGGCCTGCGTGGCGATTGCGCGACTGAACACGAATGGTTCGCTCGACACCGCGTTCAATCTAGGAATCGGATCAGGCTTTAGTCCTGATGGCTGGATCTACGCGCTCGCGCTGCAGACGGACGGCCGGATTATTGCGGGTGGCTTTTTCTCTCAATTCAACGGCGTGGGCCGCAAGGGTGTCGTCCGGATAAATACGGACGGCACGCTCGATCCCACTTTCGATCCTGGCAGTGGCTTTGATCTTACGCTCGTTCAATCGCTCGTTCTGCAGCCAGACGGGCGGATTGTTGCGGGCGGCCACTTCACGACGTTCAACGGCACGGCTCGTGCGGGTATCGCGCGACTGAATACAAATGGAACGCTGGATGTAGCATTTGATCCCGGTATCGGTTTTGGGAAAGACGCAACGACGGCCGCGACCGTCGCTACGGTAGCCCTACTGGCCGACGGACGGATTGTTGCGGGTGGTGATTTCACGAGCCTCGATGGTCACGCTGTGCTGAACATTGCGCGACTGACCGCGACTGGGGCGGCCGATACACTCGGTCAGGGCGTCTTGCGCAAGGCAGCGGCGACGTTTGCAAGTGCTGCGACAGCGGATGGGAAGATCATCGTGTCCGGAAACTTTGGTTTTGTTAATGGAGTGGTTCGCACGGGCATCGCGCGCTTGAGTGCAGACGGTTCGCTCGACACGTCGTTCGCCCTCGTGGGTTCTGGATTTGAAGACGGTATCATCGCGAGATTCGCTGTTCAATCATCCGACGGAAAGATCGTCGTGATCGGCGATTTCTTCAGGTACAACGGCGTAGCGCGGAACGGCATTGCTCGCTTGAATGCAGACGGTTCGCTTGATGCGTCGTTTAATCCCGGTTCCGGATTCAACTACAGCCCGGCTGTGGTGGCGGTCCAGGCCAATGGAAAGATTCTGGTCGGCGGAGGGTTCGAGACTTTCAACGGCGCGAACCATGCGAACTTCGTTCGACTCAATGCGGATGGCTCGTTGGATACTACGTTCAATATCGGCGTTAGCTTTGATGGGCCGCCTCTGGCGCTGATCGTGCAAGACGACGGGAAAATTGTCGCTGGCGGAATCTTTGGCCATTTCAACGGGGTCTCACGAGCAAACATCGCACGACTGAATGCCGACGGCTCGCTCGACATGAGTTTTAATCCCGGCTCCGGTTTCACGGATATGGGCGGTGCGGCGCTTGTGGAAGCGATGGTGCAACAACCTGACGGGAAAATTATAGCTGCAGGTGATTTTTCTGATTTCAACGACGTCGCGCGTGGCGGTATTGCGCGCGTGAATACCGACGGTTCGCTCGATACCTCGTTTGAGTCAGGCCTGAGCGTCAACACCGGCTACTCCTTCTCGTTAGCTTTGCAGACTGATGGGAAAGTGATTCTTGGTGCATATGCACGTATGGCGGATGGTTCGTTTAAGCCCCAACTCACGCGTTTGCTTGTTGACGGGCGCTATGACGGCCCATTTATCGCCACAGAGATGATTGGATCGTTTGTTCGCTTTGACGATAACGGCCGAATTTTGGTCTGCGGAGCTGGTGCTATCGGAAGCGGCGTTAATCAAGTGGGCTTCGCTGTACTTGCTCCAGACCCCAACGCGCCGGTGTTCGTCACTCAGCCGACGAGCGCCACGGTGAATGCTGGCGGATCGGTTACTTTCGTTTCGGCTGCGAGCGGAGTTCCAACACCCAGCTATCAATGGTACAAGGGGCCGTCCACTTTCCTCCCAGGAAAAACGGACGCTACATTAACGATATCCAATGTGCAGCCGGCAGATGCCGGTTCTTATTTTGCAACAGCAATCAATAGCGCTGGCTACGACGTCAGTCTTCTTGCGGTTCTTACCGTTACTTCCAGTTCCTCGAGCAGTAGCAGCAGCTCTAGTTCGTCGAGCTCCTCTGGCAGTTCGAGTTCGTCGTCATCATCGAGTAGTAGCTCCAGCAGTTCGTCGGGCGGAGGCTATGGCAGCGGAGGAGGTGGTGCGCCTAGCTTTTGGTTCGTTGCGGTGATCTTCGCGATGGTGGCCGGTAGCCGGAGAAGATTATTGCGATCAGACAAAAGCGATTGAACGTGATGGTCCAACGGAACTGAGATGGGAAACGCTACCGCTGGCGTGCACCTTGCTGGGTGCCTAGACGAACGGAAACAGGTGGATACCAAAACGGATCATAAAAGGGATCATAGGCGTATACGACGCGCGGTGAACCGGTGATTGGCCGCCTCAAACACAACTCGGCTTTCGCCGCTTCCACCTGCGCGGCCTGCAAAAGGTTCGCACCGAGTGGACCTTGCTGACCACCGCCTACAACTGACGAACCCTCTGGCAGAGACTACTCAAACGAGGCTAAAAAGAGCCCGTAGCCCTTCTGGCGGGGTGTGGGAAGAGTCCAATCCAGAACTTTTCACCGGCGATTGGCTCGTTGTACCCCCATCGGGCAAAAAAATAATACCAAATTTGCTTCTGAGCATTCCCTTCAACCAATTTAGCCCTCCGTAAGTCCGACAGCCTGCGCTGAGGCCGGAATTGAACCACGCTCAACTCGTGTCCGCTTTATCGGGGCAAGCCCAGGAACGGAATTGGCGAGGAAGAAGGCCACCGTTTCCGACTCAGGACTGATCGCCGCAGGGCGACGAGCAAAGGCAGGGCTGAGATCAGGAATAAGGAGGGCGCTCCTCCTCCGCCGTGACTGCTGCCGCTAGAGCTGGAAGTGTTTGGAATACTTCCGGACGAGGAGCTGCTTGAGGAGCCGGATGATGAACTCGACGAGGACGAGCTACTCGAGCTGCTTGACGATGATGACGAACTCGAGGATAAACTACTTGTCACAGCCAAAACGACGACGGCGTCGGTGCTGGAGACGGAGCCCGCTGCATTGGTGACGACCACCGTGTACGTGCCCGCGGCGGCGCTGGTCATGCTGGTGACCGAGTAGGACGCACCCGTCGCACCGGGAATCGCGCTGGCCCCGAGGGACCATTGATAGCTAAGACCGGTCCCGGTCGCCGAGACCGAAAGGGTGAAGGAGCCGCCCTGCGCCACGGTTGTGGAGGGAGTCGGCTGGGTGGTGATGACGGGCTTGGTTAAAGCCGAGCCGCTGCTCGATGAGGAGGAAGAAGACGACGAGCTGGAAGACGAGCTCGACGAGCTACTGCTGCTCGATCCGCCCGATGAACTCGATGAGCTAGAACTCGAAGTGCCCGATGAACTGCTGGCACCGCTGGAAGAGCTCGACGAAGACGACGAAGAGCTCGACGAAGATGACGAACTCGACGAGCTTGAAGATGAACTGGAGCTGCTGCTGGACGAGGTCGTGACCGATACGAAGACGGCGGAGGAGGCGGCACCGAGGAGGCTATTATTATCAGTGGCCTTTGCCGTGATGCTGTAGGTACCAGCCGAGGTTGGCGTCCACAGAACGCTCCAGCCGTAAGAACCGCCTGGATCGGTGCCAACTAAAGTTCCATTGGCG
>Ga0302321_100003625_pt1 | contig 13261 bp, 13 predicted proteins | sample Fen_T0_1_FD_202505 | JGI IMG/M metagenome (GOLD analysis project Ga0302321, IMG submission 202505) | Peat permafrost microbial communities from Stordalen Mire near Abisko, Sweden - Fen_T0_1 | ecosystem: Environmental > Terrestrial > Soil > Wetlands > Permafrost | place: Sweden: Abisko...
GCGAAAGGTCTGTGTCGAGAAGGTGTGCCCGCAGCGCTTGCACTGGAAGCGTTGCACTTGTCTGCCGTCGCAGGCGCGCGTGAAGGTGCCCTTGCGTTGATACTGGCCACTCCCGCAGGTACCACCCTCTGGAGTCTTGCACGGGCAGAAGCACGGTTGGAATTGCATCGGTCGGTTCTCCTTTGCGCGGCCGGGATGGCCCGCCCAGGAGGATGACGCGCGAGTTCCCGTCAGGTTGCGCGGGGGGGACGGATTTTCCGCACAGCAGGGGCAACCAGGATCCCCGGGGGGAATGGAAAAAATGGGACCCACCCCCACACTCCCCCCCCCGAGCGAGGAAAAAAGTACCGGAAAGCCGGACTCGGGCATCAAGCGCTTCAGGGGTTCGTGACGACAAGCGGTTGGAAGCGCTTTCCCTTGAAGGAAGCGCGTGCACGATTCCATGCCGCACACACGCAACACTCCCCAGCCTCAGCGACAGCGCGCTGCCGACGAACTCGTCCCGGCCGTGGCGCGGGAGCTTGGGAGCGCGCTGGCTTCGCTGCGGGCTGCGCTCGAGGGCATCGCGCGCGAGTTCGACGATGGTGATCCGCGTCTGGAGCGGGTGCGTCGGGCGGTAGTGCAGACGATTCCGATCGCGCGGCAGGTCGAGGCGCTGGCGGACTGCACGGACAGCACGCCGTTGCAGGAGATGGCCTGCTCGCTGCAGGAGATCGCGAGCGCGGTGCGCAATGCGCTGCGCGGTTCGGGTGCGCCCCTGCCGCTGTTGGCGCTCGAAGATGCGGGCAGCCGCTTCCGGGTGGATGGACCGCTGCTCGTGCGCGCCCTCGCGCTGCTCGGTGAGGAGCTCGGAGCGGCCGGCGAGGGAAGGGTACTGCTGCGCGCGCGTTTGCGTCGCGGGGCTCCGAGCTTCAGCCTGCTCTGGCCTTCGCGGACGGAGGATCACGAGCTGCTGGCGTTGCAGCGCCGGCTTCTGCGGCACGAGGCGCGCCGGCTCGGTGCGCACTTCGAGGAGTCGCTCACGCCGGACGGTCACGCGCGCATCGAGTTGCGCTTCCCGGCGGCGACGCTCGAGGAGGACTCGCAATGAGCACACGTCTGCGCATCCTGGTCGTCGAGGGCCAGCACACGGCGGGGCAGGCGATCGCCGGGCTATTGCGGCGTCGCGGGCACGAAGTGCGTCTGGTCGCGAGCGCGGAAGCTGCTCTCGCGGGCGAGCCGGCAGACGTGCTCGTCAGCGATCTCGAGCTCCCGGGCGCCTCGGGCCTCGAGCTGCTCGAGGAACTGCGCCGGCGCGGCTCTCCGACGCGCACGGTCTTCGTCGGTGCGCGCCCGACCTTCGACGACAGCCGCCGGGCGCTCGAGCTCGGCGCCGTCGAACTGCTCGCGAAGCCTTTCCGGCTCGCCGAGCTCGTCAGCGCGGTCGAAACCGGCGCGGGAACGGAAGTGCGCGGCCGCTCGACCACGCAGCGCGCGCCCTGCGCCTTCGATCAGAGCTACGCCTCGATCCCGGCCACGGTCGAGCTCGCTGCGCGCGAGCTGGCCGCCTTCGCGCTCCAGTGCGGGATCTCGCCGGCTGCACGCGCGCGCATCGCCAGCGCCGCGAGCGAGATCGTCGACAACGCGCGCCGGCACGGCTACTGCAGCGGCCGAGGCAAGATCCGCGTCGAGGCGCATCTCGACGGCCGCGATTTCATCGTGCGCGTAGGCGACGAGGGCATCGGCTTCGACGCCGCCGCGCTGGACGCCAGCGACCTGCACGACACGCTGCGCCACGGTCTGGCCCGTGCGCGCGCTCTGGCGGAGGAACTCGAAGTCGAGAGCCGTCCCGAGGGCGGAACGCGCGTGCTGCTCGTCTTCCGCGCCAGCCGCGTGGCCTTCGAGGAAGAGAACGGCGTCGACCTCTCCGAGCTCGACTTCCTCGGTCCCGAACTCTCGCGTCGAATCCTGCAGTCGCTGCGCGACGGCAAGGACCACGACCTCTTCCATCTTTCCCCCGCCTTGGCCGTGGTGGTCGGCCGGCTGCTCGCCGGCCCCGACCCGCGCGCCAGCATCGCACAGGCCTTGTGGAGCTGAACCATGGCGCTCGACGACTTCGACACGCACGACAGCGCACCGGCACCGGCCCCCGAGCCGAGCAAGGCGCCCGCGACCGCACCCGTCGTGGCGGCGGCCAAGAAGCCCGCTAGCGCGGAGGACGAGGACCTCTTCGATTTCCCCGTGGTCGAGATGAAATTCGAGACCGACGGGGCCAAGCGCCAACCGGCCGCGAGTGCGCCTGCGGCCGCGGATCCTGTCGCCACGAAGACCGCTCCCGCGGCGAGCGCGCCGGCCGCGGTCGTCACTCCCGCCCCCGTTGCTGCACCCGCGGCAAAGGCCGCGACTCCCGCCGCATCCAGCGCTCCTGCTCCCGCTCCGATCGCCAAGCCCGCGGCGACCAAGGACGCGTCGAAGGGCACGAGCGGCCCGGTGAAGTCGGCCGAGAAGGACGTCGCCAAGGCGGCACAACTGGTCGAGGACATCGAGCAGGTGCTCGGTTCCGACGGCAAGCCGCGCAAGACCAAGCGTCTGCAAGGCCCTTCCCCGCTGGCCCTCGCGGGCATCGGTGCGCTCGTTCTGACGAACGTCCTGGGTCTCTACTTCATCTGGCACACGACGCAGACTTTCCAGACGGGCGTGCAGGCGATGAACCAGCAGCTCAAGGTGTCGCTGCTCCAACAGGGGCTGCTGCAGAACCAGCCGGCGCCCTCGGGCAGCGCGGAACACGGCGACGCGGGCAGCCAGCAAGGCGGCACTGGCCCGGCCCGCGGCAAGCTGCCGCTCGAGGCCTCCGAGAAGACCACGTTGCAGATGGCGCGCGAGGAGATCGAGGCCGGCGACTACAGCTCCGCGCGCCAGCGCCTCTCGCGTCTGCTCGCCGTCGCGGATCGCATCGAAACCGACGTGCGCGAGGGCATCGAGGCCGAGGCGGCCTTCCTGATCGCGAACACCTATCGCAAGCAGGCCGAGGCGGCCGCGGAGAAGACGCCGTGATGCGCGCCCTGCTGGCTCTCGTGCTGACCCTCGCTCCCCTCCCGGCCTCCGAGGTCGTCGTCGAGCTCAAGACCGTCGACGGCGAAGTGCTCTGCACCGTCCACTCGCGCGGCGCGAACGCCGCCGAGATCCTGACCGAGATCGCGCGCAAGACGGAGCGCGAGATCGTCGGTCTCGACGCGGAGATGCCCAAGGAAGCGCTCCCCGTGCATCTCGACGAGCGTCCGTTGCAGTACGTCGTGCAGACCATCGCCGCCTGCGCCGGCCAGCGCGCGCACGTGAACATCTCGCGCATCGAGCTCGAGCCCGACCTCGCGCGCGGAGACGACCCCAAGGCCTTCCGCGACCAGTGCTTCGCGTCCTACCAGCGCGCCATCCGCGCTCATCCGCTGAGCCCGCTGGCCGCGCAGGGCGAGCTGGTGCTGGGCACGCTGCGCGAGGCGGACGGCGACCTGCACGGCGCGGACCTGCACTTCCGCAACCTGATCTCGAACTTCAAGGACTCCGAACAGGTGCCGGAGGCGCTGCTGCGCTCGGGCCTGATCCAGGAGCGTCTGGGCGAATGGGACCAGGCGCGCGAGCAGTTCCTCGCGCTGGCGGGCTTGAACAGGAAGGTCAATCCCTTCGAGGCGCGCGCGCTGCTCGAGGTTGCCCACTGCATGGCCGAGCTCGGCGACTCGCGCCAGGCGCTGCACGTGCTCGAGACGCTCAAGACCCGCTTCCCCCCCAAGCTCTCGACCGAGCGCCAGTCGCAGCTCTACGTCCGCGCACGCGCGCTGCTGGCCGACATCAAGCGCAACCCGGATTCGATGAAGCTGGCGGCGGCGGCCCTGGCGGAAGCCGACGAACTCGGCGGCAACAGCGAATGGGATGCCGACGCGATGGAGCTGCGCGCGGAAGTGCTCGCGCGCTTCGACAAGAACGCCGAGTCGGCGCGCGCCTGGCTGGCCTACTCGCAGAAGTGCCGCGGGCCCGAGCAGCTGCGCGCCTGGGTCAATGCCGCCCAGCAGTCGCGCCTGGCCGGCGACGCTCTGGGTGTCATGTTCGTGCAGCGCCTGGCGCGCGGCACGCGCGCGGAGAGCACGATCGCTTCCCTGGTCGAGGACGCGCGCAAGGAGATCGGGCTGCCCGCCGGCGAGGCCGACAGCCTCGGCGGCGACGGGCTCGCCGAGGCGCGCACGCTGGTCGAGCAGGAGAAGTGCGCCAAGGCGCTGCTCTTGCTCGAACCGCTCTACCAGCGGCGCGAGGAGCGCCACTCCAGCGGACGCCTCGAGCTCGTGCTGCTCTACGCCCGTGCGCTCGCGGCCGAGAAGGGCGTCGACGCGGCCGTCAGCGAGCTGCGCCGCAACCTGGATGCCTTCCCCGACACGGCCTCGCGCAAGCAGCTCTGCGCCACTGCCGGCGAACTCTACGAGAGCGCCGAGCGCTACGACGACGCGGTGCGCGCCTTTGGAGGACAGCTCTGATGCTCAAGTTCCAGTCCGCTCTCATGGCCGTTCTCGGCACCGCACTGCTCGTCCCCGGCCTGCAGTCGCAGGACGGGACACGCGGGCTCGATCGCTCGCTGGCCGAGACCACGCGCGCTCTCGAAGTGCTGGCCGGCATCCAGCGCGGGATCGAAGCGCGCCATCCGGCCGCGATCCAGCTGGCCAAGCAGGCCACCGAAGCCACGAGCGGCGAAGCGCGCGTGCGCGACAACCGGCTCGTGACGCTGCGCGACGAGGTCAACCGCCTGCAGGCCATGAGCGACCGCATGCAGGGTCCGGGCACGCAGGCACGCGAGGTCGAGAGCACGCTCAATGCACTCCCCTCCCCGAACGACGAGAACGCGCCGCACGTGATCGTCTCGACCGGCCTCTCGCAGGCCGCGCGCGAGGAACTGATCGGGGTGGCACTCCCGGGCACGCACGCTGCGCGCCAGCCCTCCACGAAGAGCGAGAGCGGCGACAAGTCCTCGGCTCCCAAGGATGCCGGCGGCGAGACCGCCGATCCGTTGCGCCAGGCGCAGGTGCTCTACCGCGCCGCCCGCTACGAGGAGTGCGCCGTGCAGTTGAAGCGCCTCGACAACGAACCCGAGGCCGCCTGGTGGCGCGCGCGCGCGCTCGAGCGTCTCGCGCGCACGACCGAGGCTCTGGAGTGCTACCGCCACGCCGTCGAGAAGGCGCCCAAGGACTCCGTGCTCAAGCAGCGCGCGACCAAGGACCTCGAGTTCCTCGAATGGAAGCTCGACTTCGAGAAGAAGCTCGCGGGCGAGCCGGAAGCTCCGGCCGGCAAGGCCGCGGCGAAGAACAGCGGGAGCAAGGACAAGCCGTGAGCGCACTGCGTCCCCCCACCTCGAGCGAGATCGCGAACCTGGCGTCGGCCGTGGCCGAGACGCCGGAGCTCGCCGATGCGCTGCAGACGCTCTCGAGCATCTCGGAGAACCTGCTCTCGTCCTACTCGGCCCTCGCCGCTCGCGCCGAACGCATCGACCGCGAGCTGGCCGCGACCAACGAGCAGCTCGAGGCCGTGCTGCGCGCGCTGCCGACCGGTGTCGTGGTGCGCGACGCCGCGGGCCGCATCCTGCGCGCCAATCCCACCGCCTGCGCGATCCTCGGCGCGAGCGAGCAGGCGCTCGTCTCCGCCGGCGGCCACGCGCTGCTCAGCGACGGCCGCAGCGGCTGCGTGACGCGCGAACTGGTCCAGCCGGACGGATCGCTGCACCTCGTCGAACAGCGCTGCTCGGAGATCCGCTCGCCCGACGGCAGCAGCGCCGGCTCGGTCGAGATCCTCGACGACCGCACCGAGCTCGCGCGTCTGACCGAGCGCCTGCACTCGCTCGACAAGATGGCCGCGCTGGGCACGATGGCCGCCGGCATCGCGCACGAGATCCGCAACCCGCTGAACGCGGTGCGCGGCTTCGCCGAACTCCTGCGCCGCGACATGGCCGATCCCGCCCAGCGCACGCGCTACTCCGCGCGCATCTGCGCCGGAGTCGACGAGGCCGACGCGATCATCACCAGCATGCTGAGCTTCGGCGCGCCCGAGCGCCTGCGCCGCGAGAAGCTCGACACGGCCGAGCTGATCGGCAGCGCGATCGAGCTCGCGCGCCGTTCGCTGCCCGCGGGCAGCGATCCCGCGGCCTGGACGATCAGCAGCCAGGCCGAGTTCCCCTGCTGCGAAGGCGACCGCATCAAGCTGCGGCAGGCCCTGCGCAATCTCGTGGCCAACGCGCTCGACGCGCAGCCGCGGGGCGGAAGCGTACACGTCACCTGCCGGCGCAAGCGCGGCGAGGTGGTGTTCGACGTCTACGACGGCGGACCGGGCATCGCGCCCGAGCTCCGGCAGCGTGTCGCCGATCCCTTCTTCACGACGCGTGCCGAAGGCACGGGCCTCGGTCTCGCGCTCGTGCACACGATCGCCGAACTCCACGGCGGCCGTTTCGAGGTCTCTCCCAGCGCGGCACCCCGCCAGCACGGCGGCGGCGCCCACATGATCCTGACTCTCCCCTATTCCATCAACGATTCGAAGTGAGCCGAACGATGTCCATTCAACGCATCATGGTCGTGGACGACGACACCCTCAGCCGCGAGTTCCTCGTGGAAGCCATCACCCAGCTCGGGTACCACCCGATCGCGGCGAAGAGTGGCAGCGACGCGCTCGAGCAGGCCAAGAAGGAGCTGCCCGACCTGGTCCTGACCGACCTGCGCATGCCGGGCATCGATGGCCTGGAGCTCGTGAAGTCCCTCAAGGCGAGCTACCCCGAGCTGCCCTCGGTGATGATCACCGCGCAGGGCACGATCGAGGCGGCCGTGCAGGCCATGCGCAGCGGAGCCGAGGACTTCCTGCTCAAGCCCTGCACTCCGGACGCGATCGAGGTCGTGATCGAGCGCATCGAGCGCACCACGCGCCTCCTGCGCGAGAACCAGTACCTGCGCAGCGAGATCTCGGCCGGCACGCCGCCGAGCCTCGTCGCGAAGAGCCAGCCGATGCTCGAGGCGCTGCGCAATGCCTCGCGCGTCGCGCGCTCCAAGGGCACGGTCCTGATCACCGGCGAGAGCGGCACGGGCAAGGAGAAGATCGCCCAGTACATCCACCAGAACAGCCCGCGCGCCGGCGGACCCTTCATCCGCGTCAACTGCGCGGCGCTCTCCGAGCAGCTGCTCGAGAGCGAGCTCTTCGGCCACGAGCGCGGCGCCTTCACCGGCGCGCACAAGATGCGCGAAGGCCGCTTCGAACTCGCCGACGGCGGCACGCTGCTGCTCGACGAGATCGGCGAGATCACGCCGGCCTTGCAGGCCAAGCTCCTGCGCGTGCTCGAGGAAGAGGAATTCGAGCGCGTCGGCGGCACCTCGACGCTCAAGGTCGACGTGCGCGTGCTGGCCACGACCAACCGCGATCTGCAGGCCGAGATGAAGGCCGGGCGCTTCCGCGAGGACCTGTACTACCGCCTGCACGTGCTGCCGGTCCACATCCGGCCGCTGCGCGAGCGTCCTGAGGACATCGTCCCGCTGGCCCAGCACTTCGCCGAGTTCTACGCCAAGCAGGCCGGTCTCGACGTGCCGACCTTCACGCCCGCGGCGCTCGAGTGCCTCGCAGCCTGGCACTGGCCGGGCAACGTGCGCGAGCTCGAGAACGTCGTGCAGCGCGCGGTCGTCATGCTGCGCACTTCGACGATCGACATGCCCGACCTCTCCTTCGGGCCCTCGAACGGCAGCTCCGCGCCGGCTTCCGGTCCCGAAGCGCAGGCGGCGGCCGCGGGCTTCAGCGCGGCGGCGGGCGTGCCCACGCAGGACCTCGGTCCGGCGCTGGCGAACCGCACGATCGAGGAGATCGAGCGTGTCGCGATCCTGGCCACGCTGGTCTCGACCAAGAACAACAAGACCGAAGCGGCCCGCCGCCTGGGCGTCACGGCGCGCACGCTCTCCAACAAGATGAAGCTCTGGCGTTCCACCGGCCTGGTCGCCTGAACCGGCGGCCCCAGACTTTTCGACGAGGAAGCCATGGACATCGGCGGCGATCGCGCACGGTTGTTGATCAAGCTCATGTCGGCCACGTCCCTGCGTGACCGCTGGATCTCGAGCAACATCGCCAACCAGAGCGTGCCCGGCTACAAGCGCCGGGACGTGCACTTCGAGGATCTGCTGCAGAAGAAGATCGCCGATCGCGATCCCGATCTGCTGGCAACGCAGCCCGAGGTCAGCGTCGACACCAAGACGCCCGCCGGCACCAACGGCAACAACGTGAACCTGGAAATGGAAACCGCGAGCGCGAAGGAGAACCGGCTGATGTTCGAGCTCTACGCGTCGATCTTCCAGAACCGCATGGAGCTGATCCAGGCCGCGATCACCCAGTCTCGCTGATCAGAGGAATACCCGTCATGAGTGGAATCAACGACCTGTTCTCCGGAATGCGCGCCTCGTCCTCGGCCCTCACGGCCGAACGCACGCGCATCGACGTGATCGCCAAGAACATCGCCAACGCCGAGACGACCAGCATGCCCGACGGCAGCGGGCCCTATCGGCGCCAGGTGGTGAACTTCGCCCCCATGCTCGAGCACGCGCTCGACGGCAGCTCGAGCACGGGCGGCGTGCGCGTCGGCTCGGTCACCAAGGACATGTCGACGCCCTTCCCCGTGATCAACAGCCCGGGCCACAAGGACGCGGATCCGGTCACCGGCGAGCTGCGCATGCCCAACGTCAACGTCGTGTCCGAGATGGCCGACCTGATCCTGGCCATGCGCTCGTACGAGTCCAACCTCAACACCCAGGACGGCTTCGTGAAGATGGCCGAACGCGCCCTGCGCATCGCGCAGTGAGCGGACGGCACCGAGGAGCACAGCCATGATCGACCGAGTCGGACAAGGATCGCTCGCGAAGAACGCGATCGAAGCGGCGCTGCGACGCCAGGCCGATGCCGCCAAGCGGCTCGAGCAGCGCGCAGGCGAGCTCACGGGCCAGAAGCCCGAGGAGGCGCAGGGCCAGACCTTCTCCGCGAACCTCGTGCAGGGCCTGCGCGACGTCAACTCGCAGGTGCGCGTCGGCGACGAGCTCGCCCAGCAGGTGATCGAGGGCAAGGTGAGCGACTTCGCCGAAGTCGCCGCCCAACTCAAGCAGAGCGACCTGGCCTTCAAGTTCGCGCTCGAGGTCCGGAACAAGTTCGTCGATGCCTACCGCGAAGTCATGCGGATGAGCGTTTGATCACTGAAACGGTGAACCGATGAAAGACTTCCTCCAGGGACTGCTCGAGCAGATGAAGGCCACCGGCCCGGCCACCAAGGCCGTGCTGTTCATGGCGCTGCTGCTCGTGGCCGGCGTGATCGGCTTCGCGACCTACTCGGCCAGCACGCCGCACTTCCGCCTGCTCTACTCGAGCCTCGACCCGCAGCAGGCCGCGGCCGTGCAGGCAGCGCTCGCCGGCGGCAACATCCGCTTCGAGGTCAGCCAGCCGCCCGGTCCCTACACCGTCAGCGTCGACGACTCGCAGTTCTACCAGGCGCAGAACCTGGTCGCGCTCGCCGGCGGCCTCGCCGTCGCGCCCCAGGGCATCCAGGCCAACCAGAGCGGCGCCAAGGACGTCTTCCTCTCGGCCAACGAACGCGCGCAGAACTCGCTCAAGCGCGAGTGGCAGGAGATGGAACGCCAGCTCGAGTCGCTCGAGTTCGTCGCCGGCGCGAACGTCAGCACCTCGGTTCCCGAGTCGAGCGTGCTGCGCAAGACGCTGCCGATGACCGTGGCCGTGACGCTGCAGGTCAACCCCGGCATGCAACTCACGCGTTCGCAGGCCGCCACCGTCGCCAAGCTCGTGCGCTTCCGCTTCGGCGTGCCCGCCGAGAACGTGATGATCTCCGACCAGGGCGGCCGCGTGGTCTGGGACGGCACGCAGCAGGACGAGCTCAGCGCCGCGGCCAACGACGTCTTCGACCACAAGTCGCGCTTCGACGCCGAGATCGCGGCGCGCACGAACCAGGCGCTCGACCACGCCTTCGGGCCGGGCCTGGCGTACATCGTGGTCGACTCGAGCTGGAAGCACGAGCGCAAGGAGAGCATCAAGAAGACGCTCGACCCCACGAACAAGGTCGTCACCTCCAAGGACGAGAAGAAGAGCGAGACGCCGCAGGACGCGCCGACGGTTCCCGCGAGCGACCCCAACGCGGCGAGCCCGCAGCAGGTCGCGAGCAAGTCCGCGACGACCAACGAGACGCGCCAGACCACTGCGGTCGGCGAAGAGACCAGTCACAGCGTCGACGACGCCCCCTCGCTCGAGCGCCTCACGGTCTCGCTGTTCCTCGACGAGAGCCTGAAGGAAAAGCAGACCGCGCTCGAGGACGTGGTCAAGAACGCGGTCGGCATGGTCGAGCCGCGCGACAAGCTCGCCTCGGTCGTGACACCCTTCGCTTCCGTCCTGCGCGACGACAAGGGCGCGATCGTCAAGCCCGCAGCGGTCGAGCCCGAGAAGGCGCCCTCGCGCCTGATGGAGATGCTGCTGCAGCGCGGCGTCGAGATCGCGGCCGCCCTGGTCTTCCTGGTCGTGCTGCTCAAGGCCCTGAAGAGCTCCCCGCGCGCCTTGTCGCACGACGAACCCAACGCCCCGGGCAACGACCCGATGGCGGCCCTCGCGGCGGCCGAGGAGATCGAGGACCCGCGCGTGCGCGAAATGGTCGCGCGACGCCAGATCGACGAGCTCATCCGCAACGATCCCGAGCGCGTCTCGACGATCCTCTCGCGCTGGGCCGCCGACGAGGAAAAGGCCGCGCGCGTCTGAGCGCAACCCGCCATGGCAACCACCACCAAGAAGGAAGCCCCCCTCAGCGGCGCGCACAAGGTCGCGGCCTTCCTGCTCACGCTGGAGAAGCCGGTCGCGGCCACGCTGCTGAAGCAGATGGACGCCAAGGCCATGGCCGAGGTCGCCGCGGCGATGACCGTGCTCGACCCGCGGCTCTCGAAGAACGATGCGATCCACTCGCTCTACCGCGAGCTCTCGCGCAAGCTCAACGTGGGCGTCGGCCCGCGCGCGCAGGACGACGCCGAGTTGACCGTGATCCTCGAGACCGCGATCGGGCGCGAGCGCGCCCGGGCCGTGATCGCGCAGATCCACGACCGCCGCCGCGTCGAGCATCCCTTCGCGATCCTGGAGGAAGAGCCGCTGCCCGTGCTGTGCGCCACGATGGCCGAGGAGTCCAACGCCTCGGTCGCGCTCGTGCTCGCGCACTTGAAGCCCGACCAGTCGGCCGAGGTGCTCTCCGCTCTCGGCGCCGAGCGCGCGCTCGACGTCGTGCTGCGCATCGCCTCGATCGCCCCGCCCCCCACCGAAGTGCTGATCCAGGTCGCCAACGAGATCCGCGAGCGCATGGTCGAGTTCAGCAAGCGCCCGCGGCCCTACGCCAAGGAAACCGCGCTCAAGTCCGTCGCGCAGATGCTCAACATGGCCGGCGAGACGGTGGAGAAGGCCGTCATGGAGGGCCTCGGCACCGCCAGCGAGGAGCTGCTCACCAAGGTCAAGGAGGCGATGTTCACCTGGGAGGATCTGGCCAAGGTCGACAAGCGCGGGATGCAGAAGATCCTGGGCTCGGTCGAGACGCGCACGCTGGCCGTGGCGCTCAAGGGCTGCTCGGCCGAGGTCGAGGGCAACATCATGGCCAACCTCTCGCAACGCGTGCGCGCCATGGTCGCGGACGAACGCGAGCTCGCGGGCCCGCTGCCGATGGCACAGATCAACGAGTCGCGCAACGAGCTGATGAAGAACGTGCGCGCGCTCATGGAAGCGGGCGAATTCAAGCCGGCGAAGGCGGGTGAAGAGCTTGTCAGCTGATCCGACCGGCAAGCCGCTCGCACTCGAGCGCACTCCGAGCCAGCTGCGCATCGTGGCGGGCGGCGAGGCCGAGTTGCGCGAGCGCTGGAAGCACTCCTCGCTCGAGGAGGCCTTCGAGAACGGCCGCCGCCAGGGCGAGGAGAGCGTGCGCGGCGCGCTCGCCGCGACACTCGACGCCGCGCTGGCGGAGATCGAGTCGCTGCGCGAGTCGGCCGTGGCGCGCCTAGCCCAGGACGCGTCGGGGCTGGCGGTCGAGATCGCGCGCGAGCTCGTGCGCTGCGAGATCAAGGCCCAACGCCACGACATCGAGCGCATCGTGCGCGAGACGCTGGCCGGCACCTCGGTCGGCCGCGGCGCGTGCGTCGTGCACCTGCATCCCAAGGATGCGGCGCGCCTCGAGCGCGTGCACTTCCGCGCCCGCACCCAGATCGAAGCCGATCCGGCCGTCGCCGAGGGCGACGTGCACGTGACCACGCCGCAGGGCCTGCTCGTGCGCGACCTCGAGCACGCGCTCGACGCGATCGCCGAGCGCCTGCGCCAGGAGCTGCTCTCGTGAAGACGCGCCTGGCCTTCGATCCCGCGCGCCCGCTGTTCCAGACCGAGCAGCTGCTGCCCGCGATCCGCAGCGCTTCGGCCGCGCTCTTCCGCGGCCGCGTCGAGAACGTCTCCGGCGTGCTGGTCGAGGCGGCCGGCATCCCGGCCGCGATGGGCGAGCTGTGCCGCATCCAGCGCGGGCGCCTGCCCGACATCGAGGCCGAAGTGGTCGGCTTCCGCGGCTCGACGACACTGCTCATGCCGCACGGCGACGTCGCCGGCATCGCGCCGATGCAAGAGGTCGTGGCGCTCGGCCGGCCGTTCACGGTGCAGGTCGGCAACGAGCTGCTCGGGCGACTGCTCGACGGCCTGGGCCGCCCGCTCGACAACGGACCGGCGCTGCAGTCGCGCGAGCGCCGCCCGGCACGTACCGAGGCGCCCGACCCGATGCGCCGGCCCGCGATCGACGAGCCGCTGCAGACCGGCGTGCGCGTGATCGACGGACTGAACACGATCGGTCGCGGACAGCGCCTGGGCATCTTCGCCGGCTCGGGCGTGGGCAAGTCGACGCTGCTCGGACAGATCACGCGCGGCACCGACGCCGACGTCGTGGTCGTGGCGCTCGTCGGCGAACGCGGCCGCGAAGTCGGCGGCTTCGTGCGCGAGGTGCTCGGCGAGCAGGGCCTTAAGAAGTCCGTGCTGGTCGTCGCGACCTCCGACCGCGCGCCGATCGAGCGCTACATGGCGCCCTTCGTGGCGGTCACGATCGCGGAGCACTTCCGCGACCAGGGCCTGTCCGTGCTGCTGGTGATGGACTCGGTCACGCGCTTCGCGCTCGCGGCGCGCGAGATCGGTCTCGCCGCGGGCGAACCGCCGACCGTGCGCGGCTATCCGCCGAGCTTCT
>Ga0302321_100003626_pt1 | contig 13255 bp, 11 predicted proteins | sample Fen_T0_1_FD_202505 | JGI IMG/M metagenome (GOLD analysis project Ga0302321, IMG submission 202505) | Peat permafrost microbial communities from Stordalen Mire near Abisko, Sweden - Fen_T0_1 | ecosystem: Environmental > Terrestrial > Soil > Wetlands > Permafrost | place: Sweden: Abisko...
TGGATCCTATTTTAAAACCATCGTTCTCTCTTTAATTAGTCTGACGATTTTTTTATCAAAGACACCATCAGTTTGTCGAATGGCTCATTGAATTTCTTGACGCCTTCGTCTTCAAGCTGTTGAGTCACCTTGTCGAGGTTGATCCCGAGTTCTGGCAATCGTTCCATTATCCAAGCAGCTTCTTTGACATCTTGATTGAGGCGTGATTTTGGATCACCATGATCACGGTAAGCGTCGATTGTTTCGGGAGGGACGGTATTTATTGTGTCCAAGCCGATGAGCGATTCGATATATTTTACATCGCTATAATCCGGATTCTTGGTACTTGTGCTAGCCCAGAGCAGCCGCTGCACACGAGCATCCTTATAAGCCAGTTTCTTAAATCTATCGCTACCGAAAATTTCCTTATATATTTGATAAGCCATTTTCGCACTGGCGATGGCAACTTGTCCATGCACTTTTTTTGCGAGATCTACCTTCTGATCGCTTTGTGCGATGAGTTTTTCCAGCAGCAAATCCACCAATGCATCGATACGGCTCACAAAAAAGCTAGCGACCGATGCTAGATGTTTCAATGGCTTCCCTTGAGCTGCGTACGTTTCGAGACCCGCAATGTAGGCTTCCGCGACCTGTCGATAACGAGGCAATCCAAAGAGTAACGTCACATTGACATTGATTCCTTCGCTGATGAGTTGCTTAATAGCAGGAAGGCCTTCAGAAGTCGCCGGAACTTTGATAAAAACGTTGGGACGGTTCAATGCAGTCCACAACAGGCGAGCTTCCTCAATTGTGCCTTTGGTGTCATGCGCCAGATGAGGGTTAACCTCCAGGCTGACATATCCATCCTTTCCGTCAGTCTTTTCATACACAGACCTGAACTCGTCAGCAGCGCTCTGCACGTCACGCTGGCTGAGAGCTTCATAGATTCCTTTGACGTCCTTTTTCTTAAGGGCCAAATCACGAATATCTTGATCGTAAATATTGCTTTCCGCAATCGCCTTCTCAAAGATCGCTGGGTTCGAGGTCATCCCCGTCAACCCATCATCGTCGATCAAACGCCTAAGCTTGCCGCTGGAGATCAGATCACGCCGGATGTAGTCGAGCCAGATGGACTGGCCGAGTGTTTCCAATTTTTTCAGAGGATTGTTTTTCATGATTTTGCCTGGAGTATTTTCTTGGCTTTCTTGCTCTGAGTTTCAGTAACCACCAATTGAACACCTTCCGTATTCTGCAGAGATGGAAGCAATCCACCCCCTTTGATTATCGATGCTGTGATGCCAGACGATTCGAGATGTCCTTTTGCAATTTCAGCGTCTATTTCATTTTCATATTCGCCAACGACTATTTGTTTTTCTTTCATGTACTAACCTCGTTTTTTAAATGCCTATGTTTGCTAATGCACTTGCTATGTAATTTACATTTTCAACTAATTGTGGATGTGATGCTTCAAAACCTTTCACCGAAGCCGACAAACCATCCATCGCTAACTTAAAAAGCGTTGGATTCTTTTGCTGCCGCAGGGCTTCGTGTGTTGAGCGTTCGATAAATCCAGCGACACTCTCAGCATGCTCTGCCTGTTCATTCGAGAATTTCGCCATTTCGGGCTTCAATGATGCCAGCAGAGCCAGAAGCTGTGTCTTATCACTTTCGTTGAGAGATTTGTTTGCGTGAATCTTCTCCTCAATCTTTTCAATTGTATTCTGTACCATCATCTTCCTTTCACTTTTTCAAGAAACACATCATATAATATTTTTTTATAATTCTTTTGGATCATTGTCATCCAGTTGCCATTTTTGAGAGATCGCTCGCGACACGAGATTGATTTCCCCAATCACTCCAAACTACCCCTTCAGCACGAATAACACGGAGGTGTTTGGCGTTTGGTTCCAGGATAGTTTTAGAAAAACCATTTGATGGCAGCCTTGTGAATTGACCATCCAGTTTTTCAATTCCACCCGGTGAGACAACCAATTGTTTCATTGATTCCACTTGATGATACACCTTCGGCAACGATTTTCGAAAGAGATGCAGCAATGTCTCTGCTTGCGCTGCGAATACCATTGAATTCCAGAGACATTTTTTCGTATGTAATATATTGGCAAGTTTTGCCTGTGGTTTCTCGATAAATCGTTCCACAGAATAGTACCTATTTCCTTGATAACGTAAGAACGATGATGACGGTTCTATCCATCCGTAATTTGTATCAGCATCCTTCGAAGGAATGCCTACAAGGACTACTGTCTCGGGAGAGCGATGGACATAATCCACTGCAGAATCCACAAAATTCATAAAGCGTTCTTCTTCCAGTATAAAGTGATCCGATGGGAACACGGTGATACATGCAGAAGGATCCATTGCTAATATTTGTACAACGGGAAGAAGAATACTCACTGCAGTTCCGCGATTGCACGGTAATACGACAAGGGATTTTCTCTCCGGCTCCGGAATATCTGCATGGACATATTTCAAATGCTGGCTATTCACGACGATGCGCATGCGTTGAAGTGGAACAATGCGTTTCGCTCGCTCCATAGTATGCCGGAGCATAGAATGCGTTCCGATGATATTCGCAAATTGTTTCGGACAATCAATATTTCGCCGTGTTTTAAGATACTCACGCATCCGAACGCCATCACCACCTGCCAGGATAATCGCCCACAAATGTTCGTATTGCTTTTTCAAAAATGTATCCTCACCATTTATTCTCACACACTGTTTTTGTGTTTTAGACGGTTCTTTCTTCTTGTGTATTTATTTTAGGGAGTCATTGATTTCTTTTTCGTCTTTTCGATTCACCCCAAGCATGAGAACAACACCGCCAATCATCATTATTCCGATTCCGACGTACGGTTGCCAGTTTACAGTGTTCTGATTATCCTTTGTGATCTCGCGTCCTCCCAGATCCACAACCTTCTCTCTCGTGAAATAGGTGAAACCTGTATAAATGGTCATTAACATACCTACGAGGAAAATTATGATGCCAGTTTTTTTCATAATTGTTATTAGCCTTTCTTCCGGCCGGAGCCGCCCTTTTTGCCTCCGCCAGTAATTTTATTTACAGTGGCCCAAGCCCGTGCTTCCGCGGTTTTCGTGCTTAACCCATTTTTCTCGTAACCGGCTTCGATGTGTCTTGCCTGACGTTTTTGTTTGTCGGTGTAGCTGGATTTATCACCTCGTGGCATAGATGTTCCTTGCTTAGTTTCTATATTTTTATTTATTGCGGATTTTTGGCGGCGTTCATTTCATGCACCTTAATGAATATCGATAAATATCTAGTCTCCCTTATCTTCATCCAGATCATTGTGGCCATCTCCCCCTAAACTGTAATAGTTATTCTCTTCATCTTCGCTCCCAATTTTTTCTTGTTCATCGTCCAATTCCGATCCTGGAACATCTAAGTCACTGCCAGATTGGTCCTCAATAAAATCTTTCTCGTTATTTTTTCCAATTGTATTATTATCATTTAATTCCTTTGATTTGGAAATATCCTCAGGATTTATATTTCCCTCTTCTTTGGATTTAATGAAAATGTCTTCACTGGCAGGATACAATGGGTATCCCGGAAGATCTATTTTCCCTTTTTTCTCTGCCTGCTGAATAGACAGGTTGACTTGTATGTCTTTGTTTTTCATATCTTTCACAATTTTAGAGATGAGAACTTTTATTGAATTATGAAGAAGTATACTGACGTCTGCATTGAGAAGTAATAGCCCGGAAGGATGAAAAAGGTATTAATTCTCGTTCGTCGATAGACAGGCTTGGACGACCGATTCAATGGTGAGAAGTGGAACACTCCTCGCTCATAAAAGGACTAATCCCTTTATCATCCCTTTGCTCTATTACGCTTTATAAATTTCTTTGGTACTATTCATGAGGTATGCTGTACATCGGACAAGAATCCGATTTTATCCCGCCTTTCCAGTCGTCTCTTTTAATGCGAGCAGGAATTTAAAGATTCGCGGAATGGCATTCGTTCACTTATCGTCATGAAAGGGCGATCCATATGAAACAAGCAAAGCTCATGTTCCTGATTTGTGCTCTGGTCCTGACAGGCATTGCAGTGACCTCTCTGAACTGTATGTTCCCGGGAATTATGCATGGAAGAGTAGGTATAAATATCAGTGAACAACCTATTTGGGGGCCGGAAGGGTATGATTACGCGGAGTACTATTACATTCCTGAAATAGACTGTTACTACTCTGTCTCCGAACATCAATATATCTATAGAGACGGACCGACTTGGAGACATAGCCTTACACCGCCTTCGACATACAGAGGATATGATCCCTACCATTCATATAAAATTGTCATCAATGAAAAGAATCCGTATGAAAATCATGCGCGTGACCAGGACAAGTATAAAACCTACAGAGAAAAAAGAGATCAGCCGGTCATTCGGGACAGCCGCGATCCCAAATACTTTGAGAATAAAGATCATCCTGAGCATGATAAATGGGTAAGAAGACAACATCCGAATTAAAAAGCACTCCAGTGCGTGTGTAAACGCGGACATGTTGCATTCCCGCGCACTGGAAATTTTCTATGCCGACAGATTCTCCAAGGATATCATCCTGTGGAATAATAAAAAAACGCGGGAAATTAAAGAATATACCGATGAGTGCATTTCGGTTATCCTCTGGTAAGAATTGCATTGCTCCACCTGCCTCTCTCAGTATGGATATCCTATAGCAAGATTCAATGAAAGGTTATTCGCTCTCCACGATGGATCACCGATATCGAATTTGTTGATAACCCAACGCTCGCCCCGGAGCAGATATGGGATGCGCAATGGGAACGCAAGATCAAATCGAAGAATAAAAAAAGACAAATCAAGCCGCAGCCCGAACCCTGTTCCAACCGCTATCTCATCGAGGAATGTTTTGCCGGAGAACTTACTACCGGGTCGACCAGGATCTTCTTGCAGCAGCCAGATATTACCGGCATCAACGAAAAGTGCTCCTTTGAGAATGCTGATGATGGGAAAGCGGTACTCGGTATTTGCTTCAAGCTTTACATCCCCGGCCTGATCAATGAAGGATTTTGCAGCAAGGCTATCAGGAATTTTGTACGAACCGGGGCCGAGAGTGCGCGCACCAAAAGCGCGTACGCTGTTGCTTCCCCCAATATAGAATTGCTTCACATAAGGCAGTGTAGAGGAGTTGCCATACGCGACGCCTATTCCTGCAATCAACCTGCTGGCAAGGGACGCTCTTTGATCATTCGTATTGTAGTAGTACCTCAAGTCGATATCAAATTTGTAGTATTCTGAATATGCCGTTCCGAAGATTTCGTAGGGAGTATCGGGTGTCGCCTTTTGTTTGTAAAACAGTGATTGTACAAGCTGCAACAGGTTTCCCGAAAGATCTATGCTTCCTTTGAAGAACAGATGGTTCTTATAATCCTTCTCAAGCTGGTCAGTGTATGTGAAAGAATAATTCTGTCCGATAATAAACTGTTGCTCAAAACTCTTCCTCAACAATGGATTGGTACTTAACAAGTCATTGAATTTCTGAGTTGCATTTGCCAGATGCGCAAACGTAATCGAAAGCAGATTAAAATTGTGCTCGATGCTGATTGATTCTCTCCAGTTGTATCCAAATGAAGCATCGACCGAGAAGAGCTGATAGTATTTCAATCGATCCAGCAAATTAAATCCAAGCACAATGTGTGTTTTAGGTACAAAGAGGCTCGAGTCATTGTCGAGTCTGAACGGAACAAGGAACTTCGGTAAATCTAACTCTCCGCGTGTACCGATCTCAAACGAATTTCCTCCCGATTGTCCTCCACCCACAGGCATCTCGAAACCAACTTCACCGCTCAACGTAAAGAGTTCAGCCCCGCCGAAAATATTTCTGTTCCGGTAGCTGGAATTAAACACCGGTCCTGCAAGATTATTGGATTTGGAAACGCCTCGCAATTCAAAGCGAATGTTTTTAGTCGGCAGCGGCGTCAGGTAGATATGAGCATCTAAACGCGGGATTCCTGCTGAATCAGCCTCTACAAATCGTATATTTACGAACTTGAATACGCCGAGATTCATAAGCCTGTTCAAAGTGAGATCGTGATTATCCCTTTTGTAGAGTGTGCCTTTCTTCATGAAAACCGAACGGACAATCACGTCAGGGTCAAACTTCTTATCGAGATCAATGTAGTAGCAGCCATAAACTCTTACCGTGTCGCTGGCAAGTATTGGAACACTATCGCTCTTGAGAGAATAACCGGAGTAGATGTAGATATTGTCTATTATATCGACGCGCGCTGCCTCAGCGGGAATATCACTTTTGATTTGAAGAGAAAGGTCGATCGTTCTATTCCCGGCAGTACTATCCGCTTGAAACACAATGAAGTCGGATGAGAAATAGAAATACCCTTTTTCTTTCAACGCGGCGTCAATGCGTTCCCGCTCCTGTTTGAGTTTCTCAAGATCATATTGGGTTCCGGCTGCGAGAATTGTTTCTCCCATCGTGGAACGAATTGCCTCAACCATTGCAACATTGGTCCCCTTCACAGTAATACCGTTGATTCTGTAAGGAGATTGAGCTGCAATATTGTACTGAATATCTGCGGTTTTTTCATTTTCACGTACCTTGTATTGTACATCCGCCCAGAAGTACCCTTTGTTATCCAACAACGTTCGCATTCTCGCGACAACACGATCAGGTGCGACAGAATGCAGCAACACCGGAGGTTCACCTAAACTCTCTTTGAAAAATCCGATGTTGTACAACCACAATTTTAAACGGAAGAGTCCGAGCAATTTTCCATTTGGTTCAGGTTTGGCAAGCTGGTCCAACTTACTCTGGAGATCGCTTTTGTTTGGGATATCCTTCTTCTCTTCAATATTCACATCTGCTCCTGTATACAGTTTCTCACCTTTCGCGAGATACACTGTATTGCTGCAGCCCGGGGCGTACACCGCGAGCACTCCGACGACTGCAACAAGGATAAGAAAATCAGTCAAGGAAAATCCACTTCGCATTTATTTTCTTTCTCAGCGATCGGGTTTAAGTGCGATGCCAAAGAGTCTGTCAAAATCGATCATGAACATAACTCCAGCACCCGTTTTGATGATATCTCCGTCGATAGCGCCCTCGTATGAGTTTTGTCTGAAGCCCTGTAACTGCCAACGGCCATCCTCGGTGAGTTTATACAATACTTTGATATCCCCTGCAAAATTGTTAAGCGAATTCTCCTGACTTCGCCGTCCCTCAAGGTCCACATTGCCACCTATCTGGACAGTCACTCGTTCATCGAAGAGTTGTTTCGAGAGAGCCAGTTTCAATTGGGTTCGTCCTTCGGGATTACCGCTTGAGTAATCTTGATATGAATCCAAGCCTACATTGAGGTTCGCACCTGCGAGGTAATGTTCAGACAAACGGTTCAACTGTGTGGAGAGAATTTGACTGACACTGGAACGGGCAAAATCGGAAAGTCCTCCGTTACCACCTGCAATGTCCAGCGGATTTTGCGGCATGAACCTGCCCAGGACCAGAAGTGCAAATACTTGTTTATTGAGTTCGGATTCCTGGCTGTTCAATTCATTCAGTTTCGCGTACACAGTTCCACTAAGCACACCCCTTTTATCCGGAGGAAGATCGAGGCTGAAGTGAATATCCGGCTTCAGGAGTTTTCCCTTCATTATGAGGTTGACTTGTATAGGAAGTTCCTGCTTGTATTTGTTACGCTCTTCCTGGCTTATGCCGACAAGCTGATCCTGAATCAAATCCAAAGCCGCGGCTTTCACTGTGTAAATAGCAGTGATATCGACGTCTGCTTCATAGGGCGATCCAAACCATGTGAGGCTGCTTCCTTTTGCAATGGCGAATTCTCTCTTGATAAAATCCCCAAACGAGAGTTGGTACGATCCATTGAGAATTTCGTACCGTCCTGTAAGAGTAAGCTTTCCGCTTGGGTCCCTGGTGAAGCTCAATGTCGCTTCACCCTGAATTACGAGTGAGTCGCCTGAAACGGGATCAATTAATATTCGAAGTTTAGAATCCTTGTTCACTGTGATATTTGATGTAAGGTCCATAGATGAAAACGTCGCTTCAACAGTATCACTGTTTGTTCCGGGATTTTCTCGAGACATAATAGAGTTTGCAGGAATGTGAGAGTCAACGAATCTCACAATTCCGCGGCGCTCCTCCACGGCAAGATTTGATTCCGGAAGTACTATTGCAAGATTTGTTCCCTTGTCCAGTTCTGCCTGCATATTCACTATTAATTTTCTCATATCTCCTTTTGCGGAAATATCACTATTCAGGATAACCGTACCATAGTAAAGAGCGTCGCGACTTGCGGGTTTATTTAAAAGAAGAAATTTATCAGTGTGCACTCGCAAATCGTAACTGTAGCTGCGGAAATCTTCGGTAAACAAACGTCCGCTCAATGACGCTCTGTTGCCAAGAGTATCGACAAGTTCAAAGAATTTGAATTCGATTCCTTGAGCGTCAATTTCAATTTTGCCATTATTGAGATGCAGGTATGTATCCAGGAATGTCGGGTTGAATGCAGCATCGGTGAAATTCAATTCCCCGTTCACTGAAGGCTTCTTCATTGTACCTGTCATATGTAATCCGCCTGTCATTGTTCCTGAAAGGCGCTGCACACTGCCGAATGTGAAAGGTTCAATGCTGGCAAGATTCATTTTTGTGAAATCAAATTTCAGGTCCAGCGCACTCCCTCCCACTTCACTCCGGTATTTTCCCTCCATCGCAATTTGGTTCCCATTACCGGAGAGATCCATATTCACTTCGTAGACATTTTCCGTTTTATTATTCGCACGTATTGCAACATCACCCACGTGCCTTTGATCGAAGTTGAAGTCTCTGATTTTTAAGTCCGACGTGAATGCCATCTGCTTTTCCAGATTCTGCAAGACGATATTTCCAATAAGAGTTCCACCGAGCAGGCCGGTCTCTCGCTCAACCACTCGAGATACTGTGGCGAGATCATAATCGTTGAATTCAATCTTTAACGGTGAGCGGTTGTTCTTCTCATCCGTGCTCTTAAGAGAGAGGGATTGTCCCGCACCCTGCATTGCAATATTATGTGCAATAAACCTGTTCTTGCCGAAAAGCAGTTCATTGTCAGAAGGAATGATCCACGGAAGGTTTTGAAACACGATTCCATCCTTATTGAATCGAAATTTGTATCCATCCGGAATACTATTGAACACTCCGGCAAGAAGTATTTTCATGAAACCGTCTCCACGGGTACTCTGCAATGCAATTTGAATGCTGTCGTGCGCGACCTTTCCGACAAGTTGAAGATTCGTCACTCGAAATGTCGAATCAGTTATAGATCCTACCTTCAATGTTGCCTGCAGCACATCGGGATCTGATGTGACACGAAGAGCAAGACTATCAACTGCAATATCGCTATAGCCAATTCCGGGGATATCAATATTCGCATTCAGGATCCTTTTACCGCTATCGAAATTCCCTTCAATGATTCCTGCCGAAAGCCGGTGGAGTTTCGGAAAGAATACGTCCGTGATAGTCGACGGATCACGGATGGATATGTGAAACGAAAAATCCTGTGGGTTAAGATTCTTTTTCCGCTGCATGCCCTGCAGTGCAAAATAATGATCGAAATGTTCTTTCAGAACTTCCGGCAACTGACCCGGAGTAATTGTGCCGTCGAATTGCCCCGCGATAATTGTGGAGGCGACACTAATGTGAGTTTGCGCTTCTAAGTTGACCGAGACATAGACAAGGGAATCTATAACGTACCGTTTGTTGTTTTTGATAATCACGACATTGCGCACATCGACATTCCCATTAATATCGTTTACGCCCTGTCCGACAAGATCGGAAGTGACCATGCCTGATACCCGAATGTCATCGGAGGTAAGAGAGAGCCGGTGCAGGTCCGCGCCTTTCAGGTCAAATGTGAATTTGTACGTAGGATTATTTTCGGTCATCTTCACGATGCCATTGAATATGAAGGCAATGTTAGAATCCTGGATCTCAGCTTTCCCCTCGAACATTTTCGGACTGGCAGTTCCATTGATCGAGAGCCGACTATAGGGATACCCGTTTACAACCGCTTTGTCCACCCAAACATTCAATCGAGCTTGAATGTCATCTTTGGTTAATCCTGTTCCAACAGCGGATGCTTTCAACGTAACTGGACCGAACGTTAACGAATCGTTAAGAAGCGAACCGATATTGAACTCCTCAACGACGACATCTGCCTTCCAACGGCTGTCTTTTGAACCGACTCCTTCGCCTGTGTTCAATGCAACATTTCCATGAACGTTACCGATGCTGGTCTCGATAACGGATGAAGCGGAAAAATTCTTCACTGTGCCTTTGAAGTTTCCGTTCACACGTATAGCAGCAGGAATGACAATATCCTTTGGAAGCAAAGTATCCGCAACAATCGCCTGAATATCAGTCCGGCCGGAAGAGAAGCGATGCAGATTCACATCATAGTACGACGTCTCTGCCTGTGGTAATCCGCGGATTGATCCTGTAAGATCGATTGTCGTGGAATCGCCCACCGTCGCCAGCAACTCCTCTACTTGCAAATCCCCTACAAACCCCGAGAGTTGGGAAGAGAATCGTATCAACGAACCTGGCGTGTTTTTTATTGGAAGAGCAGGCTGAAAATAAAGCAAATCTGAAACGGCGAGATAAGAATCTCCGATCGCAGCCTTGACCTTCACAGTACCCTGGAAGTTTTTGAGTTCGGTGAAGGAAGAATAGCTGAGAAGAATATTCTGGCGTATGCGGCTGTCCGCAGTTTCTACCGTGAAGTTTGTGAGTTGCGCGTGCAGAGAATCAAGTATGAATCCGCCCGATAGTTCACGCACCTCAAGCCCGGATTGTTCCCGAAAGAATGTGTGATGAATATCTCCTGACATACGGTTCTCACTGTAGAATAAGTTTTCTGCCCGCATTGTCATGCCATCAATTCGGAGATGATTCAGATCCACACCCTTCGTCCTGGCCGCATCTTGAACATCGTATTGTGCATTATTCCCGCTGAGAATCAGTTGGTCGAGACCAATCCTCCAGGGCAGACCAGTTGAATGAGATTCTTTTGATTTGTTCTGCATTTTTTTCGACTGCACAACAGCAATGTTCGAGTTTTCGAGCATGACTCTCTTCAGCGCGAGATGGTGCGATGGGAGATCGATCTTCTCTGCCTGGAGGGTGAACCTTCCAAGATCAACGCGATACTGTTCTTGCGAGACGATATTTTCATAATTGAATTGAACCTTGGTCAGCGACAGAACTCCGACCCCGAGCTCGACTTCTGCAGATTTTGATTCAGTGGGCGGGGATTCTTTTGTTTGTACGACACTCGCACTGGTATTCGCAAGAGATAATTCGTTGACGTGGAACTGCATCTTCTCAAGATAAAACTTATCAATCGAAGCCTTCAGAGTGCCGAGAGAAAGGCGGAGATTTAATCCGCTCACTTCATCATCGTACGTAACTTGAATATTATGAAGACTCAATCTGCCCAGTTCTATTTTCCAAATCGTCCCCGCAGAGGTATCAGGAGGATTTGGGATAGAAGTGGTATCGGATCGCAGTGCGTTTAAAATAAAATCGAAATTAAAGCTGCTGTCAGGTAATGTGCGGATGATGTGAGCATTCAATGAATCAACCCGGACGTTCGTCAATTCGATGTTGTGCGAGAATAGTCCCAACAAATTCACATCTGCTGCGAGCGTTTGAACGGACAACAACGTGTCCCGACTGGGACTTTCAATAAATATATTTTGCAGAACAACGGAGTGCGTGAATGCTATCGAAACCGAACCAACCTCGATACGCGTATGCGTCTTACCTGATATCGAGGACAATACTTTCTCCGCAATGAAGTGCTGCACACCGGGAAACTGCAGCATCGCCACAGCGAGGATTATCAAGCCCAAAAGGCCGGCGAATACCCACAACACAATCCTGATTGCGCGGTGTACATATATTTTTATCTTACGCTCTTTCAAAAGGTATCGGAAACATATTCCTTCTCCGGTAAATCTGTGCACAGAGAAGGCGTTCTATTTCCCTTTATGGACCAAATCCATAGCACTATCTTTGATGGTGTCGTATTTTTCAGATATGTCATCAACATATTCGTTGAGCTTATCCTTTGCATCATCCGCATACTCTGTATATTTTCGTGCTATTCTCTTTCTTGTCACAGACCCTTTTGCAGGAGAGAATAACACTCCCAGCACGGCGCCGGCAACAGCACCTGCGAAAACACCTAATACTACTTTACTCGACCTCATTGTTTCACTCCTTTATTGTTGACTATTGTTTATTGCAGCTTTATCAGATTTTATTGGATGCACGTAACGCTTCATTAAAATTATGCCGACGATGTTACAATATTCATGCAATAACCTTTTTCCTGCTTCAAGGGTCACTCTTTGGATTCAACTTGCTTTTCACGACTTGAACCGCATTTGCGCTTGGAAGAACCTGGGAACCGAACCTTATAGTATACAAACGAGTGAATTCAGCGCCATAGAGAACGATTTGAGAGGAATAAAACACCCACATCATAAAGATCACAAGCGAGCTCGCTGCACCAAATGTGGAGCCCAGAGCGCCGTTGCCCAGATACAATCCGATAACAAGTTTGCCGATTGAAAATAAAAGAGAGGTAACTGCGGCACCTACCCAGGCATCCTTCCATTTCAACATGACCGCTGGAACGAATTTGAACAAGAGTGCGAACAACACCGTGATCCCGATAAATGATATAATGAAATCAAGAAACTTCATCATGTCTGTAAAGAGAGCAAGATAGGTACTCAGGTACGTACTCGCTGCTATAAGAACGGCACTCAGAATAAGCGACACAAGAAGAAGAAACCCAATCCCCAGTATCATCGCAAATGAAAGAAGTCGGACCCGAAGGAACGCATGGATCGTTCCGGTTGGCTTTAACTCAACGTGCCAGATTGTATTCAGCGAATCCCGCAGTTGAATGAATACGCCTGATGCACCCAGAAGAAGCATGACGGCGCTGAAAAATGCTGCCAGTGCATTTGAATGAGATTGGTATGCATTCGTGATCAAACCTTGGACTAGTTGCGCTCCTTCGATTCCGATCAGCTCATGAATTTGAGAGACAAGATGTCCGCTTGCCGCTTCTCGGCCAAATCCGAAACTTGAAAGCACTACCACCAGGATCAGCAGCGGAGAAAGCGAAAATGCCGTAAAAAACGATAATGCCGCACCTTGCTGTCCGATGTTATCATCATCCCATGCGATTGCAGCATCTT
>Ga0302321_100003627_pt1 | contig 13254 bp, 14 predicted proteins | sample Fen_T0_1_FD_202505 | JGI IMG/M metagenome (GOLD analysis project Ga0302321, IMG submission 202505) | Peat permafrost microbial communities from Stordalen Mire near Abisko, Sweden - Fen_T0_1 | ecosystem: Environmental > Terrestrial > Soil > Wetlands > Permafrost | place: Sweden: Abisko...
CATGGCGCTCCTCATCCAGCTACCGAACGGTGAAGAGTGGCGCACCGGGATGAACGACATCCCCGTCTTCGGCGTTAGTACCCCCCAAGCCTTTTACGAGCAGCTGTTGGCAAGCGCCCCAGATCCGAAAACCGGTAAGCCCGATCCAGCGAAGGTGTCCGCTTTTCTCAGCAAATTCCCCAGCGCGGCCAAAGCCAGCCAGCTGATCCGTAGTGAGCCCAAGGCCCCCAGCTTCGACACCGACACGTTCAATTCACTCAACTCATTCCGCTTCACGAACGATGCTGGTGCGGTGCAACCTGTGCGCTGGTCAATGGTTCCCTCGAAGGTGCCATCCCTTCCTCGGACACTTGAGCGCCATCCTGTTCCACACGTTCATCGTGAGGGACGGCATTTTGCGTCGCATGCTCTGGCGCCGCTAGCGCTCGCCAGCCAAGCATCGCACGGTCACATCTTCACTCCGGCCCCAGCTCGCGAGCCATTGATCGCGCAAGAGCGCGTAGACCAAGCTTGCCGACCGCGAGCCCGGCGAACCGCGCGCTGCCCCGGATCGAAGCCGTCGCGCCCGAAAAGAGAATGCTGCGGCCGCGCTCGAGCATTCCAGGGACCGCGGCCTGCGTCGTGAGCAATCCACCGAGGCAGCTTACGCGCCACGCCTGCTCGAAGTCGGGAGCAGAGAGCTCGAGAATCCCGGCTGCTTTGAAGGCACCGGCGTCGTACACCCATGTATTCTCCTGCCTTTCAGTTCGTATCGTCTTCTGATGAGTTGGTTGGATGCTTCTCGACGAGGCCGCACGTCGCGAGCAACAGCACCGCGACGTGTCTCGCCGCGCGGACTCAGAGTTGGGTCATGCCGCCGTCCACGGGTAGTTCGTGTCCGTTCGTGAACGTCGCGTCGAACGCAAGGAAAGCGACCGCCTTCGCGATCTCTTCCGGTCGTCCGAGGCGCTTCATCGGATTGCTAGCCTGCAGCTGCGTAAGAAAGCCGTCCTGCTGCTCCTTCGGCAGACCGGACCGGAGAAGGATGGGCGTATCACCACTGAGAGGGCTCACTGCGTTTACCCGGATGCCGCGCGGTGCAAGCTCGCTTGCAAATGATCTCGCAAGGGAGCGTAGCGCCGCCTTTCCCGCTCCGTACGCGCTGAGCATTGGTATGCCCTTAACGCTGGCAGCGGATGTCGTCAGTACGATCGCGCTCCCGCTAGGCATCAGCGGAGCAAGCTTCTGCACCGCGAAGTACGGCCCTTTGGTGTGGAGGTTGAGCATCTCGTCGTACACCGCCTCGGACATGCCCTCGAGCGGTGCAAACGTGCCGTAGCCCGCGTTGAGGAACAGAAAGTCGAGCGCCCCGAACTCCAACTTTACGCGCGCGGCCAGAGCGTCGATGTCCGTCAGCGACGTCGCATCGCTTGCCATCACGATCGCGTTATTGCCGAGCTCCGCGCGCGCCGAGTCGAGCGTCTCCTTCCTGCGGCCCGTGACGAGAACGCGCGCGCCCTCTCCAAGCAGAAGTTTCGCCGTCGCGAGGCCGATGCCCGTCGTACCTCCGGTGATCACTACCCGTTTGCCGTCGTATTGTCCCATAGTTGCGTTCTCCTTCGTGCGACCTAAGAGTCGCCCTGCTTCTAATTCACGGAGTCGTGCGGAACCGCGCGCTCCGTCTTTTGCACATTCAGTACCAAGTATTCTAGTAATGGGGGACACATGGCCACGTGGCAAGGGAATTTTAGACTAAATGATATAGAATAATGCGACACCGAGTGGACGAGCGCGTGCCGGCGCACGGAGCCAGCTCGTGGAGGCACCACTTCGCGCACGCCGGGGGAGCTTCGACGAGATCGAAGCTCGGGAACGGCGACCGAGGACTCGCCAGCTCACTTGGGTAACCACGCCGATTCAGCCGCGATCGGGTGCTCCCTCCAGACACCGCGCTCAAGGGTTGCTGCGGAGGAGAAGTCGACGCCGGAGACTTTGACGACGGCCTGCCACGCGGCTTCCTGGTTGGCGCGATCGTGAAAGTGTGGGTGGCGCATCGCCTGGCGAGAGCCGACTGAACGCTGGTCGGCGCGTCAAGGCCAGTTCCAGCGCTGCCTGTCGGTTGGGGGGGGACGGCAAGATCGAACCGGCAGTTCCAACACTTCGGGGGCGGTCACCTTGCCAGTTTTATACTATTCAGTATTATAGTTGGACAGATTGTCAGTCGCAAGGAATTTTATACTGTATGAGCCAAAATACGACTAGGCCGCGTGGACGACCGCGCAGCTTCGACGAACTGGCAGCGCTGGAAAAGGCGACCCAGGTGTTCTGGTCGAAGGGCTACGACGGAGTGACGATCGACGATCTCGTCGCCGGAATGGGTGTGGGACGGATGAGCCTGTATGCCGTCTTCGGCGACAAACGGACGTTATTCTTGCGCGTCCTCAAGGCGTATGCAGGAACGAGGGGTGCTCTCCTTGCGAAGGCAATCTTCTCGCCGCAGCCTCTTCGCGACTCGCTCGCCAGCTTCTTGAGGCAAGCGGTCGAGAGTGCGACCGAGGAAGGCTCGGCCGTGGGTTGTCTTCTCGTGTGCGTCGCGCCGCTTGTGGACGACGCAGAGGTTCGGCAGTTCGTACAGAACGCTGCGTCTGGCGCCGTGGCGCTAGTGGAACGTCGTTTCCGGGATGGGATCAGCGCGGGAGAAATCCCGGCGGACTTTCCCGTAGCCGCGCGGGCGAGCCAAATAATAGACCTTGTCAATGGGTTGACCGTGCGTGCGAAAATGGGCACGGCGCGCAAGACACTTCTCAGGGACGCAGAGGAAGCGGCCGACTTGGTGCTTCCGACGCGGGGGACTAACCACGGGCCGAGAACAATTGCCCGCAAGGCCCGTACGGCTCGCGGCAGCTGATCATGGTCTCTGACGGCGGGAGCAACGATGCCACTCAAACAGGCGCCTCGCGCAAGTGGATTGGTTTAGAAGTCACTTGGCTCACAATCCTTGGACCAAAGTCGGGGACGACGGAGCAACGGGAGGCGTGCTTGCGGGAGGGGAGGAGCTCGGCGTTCGAAACGGTGTTCTCGGCAGCAGACAAGCCGGCGCTCGTGCGGCGTGCGCTCGTGCGCCAGAATGCGTCTTCTGACCCGTGCGTTGATCCGGGTGACGGGAGCTGGTCACCTCCGCGGAAGGATTTTGTGTCGAACGAGGAAACCGGCGTGAGAGGTTCAGGGGGATGAGCCAACAAGCCAATGCAACTGGGCAGACGCCGCATCGGATATCGTGGCGAGCCATGATGAAAACCAGAGGCTGTGCGCCAGCGAAGGGCTATACACATTCGTTAGGCGTGGGGTGAGTCTGGCTCTGGATGGCCGCGCTCGGTCCTGCCTGCGGACAAACTGCCGGGACAGCGTCGGATAAGGACCCTGGCCCGATACCCCAAGCAGATCTGGAGGAATTCGCCGGAACTTTGTGTGAGAGCATCGCCGGCTGCTGCGGCGACGCCTCGATTCCATTCGAACTCACCCGCTGCACGGAAGGTCTGAAGGTCGACTTGGAATCGGCCGTCAGACCCCTTTCCCTGCCGAACATCCGTTACGACGCCGCCGCCGCCCGCGCCTGTATCGCGGCCTACGCGAAGTCCTTCGATGCCTGCATTCGGCCAAAGAGCGGACCTTTCGCGCCACCGCCAACCGGCTCTGCATTCAAAGACTGTCCAGGAATGTTCGTCGGCACGCTGCCGGCTGGCCAAGCCTGCAGCCGATGGGAGCAGTGCGTACCGAGCGCGGCAGGTTTCAGCCGCTGTGACTTTGTCTCCGAACCGCGGCGAGTTTGCGTTGCCCCCGCGCCTACCTTACCGCACGGCAAACCGGGCGAGGCGTGCGGCGGCAACTGCTTCGATAGCGGTGATTGCGTGTCGGGAATAGCGATGTGCTACGAGCGCGAAGGCCTACAGTGCGATATCGAGACGCAAACCTGTCAACCCTTGGTCGTGTTCGCCATGCGCACAGCCGGCGATTCGCGCGAAATATGAGCACATTTTGCGATCGGCACAGCACTCGCAAGCACGGCGCTCGTGGGGCTTGCCGCCGTTGTTGTGGATGGCCGTACCGGCAGCTGCGAGCGCCATCGTCCGGAAACGACGGCGCTCTACGCCGTCGTCCGTAACAACGTTGAGACGCCGTACGCCGCTGTGGCAGCAGGTTTCGACGGAGCGGCGCCTCTCGGCTGCGGCCTGCTCTGTCGCGTTTCGCTCGCCTCGAGTGTTCTCTGTTTCAGGTTTCAGCGACCGATTCACATCGGCAAGGCATTGCAGGATGCTGCGATCGATGAGGGATTGCATGTTCCTCAATAGGCATTTTGTCACTTCGTCGACACCGCAGCACGCTAACGATCAAGTCGCGGACGTTTCAATGAAGGTGGAGCCCGAATCAGGTCAGACTGCAGCGTTTCCAACTGGAATGATAGAGCATCGCCGCGCAGATCAGCGGCTCGGCGGGACGTCGGGAAGTTCAATGATGCGGGCGCTAGAACTCACGCGCGTATCACTCCAATGCTATTGACACATAGGAAAATGTCTCGCTTAGTCGCTCCATGTCCAACTGGGATGTCGGCCATTTCACGGCTGAGCTCGTGGAGCGAGCTCAGACCGCGGGCGATTTGCACGGACTGCGGCAATGCATCTTGAAAGATCTTCAATCCTTGTTCGGATGCGAAACCGCGTACTGGGGAGACTTGCCCGCGAGCATCGGCGACGAACATCATGCCAGTCGATCGCCCGACCGTGCGACGCGAGCAGCGATGGCGCGGCTTGCGGGCGCTCGCGACCGGTATGATGTGCCCGAGGCCATGCGCACGGTGCACGCGCGCGGCGGCGTGGCCATCGACGACGAGATCTTCAACTCGACAGATCGCGATCGCTTGCCGCTCTACACCGAGGTGGTTCGCCCGGCCGGCATCCGCACGTATCTGGCAGGCCTACCGCGCTTCCGCGGGCAGCCGGTCTCAATGATCTCGTTCGGTCGGCACGCGCGCGGCGTGCGCTTCGCGGCGCGAGACAAAGAGCAACTGCGCTCGATCCTAGCGTCTCTAGGGTTGGTGGAGGCCGCCTTTAGGGCGGGCGCGGTAGCGGCGGTTTTCGATCTCGGCGGGCCATCGGCTGCACCGGCGCAGCAGCGCCTGTCGCCCAGGGAGGCGCAGGTCGCGGCGTTGATCACGCGCGGGCTGCAGAACAAGGAAATCGCCAATCTGCTGGGCACGTCCCTCGACACCGTCCGCAAGCAGAGCATCCGCGTCTATGAGAAGTTGAGGGTAAAAGGACGGATGCAGCTGCTCGTTCGCGCGCTCGCCGCGCCCGGGGATCGCAGCTTTGCTGCGGGCGCCGCCGCGCCGTTCCGCGACGTCTGACGTTCGGATGGCCCGGTCGGGCCATTGTGGGCGCACCGCGCGAGCTCAGAAATTTGTACCGAGCGATTCGTCCCTGATCGGGCGTGCGCTGCTCAATATGGGTCTCAAGCCTGGCCGGAGCGTGACGCCGAAGGCTTTGCCGGTTGTGACGCGAAGCGCGACCATCAAAAAAATCTTGCTGGCGCGCGAGCGCTTCAGCGGCGTGCGCAGGCTCAGAGGCGGAATTCATGGCCCGTTCGGGCCATTGCGAGGATTCGATGGCGAGGTGTAACGAATAGCCAATGCAACCTTCCCAGCCCAATGCTCCCAGCGGTTCGGTCCAAATTCCTGGGATGGCTGCCACGGTACCGAACATCGCTGTTCGCCAAATCGGGGGCATCCCCAACATCATGATACCCGATCCGCGCCACCCTTATACCAAGGTGGGTATTGCGCTCAGCGGCGGAGGGGCCAAAGGTGATTTCGAGGTCGGCGTGCTGCGCTACCTGCTGAGCGAGGTAGGCCGCCCTCACGTCGTGACGGGCACCTCGGTTGGTGCGATCAATGCGGTGAAGACCGCTGAAGGGGGGGACTCGACTCAAGTCGAGCTCGAACAAATTTGGTTGGGGTTGCGCGACAACTCCGGGATGTACGTGCCGAGGCCTGAGTGGGTACCCCTGTTCAACGCGCTCGCGTCGTCCACGAGCGGCGGCGGCTTCTCGCTCGACGGCGTCACGGCGACAGCCGGCGGGTTCCTCGAAAAAGTCGGCGGGTTCATCGCGCCCGTTAGCGCGGCAGCCGAGGGTATCCTGCCAGCGGCATCGCTCCTCTACACGGCGTCGGGTCCATTGGCGGTGTTTGCGAGCACCGTGGCGGGTGGCATGGTCAGCCAACTGAGTACTGAGCTCGTACAACAGCTATTGGCTGCCATCCAAGCGCCTTCGCTGTATTCGTTGCAACCGATCCGGGATCTGGCGCGCGGCTACGAAATGGGATGGTCGCCTGCCGGCCCCGGTGTGCGCGGCGCAGGCGTTGCGGTTGGCCAACGCAGCGATGGTCGCGTGGTTTTGCTGGCGCGCGGAGTGGACGACGGCCTTTACTCCAGCGAAGAGCGAGCAGTGGGTGGGGCCAGCGAATGGACGCCGTGGGCCTTGGTTTATCCCGGAATCATCAGCGATCCGGCGGTCGCTACCGACATCAGCGGCGCCATTACCGGCGTTACCGCAGTCGTGAACGGCGGTCACATGAGGATGTGGCCGGTGTTGGCGTCCCCCGCTGACGGCCCGCTTCGTTGGACCGGTGCCGAGGGTCAGGAACTCGGTTGGTCACCTGGAGATGTCAGCGGCGAAGGAGTCGCACCCGACGGCAGCGGTCGGGTACCGTGGGCCAATCGTCCCACCATCGTGCACCGGACCGACGTCGACGCTTCGTCGATTGTCGCCATTGCCAGCGATCTGCGGCCGTATCGGCTCGAACGGACGGACGGGCTGGGACCGGCTTGGTACAACCCAGGCTGGGGGTTCGATTCCGTCGGCGATCGATTCGTCGGAGCGCTCGCGGCGCTCGAGGTGGGCAACGTTTTCACCGCGGTTGGCCGCGTTCAAAACTACGGCGTTCGATACCTGAGTACAGGCAATGGCCTCGACCGAAACCGGACTTGGCGAGTATGGCCGGGTCAGCTAGATTCCGACCCGGTGCTCGTCTTCGCGGGCAACCACCTGGAGGTCTTTGGGCGCGGCATGGATCGCGGCATTTGGCGGCGCAGACAGACCGACCCCGCGCACGACGCGTGGGCCGATTGGGAGTCGCTCGGTGGCCGTGCCACGAGCAACATCACGGTCGGAAAATTTCTAGACGGCCGGCTCGAGCTCTACGTTCGAGGGATCGACTTCGCGATCTGGAAGATCGCACAGTCGGTCGCGGGCGGTCCATTTGACTCGGGCTGGGCTTCGCTCGGGGCGCCGCCGGCAATCAAATTCCTGGGCGACCCCGTCGCGTTTCGGAGGCTCGACGGGCGCATGCAGCTCTTCGCGGTGGGCAACGATCTGGCGGTTTGGACGGTTGCGCAAAACGCAGCGGGGGGCGGCTGGACGAGCTTCACCTGGCAGTCACTCGGCGGGCGCGTCTTTACGGGAGTTCAACTGCGCTTGGCGATGGTCCAGCTCGAAAGCGGCGAGCTGCGGCACGTCAACGAGGCCGGCCTGTTCGTCGACGATCCAGGTGCTCCAGGTGTCAGCCGCGCCGACGCCGCCATCGCGTCGTCCTCCATCCCCGGTGTGTTCGAGCCGGTGAAGCTCAATGACCGGATCTACGTCGACGGCGGGATGCGTTCCATCACGCCGATACAAGCCGCGATCGAAGCGGGGGCCGACGTCGTCTATGCGGCGATTTCATCGAACCCCGAGGCTGGGGATAAACCGTCGTTCGCTCAAGCCGGCCTGATCGACAATGTCATTCGCGGGCTCGTTGGGATCATGACCGATGCGGTGATGGAGAACGAACTCTCGCCGCCGCAAGGTTGGTCGAAGCCGGTCAAGATCATTCAGCCCACCTCGCGCATCCCGTACTTTTCGGATCCCGCCCTGCAGGGCTGGTTGGAGGCTTGGGGCTGGCAGGCGCCCGGGCCGCCCCAAGCCTCTCGCGCCTGGACCCGTATGGTCCCTCCTCCGCCATCACTTCCACAATCGCAGGTGCACGATGCCTTCACGATCGACCCGGGGCGAATTCGCATTTCGATGGACTACGGGTACATGCGTGCATACGACGTGGTCAGCGCCCTCGACCCTGCCGGGGCAAAAGCAAGCTCGGATGCGATTGTCGTGCTTCGCTCTCAGGTCTGGGCGCTCGAAGAGATCTTTCTGGCGGCGTGTGCCTGGTGGCAAGCGCTCGAGCCGGCGCCGTCGAGCTTCATCACGCTGGACGGTCATCTGCTCGATGGGTTACGTCGCTTGAAGATGCAATTGGGCATGGCGGTCGACAGACGGCGCGGGAGAGGTGAGGCGTTGGCCGCTGGCGCCGACAACTGGTCGCGTACCTGGGAAGCGCACGCTAGTGTGCCCCCCGCAGGGTCCCCGTTCGACGGCTTCGTCGTGTCGGGCGCGCACTCGGGCAGCGCGACATTTGCGGGGAGCGCGACGCCGCTCGCCAGCCAATGGAACTGGAAGTGGTGCAACAAATGTCAGGGGCTGAGCTACGCTGGCAACGCCACGACGGGTCCCTGCCCGGCAGGCGGCGTCCATGACCACGCGGGGAGCTCGGACTACGGGCTGCTCTTCGGTGACGCGCCAATAGGTCAAGGCAACTGGCGGCATTGCAACAAATGTCAGGGGCTGTGGTTCGCCGGTGAGGGTTCGCAAGGGCGCTGTCCGTCGGGTCCACCGGGCACCACTCACGAATCGTCATCGAGCTACAACTACCAGCTGCTGGCAGCGGGCAGCGGCTGGGGTCAGAACAATTGGCGGCAATGCACCCTTTGCCTGGGCCTGACCTTCGCTGGAAACGCGGCGCCTGGCAGATGTCCGGGCGGTCTGAATCATCAGCACCCGGCCTCTAGGACCGATTTCGTGCTGTACGGAGCTGGTTGACTCAAGCCACTCGCGGTACACCGTGAAAGCACTAGATGAGTCGGGCTCCCTGACGCCGGAAGAGGAAGACGGGCTAATTCAGGCTCTCGACTCCCTTCGCGCCGGACGCGGTATCGATCATGACGATGTGCGTGCGCGAATACTGAGGCGTATCGCAACTTGAAGATCATTTGGTCTCCCGAAGGCGCTGACGACTTCGAAAGCGCGGTTACATCAGTGAGCTCCGTAAAGTCCCGCAGGGAGCGACCCTATCGCTTCAGAAACGCCGCGATTCGATCGAGTGCTTTGCTATCCGGTGCGAGCTCGGCCTCGTGCGATGCGCCCGGCAGCAGAGCTACTTCTATGCCGCACTTCGCCAAACGAGCTCGGTACACGTCGACGCTCGACATGCTCCACGGGTTCTCGGTGCCGGCGACGAAGAGGGTCGAGCAACGTAAGTCCTCCGGCTCCAAGTGTGGCCAGCTCGGCAGGGCGGTGTACGCGGCGCGAACAACAACGAGGTCCGCGCGCCGCACGAACTCGGCCTCCAAGGGCGTGAGCTTCGGGTCGACGCCGCTCGCACTCGCGCATTCGACCTCTGCAAGGCGTGTGAGAACCTGGGCTTGCATGTCGGCCGGGATCGATTCGCCGAACGCTCCGCCGATCAGCACGAGCTTCTCGACGCGTCGCTCGTGTGTCGCGAACCGTGCGCCGACGATGGCGCCGAACGAATAACCGATCACGCTCACGCAATCCAAGCGTTCGGCGTCGAGCACTGCGCGCAAATCCAGCTCGATTCGATCGATGCCGTAAGCCGCAGCATCTTTCGGCCGCGATGATTCGCCGTGGCCGCGGAGGTCCACGCAGATCGCCCGATGCTCTTGCGTAAGTCGCTCGAGCCATCCACGCTCCGCCCAGACTTGCCGATTTTGTACAAACCCGCCGTGCAGCAATAGCAGGGCGTCACCGCTGCCTTCCGATTCGTAGACCACCCGTATGCCGTCAGCAGAAACGCATGCTCGCTTGGTCATGTGATACCTGGGTCCGTTGGACTCGAGCCTAAGCGCGGGGTCGTTGCACTTTCGCGCGGGTTCTTGGGGTGCTGCGCGGGTTCTTGCTGAGTCGCGTCCAAGGCAGTTCACACCGGGCGGCGTACGGCTGCTATGTTCGGCGGGATGTCGTCGGCGTCCAAGGATGCAACGTGTCGAACGCTCGTGACGAGCAAGGCGCTCGGTTGGCGGAGTGCACAGGTGGAGCACCACGTGCTCGCGCCTGCGTCGAAGCCGGCGAAGTGTCTGCCGGACACGTACCTGGGGCTGCTCATCGGCCCGGGATGTGAGCTCGATTGGCGGGTAGGTGGGCGCCCTCAACGCGCGCGGCTCAGCTCGTCCGAGTTGTGGGTCATGCCGGCCGCAACGGACGCCGCGATGGCTTGGCGCGAACGACACGAGACCATCCGCTGCTCCCTGAGCACCGCCCTGATCGGTCGCGTTGCCGATGAGCTCGGAGCGCCTCAACAGGGCATCTCGCCGAGCATCCGTCGGCGGGACCCCCGCATCGCGGAAGCGCTGTGCGCGCTCAGTGCGGAAGCCGCGCACCCGGGTGCCGCAAGCCATCTGCTCGCGGATGCACTCGCCGTCGAGATCGCGGTGCGCCTGCTCCGTTGTGTGCCCGAGCCGAGGAAGGGCACCGAACCAGGACTCACGCGCGCGGCGCTGAGCAGAACCTTGGATTTCATCGAGGCGCACTTGGGCGGCTCGCTCGATCTGTGCGTATTGGCAAACGTGGCCGGCGTCAGCGTTTGGCATTTTGCTCGGCAATTTCGCGTGAGCACGGGCCTGCCCCCCCACGCCTACGCCACGGCCCGCCGCGTGGAGCGCGCCAAGGTCCTATTGCAGCGCGCGGACGCGAGCATCATAGACGTCGCGAGCGCCGTCGGGTTTGCCAGCCCGAGCCACTTCGCGAAGGTATTCGCGCGGGCAACGGGTAAGGGGCCTGCCGCATGGCGGCGGTGCGCGTGTTGAGACCGAGAAGCGCATCGGTGATCGTCGTGTGCTGAGACTCATCCGCCGCTATCTGGAGGCCGGAATGCTGGCCAACGGGGTAGCGACGGAGCGACACGAGGGCGCGCCGCAGGGCCCGCTGTCGCCGCTGCGAAGAAAGCCCTCGAGACGATGAAATAGCGAGTCTGCCTGATCACGAGGCGGACGGTGGGGCGGAGTATTGAACGAGTTGAGCGCCGAGCGGTGCCGAGCACAAGGATGTCGCGCACCGTACCGAAGTCGCGATCGTGGGTGACGAGAGCGCAGCAGCCCTCCTCGAGTGCGACGGCGAGCTGGAACGCGTCCGGAAGCTTCAGTGAGTGACGCAGCCGCAAGCGGGCAGCGAGCACCGCGATATCAGCGTCGATGTCGCGAATCTCACAACCGGATTGTGGGTGATCGTCCGCCGATATCTCTCGGCCAAAGCGTCTCTGTTCGCTTTTAGAGGGCCTGTTACCACCTCCGCCACCGTAATAGGGGTCACGAGTGCCCGGATTCGACCATTGTCCACCGCCTCGAAGATCGAGCGAAACGGCGCCCCGAGCGGATTCCCCTCCAGAACAAAGATGCTCGGGTTCGTGTCGATGAGCACGGTCCCGCCATCGGGGACCTGTGCCGCGAGCGTCATCGCCATTCGTCCCGCCGGCGCTTCAGGATCTTCCGGGAATCATGCCCCCATACACCCCTCGCCAGCACGCCCGCGCAATGTCCGAACTTGCCGCGTCATCGAGCTTGTTGTCATCGAGCTTGTTCGAGAGCGCAGCCCCCGCCAGAGGCGAATCACCCATCCAGTCGGCTCGGTTCACGTCCACGCCACGCCCGAGCAAGAACCTGATGACGTCTGCGTGACCGGCGAGCAGGGCCAAATGCAACGCACTGAAGCCGCCGAGCTCGCCATTGATGTCGTGCCCGGCGTCGACTGCTACCGCAACTTCGAGTAACCGTCCCACGCTCGCTTCGATTGCCACCCGCGAAGCAGGCGGGACGACGCGCCCATCGTCCACTTCCGCAACATCCACCAGGCCCAGCTCCTCGCTCGGGAACACCAGCACCTCGCCTTGCTTTGTAGCGAGCGAAATCCCAGCTTCGCCAACCCCATCGGACCATTGCGCCACCACTTTGCGTTTCAACCGATCCGTCGTGTCATTGCTAGGTGCAGCGGGCGCCAGAAATCAACGTCAACGAAAAGCGGTGACCCTGGGTCTAGCCGAACCGAGACCTCTCCGCCGATGAAGCTCTCGCGCATCACTGGCTTTGGGTGCGCGGGGGCGCAACCACACGTGGACAACTGGGTTCACGGTGCCGATCGAGGTCAGGGTGGCCTAGCGCGATGCTGGCGCCTACGGAGGCGGTCCTCCCGCAATCACAGTGGGCGTTGCGCGCCCGATACCGTGCTGCGCACCTTCTTCTTACGCACGACTACCGGCTCGAACGAAAGACGAACACGCATGCCAGTTGCCTTTGCAAATCGTTCGAGCGTCGACAAGCTCGGCTTGGCGGCGCCGCTCTCGAGACGGGCGATCGTGGATTGCGAAGTGCCCATCTTCTTTGCGACTTCCTGCTGGGACAGTTTGGCTCTCGTCCTTGCCCCGATGAGTATGCTCGCGAGTGCGAATTCGGCTTCGAGCGCGTCGTAACCGCCCTTGAAGCCGGGCTCTTTCATCCAACGCTTCTTGAGCTTGCTGATTGGAATGCCCATCAAACCACTTCCTTTGCTCGTATGCGGGCTACGTCGAGCGCGCGAGACGGCGTTTTCTGTGTTTTCTTGGTGAAAGCGTGGAGGACAACGACGCGCTCGCGTTCCGCGGTGACATAAATGGCGCGTGCGCGCCAAACCACAGCCGGTACTATATCTCAAAAAAGAGATTGTTTCCAGCCTCGATCGATCAGGGTCTCGCCCGCCTGCCGCTTGCCCCACGGGCGACCAGCGGAACCACAAACGCAAAACGCGGAGTCAGCTTTCGCTAACTCCGCGTTTTCATTCTCGGTTGCGCGGGGGCGATACTCCGTCTGGACAACGAACTTTTCCCTGGGTTTTGAAAAGCGGGTGGCGTGACGCTGGCGCGTCGAGCGATGGGCTCAACCGTCGAGAGCGATCGGCGTCGTCGGCAAGTGCAGCAGCGAGCGAAACGTGCGTCGCAAAACTAGTGAACGCCGACACAGCGTTAACAGCCTAGGGTCAGGCGTAGATGGTGTCGACGTGGAGTTCGATACCCTGGATACGGATGCTCTCGCCCGGGCCCGCCACCTCGGTCGTCCAACCCCGGCTGTCGCGCCGACGCGCCTCGAT
>Ga0302321_100003628_pt1 | contig 13254 bp, 11 predicted proteins | sample Fen_T0_1_FD_202505 | JGI IMG/M metagenome (GOLD analysis project Ga0302321, IMG submission 202505) | Peat permafrost microbial communities from Stordalen Mire near Abisko, Sweden - Fen_T0_1 | ecosystem: Environmental > Terrestrial > Soil > Wetlands > Permafrost | place: Sweden: Abisko...
CACGCGTGGCCTAGTGCCGTTGTGCCTAAATGAGCGTGTTCGCAAGAGTCACGCCGTGTTCTAGTTACTTGGGGAACGTTCGTGATGCACATGTCGAGCGGCCAAGACATTCAAAGTCCTTGGACTCGGATGGCGCCCACGGTAGCGCCCGCAGGCTGTTACACGGGAACTGCGTCTCAAGCGGATTTTGAGTCAGGCGCGGCCAAAAAATCGACAACGCTCAACGGTCACAAGGTTGACGCACTCTACATGATCGCTCATGACGGTTATCGCAACAACACTCCAGCGGGCATGCCAACCGGCATGCGCGGCGCAGGGTGTTTATGAGGTCGCAGACGGCACTCGTACGGGTACGGCAGCTGGTACCGCCTGCTGCTGGGACTTCGGAAATGGACCGACGAACAATTGCAACCAAGGCACCATGAATGCCCTCTTCTTCGGAACCGGCTATTCGGGTAAAGGCCCGGGCAACGGTCCGTGGTTCTTGGCCTCAGCGATGACGGGGGGCGGTCCTTCGGGATGGCGACACCATTGCGATGCTCGCGTGGCGGCGCCATAGTGTAAGGGACGAAAGCCATGCTCGATGTGCATCTATGGAATACGCCCAATGGTTACAAAATACTGCTATTTCTCGAAGAAGCCGGGATGCCCTATCGAATGATTGCCGTCAATATTGGCAAGGGCGATCAATTCTCGCCGGATTTCTTGAAAATAGCACCCAACAACAAGATACCGGCAATCGTCGATTATGAGCCGCTCGAGGGTTCCGCTCCACTATCGATTTTTGAGTCTGGGGCGATATTGCTCTATCTCGCCGATAAATCTCGCCAATTCATTCCGCAAGATCTCGCCAGTCGGTTTGACACCATCCAATGGCTCTTTTGGCAAATGGCGAACCTTGGCCCAATGGCGGGGCAAAATGGCCATTTCTCCGCGTATGCGCCTGAAAAGATACCCTATGCAATCACGCGCTACGTCAACGAAACCAATCGACTGTATGCGGTAATGAACAAGCGATTGGCGGATCGGGACTATCTCGCCGGTGATTATTCGATTGCGGACATGGCATGTTATCCATGGATTGTGCCGCATGCATCCCATGGGCAAGATCTACGAGAATTTCCCCGATTGAAGCAATGGTTCGAACGCATCGAAAGCCGCCCGGCAACGCAGCGTGCCTACGAAAAGGGCAAGAGCATCAACCCCAAGCCCGGGATTAGTGATGAGGCGAAGCAGGTCCTATTCGGTCAATCCGCCAAGAATGTTAGATAGGGTCGTGACACGGTTGTTGTAGCAATCAATTCACCTGGGCGCAGAACTGTTCGACAGTCAAGCCATCACCCCCGGACCAGATCTCGAACCCGGCAAAGACGATGCTCAGATACATGCTGCTGGTGACACCGTAACTGTTGGTGACGGAGTCCTGGATGAACTTATTGAGATCGAACGAAAGTGAATCAAGCGCGGTCGTGCTAACATAGGAGATGCAGGGCGGATTTGTGCTGGAGTCGATCCAGACGTCCCAAGTGCCCGACATGCCGGCAACCGAATGAGCGGGGTACTTGCTCGTTCCCCGCGGCTGGCGCTGCGAGGGCTTATAGAGCCAAACCATGAGATAAGCGCCGCCCGCCCCCGGGCTGGATGCAGTTGCCGGGAGCGTGGCACTCGATGCCGTAAACCAAACATCGTAAGTCGCGTTGAAATTGCTGGTGTCGTGGGATGATGCATCGGTCGAGAAAACAGTCGGAACCGTTGTCAGTGCGGACACTTGCTTGGGCAGATTGCTAAGCTTCGTCTGATGTCCCGAGTATGAGCCGATGAAGAGCGTTGGGAAGCCCGTGGGGCTACCATCTGATGCGGGCACGCTCGTATTCGCTGGATCGCTGACCGCGAATGATAGGCCGTTATAGTTGACAGCCTGGCTCGTATACTTGTGCCACCAGTTCGTCGAAAGAAAGTAGCTCTTGCCGCCTGTTGTCGTTGGGATTTCAACCGTCCCATATCGAACGGTGAGTGAACCACTCAGGGTGGCCGAGTCCGTGCAACCCGAGGATTGTCCAGAGCCACCGGTTGCCTGCGTGCCGCCAGTGCCCGCGATACTCGAGGTACCTCCCGTTGCAAGGGAACCTCCTGTGCTAGTCACTCCACCGGTCGCGCCGATACCACCCGTACTTGAACGGCCGCCGGTTGCCTGCCCACCACCGGTACTCGGGCTGCCGCCCGTACTCGTTCGAGAACCACCCGTACTTGAACGACCGCCGGTTGCCTGCCCACCACCAGTACTCGGGCTGCCGCCCGTACTCGTTCGAGAACCACCCGTACTTGAGGCGCCTCCCGATTGAGATAAACCGCCAGTGTTCGCAATGCCGCCGGTGGCAATCCCCGTGTTCGCCCCACCCGTAGGTGAGGTCCCGCCCGTGGCTGTGGCGCCACCGCTTGCATTGGACGACCCACCCGTTGCGCTCGCTTCGGATGTACCGCCTGTATTGGACGTGCCTCCGAATTGAGTCGCCCCGGCAGCATTGGACGACCCACCCGTTGCGCTCGCTTCGGATGTACCGCCTGTATTGGACGTGCCTCCGAGAGTCGTCGTGCCTCCAGTCGACGGGTTGCCGCTGCAGCCGGATACAGCCAAAATGAAGGCAGAAAAAACCAATCTTGACATGTTGCGCATAGGACCTCTGAAGGCGACCACTAAGACCAAGTTACTCTAGAGGTTCAACAGCGACGTGCAATGAAGTTAACGTTCTCAGGGTGTCGTAAACAATCTATCGAAAATTGCAAGACAATGGTGTTCGTTTTCCCTTTTTGCATCGATTGCGTTCCGAAATTCTCGTCGGCTTGCCTTTTTCCCAATCCAAGAGAACTGTTAGCGTATATTTCGAATGCATTGAACCTGAGGTGCAAGAATTTCGTGAAGCGTCTTAGACTGCAATGCTCGAAGTGGAGCTTATAGCGCCGTACTCGAAGCAAAGTCGGCTGGGGGAAATCGGCCTGCACGCGTCACTGAAGACCGATGCTGCGGATCTGATGCTGCTTATTGGTGTTACAGCGGCACTCATCAAAACACATTTCGATGTGGTGCACGACGCCCAAAGCCAAATCGAATACCGGCCTTGGCTCGTACAACCGTATTCGGCGATCGAAGCAAGTTGGCGATAGCGCGGATGCTTTCGGGCGAAAGCAAATCGGAGGCTTTAGCGCAGACCGCAAGTCTTCGACGTTGGTTGTTGGTCAAATGCAAACGCTTCTTACCAAGCTGTTTACATAAGATGCGGTCCCCTCCAAGAGGTATTCGACCACAAGTTGCTGCCTGCGTTGGATCCAACCCGCCAAGATTGGGTAGCGCCACGGACTGGGCTTGCCCAGACTTGCCGCATGACCTCAACTTTTCGAACCGCCCGGTGCGGACCCGCATGGCGGGTGGTGTGGCAGGGGACTCGAGGGACCAACCCCCGCGAAAGATTTAGCTGCAGCGGGAATTTCCGCTGCGATCCGTGTCGTTGAGCGCTGTGGCTGAAAGTGGTGCCCAAGCGTAGGTTCGATGGAATTTCGCCCAGCACTCACTGCTATGAGCTTTGGTGCTGGTAATGAAGAATTCATTCTAATAAGTCAGGATTTGGCTCGGCAGAAGGCGCCTTGCGCCGGGGGATCGCAACCGGTGACCAGGCAGAAGCCGAGTACGCGGTGTTCGACGGCAAGTCATCTAACCAATGGTGCTGCTTTGGCCATCCTGGAAACAGGGGGCGATGGTTCCCCTTCTGCCTCCGGAATTTGGTTCGAAGGGGCCATGACGATGGGCGCCCCGCCGGATGCAACCGACAACGCCGTGCAGGCCAACATAGTGGCTGCCGGGTACGGAAAATAACGAGTGATCGCAAGCGGGCATCGCCCTGCGCTCGGTGGCGGCGCTGGCGTGGGATCAGTCACTATCGCCGTGTTCGGCGTGGGAACGTCGTTGCTAGTGGCCGCCGATTTGCCATCGCCTCCCCTATAGATTGCGCACCCGCCCCAGTCGGGTGCCATAATGCGCCCGCGCTGGCATTCGAATGTCGCACACTCGACGATATGTAGGGCTGCTGGGTTGGGCCGCGTGGTCGCTCCTCACAGCGGTAGCACTCGTCAACTGCAAGCCGCGCGGGATCTCGCCAGCACCGTCGGCGACAGCAAGTACTCCCGCCGACTGTCGTTCCAACGGTTCCTCGGTCAACCGAATCCGTGTGCTTCTTGACGCCGGCCGCCTATTTCGGGCGCGCGCCTTGGCAGAGCTTGCGCGCGCTCGCTGCCCGGATCCGGCGGTCAACACATTAGCCGAACAGATTCGATCAGCGCTTAAGTCCAAAAGCAATCCGGAAGATCTATTGCGGGAGGCGGCCACGGCGCGCGGCAACCGTGAACCGGTTCGCGCGCGACGCCTCGAGAGTCAGGCACTATCTAGTCTCGCAGCAAAAAGCGGCGCAAAGCTCAAGACCATTCTTGCGACCTGGATTGGGGAACTCAAAGGAGCCACCTGGTCGCACGACAACCGTCGACTCGTTGCCTGGTCGAGTAGTCTGGCTTCGGTTTTTGACGCAGCGAGCGGTCGCGAACTCATTCGCGTCCAGGCTCCCAAGGGGCAGATTTACTTGGTTGGAGGGCTCAGCCCGGATGCGCGCTGGCTGGTGCTTAGCAGCGACGACGAAGATTTGAGCGCAGCTCAGTTCGAATTGTACGACGTCGAATCGAAGTTCGCACCTCGACGCTTTGCCGGGGCGATTGCCTGGCCGGGAAGTTCCTGGGTGTTTTCGAAGGACGGAAGCGTCATCTTTTGGCTTGAATCGAGCGGTCCTGTACTGAGTCCGAAGCATGTCCTGCACGCCGCCGATGTTGCCACATTCACTTCGCGTCTGGCGCTTGAGCTTCCGAGCGTGAAGTTCGACGAGCCTCCTATTGCAGCGCAAGAACTGACTCTCAGCCCCGACGGGCAAATGATCGTTGCTCATCGCTCAGATCCAGTCTCAGAGGTTGATCGGATCTCAATGGTCGAGATTGCCAGCGGTCGCGCCTACCATTTCGACACGGTGCATGACGGTTCGACGGCAACATTTTCTGCGAGCGGTGAGAAAGCGGCGTGGGCTGCGCCGGCTGGAATTGCCCTGTGGGACCGGGGGGCCAATGCGCCCCGCCTCCTTCACGACCGGCGTTGTATGGCTCCGCAGCCACCTCCGGGCCTTTTTAGCCCGAGCGAACATCTGCTTGCGACGGCTTCACCGGGTCGAGTCTGCCTATGGGACGTCGCAAAGGGACGGCTGATTGCGGCTTTTCCGCCGAACGCCTCGGACGTGGATGATATTTCGAGCAATCCGCGCACATGGGTTCAAGGCGATCGGGGCCTAATTCTAGAAACCTCTCCGACTTTTCAGGAGTTGTGGGATGTCCCTCATCGGCGAAAAGTGATGTCGTATCTCCTCGCTTCGAGTGCTCAAGGTGGTCCACCGGTTACGCTAGAGCAGTCGAGTCAGGACGACCTCTGGGTAACGGAAATCACCCCAAATCTGGCGCCGAAGAGGACGGCTCTACCGCAATGTGCGCTCAAGGATTTTTGTCAAACGGGAAACCCAGATCTCCCGGCCTTTGGTCAGAAGGTTGTGGTACCATGCGAACACAATCCTGCGCTCGTGAACTTGGCGAATGGGAGCACCCGGCGTCTGCAAATCTGGGGCTGGAAGTCCCTTGACTTGAGCAATGACGGCGCGGTGCTCGCGAGCCGAACCCGCTTTGGACTTAGGCTGTACGACGCTGATTCAGGCGAGCAGCGTACCCCATTGCTATCGGACGACGAATACGAAGCAACGACCTCTTCGCTCACGCTGACCGCGGGCGATCTGCAAATCGACCAACTGGACCCAGCGGGCCACATCCACCGCCGGCAGGTCGTGTTTGGAGCGGAGCGCCTGTCGTTGAGCCAAAGCGAGATTGCGCCTGCGCCGTGCGCCGGCACCACGCCGAGGAATCGAAACATCCTGAACTCGAGCCTCGCTTGGGAAGAATCGAAGAAGTTGAGTGGCATCGTCCTGTGCGATTTCGCGAGCGGTCGTGAGGCTGGTCACCTCAGACTAGAGGCAGGCGGCCAACTCGTTGGCGTGAATGCGGACGGTACCAAAGTGGTCGTTGTTACCAATGACTCCACGCTGCTTTGGCATCCGACGGAGTCGAAGACCGTTGCACTATCCATCCTGGGCGGAGTTGACTGGACATTTGACGGTTCCTATCTTGTCGCCACGACTTCCCTTGATGCCGAACGAATAACGGTATTTGACGCGGCAACGGGGGAACCGCGTATGAGCTGGCAAATACCCATACCCAAGACGGACAGGCGACTGCTTGCTTTCAACGCCACCTCTCGATTGGTGTTGATGTCGAGCGACCGCACTACCGCACCGTGGAGTGCACGCCACGGTATTGCAGAACTGCGGAAGCTTGACGATGGTGCACTCGTTGGAGAACTACCCTGTGAACTACAGTCATCGGCCGCGTTCGGCCCCAATGGCTTACTCGCGATCAACGCAGGCAACCATGTTTCGATTTGGCGAGCCCCCTCCCTCGAGCGCGTTGGCGAGGTTCTGATGGATGGCAAGGACGCGGCATTCATCGGCCGAGATGGTGCCTTCGAAACCACGGATCCACCCGAACGCTGGCGGTCGCGCCTGCGCTGCGAAGTGGGAGGCGTCGCGCTGCCATTCGACGCGTGCGTGGATGCGCTCTACCAACCCGGCGCTGCGCGGCAAGCCATGCGGGCACTTTAGAAATGCGTGCACGGCCGTCGGATCCAACTCATAGCGGGGTGCGTGAGATCGTGGCACTCGAACATCTGCAATCCTGAATTCGGGCGCAGCTACTTTGCGGGCGGGGCGGGTTCTTCCATTTCAAGCCCAAACTGTTTCATTGTCGCTTGGGTGCGCGCGTCGGCGATGAAGCCCTTGCCGTCCCACACGAGCACTAGGTCCCGCGTTTCTGATTTGAGCGTTGCCCCGAGGTCGATGACCTTCTTGGCCTTGTCGAGCCGGGCGCATCGGGTACGGTACGCCGGGTTCGCCGGACCGCGGGCGAATCGTACTCGTGCCACCACTTTTGGCGGCGATTGAGCGGTGGCAGGCTGCACGACGTAGTTCGTGATCTTGTCGGCGGTAACTCGGCTATTCGACGAGTGGCGGCCCCAACAACTCGAGATGCTATCGTCGTCGACGGTCAGTAGATTGTTCCAGCCATTTTCCGGGTGTTCGTCGTCGCCCTCGTTGAAATCATACGTATCGAGTAACCAGTGCACCGAACTCTGATGATCCGTTTCCCACAGGCAAACCAACATATCTTGCGCGTCGCCCTTCCTGAAGGTCTTACAACTTGCGGGGTGAAATCCACTTCGGTACGATTTCTGGACCCAGACGGCGCCGCTGCGTTCTGCGAGCAGCGTGCCGCCAAAGTTCTCGGCGTGCGACTCGCAGCCACGAAATGCTGCTGCAGTTTGGGATTTGCCTGGTGCCGTAAAGTTGCCGTCGAAGAGTGCTTCCAGTTCGTAGAACTCCTCTTCCTGCGGCGGGTCGACGACTACTTTTCCGTCAGGGCCCGTCGAGGCGTCGAATGGAGGACAAGTACGGCAGCCGACGCGCAGTTTGCCGGCATCGTGCACCACCGCGGCGGGGCACATACTAGCGGCAACCTCAAGTTTTCGGACCCCCTCGGTTCCGAGTGAGCGGACGAGGGCCGGGTCGAATTCCGGTAAATGCTCGGGCGGGATGACGGGGCCCGGCGTCGAACGGTGCTTCGTTTCTTTCGCAGTAGAACTCGCTGCCGGGGCAGGCACGGAAGGCGGGGCAGGTCGAGTCACGCGCGCCGCGGTCGAGTGCCCCGGATTTTCCAGTGCGTCGCTCGCTGTGCGAGCCGGCGCGCAACCCGACGCCAAAGCCCAAAAAACGAACACCGCGAGGGACAGCTGCCACATAGACGCGCTCAGTGTAGCTAGCACGAAGCGTCAGCCGCGGCGACGCCGCTGCGGGCCGTCTTTGGCCGAATACTTGTGGATTGCACGAAAGCCACAATCGCGGTTTAATTGCGGCATGCGCATTTCACCTTTCACTTTGGGGCTGACGTTTGTCGTCTGTGCGGCGTGCGGCGGGAGAACTCGCAGCGAGGACATGATCGGCGTCTCCGGCGCCGAGGGCGGCGCGGGCGGCTCCAGCGCGGCGGTCGCAACCGGCGGCGGCCCCGCAATCGCAACCGGCGGCGTGGAGAGCGCAACTGGCGGCAGCCTTGCAGTCGCAACCGGGGGCGCCAAGAGCGCAACTGGCGGCAGCCGTGCAATCGCAACCGGGGGCGCCAAGAGCGCAACTGGCGGCAGCCCTGCAATCGCAACCGGGGGCAAGGGTGTCACGATTGGAACGGGCGGCAGCGGGGCTGTATTCGCAACGGGCGGTTCCAAGAGCGCGACCGGCGGCAGTCTTGCAATCGCAACCGGCGGCAAGGGTGGCAGTGGCGCTTCGGGTGTCGCAACCGGCGGCATTCCCACAAAAGCAACAGGAGGCACTAGCGCCACGGGTGGAGTTGGCGGCAGCGGCGCTGCGAGCGCAACCGGCGGTATTCCGACGAAAGCAACGGGTGGCTCCAGCGCCATGATCGCAACTGGCGGCAGCAGCCCCTCGGGCGGCTCGGTTGGTACGGGCGGCAGCGCCACCATCACGACCTGCAACGACAATTTCCCGTATCTCGGCACCTGGGAAGGCAACATCCTCGACTTCTACTTCGAGCCCACTGAGGCGGTTAAACTCGAGCTTTACAAGGATGCCTCGGGCAACATCGTCGGCAAGTTCACGTGGGGCTCGGGCGCGCCGCCTCCCGCGCCGCAGAGTGCCGATATCCCCTGGCCGCCTGGCTACTGGGAACAGCAAAACAACCCGTTTCCCATATCGGCGGCGCCCGACCCCTGGCCGGGATTTGCGTACACAATCGTGCGCGGCGCCGGATGCGATACGACGTTCCGCTTCGCAGTTTCCACCGACGAGCTCTGGCAAAACTGGTGCGCACTCATGACTCCCGTTTACACCCCCAACTTCGGGTGGGGTTGCACGTTACAAGGTGGCGGCAGTTCCGACGGCAAGACCTGCACGGTCCAGCCTTCGAGCGGGCCATCAGCAACCTACCCATTATGGAAGTGCGATGCCTGCGGCGCATTTGGTTTTGGCGGCGTGTGCGCGTGCGCCCAGAACGACTGTTTTGCGAATATGACCGCAACACACACCTTTAACCTCGCCTACTCTGTCTCTGGGGGTACGGACGTCCTGAGCGGGCCCGATTCGAGTTGCAGCGACTGCACAGTGCGGATCGAGCGCAAAAACTGAGAGTCGGGCTACTGGCACTCCCCGTGGTGGCGGTTCTACCTGTTAGAACTGCCGGGAAGAATGGGGCGCAGCCGGCGAAAGCAAGTCCTCATCGAGCGGCAGTGAAAGCGACAGTAGTACCGATCCGGCGGATACGAACAAGGACGGAGTCGTGTCCGCCGCGGAAAAGCTGATTTACGATCTTGCTCATCCATCGTCGAGTTCTTCGACGAGCACAACCACGAGCGTGAGTTCGGAGCACCCAGACTGAAGTGGACCCCGTACTTCGGACGGTTTGTGTGTGCTTTCGCTCATCGGCGAGCACGTGTTCGACAACGCGAGATCGCAAAGTGTTAGCCGCATTGCGTCCCTGGCACGTCGATTTGATCTGGAAGGTGTACGTCGACAAGCGATTAACGTATTTCAAATGGTGGAGGAGACCGCTCCTGCTGTCTAAATGCGCGTTTAGTAGGGCACCTCCTTCGTACGTTCCTAATTGGATTCGACGTCAAGCACAGATGTGCCGTCCTGCTTATAAATAATCCTGAGCCAAAACGTGTTGGGCACGACACTATGCTCAGAAGTTCTGCTGATTCGTAGTCGAAACATCAAATTTAATTCTTCTGTGCGCCCAAGTTGCTGAGTATTTGTCTCACAGCGCGGCGGTGCATTCCTGGGGTTTGCAATGAACAAACGCGGTTGGGGCGGATTCTCCCATCCCATGGCATTCTTGACCGTAGCCATACACGCAGTCGCAGGTTGCTCAGGGAGCAATGGAAACGTGACCAGTTCCAACTCTGATGGCGGAATGACCACAACAGGGGGCGATCGAGCGTCAACGGGCACTGGCGGGACAGTATGGGCTGGGGCGGGCAACACGAGCACAGCAGGAGCGAGTATTGGTGGCTCGAGTTCCAAACAAAAGAGTACCGAAGTAGGCCGGTTCACGGTTGCCCTGAACCCCGCAATCGATACGGCTCCCCCCTATACATCGGTTTCCGGAACGGTCCGAGATGGGGTTTATCCAAGTGATGTCATTGAAACGCTCATGGTTGGCAATTCGAGCTGTGCGGTGTACGCGCTAGCCCTGCAGAGCTGCAGCCCGCTTTGCAGCACTACCCAAGTGTGCGTTGCCACGAATGTCTGCCAAGAGGTCCCCACCAAGGTCAGCGTAGGTGATGTCACGGTCACGGGCGTTGGTCCGACGACCATCGCGCTCAGTCAAGTGAGCAATCTTTACCAATACGCGGGCGATGTCACGTACCCCGGGTTCAACGAAGGTGACTCGATAACTCTGTCGACAACTGGCGGTATGTATGGCGCCTTTAGCATTTCCGCAAGAGGAGTGTCGCCATTGGTGCTCGGCTTAGACACGTACAATTTGACATCGAACGCGCCGATCACGATTACTTGGACACCGGCAACGGTTGCCGCCAATACCCGCGTCGCGTTCGTGATGAATCTATCCCACCACATCGGGACGACGGGCTACTTGAAGTGCGATGCGCCGGATACCGGGTCACTGACCATCCCCGCCGATCAGGTGACACAGCTGATCAATCTGGGTGTTGCTGGCTACCCAACATTTACGGTGACGCGAACCTCGGTTGGTGAAGCTGCGGTTTCGACCGGCTCCGTCCTGCTGGTGGTCACGGGCAACGCCCGTCCAGTGCTGACCGTTACGGGTTATGATTCATGCGTAGGAGACTCGGACTGCCCTGCAGCGAAGCCTTACTGCGATACGGACACCAAACTCTGTCACTCATAGATACGGGATTTCACCAGTCGTGTTTCATGTTGTATTGGAGCCTCATTTCGGGGACTGAATAATGGTACGTCGCTCAATGTCACATTTTGCTAGTACGGGAATTGTGTGTTCGCTAATGCTAGGCATCGTGGCCTGTAGTGGTGCTGGGGATGGAACGTCAGCGGTCGAAGGCACGGGGGGGCAATCTCCGAGTACTGGCGGGGTTGCCCCAGTTAGTGGCGGAGCATCAGCCGCAGCTGGTCAATCGAGCAACTCTGGTACGGGCGGGACAGCAGCGCTTGGCCAGACTGGGGGTGCAGCAAGCACTGGCGGTTCGACAGCCACAGGTGTTGCAATCAGTACCGGTGGCGCAATCAGTACCGGTGGCGCAATCAGTACCGGTGGCGCAATCAGTACCGGTGGCGCAATCAGTACGGGCGGCAATGCAAGCACCGGTGGAAAGGCGGGTACCGGCGGCGCAATCAGTACGGGTGGCAATGCAAGCACCGGCGGAAAGGCAGGTACCGGAGGCTCTTCGGGTACTGCAACCGGTGGCAAGGCGGCGACCGGCGGCTCATCGAGCACGGGCGGCAAGAGTAGTACCGGCGGTGCAACGACCACGGGTGGCGCTATCGGGACCGGTGGTTCCTCGGCTACTTGCACCGTTGGCAGCTCCAATTGCTTCAGTTTCTTCGTAACTAGCCGAGCTAGGCTATTTGCACTGGCGCAAGCCTTCAACGGAAGCACGAATGGCTGGGGTGGTGATCTGCGGTACGGAACCGGCGACGGGCTGACAGGTGCCGACAAAATCTGCACGGCAATAGCGGAAGCATCATTGCCCGGCAACGGAAAGACTTGGAAGGCGTTCCTCAGCACCACGGCCACTAATGCCATTGACCGGGTCGGAAGTGGGCCCTGGTACGACCGTTTGAATCGAATCATCGCGAACAATAAGACTGAACTCGTCGCAACGCGCCCTGGTGGGATCACCAATTCGTCCATCTTAAACAATCTACCGAACGAGGACGGGACGCCACACCACAATGAGGAAACCAACTCACAAGGTCAACAAGCCGACAACCACGACATTCTGACGGGCTCGGATTCGGACGGTAAGCTCTGTAACTCCAGTGCCTGCTGGAACTCTGGTATGATGGGTGGCGGAATGGGTGGCGGTGGCACGAGCATCACCAACTCGAATTGCAGTGACTGGACCCTGGGAACTTCGAAATCGGGTTACGCCCCAAGGGTGGGCCACACTTGGCCAACCGCGTCGAACAACTCTGATGACTGGATAAGTTGGCTCAACGAAGATGGTTGTGCACCAGGATACAACCTGATTCAAGACTCAGGCGGTACCGGCACCGGCAACGGAACCGTAGGTGGAGGTGGTGGCTACGGGGCAATCTACTGCCTGGCAACCAGTACCCTCCCTTAAGCGCTAGCTGAGGCTTTCGGTGTCGGCACGAGCGGCTGGGGCGGAGACTTCCGCTATGGCGCCGGCGACGGTCTAACTGGCGCCGACAAGATTTGTATGAAAATCGCAGAGCAGTCCTTGCCTGGCAACGGCAAGAACTGGAAAGCGTTCCTCAGCACTTCGACAGTCAACGCCATTGATCGAGTCGGAAGCGGGCCCTGGTATGACCGACTCAATAGAATCATCGCCAACACTCCTGCCGCGCAGCGTCTTGGTTCAAGCATAGGGTTATGTAAACTATTTCGTGGTCCTTGAACCGCTGGTCTACGCGGAGAGGTTTGGTTGTCCTAGCCACGGACGACATTGCAACGTTTACTGGCAGCCCCACACAGTCACAATCCTGCCCACTAACTGCCCGCATCGTCCGGCAGCGTACCGGCATCTGCTACTGGCGTCTCGCCGCTTACCCTTGGAGCAAGCGGCAGAGTGGACAGTACAGCGAAGCCGGCATTCAACGCCGCAATGTCGTCGGTCGGATCCGTCAATGTTGACGTACAATCGACCCGCACATCGGCACTCGTATCGGCAATGGGCGCCCGCACCACGCCGCGGATTGTTCCGGTCGGGCAACTTGGAATGTTGAGGTTTTCTAGCAAGCCGGAGTCGCTCGCAGTGCATGCAAGAATATCAGACCGATGCTCGTCGACCCAGCGCATCACCAGTGCGGCACCGGCTGTAAA
>Ga0302321_100003629_pt1 | contig 13253 bp, 9 predicted proteins | sample Fen_T0_1_FD_202505 | JGI IMG/M metagenome (GOLD analysis project Ga0302321, IMG submission 202505) | Peat permafrost microbial communities from Stordalen Mire near Abisko, Sweden - Fen_T0_1 | ecosystem: Environmental > Terrestrial > Soil > Wetlands > Permafrost | place: Sweden: Abisko...
GATCCGCTCGCCGTGTTGGTCCGACGCCACCGAGAAGTTGTGGCACTGTGTGCCCGTGTCGTTCGCCGGGGGGCCGGCGTCCGTCGTCCAGCACGAGTGAAGTCGTCACTCGTGCCTCGGTTGCGCCAGGGGGCTCACGTGAAGCATCGCAACGCCAAGCTCATGGGCGGGTTGTTCGCCGCCACCGTCGCCTTCGCAGCCACCGTGGGCCCTGCCTACGCGGCGTACTCGCCGACTCCCCGCCCATCGGGCACGGCGAACGGCGTCGTGTACGCGATCACCGTCGCCGGTGACCGGGTCTACGTCGGCGGCGCGTTCACCAGGGTGACTGATCCGGCCACCGGAACGACCGTGGCCCGAAGCCACGTGGCCGCATTCGACACGTCCACCGGGGGCCTGGTCCCCGACTTCGCGCCCAGCACCGACGGCGTGGTCCGGGCGATCGCCGTGTCCTCGGACGGGTCGCAGGTGTTCGTCGGCGGCAACTTCACCAGCGTCAACGGGTCACCGAACACCAACCTGGCCGCCACCGACCGCAGCGGCGCCCTGCTGCCCGGCTGGAACGCGTCGACCGACGACACCGTCAAGGACCTGCTGCCGGTCGGGGACAGCGTGTACGTGGCCGGCGTGTTCGGCAAGGTCGACGGCAAGAAGCACCTCGGGCTGGGCAAGATCTCCGCGGCGACCGGTGCCGTCGACCCCACCTGGTCCCCCACCGCCACCGGTGGTCGGCCGCGCGCGCTCTACCCGACGCCGGACGGCGTCGACCTGCTTGTCGCCGGTGCGTTCACCACCATCAACGGCAACCCTCGGCCGTTCCTCGCCTCGCTCGACCTGGCCACCGGGGCCGACACGGGCTGGTCCCCGACACCGGTCTGCAGCAACTGCGACGCCTTCGACGTGGTCACCGACGGGACCACGGTCTACGCCGGCGTCGGGGGCGGCAGCGGCGGCCGGGTGGCCGCCTGGTCGGCCACGGCCAGCGACAAACCGCTGTGGATCGACCGGGGTGACGGAAACGTCCAGGCGATCGCCCTGCGCGACGGTGTCCTGTACGCCGGTGGTCACTTCGGGCCGTCGTTCGCCAACGCGACCCGGCACCAGCTGGCTGCCGTCGACCCCACCACGGGCGCCCTGCTCCCCTGGAACCCGTCCCTCGGCGGGAACGACTACCCCGGAGTGTGGGCGATCTCCGCCGGTCCAGACTTCCTGCGCGTCGGCGGTGGCTTCACCACGGTCGGTGGCGTGGCACAGACCCGATACGCCGAGTTCGCCTACCAGTGAGCCGGTCCGGGCGGCGAGTGACCACTTCGCCAGGGCGCCGTCGAGAATCGCTGGGATTCGCCAACAATCGCCGAGCGACTGTGGCAAGGTGCGCACGTGGCGATCGCCGGGGGATCGGCGTTCGTCATCCAGTTGGAGTGAATCCATCACTCCTCCGTGGGGGGCAGTTGCGCAGCGTCGCGTTGGCTGGCCGGTCGGGCGTCGAGCATGCCCGGCGGGCCAGACCGCGCAGACGTCTCGTCTCACCCGCGGGCTGATCGGATCGGGTCTGCCGGGGGGCTGACGTGAACAACCGCAAAGCCAAGGTCATGGGAGTCGTGGCCGCCGCCGCTGTCGCCTTCGGGATCACGATCGGACCGGCCTACGCCGCGTACGCACCGGGATCCCGTCCGACCTGGACGGCCAACGGCATCGTGTACTCGATCGCCGTCCAAGGGGATCGGGTCTACATCGGTGGCGCCTTCAACCGCCTGACCGACCCGGTGACCGGCTCCACCGTGAGTCGCAACCACCTCGCCGCGTTCGACGTGGTCACCGGTGACCTGATCACCGACTTCGCCCCGAGCACCGACGGCCCAGTGCGGGCGGTCGCGGTCTCCGCGGACGGGTCCGAAGTGCTGTTCGGCGGCAACTTCACCACCGTGAACGGCTCCCCACATCTCGACCTCGCCGCCACTGACCGCAGCGGCGACCTGGTACCGGGCTGGGACACCTCGGCCAACAAGACCGTCAAGGACCTCCTGACCGTCGGCGACGACGTGTATGCGGCGGGCGTGTTCAACAAGGTCGGCAGCCAGACCCACCTCGGCCTGGCGAAGCTGTCGGTGGCCACCGGCGCGGTCGACCCGACCTGGTCCCCCACCGCCACGGGCGGGCGGCCGCGCGCGCTCTACCCGGCACCGGACGGCGTCGATCTGCTGGTCGCCGGCGCGTTCACCACGATCAACGGGAACCCGCGGCCCTACCTGGCCTCGCTGGACCTGGCGACCGGAGCCGACACCGGCTGGGCACCGATGCCGGTGTGCGACACCTGCGACGCGTTCGACGTGGTCACCGACGGCACCAACGTCTACGCGGGCGTCGGCGGCGGCAGCGGCGGCCGGGTGGCCGCCTGGTCGGCCACGGCCAGCGACAAGCCCCTGTGGATCGACCACGGGGACGGCAACGTGCAGTCGGTCGCGGTTCGCGACGGGGTGGTCTATGCCGGCGGCCACTTCGGCCCGTCGTTCATGAACTCCACCCGCCACCAGCTGGCCGCCGTCAACGCCTCCAACGGCGCTCTCCTGCCGTGGAACCCGGTGCTGGGAGGGAACGACTACCCCGGGGTGTGGGCCATCTCAGCCGGCCCGGACTTCCTGCGGATCGGAGGCGGGTTCACCAGCATCGGTGGCGTGGCCCAGGCCAGGTACGCGGAGTTCGCCTACCAGTGAGCCACCCGCCGGGACCGCAACACTGACGTCGATCCGGTCTGGGCTCAGGCCGGATCGACGGACGGCCCGGTGCGGCTCCAGTGGCTGGACCACTGCAGTCCCGAGGCAGCGTCCTGCTCGACCAGCCAGGCCGTGACCGCCGAGTCGGCTCGGTCCCGCAGATCACGCAGGGTGGCGAGCTGATCGGCGTCGCAGGACGCCAGCGCCTCCTGTGCCGTGGGCATCTGCGGCGTGGTCGTGACCGCCGAGCGGATCCGGCGCATCGTGTAGGGCCCGATGGCCCGACGCAGTCGCGGGTACACCGAGCTGTGCCGCATGGCGCGCGTCATGCGCCGCACGCGGTCGCTGCGGAAGGACACGGTGTTGTTCTGGTGGATGTCGACCTCGTGGTCGACCGCCGGTGGGGGCTGAAGGCCCAGACGTCGGCAGATGACCGCGGCGACGTCCTGGCTCGACTCCGTCACCGCGGCGAACGGAACGACGAGCGTGCGGTCGCGAGGAAAGACGCCGGCCAGCCGGCCGAGCCAGTGCTCGTAGTCGCTGACCTCGAGGTAGTACGGGTCGCGCCGGATCGCTGACCCGAAGTCCGGAGCCGGATCGCGCTGGAAGTAGTACCGGTAGAACAGGTAGTGGGAGACCGCGCGCTGCACCGGTTCGCGCACGACGTAGACGATCGATGCGTCCGGCGCGTCGGCAGCGATGCGGGCCAATGCCTCAGGGTGCTGCGGGTACGTGTAGGAGACGCTGGCATCGAGGCGGTACCGGCCCGGCGACCGGGCGGGGAAGAAGTCGTCGTACCACTTCGGGCCCTCCGCGTAGTGCCGGCTGAAGTAGTTCGGTTCCTTGACCGACGGTGCGTCGATGTCAGGGTGGGTGCTCAGCCGGGCCGCCAGCAAGGAGGTTCCGCTCCTGGCGGATCCGACGATCACAAGATCAGGTCCGCATTCGGCCGATTTCACCGGGCAAATATGGCAGAGTGCGCATGTGGTGATCGCCGGGGGATCGGCGTTCGTCATCCAGTTGGAGTGAATCCATCACTCCTGCGTGGGGGGTTCGTCACACAGCGTCGCGCGGTGTCGCCGGATGGGGTGCGAAGCCTGGGCCGGCGGTCTCCGGGCGGGTCCGGTGCACGGTCGGAATGGGACTGCTCGACCGAGTCGACGCGCGTCGTGGCTGCCACCCGCGTGCTGATCGAGACCGGTCCGCCAGGGGGCTGACGTGAATCACCGCAAGACCAAGATCATCGGCTTGTGCGTGGCGGCCACCGCCACCTTCGCGCTGACGGTCGTTCCCGCCCACGCGGACTACTCCCCCGCCACCCGCCCGACGGGGACGACGAACAACGTCGTCTACTCGATCGCCGTGCAAGGGGATCGGGTCTACCTCGGCGGTGCCTTCACCCGGGTCACCGACCCGGCCACCGGCAAGCCGGTCGTGCGCAACCACCTGGCCGCGTTCGACGCAGTCACCGGCGCCCTCATCCCCGACTTCGCGCCCAGCACCGACGGTGTGGTGCGGGCGGTCGCCGTCTCCGCCGACGGCTCCGAGGTCTTCTTCGGCGGCAAGTTCGCCAACGTGAACGGCTCCCCCGAGGCCAACCTCGCCGCCACCGACAGCAGCGGAGCCCTGGTGCCGGGCTGGTCCGCCCCCACCAACAAGACGGTCAAGGACCTGGCGACGGTCGGCGACAACGTGTACGTGGCCGGCGACTTCGGGACCGTCGGCGGGGCCAAGCACCTCGGCCTGGCGAAGATCTCGGCGGCTACTGGTGCGGTCGACCCGGCCTGGTCCCCGAGTGCCACCGGCGGGAAGCCACGGTCGCTGTACGCCTCCCCCGACGGGGTCAACCTGCTGGTGGCCGGAGCGTTCACCACGATCAACGGCGCGCCGCGCCCGTTCCTGGTCTCCCTCGACCTGGTGAGCGGCGCCGACAGCGGCTGGGCGCCCGGTTGGGTCTGCAGCGGCTGTGACGCCTTCGACGTGGTCGCCGACGCCACCACCGTGTACGCCGGCGTCGGAGGCGGCAGCGGCGGCCGGGTGGCCGCCTGGTCGGCCACCACCAGCGCCAAACCGCTGTGGATCGACCGCAACGACGGGAACGTGCAGGCGGTCGCCCTCAGCGACGGCGTCCTGTACGCGGGGGGACACTTCGGACCGACCTTCGCGGACGCCACCCGCCACCAGCTGGCGGCAGTCGATGCCGCCACCGGCGCCCTGCTGCCGTGGGACGCCGCACTCGGCGGGAACGACTACCCAGGCGTCTGGGCGCTGTCCGCCGGGCCGGACTTCCTTCGAGTCGGGGGCGGGTTCACCACCGTGGGTGGCGTGCCGCACGCCCGGTACGCCGAATTCGCTTACCAATGAGCCGGAACCGGCCGAAGGAAAGACATGCTTGCGCAGCGCCTCAAACACGTCGCACCTGACTGGGCCAAGGAGGCCTCCCGCCCGGTGTTCCGGGCGTACGGGCGGGCCACCTACGCCCAGCGGCCCCTGCCTGAGTTCCTGATCATCGGGACCAAGCGCGGCGGGACCACGTCCATGTTCAAGTACGTCAACCGTCATCCCAACGTGCTGCCCATGTGGCCCGGCGTCGAGAACGCCAAGAAGACCCACTTCTTCGACCAGAACTGGGACCGCGGCACGGCGTGGTACCGCGCCCACTTCCCGTCCCTGGCACAGCGCGATCGGGTGGAGGAGCGGACCGGCGCGCCGGCGATCACCGGCGAGGCCGCCCCCTACTACATGTTCCACCCGCTGGTGCTGGACCGGGTTCGGCAGACCATCCCCGACGTCAAGATCATCGTGCTGCTGCGCAACCCCGTCGACCGCATCTGGTCCCACTACCACGAGCGGGTCAATGCCGGCGTCGAGCACCTCGGGTTCGTCGAGGCCCTCGCCGCCGAGGACGAGCGCCTGGCCGGTGAGGAGCAACGGATCCGAAGCGAGCCCGGCTACTACAGCGAGCGCCACGACTTCTGCAGCTACCAGGCCAGGGGACGCTACCTGGAGCACCTCGGCCCGTGGCTCGATGCGTTCTACCCCCGGCAGCTGCACATCGTCCGCAGCGAGGATCTCTACGCCGACCCCCAGAAGACGGTGGTCGAGGTGCAGCGGTTCCTGGGCCTCCCCGAGGTGCCCCCACCGACGCCGCACCGGTACAACTACGTGCCGGCCAACCGGCTCGACCCGGCGGTCCGGACGCAGCTGGCGGACTACTACCGGCCCCACGTCGCCGCACTGGAGGCCCGGCTCGGCCGGTCCTTCGACTGGGAGCTGTGACCAGGCCCGACCCGGCCTAGCGGTCCCGTCGAGCGGCGACGTCGAGCAGCTCAGGGTGCAGCCGCGGGTTCCAACCGGCACCGGCGGCGGCCAACCGCGCCGAGCGGGTGAACATCTCGAGCAGGTACAGCGAGACCCGGCGCTGGGCGGCTTCAGCGGCGACGCCCTGGGTGACCAGCTGCGGGGCCGCCTGCTCGGCCGCCCGGATCGCCGCACCCAGTCGCCCGCTGGACGCCAGCTCCTGCTGGAAGGACCAGTGCAGCAGGTCGAACCCGACCGGCACGTCCGGATCGCTGTACTCCCAGTCCCAGGCCACCGGCCCGTCGGGCGTGGCTCCGAGGTTCCACGGCACCCAGTCGCCGTGCCATCGGCCGAACTCCACCTCGGCGTCGTCGCCGGCGAGCCGGTCCAACCACTGGCCGAGCACTCCGGTGGCCTCCGGCTGGTCGGACCCGGCGCGGTCCAGGTCGCGCCGCACCCGTTGCACGTACGACGACTGCGCCAGCCTGCCCCGACTGGGGGTCCCGGACCCGATCACGGCTCGCATCACCTGCGGGACGAGCGCCGGGGCCTTCGGCCACGCCCGGACCCAGGCCGGCAGCGGCTCGGCGACCGCGTACTCGTGGGTGTGCCATCGACCGGACGCCAGCAGGGCGGGGGTGCGCAGGGGCGCCAACCGACCTGCGACCGCGGACAGCGCCTGCGCCTCGGTCCGGACCACCTCGCGGGTCGCCTCGGACCATCCCACCTTCACGTAGCCACGAGGGGTCCCGGCGCGGTCGAACAACCGCATCGTGGGCTTGGCGTTGGGGGTGACCCGTCGGACCGGCAGCACCGCGACGAGATCGGCAGCTTCCAGCTCGACGCCGAGGTGGGAGATCAGCAACCAGCCGGCCCGCTCCGCGGCCGGAATCCGCTGGTCGATCGCCACCCGCAGGCGGTCGCGGAAGACCGCCGGGCCCAGGTGGGCGCCGAACCCGGCGCCGAGGGCGGCCCCGAGCGCGCGCGCCCGGGTGGAGCTGGTCGTGTGGTAGCGCGTGAAGGCGGACCAGATGGCTCTCGGAGCGGCCACCGGCACGAGGAACTTCGGCCGAGCCAGGCTCGGGACGACCGCATACTCCTCGACGACGCTGAACCCGCCCGGGCAGTCACCGGTGCCCACGACTACCGGCCAGTCGTCGTCGTCGAACGGAGTCCAGACCCGCTCAGCCAGCCGCCGAAGGTCGTTCCCGGTCCGGTCGACCACCCCTTCGGGGGTCACCGGCTCCCCGGCCGGACCGGGCAGGTCCGGCCGGGGGCCATCGTCTCGGCCCGCTCCACGACTAACCAGCGAACAAGAAGACGCCCTTGGCCCGCCAGTCCTGGCCGTCGATGGACGGCCCACTGACCGTGGCCAGCGTGCCCCCCACCGTGGCTCCCCCGACCCACTGGACCGAGGCCAGGCTCCCGTCCTCCTGGGTCAGGTACAGCGTGCTGCCGGCCAGGAAGGCACCGCGCACCTGCGTCCAGTCGACTCCGGCCCCGCCCACCGGTGCAGTGAACCGCTGACCGCCGACGATCCGGCTCTGCGGCTCGAAGTACCGGTAGTACAGGTTCGGGTCGCCGAACTCGGTGAAGTACAACCGTCCGGTCGTGCGGTCGTAGAACATCGACCGCGCGTTGGTGACCTCGTTGCTGAAGGCGGCCAGCCCGTTCAGCGGCACCACGCTCTCCGTGGAGAACTTGGTACCGGCCCAGGTGCGCCGGTAGAGGTTGCCGTCGGCCTTCCCGTAGTACAGCGCACGGTCGACCATGAACGCGCCCCGAGTGCCGTTCCAGTCCGTCGGGAAGTTGCTGATCGACGGGTTGCTGGTACCGGTCACCGACGTGCCGTCGAACGCGTTGACCTGCACGAAGGTGTCAGGCGTCGGGGTCGGTGGGGTCACGTCGGACCGCACGATCTCGACCGCGCTGAGCAGCGGGTTCTCCTTGATGTGGCTGAAGTCGATGTTCACGTCACCGTCGCTCGTGGTGTTGTAGCTCACCATGGTGCCGACGTTGTTGCCGACCGAAGCCACGATGTCGTAGTTGGACAACCACGAGGCTCCGTCGACCTTCACGTTGAAGATCCGCGACCCGACGGACTGGGTGCACGAACAACCGTTGGCCATGTAGAGCCGCACCTGGACCGGCGTCCCGGCGGCCACCGGGAAGTCCCACGACATCTCGGGGCTCGACCCGGAGTCCCAGCGCTCGTCGGAGAAGACCGCCTGCGGGGTGGCGACCGGGACAGCGGCCGTCCGCCCGAACGTCTGACTCCAGGAGGCCGCCGAGCTGCCGCTGTTGTGGTAGGGCGACGGAGCCGACGCCGTGTCCGCGGACCAGTTCGGCCCGGAGTCGGACGTCAGCAGGGCCGGACCGCCGGCGTTGACGCGGTAGAGCACGCCGGACGCATCGGTGTTCGCCGGCGAGGTGCCGAGCAGGTAGACGTCGCCCGGGATCGTCCCGGTGTTGTCGGCCGGCATCGTGGCGCCCGGGTCGATCGGGAAGAACGCGATCCGGCGGTGGTCCAAGCCGTTGACCGCGTCCGAGTCGAACGTGACCCACAGACCGTCGTCGGTCGAGCGGAAGCCCCAGATCCCCCAGTGCCGTCGAACCGTCGGCGCCCAGGACAGTGGCATCCCGTTGCGCGGGTCGAGGGCGCCCAGTCCCTGCCGCTTGACCGCACCCGGACCGACTGCGTCGCCCACGTACGGGTTGTTCAGCCAGCGGAAGTGGCCGCCGATGTAGATCGCGTTGCCGGTCGCCTCGACCTGCGTGACGGTGTCGCCACCGGTGTACTCGACCCAGGTGGGCATCTGCCCGGGGCCCGAGGCGTGCAGCTCGAAGCGGCTCACCGCGTCGCACAGGGTGCCCGCCGGCGCCCCGCCGGAGAAGGCACCGGTGTCGCCGACCACGAAGTAGGTGCTGTTCGGGTCGATGTCGACGTCGTTGACGTAGGTCTTGAAGTGACTGCTGCAGATGTGGCTGAACCCGTCGGTGGCCCAGCTGTCGAGCGTGTTCGGGTTCGAGCCCAGGTCGAACATCGCGATCTGGATCCGGGGCAGCGTGTTGACCGTCCGGAAGTTGCCGACGACGACCATGCGGGTGCCGTCCGGGGAGACGGTCATGTGGGTGATCCCCATCCGGCCGCCGTTCCAGGTACCGCCGAACGTGGCGTCGAAGGTCTCGATCTCGGCGCCGGTACTCGGGTCGAGGACCGTCAGCAGCGACCGCGGCTGGGTGTTCACGGTTGTGAACTGACCGGCGACGTACAGCTTGCCGTTGATCAGCTGGATGTCGGTGACCGGCAGGTTGAAGGCCGGGGACCGGAACGAGGTGAGCACCTGCCCGGTGTTCACGTCGACGCGGGCGATCTTGCCGGTCTTGGCGACGCCGTTGACATCGCTGAACGAACCCGCGATGTAGACCGAGTGACCGTCACCGGAGTCGATCACGTCGTTGACGTCCGAGCCGTTCGTCAGCGGGGTGAAGGTGGAGCTCACCTGGCCACTGCTGTCGAAGGCGAAGATGTCCTGACGGTTCAGAACCGTGGACGACCCGTTGGACGTGACCTGGGTGAAGTCGCCGACGGCTACCGTCACACCGCCGACGGTTGCGGTCTGACGGACCTTGCCGTCCAACACGTTCGGGGTCCAGGCTGCCGGCTGGTCCGACACCATGGTGCTCTGCTGCACCACGTCGGCGTGGCTGGGAACCGCGACCAGGACCAGTCCGGCCGCGGCCGCCAAGCCGGCAGCCGCGATCCGCGCCAGTCGGTGCTTCGCGCTCATCATCTGCATCGTTGTGCTTCCCCTCGTTGCTTGTTCGTTGTGAGCGCTCACGCACCCGTCCCCCTGACCACGGCGAGTGCCGTGCGGGCAAGAATCTTCGCGTCCAACCACAGTGACCAGTTCTCGATGTACAAGTTGTCGAAGTAGGCGCGGTCCTCGATCGAGGTGTCACCGCGCAGACCGTGGACGGCCGCCAGGCCGGTGAGGCCGGCCGGCACGCGGTGGCGATCGCCGTACCTCGGGTAGGCCCGGCTGAAGTCGTCCACGTACTCGGGGCGCTCCGGCCTGGGGCCGACCATGCTCATGTCCCCGATCAGCACGTTCCACAGCTGCGGGATCTCGTCGAGGGAGTAACGCCGGATGAACGTGCCCACCCGGCCCATGCGGTCCTCGTCACGCGCCGACCACGAGGCCTCGGCGCCTTCGGGGAGGTCGCGCATCGAGCGGAACTTGCGCACGGTGAACGGCCGACCGTCGAGACCGACCCGGACCTGGCGGAAGATCACTCCGCGGCCGAGGTCGAGCCGCACGGCACCGGCGATGACGGCCATGACCGGCGCCAGGAGCACCAACGCCGCGGCCGACATGATCACGTCGAGGACCCGCTTCACCCGCAACGCCCAGATGCTGGCGATGGGCTGGCGCAGGCGCACCAGGGGCAGGCCCCACACGTTGTCGGTGCCGGCGGTGAGCCGGTGCATCTCGAACAGGCGCGGCAGCATGTGGATCTCGACGTCGAGGCGGTGACAGGTGCGAAGGACCGCGACGAGCTCGGCCGTGGGCATCCGCCCGTAGGCGAGGATGACGTCGGTGACCCCGTGGTCCTGAAGGACCCGGGCCAGCTCCTTGGGCTCCCCCAGCAGGGGGTACGGCAGGTCCCCCACGGGCGGGGCCGAGTCGAGGAAGCCGACCGGGCGCAACCCGCAGCGCGGGTGCTCGTCGATCCGCTGGGCCAGCGAGACGCCGTTGAGTCCGGCACCCACCAGCACCACCGGGTAGGCCACCCGGCCGCTCGTGCGCCAGTGCAGCAGCAGCGCGTAGGAGACGCAGCGCGCGAGCACCACGGCGGCGAACAGCACCGCCACCACGCTGACGATGGCCGGTCGGTGACCGAGCAGCAGCAGCGCCAGCAACCCCCAGAGGCAACCGAGGGCGATCCGGCTGAGGTCGTCGAGCACCGAAAGGGAGAACCGTCGTCCGTACAGTCCGGCCGAGCTCCAGTACAGGACCGCCGGCACCACGGCGACCAGCACCAACGGTGAGCCCGTGACCAGCCAGGCCGCCAGGATCGCGACGAGGTCGGCGGTGATGATGACGCCGCTCTCGGCGAGTCGGGCCCGCCTGGGCAGCAACGCACTGGGACTGGCGACCGTCAACGGTCGGGCACCGATCGACAAACCCGTCATACCCCCCACCCCTAAGTTCACCGTTCACCACCCGCCGACCACTGACGTGGCGGCGGGCCGAACCGCAGCATCCCGGGGTTCTGGTGGGTGTCGCTGCGGTCCGCATCCCCTGATGCGCACCGACCGCGACCCCAGTTGGCCACAACCCCCACATCGTGTCCGGCCATGACCCCAGCCTGCCGCGATGTCCCCCGTCACGACCGATTTCTCGGCCGCTTCCTACCGGCGCGTCGTCGTGGCGGTGCGCCGGTACGAAGCATTATCCACGACGCGGCGAGCGTCACTCACCCGATCCGGTGAATTGCGGGGCGCCGATCACACTGGGTGAGGACCAAATCACCGTGGGTCTCACCCTTGCGGCACCAGGGCGAACCGATCCCGGTCCGGACGGGACGGGGCGGAACCCGGCGGGGCGCGGCTGCGTCAACGGTCGTGGGGCCGACGCCGCGTCGGCCGGTCCGATCCCGCCTCGCTCCGACCGGTGCACCCGCACCCCCAGACGAGTGAGTCGCTCGGCCCCGACTACCACTCGGCGTCGCCCAGGCCCTACGGTCGACCCGACTTCACCGACTTTCGATCCCTGTGGGGGGACCCGTGAGCAGACCAACCATTCGATCCGGAGTTCTGGCCGCCGTGCTTGCGGTCGTGAGCCTCGGCTTCGCCGTCGCCGTGCCCGCTGAGGCGGCGACCGGAGTCGCTGCCGCCGGATTGACGGCTGCACCAACGGCACCCCAGGGACTGACGGCCGTTCCGTTGCCACCGCAGCAGATCAAGCTCAAGTGGGCGGCCTACACCGACTTCACGCCCACGGACTACGTGGTCACGTTGGAGCCCGGTTCGCGCGTGCAGATCGTGGACGGGTCACAGACCACCGCCATCTTCGACGACACCACGTGGGGCACGCGCTACGTCGCCGGCGTCACCGCCGAGGGCACTGGAGGCCAGACCTCGCCGCAGGCGACGATCTCCATCCCCGGGGCGCGGCTGTCGGCCGACCTGACCAAGAACCGGGTCCTGCGTGGCAAGCCGACCACGCTCACGGGAGTCCTGCTCGGACCGGGGATGGTCCCCTTGGCCAACAAGCAGATCGTCGTGCAGGTCGCCCTCGCCCCGTACCAGCCGCCGTCGTGGTCGACGATCGGCTACACGCGCACCTCCGGGTCCGGCAAGTTCCGCTTCACGAGCAAGGCGCACCGGAATGCGATCTACCGGGTGCTGTACCGGCAGCGCAACACGGCCGGCAGCTGGGACTCCAACATGGCCCTGCGCGTGCACGTGCGCGTCACGGTCGACAAGAAGGTCCGCACGGTGGCTGGTGGCCGGTCGGTGGCGTTCCACGGTCAGCTGGTGTGTCCGCCCGGGCAGGTCGCCGGCGCCACGATCCGCCTGCAGCGCAAGCAGGGCGGACACTGGGTGAACGTCACCTCCGGGACGGTGGCCGGCAACGGCACGTACCGGTTGCGGACGACCGTCACCGGCGTCCAGCGCACCCACTGGCGGGTGTTCACCCAGGCGGGGCCCTCCTACGACAAGTCGTTCAGCCGGACGGTCTGACCCGCTCGGCTGGAGGACTAGAGGCATCGTAGGCTCGGGACGGTCGACGCGACGACGCGTCGACCGTCTCGTGGCCCAGAAGGACGCGACCAGTGACCCGATCACCCGGTGACCCGGCAGGCGGTCGCCCGGAGTCCATGACGCACACCGTGCACGACGCCGACCTCGGCTGGCTCGAGCTGGCCCTGATCGACGCGGCTCCCCGTCACTATCCGGTACCGGATCCGCAGGCCGACCCGGCGGTCGTCGCCCTGCCGCCGCTGCGGGTGCCGCCGGAGCTGGCCGCCAAGGCCGCGGGCGCACAGCTGACCCTGCTCGACCCCGAGGGGGTGCCCGTCGCCACGGTCGAGGTGGTCCAGGCGGGTCCGGACTGGGTGGCGGGACCGATCACCCCCGGCGACCCGATCACCCACCACGACCACACCTCCGAGCGGGCTGCGTTCGACTCCCCTGCGGGCCCGGTCCATGCGCTCGTGGCCAGCACACCG